>Ga0326597_10000859_pt1 | contig 51625 bp, 46 predicted proteins | sample RVTome_12_FD_203789 | JGI IMG/M metagenome (GOLD analysis project Ga0326597, IMG submission 203789) | Soil microbial communities from uranium-contaminated site in the Upper Colorado River Basin, Wyoming, United States - RVT100D185 | ecosystem: Environmental > Terrestrial > Soil > Contaminated >... | reverse complement strand
CTGAACCCGCAGCCACCACCGCCAACGCGCCCCCACCACGGTGGGGGCGCACCCCTACCAGCACCCGCGCCTTGACGTCCTCAACCAGCCTGTCGCCGCCATCCCCACCGAACGTGGCGGCTCACAAGTGGCCTGATGGTCGACGAACTCGGACCAGTCCCCGGAGACCCGCTCGCCTACGCCTCGCTGCTGCGCGGTGAGGCGGCCGCCATCTGGGGCGACAACAACGGCGCCTGCCTGAGCCTCGGCGACGACCTGTCGTACGGCAAGGGTCTTGGCGCCGAGGTGCACGTGATCGACACCGACGCCACACCCGACGGTGAAGACGAGAGCCCCGAACTCGAGGCGCCGCTCGTCGCGACTCAACACGAGGATCCCGAGCGTGAGGTCTCGACCTCGATGTCGCACACGTTCTTTGCGGCCCAGACCGATGCCGAGGGAGCCTTGGTGGGTGACGCGTTCGCCGTCGTGGCCGAGACCCGTCAGACCATCGCCCCGGTGACCCTGTTCGCAGGGACCGAGAACGCCTTCACGATCGAGTTCCTCGGCGAGTGGGTGCTCCGGGCGGTCGCCACGGGCATCCCCGGCACGGCGAACGTCCACTACGGCCCCGGTGAGGTGTCACCCGAGACGCCGATCCTGCGCGTCATCACCGACACGGTCGAGACGCTGCTCACGTTCCAGGACCTGTTCGGCGGCGAGGGGCTGGTGATCGACGCCCTGCCACTGGTGTCCATCGCCATTGGTGAGGATCCGCGCGCCATCGATGGGGACGTGGACAGCACGCCGACGATCGCGGCCGACGGGACGTCCGCATCTGCGGCCGTCGACGTGGTCCGCATCCAGTTGTTGTCCGACGCCGGTCTCGGCGAGGTCGCCGAGATCCGGGTCGGTCACATGGAGGTGTCCGCGCAGGTCCCTGCTGGCGGCATCACCTGCGACCTGCCCGTGACCAAGAGCGTCGACGAGCCGATCGTCTCGCCGGGCGACACGTTCACCTACACCGTGACCGTCAGCAACCCCTACCAGTGCGTGCTGAACGACGTGATGATCGTCGACACGATCGAGGCCGACGCGGGCGTCACGTGGACGGTGACGGACACCGACCCGGAGGCCGCGTCGGTCAGCGACACCGAGATCGTCTGGGAGGGACTCGGACCGATCCCACCCGGGGAGTCCCTGTCGGTGACCGCGACGGTCGACGTCGGCGACGACTCGGCAGCAGGCAGGTTCCTCGACGAGGCGACGGCCACTGCGGTCTGCTCAGGTGGCCCGGTCGAGGCGCGCACCGACGTGGTGACCGACGTGAACCTGACCGGGCAGACGGAGTTGCCCGCCCCGACCGTCACGGCCGACACCGCGGTCGAGGAGGACGAAGTGGTGGCGATGCCGCGAACAGGAGCCGCCGGGGTGCTCGCTCTCGCTGGCGTCGCGCTTCTCGGCGTCAGCTTCGGACTGCGGCGCACGACGAGAGGGGGACATCCGTCCTGACGGTCCGGGAAGAACGCCATGAACGACCGGGTCCCCGGGCCCTGATCCCAGGGGGATCCATGTACAGGAACACCCACCTCACGTGATACTGAGATCACTCAGTGTGAGGTGGCGTCCCTGTGGGTTGGCTCGACCGCACGTCCCGGGCGATTGCCCTCGCCGCCATCCTGCTCGCGGGCTTCGCCGGTACCGCGCAGGCCACGACGAACCTGACGGCTGAAGTCGCTGCCGCCATCAACGCGGTACGTGCGCAGCACGGCCTGGCAACCCTCTCGGGGTTTCCCACCGCCGAACAGGTCCAGCGGGCCTCGGACCACTTCGCGGCGACCGGGCAGATGCACGGATTGTTCGCGGAGTCGGCCTCGTACTACTTCGAGCAGGGCGCGTCCGACTTCGCAGAAGTGCAGTCCTACATCGAAGGCTTCGGTTGCTCCGCGGACATGCTCGTGCAGGAATGGATGAACTCGGACTACCACCGCGGCCTGGTCCTCACGCCCGGTGCCACGCACCTGGCCGTGGCCACGACGTGTGACGGTGCCGTCGCCCGGGCCACGGCGCAGGTGATCACGGCTCCGGCGATTGTCGTCCAGGACGAACCGGAGTCCGACCAGGAGGATCCGGACAGCGGAACCGAGGGCGACGATTCGACTACCGGCACAGATGCCACGGCTGTGCAGACGGACGCGACGCCAGGGTCCGCAACGGACGACATGACCGCGTCCGCAACGGACGACATGACCGCGTCCGCGACGGACGACATGACCGCGTCCGCCGAGGGCGCGAGATCGTCCAGCAAGGTCGCCGGCCGTGAGCGGTACCGGTTGGCCGACCGCGGCACCACGGACCGGGACCTTTCGCCGACGGTCGACCGCGTGAACCACTTGTCCCATGATCGCGACGACGCAGGGCAGAACGCGACGACATCGGAGCAGATGCTGGCAACCCAAACCGTACGGGCACCGGCTGAATGGTCGGCGATGTATCCAACTGCCGCGATGCTCATGGTCGGCACGGCAGCCTTTGGGCTTGTCCTCCTCTCCCGGCGTCGAGGGCGGTGAGCGCAGCGCCGAACTGGAAGACGCTGTTCTGGAGAGTTGCGCTCGGCGAACCTCGTATCGTCATTGCCAACACTCGTCGGTAACTTCTCGCACGCGCGTTCGTTGGTACAGACGGACGCACCATCGTCGGCGAACCGGATGACCATGCTGTTGGGCGGGATCGAGCGAACACGTACCGCGCGTACTGGCGCCATCCTGCTCGGGATCATCCTCGTTGGCATGACGGTGCTGGTCCCGATGACCGCGTGGGCTGGCGAGGGCGACGTGACCGGCGACGTCGCGGCGTTCATCAACCGTGTCCGTGCCGACCGTGGATTGCCCACCCTGGCCTCCTACGGGGACACCTCGCAGGTGCAGCGGTCCAACGAGCACTTCGTCGCCACCGGCCGCACGCACGAACGCTTCCAGGAGTCGGCCGACTACTACGTCGAACGAGGGGCCAAGGCGTTCGGCGAGAACCAGGCGTACTCGTCGGACGGCGCACGCACGGCCGGGTGGGTCGTCAGCGAGTGGTTGAACTCGTCCAGTCACCGTGACGTCATGCTGCAGGCGGATGCCAACTACGTGGTGGTGGCGGTCAGTTGTGGCCCGCGTGGCATGCACGTCACCGCGCACGTGATCAGGATGGCCGACGGCGTGTCCGGCCCAGCATCCGCCGGCGGTCGGGTCAGCACGGACGAGGGCGCATCTTGCGGCGGATCCGCCCCTCCGCCGCCGCCCCCTCCGCCACCACCTCCTCCGCCCCCGGTGGAGCCACTCGAGGTCCCGGACGCGTCACCACTGGCGCCGACGGAACCGAGTGCCGACACGGTCCGGGCCGAACCGGAACCCGTCACGGACGAAGCGCCAGAACCACCCGACGACGAGGCACCTGCGCCCCCGGAACCGTCGCCGCCGGTGTCGCCACCACCGGGCGCGCGCGTCGACGCCGGTCTTGCCCCGCTGGAACTCGACGCCGATCTCGCACGCATCCCGGCGCAGCGGCAGAACGCCGCACCGTCGCGCGACGGGGCGATGCTCGTCGTCGCGGCGTTCGCCCTCGGGCTGGGTGCCGTCCGGTCCCGCCAGCGTCGCGGCTGACGGCGAGCGAGTCGGCACTCGACCCGTCGGTCACGTCCCACCCGGGTGGTAGGATCGGCGAACTCCTGTTCGACACCGGAGGTGGCGGTGAGCCGCCCGGCAGAGCCCATCCTGCACGCGGACATGGACGCGTTCTATGCCTCGGTCGAGCAGCGTGACGATCCGAGTCTTCGCGGACGCCCCGTGGTCGTGGGCGGGGCAGGCAACCGTGGGGTCGTCGCGGCCGCCTCCTACGAGGCGAGACGGTTCGGGATCCACTCGGCGATGCCCATGATCCGAGCCAGGCGCATGTGCCCGGACCTCGTCGTCGTCCCGCACCGCTTCGAGGTCTACCGGGGCGTGTCGTCGCAGGTCATGCAGATCTTCCGGTCCTACACGCCACTGGTCGAGCCGCTCTCCCTCGACGAGGCCTTCCTCGACGTCGGCGGCGCCGAGCGCCTGTTCGGACCTCCGGCCGCGATCGCCGCGCGGATCCGCGCGGACGTTCGCGAGCAGGTCGACCTCGCGGTCTCGATCGGCGTGGCCCCGACCAAGTTCCTGGCCAAGTTGTGCTCCTCCAAGGCCAAGCCCGACGGGCTGCTGCACCTGCGCGCGGACGACGTCGACCGCTTCCTGCGGCCCCTGCCGGTCAGCGACCTGTGGGGGGCAGGCCCGAAGACCGTCGAGCGCCTCGATGAGTACGGGTTCCGCACGATCGGCCAACTCGCCGACACCGACGAACGCACGCTGGTCCGAGTCGTCGGCGACGCCATGGGTCGCCAGCTGCATCGACTCTCACGCGGGGTGGACGCCAGGTCGGTGGTCCCACACGAGCCGACGCGATCCGTGTCGGCCGAGACGACCTTCGACGAGGACGTCGACGACGCCGTGGCCCTGCACCGGATCCTGCTCGGACTGTCCGAGCGTGTCGGCCATCGGCTCCGCAAGGCCGGGTTGGCCGGCCGGACGATCTCGATCAAGGTCCGGTTCGCCTCGTTCGACACCATCACCCGGTCGGTGACGATGGACCAGCCGACGGACCGCACGCACGACCTGATCGCCCATGCCGGTGAACTCTTTGACAGCCTGCGTCTCGAGCGTGCTCGTGTGCGGCTGCTCGGGGTCGGTGTGTCCAACCTCGCCGAGGGCAACGCCGCCCGGCAACTCGCGCTCGACGTCGACCCACGTTGGGAGGAGGTCGATCAGGTCGCCGATGCCGTCCGCGAGCGGTTCGGTGACGTTCGGGTGTCCTTCGCTGCCCTGCTCGACGACGACTTCGACGAGACGTCCGAGACCGGCGAGGATCGCCGACTCTGAATCGACCTCAGGTCAGCAGTGGCAGGAACTGCACGACGTTGTGCTGCCGCCGCCGACTCTGCAGGTGATCGGCCAGCGCCCGGTACACGTCGTGGCCGACCATCTCGATGAGTTCGAACTCCATCGACTCGTAGACCGGCCGCTGCCCGATGAAGGCCTCGGGCGAGTCCGTGCAGTACCACGAGAAATCCGACCCGCCCTCGCCCCAGTGCCCCCGCTCGAACGCGGCGATCGTGTGGACCTCGAGCGTCGCACCGTCGTTGCCGACCCGTTCATCGATGGTGCGATGCAGGGGCAGTTGCCAGCACACCACCGGCTTGTAGGTCATGTGGTGCTCGCCGCGCTCCTCCGCCAGCCGGTGCAGCGCACAGCCGGATCCACCGGGAAAGCCCTCGCGGTTCAGGAAGATGCAGGCGTCGTCGACGACCCGGGTGTGGCGCTCGCCCTCGTCGTCCTCGACGGTCACCCCCTTCGCCCGAGCCTTGGCATGGAACTGCATGACCTCGGCGGTCAGGTCGTTCTTGACCAGGCGCTGCAGGGCCCTCGGATCGTCGTCCTCGTTGAGGTAGGCGCCGTGGTGGCAGCAGCCGACGTCGGCACGATCGCCGTCGCCAGTGATGCCCTGGCAACCCCGCCCGTAGATGCAGGTGTAGTCGGACAGCAGGAACGACACGTCGAAGGTGTAGTGGAGGTGATCGTCGTCGGGATCGACGAGCGTCACCCACTCCCGGTCGAGTCGGGCGGCGGTGGACATGCGGCGGGACCTCACACGGGCCGACGGTCGGCGCTCCGCCCGGCAGCGTAGGGCACGCCCGGCGGGTCACTAGCCTGGCGGCGCCCCTGCCGCGGAGACCGCACGTGAACATCGCCGTCACCCCCCAGGCCGGCAACGCCGGCCCCTCCCCCCTCAGGGGGGAGGGATGACCGAGGTCGTCACCCCCCAGGCCGGCAACGCCGGCCCCTCCCCCCTCAGGGGGGAGGGATGACCGAGGTCGTCACCTACGACGTCATCGACCGTGTCGCGGTCGTGACGATGAACCGCCCCGAGGTGAAGAACGCCATGAACCTCGAGGTGTTCGAGCAACTGGGGGAGTGCGCAAGGCGGGCGGCGGCCGACGGCGGTGCCGGTGCGGTACTGGTACGGGGCGCCGACGGGGTGTTCTCGTCCGGCCTCGACCTGTCGCTGTTCGCCTCCGGTGGGGGCCCGCAGGACATCGGCGAAGACTTCATCGCTGATCTCCAGGACTCGTTCACCGCCTTCGAGGAGATCGACAAGCCGGTCGTCGCGGCGATCGAAGGCCACTGTTATGGCGGAGGCATCCAACTCGCCGCGGCATGTCACATCCGTGCCGTGGCCCCGTCGGCACGACTCGCCGTTCTCGAGCGGCGTCTCGGTCTTGTCCCCGACCTCGGCGGTACCCATCGGTTGCCGCGGTTGATCGGACTCGGGCGCGCCACCGAGTTGACCCTGACGGGCCGGATCGTCGGCGCCGAGGAAGCGCTCGCGATCGGCCTTGCCGAGGTACCGCTCGGTGCCGACGACCCGCAAGGGGACGCGCTGGCCGTCGCGGCAGCCCTCGCGGCTGGCCCCGGCGCCGTGCGGCGTGCGCCGAGGTTGCTGCGCGAGAACCTGGACCGCACGCGCGACGACGCGCTCGCGGCCGAGCGACGGGCCCAGTTGGCCTGTCTGGCGGGGCCTGACGTCCTCGAGGCGGCTCGCGCCTTCTTCGAAGGTCGCGCACCGGAGTTCACCGGCAACTGATCCCGGATCGTCCAGATGGCCGCAGCCTTCGGCGCGACACGAGCATGGAGCCGACGTCCTCCACCGGCGACCTCGTGCTCGCGTATCGCGGCGAGGTCAAGGAGGGTGACGTCCCGGCCTATGTTCACCCCGAGGGCGCCGTCGTCATCCACCGGGTCGTGGAGGTCATGCCGATCGGCTACCGCACCCAGGGAGACAACCTCGAGACGGTCGATCCGTGGCTGGTCACGCCCGACGACGTGCTCGGCACCGCGCGGGTCGCGACGCTGGCGCCGATCACCGGCGCGGCCGCGTCGCTTTTCGTCCAGGCCCTGCCGTTCACGCACCTGCCGTTCGACGCGGCGGACGTCTGCACCTACAACGTCAAGAGCCCGAACACCTGCATGAACGGCGGCGGCCCCGGTAATGGCGGGGGCAACGGGGGCCAGCCGCCAGGCCAGGCATAGCCCCGGTCACTCAGGCGATGGCCGCCATCGCGATCGGATGCTCGTCACATGCAGCCAGGCGCTCGTCCCACGTCGACTGGTCAGTCATGCGGGCCACGAACGACGCCCGGCGACGGGAGCCGGGCGTTCCCGCAGGGACCTCGGGGACGCCTTCGTAGACGGTCGCGCACCAGGCCTGCATCGCGGACACGGCCTCAGAGCGGATCTGCGAGGCCCGGGACTGGGTCACCCCGAGCGAGTCGGCGATGTCCTGGAGCAGTTCGCCACCAAAGAAGTAGCGTTCCACGACCTCGCGGTGCGGCTCGGACAGCCGGGTGACCAGCACACGCATCGTGCCGATCAGTTCGCGGTGGAGCAGGGCGTCCTCGGGGAGTTGGTCGACGTCCTGCTCGGGCAACAGGGATTCGAGCGTCTCGGCGCCGCCCTCGCCGTCGCTGACGGGTTGATCGAGTTGCAGGAGCGTGGCACGTGCCGTCGCCCGCATGCGCCGCGCGACCTCGTCGACGTCGATGTCGAGTGTGCTCGCGAGTTCGGCGTTGCTCGGGGTGCGGCCCAACTGCTGTTCGAGCTTGCGCGTTGCGTCGTTCAGTTCCCGCGACCGGCGACGCAGAGAACGTGTCGCCCAGTCCCGCGACCTGGTGGAGTCGATGATCGCCCCGCGGATCCGGATCGCCGCGTAGCGCGCGAACGGGACCCCGGCGGCGGGGTCGTAGCGGCGGCTCGCGTCCACCAGCCCGGCCGCCCCGGCCGCCCAGAGCTCCTGGCGGTCGACGTGCCTGGGGAAGCGGGCGGCTACCTGGTTGACGACATGCGTCACGAGATACAGGTGGCCCTCGACGAGTTCATTGGCGGTGTCGAACGGTGTCGCCGTCATTCGGCTCCCTGGTGCCTGTGACACGAAGACATTCTCATGATGGGGCACCGGGACGGCGACCACAACGCTTCGAGGGCAATGTGGCCACAAAACGGTAGGCGGGGACTAACGAAGTCCGCATTCAATGATCATGATGGGCTAGGTGGTCGTGGTCATGCCGGCATCGGCAAGTCGGTCGGTACACGAGAATGCCCCCCGAGGCGGGTGCGTCGGCCTGATGGCGTCGCTACATTCGCGGGCGAGCGGACCTGGGTCCTGTCAATGGCATTGTCGGAACACGAACAGCGAATCCTCGAGGAGATCGAGCGGCAACTCGCCGCCGAAGATCCTCGACTGGTTGCCCGTGCCCGACGCACCGCCGAGCGATCGGATCGTCGTCTGGGGTATGCGATCGCGGCGTTCGTCGTCGGCTTCGTCTGCCTGCTCGGCATCACGTTCAGCCTCTTCTGGGGCGTGGTCGGCTTCGGGATCATGCTGGGCGCCGTCATCGTCGGCGCGCAGGCCGTCCGAGACCGTGAACTGCCCAAGCGGTTGACCCAGATCAGGTCGCGCGACGACGCCTGACCGCAGGGCGCCGGATCAGCCGCGGATGACCTCGCGAATCCGGCGGATTGCCGAAGAGGCGCCGCGTCGTGCCTGTTCGGTTGGCACACGGACCGGCGCGAGCATGCGGTCGGACCGGGACACGGACGCATCCAGCTGACGGGTCATCTCGTCCGCGGCCGACCAGGCTTCGGCGCCGGCGTTGTCCGGCAGCGGGCCGCCGAACGCGGCGGCCTGGGCCAGGGGCACGAAGCGTGCAACGGCCCCCGATTCCACCCGTCCCTCGGCCCGCCAGCGGTCGAGGGTGTCGGCGATGGTCTCGTCCGTGGTGCGGCCGACGCCGAGGGCCCGTGCCCGGTGAAGGAGATCCCGCTGGGCGGCTAGTACCTCGTCGCGCGCAGGCATCGAGGTGTGGTCCCGTGTGCGTCGGTCGCGCATGACGGCGACCGTGACCACCGACAGCAGCAGCAGGACCACGATGCCGACCACGAGCCATGGCCGCACACCGACGTCCTGTTCGCCCTCGCTCCCGCCGCCACCTGGGACGGCCGTCGGAGCGTCGTCCGGTGCCTCGGTCACAGATCCGTCTGGGCCGTCCGGCACCTGGCCGTCGGGCAGGTCGCCGACGCGGTCGAGGAGTTCGGCCAGTCGGCGCTGCCGCTCGGTGAACATCGGGTCCATGTTGTCGGCCGTGGGAACCATCGTCGCGCCGTCGGATCGCGGCGTCGGATCCATCCGCACCCAGCCGTAGTCGGGGAAGAACACCTCGACCCATGCGTGGGCATCGGTCGTCGCCACCACGAAGGTCCGCTCGACGTCGGGGTCGTCGTTGCGTTCGTCGTCGACGGACGGGTCGGTCTGCCGGCCGGGCAGGAATCCGACGGCCACGCGCGTCGGGATGCCTGTGGCCCGGAGCATGACGGCCATGGCCGTGGCGAAGTACTCGCAGTACCCGGTCTTGGTGTCGAAGACGAAGTTCTGCAGGGCCAGGTCGCCGCGCAAGACCGGCGTCTCTGTCGAATACGTGAACTGCGAGCTGTCGCCGACGAACCAGGCCTGTAGCGCCAGCACCTTGTCGATGGTCGTGGTGGCTCCGGAATCGGTATAGACCTGGTTCGCGAGATCCCGCATGTTGTCGTAGGGGCCGGGAAGTGCGGTCCCTGCGGGGTCGGCAGGTGGTCCGATGTCGCCGAGTGCCGCCAATTGGTCGTAGGTGGGCGAGGGGATGACGGCCTCGACGCGGTATTCGACACCCGGACGGACACCGACGCGGAGTTGCCCCGAGATCTCGTTGTCCGCGAGTTCGCCGGTGGCCACGAACCCCCCGGTCAAGGAGTAGAACATGCCGTCCGGCCCGTCGATACGGTCCACCTGATAGGGGACCGGGACATAGATGTTCTCGAGGTCGAGGACCTCGACGTCGGCCACGACGCGATCGGCAACGGCGATGTCGGTCTCGTACGGCAGTCGCCCGGTCGCCGAGAAGAGTTGATCAGGATCCGGACGATACGACGACACACCGGCCGGGCCGAGCCTCCATGTCGTCCCGTCGAAGGTCTCGAGTGCGGCGAGACGCAGATAGACGGGTCGGTCGGCGCGGACTTTCAGGACGTCGCGTGGCGCGGGCAGTTTGAGACGGTCGCCAATGTCGACGATCGGCTGGTAGCCACGGGGGTCGTCGCTGCCCGCCAGGTCGACCCACGGCTGCGCCGTGTAGCCGGGCAGCAGACCGGGGGCGATGACGGCGATGGTCAGGGCAACCGAGCCGAGGGTGACGCCTGCGGACAGCGGCGGCCGGTCGTCCTCGCGCGTGAACCCGGTGATGTCGCGGTCCGACTGCAGCAGCAGGATCAGGCCCGCCGCTGCCAGGAAGGGAACAGCCGTCGGCCAGGTCCGCGATGGGGGCAGCGGCACGGCCAGGGGGACCAGCCACAGCACCGCCGGAGGCAGCAGGGCGAGCAGCGGACGACGCACCCGGATCAGCAGTTCGTGGGTCACGTGGGTGACCACCCAGACGCCGGTGGTCACGATCAGACGGAGGCCATCCAGGGGCGCGGTCGGCGCCGGTTGCTCCTGGAGTTGGATGATCCCGTCGCGGGCGAGCTCGGTCATCGCCTGGAACTCGGCCGAGCCGGGGATCAGCGGTCCCGAGGACAGATGCGTGATGTAGCTGAAGACGACAAGGCCGACGGTGCTGCTCGCCAGCGAACCGAGTACCGACAGGCCGAGGCGGTGTGCACCGGAGGCGATCGCGAGCGCAAGGACCAGCGCAAGCATGGCTTCCGGGCGCCAGGTGGCGTCGGTGAAGACCCGCTGCAGGGAGGCACCCGCGCCGATGACGGCGGCCGCGACCGCCGCCACCAGCCACACGTCGTGCCGCCGCATCAGGCTCCTCCGCTCCGTACGAAGTAACCCGAACGCTGGGCGATGAGTTCCCGCCAACGGTCGTCGAGGCGGTCACCGGCCCCGACGACCGCGACGCGCCACCCGGCCGCACGGAGGGCGTTGGCCCGCTGCGTGATCTCGGTCGCGTGCCCGACGGGCGGACGACCGGCGAACGTGACGACGTCGATCAGCAGTGCGACCCGGGAACCGAAGGCGCGTCCAGCTCGCACGATCTGGCGCAACTCGGTTGGCGTCGGCACGGGGGCGACGAGGAACAGCACGCCCTCGCCGACGACGCCATGGCTCAACTGCTTCCACAGGGCGTCCATGTCCGCCCACTGCGGTTGGATCACGGCCAGCCGGTCGAGCACGAGTTCCCAGGGCTCCGGCCGCGGCGGCCCCGCGAGCGGTTGGCTCAACAACTGGAACCCGTACCCGCGAGCGGACAGGTGGTACGTGACGCTCGCTGCGACGGTCACCGCCGACTCGAACGAGGAACCGGGCCCGGTCCCACGATGCGCGTGGGCCCGACCGTCGAGGACAACGACCGCCTGCGGGCTCTGGGCCGATTCGTCCTGGCGGACCATCAAGGTCCCACGGTGCGCGGTCGACCGCCAGTGCACCTTCCGCAGGTCGTCACCGCGGACATAGTCGCGAACGTTGGCCAGTTCGTCGCCCTGGGGGCGGATCCGCGGCCGGCCGGCGACGCCACCGCCGAGGTGACCGGACAGCGGCAGTCCGGCGGGGAGTCGCCACACGGGCGGGTAGACGATCACCGTGTCGAGGTCGCCGAGTTCCTGCACGCGCTGGGCGACGCCGAATGGGTCACGCAGGGCGATCCGGGCGGGGCCGAGTTCGTACCGGCCGCGGTGACGACCGTGCAGGCGGTAGCGGAGACGGATCGTCTCGCCGGGGCCGAGCGGACGCAGCGCGAACCGCGCGCCCTCGGCCAGATGGGATGGCGCGCGGTCGTCGAGTTGGATGCTCGCCGTCGGCAGGCGGCCATGGTTGGTCAGGCGCAACTCGACCTCGCCGCGGGCGTCGTGGAACAGCCGTGGCGGTTGGACGTGCCGTCGGACGACCAACTGTGCGGACGCAACGCGCGTCGCGACGATCCCGACAAGGACGAGGGCGATCGCCGCCATCGCCGCCATCATCGCCTCGGGGACGCCGAACGTGCGATGGATGAACCAGGCGACGAGCGAGACGGCGAGGAGAACCTTCCCGCGGTCGGTGAGCATGACTACTCGGTCGGTGCAGGGACGCCGGCGAGGACGTCGGCGACGACCTCGCCCGGCTGTCGGCCGGCCAACTGCGCCTCGGGCTTGAGAATCAGGCGGTGCGGCAGGACGTGGAGGGCCAGTCGCTTGACGTCATCCGGGACGACGTACTCGCGCTCCTCGGTCGCAGCGAGGGCGCGAACGGCGCGAAGCATTGCCAGGGAGGCGCGTGGTGACGCACCGAGTTCGACCTCGTCGTGGACGCGCGTGGCACGGCAGACGGCGACGATGTATCGCTCGACCGACTCGGCGACGTACACCTTGCGGATCTCGTCGATCATCTTGGCGATGTGTGCGGCGTCGGTGACAGGCTTCAACTGAGCGAGTCGGTCCCCGTGTCCGTGCGTGCGCAGGATCGCGAGTTCGCCGTCCGCGTCCGGGTACCCGATGGCCAGCCGCATCATGAAGCGGTCCCGCTGTGCCTCGGGGAGGGGATAGGTGCCTTCGAGTTCGATCGGGTTCTGAGTGGCCATGACGAGGAAGGGGACTGCCAGGCCGTGGGTCACGCCGTCGATCGTGACGGTCCGTTCCTCCATGGATTCGAGCAGCGCCGACTGCGTCTTCGGCCCAGCGCGGTTGATCTCGTCGCCGAGGACGATGTTCGCGAACACCGGGCCGGGCTTGAACTCGAACGCCCCGGTGTCGGGGGAGTAGACGGTGACGCCGGTGACGTCCGACGGCAACAGGTCGGGGGTGAACTGCACGCGGGCGACCGAGCAGTCGATCGAACGCGCCAGTGCCTTGGCCAGCAGCGTCTTCCCGACGCCAGGCACATCCTCGATCAGCAGGTGTCCCTCGGCGAGCAACGCGATGAGTGCGAGCCGTACGGCCTCTGGCTTGCCCTGGACGATCGAGGTCATGTTGTCCTCGACGGCCTGGATCGTCTCGGACAGCGCCACCAGGTCAGGTGCGCGTCGTGTCTCGGCTCGTGTCGCCACGCGTTGGCCCCGTCGATGCATCAGGCGACCCGCTGCCGCCACTGACCACGCGATGGTAGTCATGACGCGACGTGCTGCACGGCGGCTTGCCGGTCAGGCGCGCGTGGCGAACCCTCCCAGCGGCGCCGAGGTCTGGTCCTCGCCAGGTTGCACAAGGGTCTTGGCATCCTCGTCCGACCACGGCGATGGCTCGCCGATCCGTGTGAAGACCTGGTCCGCACAGTCAGGGCACACCGTCCACCGCTTGGTCAGGACGACGTCGATGCCGCTCTCATCGGTGGCTTCGGTCGAGAACACGACCCGCTCACCAGCCTTGTCCGCGTCGCATCCATCACAGGTGAAGGTCACCGGGCGTCCTTCCGGGAGTGACGTTGACGTTGATGTCAACCCTGACAACGCTACGGTGCGACGTGGACACAGACAAGGGGCAGTTCCCCGACGGCCAGCGGCGTGGAGGCAGTCGTGAGTCAGGCTGAGACCCAGGGGCCGCGCACGCCACGCGGCGAGCGCACCGCTGCCCGACTCCGTGACGCCGCCCGCGCGGTGTTCGCGGATCACGGATACGCCAGCGCAAGGGTCGAGGACATCGTCGCCCGCGCAGGGGTCAGCCACGGCACGTTCTACACCTACTACGACAACCGGGCCGCCATCCTCGACGACCTCGTTGACGAGGCGGCCGAACGACTCCGTGCCGTGGTCGACCAGCCGTGGGAGGGACCGGACGTTGCCGCGGCGATCCGGTCGGTGATCGCCGCGTTCGTCGACACCCTGTCCGATGAGGGCGACGTCATCGGCGCATGGATCGAGGCGTCGTCCACGGACGAGCACTTCCGCACCCGTCTGCGCGACGTCCGGTCCAGCTACACCGACCAGGTGGCGCGCCATCTGGCGCCGGCGCTGGCCCACACGCCCCACGATCCCGTCGTTGCCGCAGGGGCGCTCGTGGCCATGGTCGAGGGGTACACGACCGACCGCCTCGCGGCCGGCGGCTCCGCCGAGCGCGAGGCCGCGGTCAACACCCTCGCCCAACTGTGGTTCGGTGGTCTGATCCGCCTGTCCCAGGCCTGAGCCTCACCAGGTCGCCCCAACTTCCCCACCACTTCGCCCCACCTCCCCGCCACCTGCGCACCACCCACCACCCCGCCGTGCCCCGATCCGGGCGGGGTTCGCGACAAATGTGTCGCAAAGTCCGCCCAAACGAGGGTGGGTGAGGCATCCGCGTGGGGTTGGCGACAAATGTGTCGGGAACCTCGCCCAGACCACGCGGAATCTCCTCCACCGCGTAGAGGGTGCAATTCGGAAGGATTTGGAGCTTTGCGGTGAGTCTTGTCGTTGACTACGCAGCGTTGGGGGCGTAAGGTGGAGCGAAATGGAGGCCGCTGGTGGATGCTGGCGGAGTAGGCGAGCGAGCAGACAGGCAGGCGCGTGTTCCTCGGAACGCACCAGCACACGCTGGACGACAAGGGCCGGGTGATCCTCCCGGCCCGGTTCCGCGAACGCCTGGCGACTGGTCTGATCTTCACCCCGGGGCAGGAGCACTGCATCGACGTCTGGCCGGCGACGACTTTCGATCGCTACCTCGAGGAACTGCGCAGCCGGCCGCGCGAGAACAGCGACTTTCGGGGGTTCCTGCGGATGCTGACGGCCAACGCCTTCGAACAACTGCCCGACTCGCAGGGCCGGGTGACGATCCCGCAGAAACTGCGGGACTACGCGAGCCTCAACCGGGACCTGACGGTGAACGGGGCCGACGAGAAGGTGCAGATCTGGGACACGGATCGCTGGGACCGGTACTGCGAGCAGATCGAACCCGCCTTCGCCGACCTCGACTCCCCGTTCACGATGTGATGACCACGATGACCGCTCCCGCCCCGCACGTGCCGGTCATGCTCGACCGGGTCGTCGAACTGCTGGCGTCCGCGCCGGACGGCCTGGTCGTCGACGCGACACTGGGCGCCGGCGGCCACGCCGAGGCCGTCGCACGGGCTCGCATCGGCCGCTTCGGTCACGCAACCATGCTCGGCATCGACCGTGATCCCGACGCCCTTGCGCTGGCGGCGGATCGCCTCGCCGCCGTCGACGGTCTTCGACTCCATACCGCTCAAGTGCGATTCGACCGGATGGGGCAGGTCCTCGACGACCTCGGCCAGTCCAGGATCGCGGGGATCCTGCTCGATCTCGGGATCTCCTCGATGCACGTCGACCGTCCGGAGCGCGGGTTCTCGTACCGGCAGGACGGCCCGCTCGACATGCGCATGGGGCCCGACGCGCAACGCACGGCCTCTGACATCGTCAACGAGGCGTCCGAGGGTGAACTCGCGACCATCCTGCGCCGCTACGCCGACGAGCGGTTCGCGGCACGGATCGCACGAGCGATCGTCGCCGCCCGGCCGATCGACCGAACCATCGTCCTTGCCGAGGTCGTCCGCGATGCCGTCCCCGCGGCGACGCGGCGCACCGGCGGTCACCCCGCGACCCGCACGTTCCAGGCACTGCGCATCGCCGTCAACGGCGAACTCGAAGCGCTCGAGCGCGTACTGCCGGACGCCATGGAACGACTCGTACCGGGCGGGATCGCCGTGGCGCTCGCCTACCACAGTCTGGAGGACCGCATCGTCAAGCGGGCCTTCGCCGACGCGGCCATTGGGTGCAACTGCCCGCCGGATCTTCCGGTGTGCGCCTGTGGTCGCGTCCCCCTCGTCACCTCCGTCGTCCGGCGGCCCGAGCGGCCGTCGGACGCGGAGGTCGACCGCAACCCCCGCGCGTCCGCCGCCCGGCTGCGCGCCGTCCGTCGCGAACCCACCCCTCCGGAGCGTCCATGAGTGCTGCGACCGCCGTACGCCGCAAGGCCCCGCTGCCACGGCCGCATCGCCGTCCGAACCTGCACGTCGTCGAAGAACCGCGTCGGCGCCACCCGGTGCTCTTCCTCAGCATCCTCGTCGCCCTGGTCATGGCGATCGTCTTCGGGGCCGTGTCGCTCAACGCACTGGCTGCCGCCGATGCCGTCGCCATCCGGGAACTCGACGCCCGCCTCTCGCAGGCCCAGCGTGACTACGAGCGGCTGGTGGCCGACGTCGCCGGGCTCGAGGACCCCGAGCGGATCCGACGCGCGGCCGAGGGGTTGGGGATGGTGCCCGGGACCTCGCCCCGCTACGTCGTCCTCGACCGATCGTTGCCAGCCGACGACCAGCAGGTGACCGCGACCGACGACCTGGTCAAGCCGGTGCTGTCGGCGCAGCCGTGACGACGGCACGGGCGACGAAGCGCAGATCGGCCGCCGCCCCCATCGCCAGGCGCAGGGTGCGGCTGCCGATGAAGGGAGCCCCTCGCCGGATCGCGGCAGCGACCCTCGTCTACGCGATCGTCCTGACGATGATGGGGGGTCGTCTGGTGCAGATCCAGGTCATCGAACGTGACCGGTACGCCGACCAGTCGATCGCCCAACGCAATGTCACCGTGAACCTCCCTGCGCGTCGCGGCCGCGTATACGACCGCGACGGGGCGGTGCTTGCCGCCAGTGTGGACAGCGCCACCATCACCGCCGACCCGCGCGCGTACAAGTCCGGCAAGACCCCCGATGGCGTGATCGTGCCGGCCGCAGGTGACGCCGAGGAGGTCGCCCGCACCCTCGCGCCGTTGCTCGGGCGCGACGCCGGTGCGATCGAGGAAGCCCTGCGCCAGGACGCGCATTTCGTATATCTCGCCCGCCAATTGGACTATGACCTCGGTCAGCGGATCATGGCGGTCCGCTTGCCCGGCATCGAACTGGTCGTCGAGCCGCGCCGGGTCTATCCCGCCGGGTCGCTCGCGGCGCAGGTCGTCGGATTCACCGACATCGACGGCGAGGGCCTCGAGGGCCTCGAACTCGTCCATGACGAACAGTTGCGTGGAAGCGACGGGACCCTTGCCCGCGAGACGGCGCCGCAGGGCCTGACGATCGCCGGGGGACTCCGCGAGGTCGTCCCCCCCGAACCGGGCACCGACGTCGTCCTCACGCTCGATCGCGAGATCCAGGCGATTGCCGAGGAAGCCGCCGCCCGCGCGGTCGACCAGTACGACGCGGTCGGCGCGAGCGTCGTGGTCCTCGAGGCCAAGACGGGCGACGTGCTGGCGATGGCCAGCGTCCCGACGTTCGATCCGACCGACCGTGACGGGACCGACCTGGCGAGCCGCCGCAACCGCAGCGTCACCGACGTACTGGAGCCGGGATCGGTCCAGAAGGCGATCACGGTCGCCGGGGCGCTGGAGGACGGCATCGTGTCCCCGTCGACAACGTTCGAGGTCGACGACCGGCTCAAGATCGGATCCAAGACCTTCAGCGACGCCCACGACCACCCGACCGAAATCATGACGGTCGCCGACATCCTCGAACAGTCCTCGAACGTCGGCACGATGATGGTCGCGCAGGAACTCGGCGACGAGCGCCTGTACCACTACCTGAAGTTGTTCGGGTACGGACAGGTCACCGGCGTGGGCTTTCCAGGGGAGTCGCCGGGGATCGTCCTGCCGCTCGACCAGTGGTGGGTGACCTCGCTGCCCACGATCGCGATCGGCCAAGGGGTCGCGGTCACACTCCTGCAGGCTGCGACCACGTACGCGACCTTCGCCAACGATGGGGTCGCAGTCACGCCGCGCATCCTGCGTGGCACGGTCGGACCCGACGGGCGCCTCGAGCGGGTGGCGTCCTCTCCCGAACGCCGGGTCGTCAGCGAAGAGACCGCACGCAGCATCCGCGAGATGCTCGGTCTCGTCGTCGGCGGCGAGAACGGCACGGGGGCCAGGGCCGCGGTGGAGGGCTACAGCGTCGGAGGCAAGACCGGCACGGCCCGCAAGCCGCTCGTCGATGCCCGCGGGTACTCCAGTCAGTACATCGCGACGTTCGTTGGGCTCGCCCCGATCGACGACCCGGAACTGGTCGTGGCGGTGATGGTCGACGAGCCCTTCCCGATCTACGGCGGGGTCGTCGCCGCGCCCGTGTTCTCGGAGGTGATGGGCTTCGCGCTGCGCGCACGGAAGGTCACGCCCGACCGCCCGACCAGGACGTTGACCGATTCCTTGATCGCGGCTGCCATCCAACGGGCGGAACTCGAGGGGCCGGCCTCCGGCACCGACCTCACCTCGCCCGCCGTGGGCTCCGGGCCGGGCACCAACGGTCGATCTGTCGGCTTCACCCTGTCCGAGTGACGGCACTGCCTGCACCGGCGTTGCGCGACCCGTCGTTACGCTGCGTAGCGGCTGACCTGCCGTGCGGCCGGGATCTTCGACTCGTGGATCTGCATTCGTGACCATCACCCTTTCCGACCTGGCTGCGGTACTGCCGCAGGCAGAGGTCCGTGGTGAGGCGGAACTGTCCGATGCCACGCACGACTCGCTGCAGGCCGGGCCCGGGACCCTGTTCTGTGCCATCGTCGGCCAGGTCGCGGACGGGCACGACCATGCCGAGCAGGCCGTCGCCCACGGTGCCAGCGCGTTACTGGTCGAGCGCTGGCTCGACATCGATGTCCCGCAACTGCGCGTGTCCGACAGTCGGGCCGCGACAGGACCTGCGGCCGCAGCCATCCACGACCACCCGAGCATGGCGCTGACGGTGGTCGGCATCACGGGAACCAACGGCAAGACCACGACCGCCTACCTCGTCGAGGGGGCGTTCGCCGCAGCGGGGCAGGGCACCGGACTGATCGGGACCGTCGAGACGCGTATCCACGGCCGCGCCCAACCCGGGGTCCGCACGACACCGGAAGGACCTGACGTCCAGCGACTCTTTGCGGCCATGCGCGACCGGGGCGTCGAGGGTGTCGCCATGGAGGTTTCGTCGCACGGCCTGGAACTGCACCGGACCGACGGCACCCACTTCGCAGTGGTCGTGTTCACGAATCTGAGCCAGGACCACCTCGACTTCCACCCGGACATGGAGGCCTACTTCGCCGCCAAGGCACGCCTGTTCACCGAGGAGTTCGCCGACCGCGCGGTCGTGGTCGTCGACGACGACTGGGGCAAGCGCCTGGCGACGATGCAGGGGATCGACACCATCACCGTCGGTCGTTCCGGCGACGCCGACGTGAGGATCGACACCGTCCGGACTGCGCTCGACGGTGGGCGCGCCGATCTGGTCGGCGAAGCCGTCGGCGGGTCCGTGTCGATCAGCACCCAGCTGGTCGGCGACTTCAACGTGGTCAACGCGGCGACCGCGGTCGTCACCGCGGTCCGCGCCGGGGTCCCGATGGCTGCCGCCGTCGACGGCGTGGCTGCGTGTCCCGGCGCGCCAGGACGACTCGAACGGGTCGCCGGTGACGACGGCCTGACCGTCCTCGTCGACTACGCGCACACGCCTGACGCCGTGGAACGGGTCGTGGCGACCCTGCGGCCCCTCGTGACCTCGGGCCGGATCATCGTCGTCCTCGGTGCGGGCGGCGACCGTGACCGCGCCAAGCGTCCACTGATGGGTGCGGCCGCCGCACGTGCGGACGTCGCGGTCCTCACGTCGGACAACCCACGCAGCGAGGACCCGCAGGCGATCCTCGACGCCGTGACGGCGGGCGCCCGGCAGGCCGGGACAGCGGCCGAGATCGTGGTCGAGATCGACCGACAGCGCGCCATCGATCTTGCGCTCGACCGGGCCATGCCCGGGGACGTCGTGGTCATCGCCGGCAAGGGACACGAGACGTACCAGGAATTGGCGACGGGTCGCGTCGACTTCGACGATCGACGGATCGCCGCCGACCTGTTGGCTGACAGACCGAAGGCGGTCGATCGATGATCCGCCTCCGGGTCGCCGACATCGCCGACGCCGTCGACGGACGCCTCGTCGACGTCGCGGGCGACCTCACCATCGACCAGGTGACGACGGATTCCCGCGACGTCCCAGCCCGCGGTCTGTTCGTGGCGCTCGCGGGCGAGCACCACGACGGACACGACTACGCCGAGCAGGCGGTGCGGGCCGGTGCGGCGGTCGTCCTCGCCGAGCGGGTCATCGACGGGCTGCCGACGGTCGTCGTCGACGACACCTGGCGGGCGATCGCCGATCTGGCCGGAGCCGTGCGGGACCGCGTCGATCCCCTCGTCGTCGGCATCACGGGGTCGGTCGGCAAGACGACGACGAAGGACCTGACCGGGGCGGCATTCCGCGCGGACCGCGCCACGGTTGCCGCCCAAGGGTCGTTCAACAACGAGGTCGGCGTCCCGTTGACGCTGCTCGACCTCGCGCTCGACGATCAGGCGATCGTAGTCGAGATGGGGGCCCGCGGCGCGGGGCACATCGCCGACCTCGTCCGCTTCGTCAAGCCCGACATCGGGATCGTCACGGCGGTCGCTGGCGTCCACCTCGAACTCTTCGGGACCGTCGACGACGTGACGATTGCGAAGGGCGAACTCGTCGAGGGCCTGCCGCCGAGCGGCGCGGCGGTGCTGAACGTCGACGACGCGCGCGTGGCCTCGATGGCCGGCCGCACGCACGCGCATGTCGTGCGGGTCAGCGCGTCGGCCGCGGCGAGCGCGGACGTGGTCGCCACCGACATCGTCCTCGACGAACTGGCCCGTCCGAGCTTCACCGCGCGTACACCGTGGGGGTCGGCGACCGCCCGACTCTGCGTCGCCGGCCGTCACCAGGTCGACAACGCCCTGCTCGCCCTCGCCGCGGCGGGCCACGCCGGGGTGGATATCTCGTCGGCGGCCGCGGCCCTCGAGCACACCGATGTCAGTGCGTGGCGTGGCGAGATCGCCACTTCAGGAGGGGTCCGGATCCTCAACGACGCCTACAACGCGAACCCGACGTCCATGCGGGCGGCACTGGACACGCTGGCTGCGCTCGACGTCGTCGGCCGCCGTATCGCCGTGCTCGGCGTCATGGCCGAGATCGGCGAGACCGCCGACGACGAACACCGGAGCGTCGGCGGCTATGCGGCCAAGGTTGGCGTGGACCGGCTCGTCGTTGTCGGTCAGGCTGCGGTCGGCTTGGCCGACGGGGCCCGCGACGCCGGCATGCCGGCGTCCGCGGTCGTGTTCGTCGACGATGCGGCGCAGGCCGCGAAAGTGGTCGACGACCTGTCCGAGGGGGACGCACTGCTCGTGAAGGCCAGCCGGGTTGCGGCGCTCGAAACCGTCGCCGCGGCAGCGATGGAGCGACTGGAGGACGTCCCGTGATCTCGATCCTGATCGCCAGCCTCGTCGCCATCGGCCTGGCCCTGCTCGGGACGCCGGCGATCGTCGTCTACTTCCGCGAGCGTGGCTTCGGCCAGTCCATCCGCGACGACGGCCCGGAATCCCACCAGCAGAAGGCCGGAACCCCGACGATGGGAGGCACCGCCATCATCGTCGCCGGCACGCTCGGCTTCGCCGCGGCCCACCTGACCGAGCACCGGTTCACGCCCGCCGGCCTGCTCATCATGTTCACGTTCATCGGGATGGGCATCGTCGGATTCCTCGACGACTTCATCAAGGTGCGGATGCGTCGCAGCCTCGGTCTGAGCAAGACGTCCAAGTTCGTCGGCCAGGCCGTCATCGCCGCGGTGTTCGCGTCGGTCGGACCCGCGCTGGCCGGGATCCCCCGGAACATCTCGGTCGTCGGCGGTATCGAGGTCGGGATCCCCGCATGGTTCTACTTCATCTGGGTGTTCCTGATGATCTCGGGCTTCTCGAACGCCGTGAACCTCACTGACGGACTGGACGGCCTGGCGGCAGGCTCGTCGTCACTCGTGCTCGGCGCCTACACGCTGATCGGCTTCTGGATGTTCCGCAACAGCGTGGCGTACGACAACCTCGGACAGACCGAGGCCCTCGACGTCGCGATCATCTCGGTTGCGGTGCTCGCGGCGTGCGCGGGCTTCCTGTGGTTCAACGCCCCTCCAGCCAAGATAATCATGGGAGACACGGGATCTCTCGCACTCGGCGGCCTGTTGGCCGCACTCGCCCTCGTGACCAACACCCAACTGCTGCTGTTGGTCATCGGCGGACTCTTCGTCATCGAGACGGCCAGCGTGATCATCCAGGTCGTCGCCTTCCGCGGCTTCAAGACGCGGGCCTTCCGCATGGCGCCGATCCACCACCACTTCGAGTTGACCGGGTGGCACGAGACCACGGTCGTGGTCCGGTTCTGGATCATCGCCGGCCTGTTCGCCGCACTCGGCCTCGGACTCTTCTACGCCGAGTGGTTCAACCGGGTGGGCGTCGGATGAGCGCCGGGGGCTGCACATGAGCGTGGCGTCGGAATCGATTCCCATCGTCGCACGACCCGGGCGGGCGTTACGACGCTTCGTGGCGGCGCGGCGGTCGGGGCCGTGGACGCCGGAGGCGACCGGCATCGCCGTCGTCACGGGCCTGCTGCTCCTCCTCGGGCTGCTGATGAGCTTCTCGGCGTCGGTCGTCGACGCAGCCGAAGGCGGTGACCCGTTCGGCATCCTGCGCCGTCAGGCTGCCTGGGCGGGGATCGGGGTGCCGCTGTTCTTCTTCACGGCGGCCGTGGACCACCGGCTCCTGCGACGGTTCTCCGGTGTCCTCATGGTCGTCTCGATCGTCGGTCTGGTTGCTGTGCTCGTCCCCGGTGTCGGACTGACGCGCGGCGGCGCGACGCGATGGATCGGCGCAGGTCCCCTGGTGATCCAGCCATCCGAGATCGCCAAGCTCGCCACGCTGCTCTGGCTCGCGCACGTCATCGACCGGCGCCGCCGCAGGCCCGAACTCGCCAAGGCCCCCGGGTTCCTCCTGGTCCCTGCCATGCCGCTGCTCGCGTTCGAGGCACTGCTGATCATGCTCCAGCCCGACCTCGGCACGACGATCCTGCTCGCGGTCATCGTCGGCCTGGTGCTGTTCGTCGAAGGCATGCCGCTCCGACTGTTCGCGCTCTTGGGTGCGATCGGCGTGGTGGCCGCCGGCGTGGCCACCCTCGTCGCCCCGTACCGGATGGCCAGGATCACCGGGTGGCTCGACCCCGAGTCCGACCCGATGGGATCCGGCTATCAACTCCTGCAGTCCCTGTATGCCATGGCCGAAGGCGGGGTCTTCGGCTCTGGGATCGGCTCGTCACGGGGCAAGTGGAACTGGGTGCCCAATCCGGAGACCGACTTCGTCTTCGCCATCATCGGCGAGGAACTCGGCCTGCTCGGCGCACTTGTGGTCATCGGGCTGTTCTCGGCACTGCTGGTGCTCGGACTCAGGGTTACCCGCGACGCACCGACGACCTACTCGAGGACGGTTGCCTTCGGGATCACGGGATGGCTGGTCGGCCAGGCACTGATCAACTTCGGGACAGTGGTTGGGTTGGTGCCGATCACCGGGATGACGCTGCCGCTCGTGTCGGCAGGTGGTTCATCGCTCGTCGCGACCCTGGTCGCGATCGGCATCCTGATCGCCATCGCGCGCGACACCACGACACGGCAGGACGCACGATGAAAATCCTGTTCGCAGGCGGCGGCACGGCCGGTCACGTCTTTCCCGCGATCGCCGTGGCCAACGCGATCCGTCGCCTCGACCCGACGGTCGAGCCGATCTTCGCCGGGACGGCAGACCGACTCGAGGACCGACTCGTCCCCGAAGCCGGCTACCAATTGTTCCACGTCGATGCCCTTGCCATGCCGCGCCGGCTGTCGCCCGGCCTGTTCAAGGTGCCTGGAGGCCTGCGCCGCTCGCTCAGGCAGTGCGAACGGATCATCGTCTCCGAAGGGGTCAAGGCCGTCGTCACGTTCGGCGGATATGTGAGCCTCCCGGTTTCGTGGGCGGCCGCGCGACAGTCGCTGCCGCTGGTCATCCACGAGCAGAACGCCGTCCCCGGCCTGGCCAACCGACTCGCGGCCCGGTGGGCGGATCGGGTCGCCGTCACGTTCCCGGGATCGGCTGATCACTTCCCTCGACCGAATCGCGTCGTGGTGACCGGCAATCCGGTCAGGGAGGAGATCCTCGCCCTGGCCAGCAGCGGCGACCAGTACGTGGCGCGAGCGCACTTCGACCTGCTCGCGGACCGCACGACGCTGCTCGTCTTCGGTGGGTCCCAGGGGGCACGGTCGTTGAACAATGCGACCGTCGCCAGCTTCGGGCTCTGGCAAGACCCCGGCGGACTGCAGATCCTGCACGCCGCCGGCGCCAATCTGCACGGTGAGGCCGCCGCCGGTTGGGACCGTGCGCGCGCCAACGGCACGGGTCCTCGGGTCCGCTGTCTCGACTTCATCGACGACATGGGCGCCGCATACGTCGCCGCGGACGTCATCGTCTGCCGCGCGGGGGCGACCTCGATTGGCGAACTGACCGTGCTCGGCAAGCCCGCTGTACTGGTCCCGTACCCGCATGCCACACGTGACCATCAACTGCACAACGCACGCGCTCTGGCGCAGGTCGGAGGCGCCGCCGTCATCGAGGACCAGGACCTCGACGCGCAGCGACTCGTGGCCACGGTCCAGCCGTGGTTGACCGACTCGGACGCGTGCGAGCAGGTGTCAAGGGCATCCCGCCTGTTCGGTCGTCCCGACGCCGCCGACGCGGTCGCCGGGCTCGTCCTCGACCAGTTGACTTCGCTGGATACCAAGGTCGCGAAGGGGCCGGCCCGTCCAATACTCCGCCGACAGGACGGCATGTGACCTTGCTCGATCTCACCGACTCCACCGCCGTCCACCTGGTGGGCATCGGGGGTGCCGGGATGTCGGGCCTCGCCCGGATCCTGCTGCAGCGTGGCCACCAGGTCAGTGGCAGCGACATGAAGGAGTCGCCCACCCTCGAGGAACTCCGTGCCCTCGGTGCCACCGTCCACGTCGGCCATGACGGGTCGTCGGTCGGGGACGTCGCCGCCGTCGTGGCCTCCTCGGCGGTCAGACCCGACAACCCTGAACTCGTGGCCGCACGCGACCGCACGCTGCTCGTGATGCGCCGCGCGGAACTGCTGGCCGCGCTCATGGCCGGGGACCGTCGGGTCCTCGTCGGAGGAACCCACGGCAAGACCACGACCACGTCGATGACCGTCATGGCCATGCAGGCCGCGGGCCGTGACCCGAGTTTCGCCATCGGGGGATCGCTCAACGAGGCGGGGACGAACGCGCATGCCGGTGATGATGCGTTCTTCGTCGCCGAGGCCGACGAGTCGGACCGCTCGATCCTGGTCTACGAGCCGGACATCGCGATCGTCACCAACGCGGAACTCGACCACCCCGACGAGTTCGCCAGCGACGACGACGTCCTCGATGTGTTCGCGCAGTTCCTGGCTCGGCGGCGGCCCGGAGGGACCGCCCTCATCGGCCGCGACGACGCCGGTACCGCCAGCCTGATCGAACAGGCGGCCGGGCCGGTCACGACCTACGGTGAGCACCCCGACGCCGACGTGCGTCTGGTCGTCGACGGCGGGGGAGCGCGCCTGCGTCACCGGGGAGAGGACATGTGCGAGCTACGTCTGGCGATCCCCGGCCGCCACAACCTGCACAACGCCACTGCCGCACTGGCGGTGTGCATGCTCGAGGGGCTTGATCCCGCATTGGCGGCCACGGGCCTGCACGACTTCACCGGAGCTGCTCGTAGATTCCAGGTCCTCGGCGAGGTCGACGGCATCACGGTGATCGACGACTACGCCCACCACCCGACCGAATTGCGCGCGACGCTCGAGGCGGCCCGCAGCCGCGGTCCAGAACGGATCATCGTCGTCGTCCAGCCGCATCGTTACAGCAGGACGAAATTGTTCGGTGCTGCGCTCGGCCGGGCTGCAGCCGCGGCCGACATCGTGGTCGCAACCGAGATCTATGCCGCGTCCGAGACCCCGGAGCCCGGTGTCAGCGGCGAGATCGTCGCCGACGCCGCTCGGCAGGCCGGTGCCCGTGTGGTCTGGCAGCCCCACCTCGGGGCGGTGGCCGACGAGCTGGTCCAACTCGTCCGCTCTGGCGACATGATCCTGGTGACCGGGGCCGGCGACATCACGCAGGTCGGCCCGGCGGTCCTGGCCCGCTTGCGGGGTGACCGGTGAGCAACGGCGACGACCCGCTGCTCGACGAACTGCGCGACGCCTGCGGAGGCGACATCAGGGGCGACGCCTCCGTGGCCGAACTGACCACGCTTCGTGTCGGCGGCCCGGTCCGGGTCCTCGTGACCGCCGAGTCCGACGATGACCTCGCCGCAGTCGGGCGAGGCGTCGCGACACACGACGTGCCGTGGCTCGTCGTTGGGCGCGGATCCAACCTGCTGGTGTCCGACGACGGCTGGCCGGGCGTGGTCGTGACCCTCGGCCGTGGATTCCGGGACGTCAGGTTCGACGGTGAGCGTGTGCGGGCCGGCGCGGCGGAGCCGTTGCCTTCACTGGCCATTCGGATCGCAGACGCCGGCCTCGGCGGTTTCGCCTGGGCCGCCGCCGTTCCGGGGTCGCTCGGTGGCGCGGTCCGTATGAACGCCGGAGCACATGGGGGCGACATGTCTCAGGCTCTGGTCGAGGTCGACCTCTTCCGGTTGCGGCACGGTGTCCGCGAGACCTGGCCGCTCGCCCAACTCGGCCTGTCGTACCGGCACAGCGAACTGCCCGACGATGCCGTCGTCGTGTCCGCGACGCTGCAGTTGCACTCCGCATCGACCGACGAGATCCGCGACGAGATCGCCGAGATCCGCCAGTGGCGCCGGGATCACCAGCCGCTCAACGAACCCAACTGCGGCTCCGTCTTCACCAACCCGCAGGGGGAGTCGGCCGGCCGTCTCGTGGAGACGGCCGGCGCGAAAGGCCTATCCATCGGTGGCGCAACGGTGTCTACGACGCACGCCAACTTCATCGTCACCACCCCGGGGGCGACCGCGACCGACGTGGTCAGGTTGATCGACGAAGTCCGCCGACGCGTCGCCGAGGTGCACGGGGTCGACCTGGTCCCCGAGGTGCAGATGCGCGGGTTCGCCAGGGGAGCCGGCTGAGTGGTCGACGAACGCATTCTGCAACGACGGCAGCGCGTTCGGTCCGAGCGCCGGCAGCGCCGGCTACGACGCACCGTCCTTCTCGCCGTACTCGTCGCACTCGGAGTCCTCGGTGCCATCGTGGAGCGCTCATGGCTGGTCGCGCTCGACGAGGTGCGGGTGGTCGGCACGGACCGGCTGTCACCTGCGGGCGTGCGCGAGGCGGCCGATCTGCCCCTGGGGACTTCGACGTTGCGCCTGCGGCTCGGCCGTGCCGAGGAACGGGTGGCGGCCCTGCCGCTGGTCGACTCCGTCACCATCCGACGGGTGGATCCGCTGACGGTCGAGATCGCGGTCATCGAACGCGAGCCGTCCATCGTCGTGGTGGCCGGCCGTCGTGCGGTGCTTGTCGACGACGAGGGCGTCCTGCTCCTTCCTGGTCGCGAGGAAGGGCTGCTCGCCATCCACCTGCCTGCGCCGACGCCGCTGCCGGCGCTCGGGCAGGCAGCTTCGGGGGACACCGCACTCGGAAACGCCGTCGCCTTCCATCAGCAGTTGTCGGGACCGCTGCGCTCGGAGATCGTCCTGTATCGGGCCAGTGGGCCCGACGACCTGGAGGCTGAATTGGCCTCGGGGGTCCGTGTGCTCCTGGGGGAGGCGGTTCGTGTCGACGAGAAGGTGAGGGCCCTGGGTGCCGTGCTCGAGGATCTCGGCTCGCAGGAGGTCAGCGCCATCGACGTCCGGGCGCCGTCAGCCCCCGTGGTGATCCCGTAGCCGGGTCGGCACGAGTTGGCGCGAATCTGGGCAGTCTTCGCAAGAGGGACGTGCAGGAGCGCGCACGAACGCACAACATGGGCCGCGGGCTTGACTGCCCTCGACCTCAGGTCTAGCGTCCGCGCGGCACTGAAGCGCACGCCTATATATACCTCAAGTAGAGGGTGAGCGTCACTTCGCGAGCGGCGGGCGCACAGCAGGAACGGCAGCACCCCCAGCATCCTCCGGGTGAGGGACACGGGTCGCCGGACCGCAACCACAAGGAGCAGCAGATGGCTAGCAGCGCCACCAACCCCACCAACTATCTGGCGGTGATCAAGGTCGTCGGGATCGGCGGCGGTGGTGTCAACGCCGTCAACCGCATGATCGACGCCGGGCTGCGGGGGGTGGAGTTCGTCGCCATCAACACGGATGCACAGGTCCTGTTGATGTCGGACGCCGACGTGAAGCTCGACATCGGCCGTGACCTGACGCGCGGTCTTGGTGCGGGCTCGGACCCCGAGATCGGCCGCCAGGCGGCCGACGACCACCGTGACGAAATCGTCGAGGTGCTCAAGGGCGCGGACATGGTCTTTGTCACCTGTGGCGAGGGCGGCGGGACCGGCACCGGTGGGGCACCGATCGTCGCCCAGGTCGCCAAGGAGATGGGTGCGCTGACGGTCGGCGTCGTCACGCGTCCGTTCTCGTTCGAAGGTCGTCGACGGGCCGTGCAGGCCGAGGCCGGTATCGCCGGCCTGAAGGACGAGGTCGACACACTCATCATCATCCCCAACGACCGACTGCTCCAGATCGCCGACGTCGACACCTCGGTCGTCCAGGCGTTCAAACTCGCCGACGAGGTCCTGCTGCAGGGCGTCCAGGGCATCACCGACCTCATCATGACGCCCGGCCTGATCAATCTCGACTTCGCGGACGTCCGCACCGTCATGAAGGACGCGGGCTCCGCGCTCATGGGTATCGGTACGGCCCGCGGCGAGAACCGCGCGCTCGAAGCGGCCCAGCTCGCGATCTCGTCACCGTTGCTCGAGGCGTCGATCGACGGCGCCCGCGGCGTGCTGCTCATGCTCGCCGGTGGCAGCGACCTCGGCCTGTTCGAGGTGTCCGAGGCCGCCGACGTCATCACCAAGGCCGCGCACCCCGAAGCCAACATCATCTTCGGTTCGGTCATCGACGACGCACTCGGCGACGAGGTCAAGGTCACAGTCATCGCCGCCGGCTTCGACAAATGGGAGGCGCCGGCCGAGCAGGAAGGCGCATTCTTGTCGTCGCGGCCGGCCGGACAGGAGGAGCGGCCGCGCCTGCAGGCGGTCGACGCCGTCGCCGACGAGGAGGACGACGATCTCGACGAGGTCTTCGGCGACGCGCCTACGCCGCAGCCGTCGACGTCGGGCGACGATGACCTCGACATCCCGTCGTTCCTGCGGTGACCCTGCCAACGGTTTCGGTCGACTTGGGCCCGCAGGTCCGGGCGTGGTTCACCGGTGCTGCGGCCGACCCCCGACCGCGGGTCGGCCGCGCCGGCAACCTGTCACACCGTCGACCCCACGAGCCTGCCCGTCTCGCGGCCGACCGCGCGGTCGGCTTCGGCCGGGACGGGGTCGAGCCCGACCGCGTGCACCTGATGAGGCAGATCCACGGGGCAACCGTCGCGATCGTGGACGAACGGACTCCCGCTGGCGCCGAACTCCCCGACGCGGACGCAATGGTCACCGGCCAGCCCGACCGGCCGCTCGCGGTGTTGGCGGCGGACTGCGTCCCGGTGCTGCTCGCGGGCGACCGGCACGTGGCCGTGATCCATGCCGGACGCGTCGGCGTGCGTGCCGGGGTGGTCGACGCAACCATCGACACGCTGGCCGCGGCTGGCGAGGACCTGTCGAGGCTCCGGGCCGTGATCGGCCCGGCGATCGGACCCTGCTGCTACGAGGTCGGGGACGAACTCGCCACCGCGATGGAGGAACAGTTCCCCGGCGCGGCCGCGACGACGACATGGGCGACGCCGTCCGTTGATCTGCCTGGCGTGGTAGTGCGGACGCTCGAAACCGCAGGGGTGAAGGTCGACGACCTCGGGGCATGCACCCACTGCAGCCCGGGCTGGTTCAGCCACAGGCGTGACCCGGGGGCGGGACGCCAGGCAGGCGTCATCGTCCGGGGACGTGATCTGCGATGACCTCGATCCCCACCGAAGCGATCACCGCGGCCAGTCGGGTCGGGGCCGTGCAGGACCGGATCCGCACGGCGTGCGACCGCGTCGGTCGGGTCGCGTCGTCGGTGGTGCTCGTCGCCGTGTCCAAGACGCACTCGCCTGAGGTCGTGCGTGCCGTGTTCGATGCGGGTGTCACCGAGTTCGGCGAGAACCGTGTCCGTGAACTGCTCGCGAAGCGCGAGGCCGTCCCGCAGGCCCACTGGCACCACGTCGGGCGTCTGCAGAGCAAGAAGGCCAGGCCGGTCGCTGGGCGACAGATCCTGGTGCACTCGCTCGACCGCCGCAGTCTCGCGGACAGCCTGTCGCGGCACGCCCACGACGTCAGGGCGGTTCAACGGGTCCTCGTCCAGGTCAACGTGGGCGACGACCCGGCGAAAGGCGGGTGTCCGTTGGACGAGGTCCTCGATCTTCTGGCTTACGCTCGCAATCTGCCCAACCTCGCTGTGGAGGGCCTGATGACGATGCCTCCGATGCCGCCTGACGATGTCGGCGTCGAGGCGTCCAGGCCCATCTTCGCCGCCCTGCGCTCGCTGCGGGACCAGGCGCGCGCCCAATGGCCCGAGGTGACCCATCTCAGCATGGGGATGTCCGCAGATCTGGAAGTCGCCGTCGAGGAGGGTGCCACGCTCGTGCGAGTCGGCACCGCCCTGTTCGGCCCACGCAAGCCAGCGCCCTGGCAGCCAATCGGAGGATCACGATGAGCATGTGGCGCAAGACCCTGGTCTACCTGGGGCTGGTGGAGGAACCCGAGGAGTACGACGAGTTCCCGCAGCGTGCCGTGGACTACGGCGACGGCGACAACGGTCGCGGGTACGAACGGACGGGTGCCGTCGTCACGCGCAGCGATCCCGTCGCGGGCGATTCCAACGTCCGTCCGCTCCACCGCGCACCCGAGCCCGGTTCTGCCCATGTCCGTCCGATGGCCGCCGGGCTCGGCGCCAGGGTGCAGATGGTCGCCGTGAGCACCTTCGACGACGGCGCGTCCGAGATCGGTCGTCAGTACCGGATGGGCTCGCCGGTCCTGTTCGACATGGCCGACGCGGATGCGTCCACGGCACGCCGCCTGCTGGACTTCGTGTCAGGCATGACCTTCGCCCTGCGTGGGCGGATGTCCAAGCTCGGCCCCCGCGCCTTCCTGATCGTGCCCGAGGGTGTCGACCTGACAGCCGCCGAACGCGATCGCCTCGCCTCGATGGGGTATGGAGAACACCGCTGATGGGTGACGTGCTCTGCTGGCTCGGGCAGGCGTACCTGATCGTGCTCATCGCCTACGTGATCTTCTCTTGGGTGCCGCGGCCGCCTGAGCCGCTGCTCCCGGTCATCCGCCTCGTGCAGGTGCTCGTCGACCCGTTGCTTCGTCCGATGCGCCGCGTCATCCCGTCGGTGCCGGTCGGCAACGTGTCATTCGACCTGTCGATCCTCGTGCTGTTCTTCGGCCTGCAACTGCTCGTCCTGCCGATCCTCTGCTCGATATGACCGACGCCCCCGATCCCGCCGCCGCGCTGACCCCGGACGCCATTGTCGACTACCCGCTCGAGCGTGCCATGCGCGGGTACAGCACCAAGCAGGTGGATGGACTACTCGACCGGCTGGCCGATCAGGTCGAACAGCTGCTGCTCGAACGGGAGCTCGCAGATCAGCGGGCGGAGTCGGCTGAAACCCGCATCGCCGAGGTCGAGGAGACCGAGGCGACGCTGCGCCGCACGCTCGTGTCCGCACAGCGGACCGCCGAGGACCTGGTCGCGGAAGCGCAGACCAAGGCGGCACGGCTGGTCGTCGAGGCCGAGGAGCGGGCCGAACAGATTCTCGCCGATGTGGAGAGTGCAGCGAGCGAGCGCCGCGAGGCGGCCGAGCAACACGTGGAGCGTCTCGAGCGAAACAGCGAGGTTCGTGTCGCGGCCGCCGAGGAGCGCGTGCGGCGTCTGCGCGCCCTCGCGGGTGACCTTCGTGCCGCCATCCGCGAACAGCTCGACCGGCACCGCGCGCTGCTCGACGACCTGGCCGACATCCACGCCGAACGGACCTCGGACGAGGACCCCGACATCCCGACCACCGTGTCGGACGAGGACTCTGACGGTCCCGACGACGAAGCAGACATCTTCGGGCGGCCGCTCAGTGGTTCGCCGCCAGATTCCGACGATTGATCGGCGCGCCCCGCGGGCATCTCGTCCCGTGAGTTGCCCCAGCCACGAGGCGGGGGACTAGTCTGCGCCACCGCCCCGATGTGACCGCAAAGTGGGAACTACGTGATCGTCCTCAGCCTGGTACTGGTCGTCGCCGCTGCGGTGAGCCTGCTCGTCGGCTTGTTCGCGACCTCGTCGCTGACCCTGATCTTCGTCGCGATTGCCCTGTGCGTCGCCTCACTGGCACTGCTGTTCGTCGGAAGTCGCCAGCGGCGCCCGGCGGCGGCCTCGGCGCCGGGTCCGGCCTACGGCGCCCCGCCGACCTCGACGGCAACGGTCTCGCGGCCGGTGTCGACGCCGTCCGTTGAACGTGTCGCCGATGACGACGATCAGGCGCCCGACGAGACGATGGTCGTCCGCAAGACGACGGCCCGGGATGCGGCCAGCAAGCGTGTGGTTGCGGCCGGTCAGATGGCCCGGGGGACGGAAACCGACGCCGACCCGGAAGCCGACATGGATGCGGACGTCGCCGCGGACGAGGACGCCGCGACCGAGGCGCCGGCCCCCGCGAAGAAGGCGGTCGCCAGGAAGGTCGTGAAGAAGGCCGCGAAGAAGTCCACCACGGCCCCGACGGTCACGAAGGCCGCGGCCAAGAAGACCACGGCCAAGAAGACTGCCGCCAAGACCGCGACCAAGAAGACCGCCGCCAAGACCTCGGCCGCCAGGAAGTCCACCGCCAAGACGCCGGCCGCCAAGAAGTCCGCGACCAAGAAGGCGGCCGCGAAGTCAACGGTGAAGAAGGCGGCCAAGAAGACCACTGGGGCTTCGGCGCGCGCCTCACTGGACGCGATCTCGGGGGTCGGTTCGGCCAAGCAGGATGCGCTGCTGAAGACCTTCGGCAGCCTCGAAGCCATCCGTGCCGCCTCCGAGGACCAGATCAGCAACGTCGAGGGCTTCGGACCTGCGCTCGCCAAGCGGGTCAAGAACGAATTGTCCTGACCTCGCCTGCACTCCTGGCGCGAAGGCGGGCCGCCCGCTCGAGTGGGTTGTCCCGGTAGCCGAAGCGGGCCCCGAACCACAGGTACAGAGGCACGATCGCCGGACCGAGCCGTTCACACTGCCTGACGTGCGCCGCCTCGTGCAGCAGGAGCGATCGCGAGGGGCGGGTACCCCGGCACACGATCACCTGCCCCACGGCATTGGCGTCGACGCCGAGCAGACGCAGGGCGCCTCCCGACAGACCTGAGACGCCCAACGCGACGTAGGCCCCGAGGTCGCGATTCCACGCTGCGCGGCCACCGCCAGCCGCGACGAGGCCCGCGCCGAGCACCGTCAGGGGCGCGGCCCATGCGGCGGCGGCCACCCGCCCGAGCCGTGTCCGCGGTGCGCCGGGCTGCCAGTGCGCGACCGCCTCGAGGCGTCCGGTCGAGGACGGCAGGATCCGAGTCGTCGCGAGCGTGGGCGCGCGCCGACCCGTGCGGACCTGGCGCTTCTCGTGCAGTTGCCGTGCGGCCGAGATCGCCCCGACCCCGACCGTGAGCGCGATCAGGGCGTCCGCCACCCTCATGCCAGCCGCACGCGGGCGGTCCCGAGCCCGTTGAGGTCGACCGTCGCCGCGTCGTCGCCCGGCTGGTCGCCCATGCGGTCGGCCAGCACCTCGCGCGCGAGGAAGGTCAGCCAGCCGGCGTCGTCGAGGTCGGTGTGCAGCGTTTCGGGTGCGACCTGCAGGTGCAGTTCGATCCGGGCGTCGAGTTCGAGGTCGGCGGTCTTGCGAAGGTCGTTCACCGCGCGCACGAGTTCGCGGGCGGCGCCTTCGAGCCGCAGGTCGTCGTCGAGTTCGGTGTCGAGCGCGAACGACGTGGCGGCGTCCGACGCCAGTGACCACCCGGTCCGTGGCGTCTCGACGACCTCGACCATCGTGGTGTCGACCGTCACGGTGTGGCCGTCGACATCGAGGTCTGCGGTTCCGTTCGCCGAGAGGTCGCCTGCGATGCGCTCGGCGGTCGGCGAGTCGGCACCGGACAGGGCCCTGGCGACCTTCGGTGCATCCTTCTGGAAGGCGGGACCGAGGTTGCGGAAGTTCGGTTTCAGCGACCGTTCGACGAGGTCGCCGGTGCCGTCGGACAACTCGACCCGCTTCACGTTGAGTTCGTCGGCGACCTCGGACAGCAGGGGCGCAACGGCGGCGCGTTCGTGTTCGGGAACGGTGACGAGCGCGCGGGCCAGTGGCTGGCGGACCTTCACGCCTGAGTCGTTGCGGGCCTGGCGGCCCAGCTCGGTGATCCGGCGAACCGCGGCCATGGCGGCGCGGAGCGGTTCGTCCCGCCAGTCGTCCTGAGCGGTGGGGAAGTCCAGCAGGTGCACCGACACGGGAGCGTCCGGATCCTGGGATCGGGTGAGGTCGTCGTGGAGTCGGTCGGCGACGAAAGGCGTGAACGGCGCAAGCAGTCCGGCGACCGTCACCAGGCACGTGTGAAGCGTGTGGTAGGCGGCAGCCTTGTCGGCAGGGTCGTCGGCCGCTGCCTTCCAGAACCGCCGCCGGTTGCGTCGCACGTACCAGTTCGACAGATCGTCGACGAAGCGTTCGAGGCGACGCGTGGCCAGCGTGACGTCGTAACGCTCGAGCGCACCGTCGACGTCGTCGACGAGGGCGGCGAGTTCGGCGAGGACCCAGCGGTCCGACGCGGGTCGGTCGGCGACGTGCGGCCCCTGATCATCGAGCGTGAACCCGTCGATCGTCGCGTAGGTGAGGAAGAACACGTGCGTGTTCCACAGCGTCAGCAGGAACCGACGCACGATTTCGTCGAGCAGGTGGTGGCCGACGCGCCGGCTGACCCACGGATTGCCCTCGGCGAACATCAGCCAACGCATCGCGTCGGCTCCGTGCCGTTCGATGAGCTCGAACGGGTCGAGGACGTTGCCGCGCGACTTGGACATCTTCTGCCCCTGCTCGTCCACGATGTGGCCGAGGCAGAGCACGGTGTCGTAGGCCGGCTCGTCGAACAGCAACGTCGACTCGGCGAGCAGTGTGTAGAACCAGCCGCGTGTCTGGTCGATCGCCTCGCAGATGAAGTCGGCGGGGAACCTTCGCTCGAACTCGTCGTGACCCTTGTGCGGGTAGCCGAACTGCGCGAATGGCATCGCTCCCGAGTCGAACCACGTGTCGGCGACGTCGGGGATCCGGGTCGCCGTGGCTCCGCACTCGCCGCACGGGATCGTGATCTCGTCGACGTACGGCCGATGCGGGTCGAGGTCCGACAGGTCGCGCCCTGCGAGGTCGCCGAGTTCGGCGCGTGAACCGATCACCGTCACGTGCCGGCATTCGCCGCACCGCCAGAAGGGGAGCGGGGTACCCCAGTAGCGATCGCGTGACAGCGCCCAGTCGACGTTGTTTTCGAGCCAGTTGCCGAAGCGGCCGTTCTTGATGTGGTCGGGGAACCACTGGATCTGCTGGTTGTTGGCCAGCAGCTCGTCACGCCTGGCGGTCGTCCTGATGTACCAGGACGGCTTGGCCCAGTAGATGAGTGGGGTCTTGCAGCGCCAGCAGAACGGGTACGTGTGCTCGTAGGAGCCCGCCCGGATCAGAACGCCAGCCGCGCGCATCGCGTCGATGATCGCGGGGTCCGCGTCCTTGACGAACACGCCCTCCCACGGGCCGGTCGTGAACCGTCCGTCAGGGCCGACCGGGTTCACCATCGGCAGGTTCTCGCGCCGCCCGACCTCCATGTCGTCGGCGCCGAATGCCGGAGCCATGTGCACGAGGCCGGATCCGTCGGTCGTGGTGACGAAGTCGGCGGCCACGACGTACCGGTTGTCGACCTCGACCTCGACGATGGTGAACGGGGCCTGGTAGTGCAGGCCGACCAGGTCGGCGCCGGTGAGGTCGCGCACGACCTCGGTGTCCTCGCCGAGGACGCGTTCGCGCAGGTCCGCGGCGATCACCAGGAGGGTGTCCTGGCCGTCCAGCGTCGTGCGCACGAGTTGGTACGTCACGTCCGGATGGATGGCCACGGCCACGTTGCTCGGCAGTGTCCACGGGGTCGTGGTCCACACGACCAGACTCGCCCCGTCGGCGCCAAGTGGGCCGTCGAGCACAGGGAACCGCACGAACACGGAGGGGTCCGACACCGTCTGGTACCCCTGGGCCACCTCGGCGTCGGACAGTCCGGTCCCGCAGCGACCGCAGTACGGGGTCACGCGGTGGTCCTCGAAGACCAGGCCGCGATCCCACAGTTCCTTGAGGGCCCACCATCCCGAGTCGACGTACTCGGGATCCATCGTCCAGTACGGGTCGTCCATGTCGACCCAGAACCCGATCCGCTCGGTCAGTCGTTCGAACTCGTCGACGTAGCGGGTCACCGACTCGCGACAACGGCGGTTGAACTCCTCGATGCCGTACGCCTCGATGTCCTGCTTGGAGTTCAGGCCGAGTTCCTTCTCGACCTCGAGTTCCACCGGCAGACCGTGACAGTCCCATCCGGCCTTGCGGGGCACGTGATGGCCCTTCATGGCACGGTGACGGGGGAAGATGTCCTTGAAGACCCTGGCCTCCACGTGGTGGGTGCCTGGGTAGCCGTTGGCGGTGGGAGGACCCTCGAAGAACGAATAGATTGGTCCATCGGCCCGCAGACGCATCGACGCGTGGAACACGTCGTGTTCACGCCATCGCTGCAGGACGGCGTCCTCGAGGCGTGGGAAGTTCGGCTGGGAGTCGACCTGCGGCCAGACGGCCGCCCGGTCCGAGGGACTGTTCACAGTGGATTGTCGCCGGGTCGTGGGATGCGGTTTCGTTCCGCCCATCGTACGGCGGGTCCCAGGGTGGCTGCTACCTTCCGCGCCCATGGCTACGAAGAAGAAGCTCACCAAGACCCGTCTGGCGGCGCTCCTCACCGCTCTCGAGCAGGAGCGCGAGGAGCTTCTTGGCCAGGTCGCCGACCTCGACTCCGAGGCTGACATCACGCGTTGGCGTGACGCGGGGTTCGACGACGACCCGGCCGACACCGGTTCGGCGAACATGGAACGCGAGCGGGCCCAGAGCCTGTCCGCCCACGCTCGCCGCATCCTCGAGGCGATCGACGCCGCCCTGCGTCGGATCGACGAGGGGTCCTACGGCACCTGCGAACGCTGCGGTGCGACGATCGAGTACGACCGCCTCGAGGCCCTGCCGTACGCGACGCTGTGCATGTCCTGCAAGCGGCAGGAAGAGCAGTACGGCTGACATGGTGACCACGATGGCCGTTCCGACGCGGTCGGGCGAGTCCATCGGGCTCCCGGGCCCGCTCGCCGGGTGGGTCGTCGCGGTCGTGGCAGCGAGCGCGGTGATCCTCGATCAGGCGACCAAGCACCTGGCCGTGTCCTACCTCAGGGAGGGCCGCACGGTGGCCTGGCTCGGCGACGGCATCGGGTGGCAACTGGTGTTCAACGACGGTGGTGCCTTCGGGATCGGCGGACCGAGCGCGTTCTTCCTGGTGGTGACGGTGGTCGTGACGGCCATCGTCATCCGGCAGACCCCGCACATCGGGGCCGACCTGGCGGCATGGGCGTACGGGCTGCTTCTGGCGGGGGCGTGGGGCAACGCACTCGACCGGATCTTCAGGACCGGCGACCCGGGGGACTCGCGGTACCTCCACGGTCACGTGGTCGATTTCGTCGCGTGGGGGACCTGGCCGCGGTTCAACATCGCCGACGTCGCGATCACGTTCGGGTTCGTCCTGCTGGTGGCGCAACTGTGGTCCGAGGAACGCGCCGAGACGTCGTGAGCGGCCACGAGGTCCCGCCGAGCGAGGACAGCCACCGTCTCGACGTCGCCCTGGCGAGCGTCCTCGGTGTGTCACGTTCGGCCGCCGCGGGTCTGGTCGATGCCGGACTGGTGCGCGTCGATGGGGTCAGCCGGCCGCGTTCGTTCCGTGTGGCAGCCGGCCAGATGATCGAGGTCGACGAGACGACCCGCGACGCGACGCCGCCGCCGGTCGTGCCGCCCGTCCGGTTCGAGGACGAATACCTCCTCGTGATCGCGAAACCGGCAGGGGTCGTCGTCCATCCTGGAGCGGGCAACCCGGACGGGACGCTGGTCGACGGGCTTCGGGCGGCGGCGGTGGAGCTGGCGCCGGTAGGCGGGTCGCTTCGTCCGGGGATCGTGCACCGACTCGACAAGGACACGTCCGGCTTGATGATGATCGCCAAGACCGATGCGGCCTACGAAGGACTCGTCCGTGCATTGCAGCGGCGGGAGGTCGTCCGCAGGTACGTCGCGATGGTCGAGGGCACGTTGCCCGCCCGCAGTGGCCAGGTGGACGCCCCGATCGGTCGCGACCCGACCAACCGCATCCGGTTCGCGGTGGTGGCCGACGGCCGTCCTGCGGTCACGCACTGGGAACGGTTGGGGTCGGGCGTACTCGCCGACCGGCCGGTGACCCTGACAGCCTGTCGCCTCGAGACCGGTCGCACCCACCAGATCCGCGTGCACATGGCCTACGCCGGCTGCCCCGTCGTCGGCGACCCGACCTACGGCGCCTTGCAGGCGGTGGCCGACGCCGCAGGGCTTTCCCGCCCCTTCCTCCATGCGCGCCTGCTGGGCTTCACCCACCCGGTCACCGGGCAGCACGTCGAGGTCGAGGAACCGCTGCCGCCCGACCTCGACGCGGCGGTCCGGGCGGCCGGTGCGGACAACGACCTCGAGTCCCCTCTGGCACCATGACCCGCCGGTACCTTCCTGGCACTCGACCGCCGGTGATCGTGGACCTCACCCGACCGCCCCACCGCTCTGCCCTGACGCGCATGGACGACCAGGTCGTCCCGCGTCTGCAGCGCGTCGCCTCGAGGACCGTGCACGTCCTTGGGTGGCCGTTCCGTGCGCTCACGCGGGCCGAGGACCGTGTCCTGTCCGGGCGTCCCGCCCGCTTCGGGTACGAGCACCGCACGACCGTCGCCTTCGTCGCCGTCGCAGTCCTGTTCGTCGGCACGCTCGTCCACTTCCAGCGGTATCCGGAACTACAGCGGCAGGCGGCCGCGGAGCGGGCCGCGGCCGGCGCTCTGTCCGGCCGTGACGCCGGGTCGTACTCGCAGGACGAGGGGGTGCTCGGTGGCGGCGCCGTCGCGGTCGGGCCACCCGTCGGGGCGGATCTCGAGGACTATGCCGACGAACGCGGGGCCGCCCTCGCAGGACTCGACCGGGACGCCGTGCACGTCGCTGTCGTGTCCTTCACGAACTACCTCAGTGCCGCGGATGCCGGCGACCTGTTGCCTGACGCGATCTCGCCCCTTCGCGTGCAGTACCGCATCCCCATCAGCGAGGCCGTCGAGGTCGGGCAGGCTGACGAGGAACTCGGCGAGATCGAGGTCGTCGACGGAGACCTCGTCGGGGCGGTCGAAGGCGTCGTCGACGTGCGTGTCGCCGACATCCGTGCGCAGGAGGCCGAGTTCCAGTCCTACCTCGACGCCGGCGTCGAGTCCGAGGAGTACCGGCGGGACTTCGAGAACCGACTCGAGGAGTTGAAGGCGGCCCGCAACATCCTGGCTGGCAGCGGCTCGATCGTCTTCTCGGTTGTCGTCGAGGGCACCGGCGCCGCGCTGCAGGATCTCGCCTCGACGCCCGACATCCGACTGGTCGACCCCGCCCCGGGCGAGGCCGATGTCGAGTCCTCGGCGTTTTTCGGCATCCGCCCGGACGATGACCGGGTCGCGACGTTCGGACGCACCTTCTGACCCGTCGGGCTCGGATCCGGGTCGCGTCGCGTCCCGCCTCGTGGGGTGGGCGAGGACGGGCTGCTAGGTTCGCTCGCCACCGCGTGTGAGCACCTTCCCCGCATACGCAGTGCCCAGTTTGGTCGGTTCGCCGCCGCCGTGGCGTCGAAATGAGGCGCCGGGAAGGATTCGCAACATGTCGGACGGATTCGTCCACCTCCACGTCCACACCGAGTACTCGATGCTGGACGGGGCGACCCGGATCCCCGACCTGATCGACGCCGTCCGACGCGACGAGCAGCCTGCCGTGGCAGTCACCGACCACGGGGTCCTGTTCGGCCTCGTCGAGTTCTACAACGCGGCCCAGGGCACCGGGGTGACCCCGATCCTCGGCAGCGAGCTGTATCAGGCGCAGGGGTCGAGGTTCGACCAGCAGCGCACGCCGGGGTGGACGACCCCGGACGGCGACGCCGAAGGCAATGCGCGCTACTACCACCTCACCGCGCTGGCCGAGAACGACGAGGGTTACCGCAACCTGGTGCAGCTGTCGACCAGGGCCTACACCGAGGGCTACTGGTACAAGCCGCGGGTGGACATGGAGCTCCTCGCCGAGCATCACCACGGTCTGATCGTGCTGTCCGGTTGTCTCGGCGGCCAGGTCAACCAACTCCTGGCCGCCGAGGGCGAGGGCGCCGCCAAGCAGGTCATGGCCGACTTCCGGGACCTTCTCGGGCCTGACCGCTACTTCATCGAACTCATGGACCACGGCATCCCGCAGCAGCGCCGTGCGTGGCCGGTGCTCGAGCGGTTGGCCAGGGACCTCGGCCTGCAGACGGTCATCACCAACGATTCGCACTACACCGCTGCGTCCGATGCCGAGGCGCACGACGCCCTGCTGTGCATCCAGACCGGGGCGCGAATCAGCGACGAGCAGCGCTTCCGATTCTCGGGCCCCGAGTACTACCTGCGGACCGCCGCCGAGATGTGGAACCAGTTCGGCACGACGGCTCCGCATGCGTTGAAGGCGACGCTGGACATCGCCGAGCGGATCGAGACCAAGCTCGACTTCGGGCTGGACCTGCTGCCGGCATTTCCGTGCCCCGACGGGCTGACGGAAGCCGACTTCCTGCGCCAGAAGGTCCAGGAAGGTGCCCGTCGCCTCTACGCCAGCCCCGTTCCCGATGCTGTACAGGAACGCATCGACTACGAACTCGGTGTGATCGAGGGGATGGGGTTTCCGGCGTACTTCCTGATCGTCTCGGACCTGTGCGAGTACGCCAGGTCGGTCGGCATCCGTGTGGGACCGGGCCGCGGTTCGGCCGGCGGTTCCGCCGTGGCCTACTGCACCGGCATCACCACGGTCGACCCGATCAAGCACGGCCTGATCTTCGAGCGGTTCCTCAACCCCGACCGCAACGAGATGCCCGATATCGACATGGACTTCGACGATCGCCGCCGCGGCGAGATGATCACGTATGCGGCGGCGAAGTACGGGTCGGATCGCGTGGCCCAGATCATCACGTTCGGGACGATCAAGGCGAAGTCGGCGATCCGCGACGCCGCGCGCGTGCTCGGCGAAGAGACGCTGGCGCGTAACCCGTTCACCGTCGGTGACGAACTGTGCAAGATGATGCCGCCGCCCCAGCAGGGCAAGGAGTGGCCGTTGACCCCGCCCAAGGCCGGCGGCAAGTCGGCCTACGACCTGTCGGTCGAGCTGCGTGAGGCCAAGGACGATCCGGTGTACCGGCGGGTGCTCGACACGGCCGAGACCCTCGAGGGACTGAAGCGCCAGCACGGCATCCATGCTGCGGCCGTCATCATCGGCGCCAAGCCCTTGACCGAGACGTTGCCGTTGCTGCGGACCGAGGACGGCCAGGTCGTCACCCAATACGAGATGAAGGCGTGCGAGTCCATCGGTCTGTTGAAGATGGACTTCCTCGGCCTGCGGAACCTGACGGTGGTGTCCGACGCCGAGCGGCACGTCCGCAACAACCGGGGTGTCGACGTCCGCCTCGACGACCCGGTGTTCCTCGGTGAGATGGACGACCCGGCGGTCTACGAGATGCTGTCGACGGGGCACACGCTCGGCGTCTTCCAGTTGGACTCCTCGGGCATGCAGGCACTGGTCCGCAAGCTCAGGCCGACACGCTTCGAGGACATCTCCGCACTGCTCGCGCTGTACCGGCCGGGACCGCTCGGCATGGACATGCACATCACGTTCGCGGACCGCAAGAACGGTCTCGAGGAGGTCGCCTACGACCACCCGGATCTCGAGCCGATCCTGGGCGAGACCTACGGAGTCGTCGTCTACCAAGAATCGGTGATGCGGATCGCGACCGACCTCTGCGGCTTCACAATGTCCGAGGCCGACCAGCTCCGGAAGGCAATGGGCAAGAAGAAGCGCGACGTCATGGAGGCGATGCGCGAGCAATTCGTCGAGGGCGGGGTCGGTCGCGGCTACGACCGCAATCTGATCAGCGACCTCTGGCAGATGATCGAGAAGTTCGCCGAGTACGGCTTCAACAAGTCGCACACGGTCGCCTACGGCGTGGTCTCGTACCAGACCGCGTGGCTGAAGACGAACTACCCGGTGGAGTACATGGCCGCGCTGCTGACGTCGGTCAAGAACAACAAGGACACCAAGCCGCTGTACCTCAACGAGACGCGCCGCATGGGGATCGCGGTGTTGCCGCCGGACGTCAACGAGTCCGAGGCCGACTTCACGCCGGTCGCTGACGACATCCGGTTCGGTCTCTCCGCGGTCCGCGGGGTGGGCGAGGGCATCGTCGAGGAGATCTGCCGGGCCCGCTCCGAGCAGGGACGCTTCGCCGACTTCCAGGACTTCTGCGCCAAGGTCGACGCCAGCGTCCTGAACAAGAAGACCCTCGAGAACCTGATCAAGGCCGGGGCCTTCGCCTCGCTCGGGCACACCCGCAAGGGCCTGTTCGCGGTGTTCGAGCAGCTCGTCGATGCCGCCCTCGCCACCAAGAAGCAGCAGGCGGCCGGCCAGGACTCGCTGTTCGACGTGATGGGTGGCGGGGACGACACGGCGGTGGACGTGGGGGTGGACATCCCTGACGCCGAGTTCAGCAAGTCGCAGTTGCTGAAGCTCGAGCGCGAGATGCTGGGCCTGTACGTCTCGGACCATCCGCTGTTCGGGACCGAGCGACTGATCGAGGAACTCGCCGACACGACCGTCGCTGATCTGCGCGAGAAGGACGACGGGGCGCGTGTGCGGGTCGGTGGCGTGCTGACGGGTCTGCAGAAGCGGTTCACGAAGAAGGGTGACACCTATCTGCTGGCGACGCTGGAGGATCTGTCCGGCTCAGTGGATGTCGTCTTCTGGCCGAGCACCTACCGGGTCGCCCACGAGGTCCTCGGCGAGGACGAGGTCCTGATCGTCGACGGCAGGGTCGAGTCCCGTGACGAGTCGGTCAAGCTGACGGCCGACAAGGTCAGTGCGCCCGATCTTTCCGAGGTCCGCGGCTCCCCGCTGGTGGTGACGTTTGCGCCTGCCCAGTGCACGCCGGCCGCGATCGAACGGTTGACCTCCATCCTGCAACGGCATCGCGGGCACGTCGCCGTCGAGGTCACGCTCGAGGGGTTCGACGGCCAGCGTCGGTACGTCCTGCCCGACGAGTTCCGGGTGTCCCGCCGGCCCGGCCTGTACGGCGAGTTGAAGTCTGCGTTCGGCCCCGATTCGGTGAGCGAACCTGGTGGACTGCGCACCTTCGGCGATGATCGTTGAAGGACTGACCCGGTCGGGCCCCGGTCGTCACGAACCGTGCTGTGCCGGTTGCACCTCGCAGCTTCTGAAACGGACAATTCGGAAATCAGCTGGGTTTCCTGTCCCACTACTAGTACCGATGGGCCGGGTGAAAACCACCCGGGAAGGCGGTGAAGTCTTCGCCGTTCTCGGAGAGAATGGGGGCCGGATCGGAGAACCGAATTGACCCCTTCACTCTCTTCGCGTCTCGCTCTACCGCGGCTCACCGCCATCGCGCTCGCAGCGGCCATGTCGGCTGCGTTGGCGACACCGGCTGTGACCACGACGGCCGCCTCCACCGGGGCGGGGGGGAGCCGTGCCCCCGCGTCCGTCGTGAGCGCTCACGTCGACGCGGAGGTTCGGCGTGCCGTCCTCAACGCACCTGCCGCCGTCATCGTCCGCGTCGCCGGCGACCCCGCGGCAGCGATGCAGGCGGTCGAGCAGGCTGGGGGGCAGGTTGATCTCGTCCTCCCCATCGTCGACGGCTTCGCCGCGACGGTCACCGCGGACGCGCTGAGTGCACTGGCCGCAGTGCCGGGTGTCCGCGAGGTCGTCCTCGATACTGCCGTCCAGCTCGCGCACACGTCGTCCAACGGCGGCAACGTCGCCGCCGATGATTTCTACCAGCAGGTCGTGCGCGCCGATGTCCTGCGCGCCGCTGGCATCGATGGTTCCGGCGTCGGCATCGCGGTGATCGACACTGGGGTCACCGAGGTCGCCGACCTCGCTGGCCGTGTCGTCGGCGCCGTGGACTTCTCGGGCGAGAACGACAACAAGGACCGCTACGGGCACGGCACGTTCATCGCCGGGATCGCTGCCGGCGACGGCGCCGCATCCAACGGCAAGGTCATGGGTGTGGCGCCCGGTGCCCACATCGTCCCGGTCAAGATCGCCGGCAAGAACGGCGCCTCGGACGTCAGCCACGTGCTGGCCGCCATGCAGTACGTCGTGTCCTTCAAGGACACCTACGACATTGGCGTCCTGAACCTGTCGTTGGGCACGGATTCCACGCAGCCCCAGTCGATGTCGCCCCTGAACTACGCCGTCGAGCGCGTCTGGGACGCCGGCATCGTCGTCGTTGTGTCCGCGGGCAACCACGGTACCGAGGGCGCGGGCCGGATCCCCAAGCCGGCCGACGACCCGCTGGTCATCACCGTCGGCGCCACCGACTCCAATGGCACCAAGCCGACCGGTGACGACATCGTCGCCGGGTACTCGAGCCGTGGCCCCTCCATCGCTGATGGAATCGTCAAGCCGGATGTCGTCGCCCCCGGGTCGCACCTGGTCAGCCTGCGGGCGCCAGGGTCCGAGATGGACAAGAACCACCCCGATGGCAAGGTCGGTTCCTCGTACGCCCAGGGCAGTGGAACCTCGTTCGCCGCCGCCGTCACGTCCGGCGCGGTCGCCCTGCTCCGTCAGGCGAACCCGGACTGGGACCCCGACCAGGTCAAGCAAGCGATCACGAGCGCTGCACGCCCTGGCCCCGTTGGTGACCGCAACGTCGACGGCCACGGTGCGCTTGACGTCGCGGCTGCCGCCGCCGCCACCCCGACCGCAGGCAACCAGGGCCTGGTCGTCCGCTCGAGCGGCCTTGGCTCGCTCGCGCTGGACCGCGGATCCCTGAGCCTCGAGATCTCCACCTCCGGCCTGTTCGACTCGATCGACTACCTGGTCGGCAACGTCATCAGGCTGACTGGCGAGACAACCGCCCAGAGCGAGACCTTCGATCCGGTCGCGTACACCACAACGGACTGGACAGGGTCGAACTGGTACGGGTCGAACTGGTACGGGTCGAACTGGTACGGGTCCAACTGGTACGGCTCCAACTGGTACGGGTCGAACTGGTACGGCTCCAACTGGTACTGACGCGAGGCAGCCTCCCTTAGGCTGAGGAGGTCGGGAGGAGGGCGAATGACGTTGGACTCCGTGCGCGGCTACATCATCGGTATTGGTATTGCCGGGATGCTGGCAGCAACGGTGTTCGCACTCGCGGTCGACCCCGCTTGGCCGCCGCGGGAGTTCTGGCTACTCGTGGGACTGTCCTTTGCCAGCGTCATGCTTCCCGTGCGCTTCCAACGAAGCGATGGCGCGCAGGGTTTCACCCTCGAGACCGGCGTCTTCGTCGCACTCCTCCTGAGCTCTCCGATCGGCTTCATCCCGATCATGCTGGTCGCTGCCAGCCTCGTAGGACACCTGATCCGTTCGCGCGACCTTCGCAAGATCTTCTTCAACGCAGGTCGCGTAGGCCTCGAGACATCGGCCGGATCGATCGCGTTCCTGGTCGTCGCGCCAGTGACCGTGTCGGCCGGAGACGTGCGCTCCGTCGCGGCGGCGGTCGTGGCGGTATTGGTCGTCGAGGTCGTCTCCATCACCAGCATGTCGGAGTTGTTCCGCCGACTCGAGGGTCTGCCCCGAGTCACGGCCTTTCGTGAAGTGTCGATGCTCTCAGTGTTCACAGGGCTCGGCAACGTTGCCTATGGAATCGTGCTCGGGTTCGTGATCACGAGGAGTCTGCTCGTAGCCACTCTCAGCGGCTTCATGATGCTGGGGCTGTACTTCGGATATCGCGGCTATGCCTCGGCTGTGTCGCGAGAGCACTACTCCGAGCGACTGAACGAATTGACCAGATCGATGCTCGACATCGGTGACGAGTCGGGCTTTCCGGCGTTTCTCTCGCGCCTGATGAACGTGTTCGGGGCCAGTGAAGGCGCCCTGGCACTGGACCACCCTCGGGCCCTCCGAATCTCGGCTACGTCCGGATCTGTCCAGCCCACCTTCGAAATCGGTCCGGAACTCGACCGTACTCTCCGCCGCCTTACTACCACCTCGGGACCTGTCTTCGATCGCGACGGGGAGGGGGGCGCCGACCGATTGGGCGTGGCAATTCGGCGAGGTGACGCGGCTATCGGGGCTCTCGTACTCAGGGGACGGCGCGGATTCGAGCCCTGGGAGGAGGCCGACGGGGATCTGCTGGCTGCGGTTGCCAACGAGCTGTCCGTTGCATTGCAGAACGTGGAACTGTTCGAGGAGGTTGAGCGGGAGCGGGCTCGGTTGGAGGCGGAGTCCACCAAGCTCGCGGACGTTCTCGGGGCGGCGTCGGACGGGATCGCGCTGATCGCCGGCGACGGAACGATCCAGACGTGGAACCCTGGGATGGCGGGGATCATCGGGGTCGACGAGGAACAGGCGGTCGGGCAGCCATGGTTCGTCGTGATGCGACTCCGTGACGACGCCGGCAACGAGATCATGCCGGACAACGGTCACGTCGTCTCGCGGTCACTTCGGGGTGAACGCCTCGATCATCCGGTCCTGATCCAGGGCATGCGTCGGGACGGCACGTGGCGGTGGTTGCAGTGCACGGTCTCGCCCGTGGCCGCTCAGGGCGAAACGGCCGCGGGCAGCGTGCTCGTCGCCCGTGACGTCACCGCGGAGCACGAGGTCGACGAACTGAAATCCGACTTCATCGCCACCGTCTCGCACGAGCTGCGCACACCCCTCACCCCGCTCAAGGGTTTCCTCACCACCCTTCGTCGAACCGGCGGCGACCTCCAACAGGGATCGCTCGACCGCGTCTTCGAAGCCATGTCCAACCAGGTCAACCGACTCGAGGCCCTGATCTCCGACCTCCTCGCCGTCGCGGAACTCGACTCAGGCCAGTTCGACCTGCATCCCGAATACGTCGACCTCGTCGATCAGGTCCGCGCCGCTGCCGAGGTCGAAGCCGGCCGCCCCGCTGCGGACCGCCTTCGAGTCGAAGCACACCGGCAGGTGTCGTCCATTGCTGACCCCCTTGCCGTCACCCGGATCGTCCGGGCTCTGGTCAGCAACGCGATCAAGCACACCCCGGGTCCGGTCGTCGTCCAGGTCGACAGCGCGGACGGTCGCGCCACCGTCCGCGTCATCGACACCGGGCCTGGCATCCCGCCATGGGAACAGAACCGCATCTTCGGTCGATTCGAACGGCTCGGAGACCACCTTCAGCGCACACAGGGGCCAGGGCTCGGACTCACCATCGCCCGTGCGCTCGCGCACCGGATGCAGGGTGACGTGACCATCGAGTCCGACGTCGGGACCGGCAGCACCTTCACGCTGACGCTGCCGCTTGCACAACGCCCACGGCTCCGGCTCGCCTCGTCCGAGTAGGCCGAAAGTCGGGGCGACGCGGGGCTCTGAGTACCCTCCGCATGCCCGAACCGGACGTCCCCATGCCGTACCTCCGCCTCGTCGACCTCCGAGGCGACACCTCCGACCCGACCGCGCAACTGCCGCGCCCGCGTGTCGACCTGTCTGCTGCCCGCGAAGGCGTCGACGCCACGCTCCGCGCCGTCCGGGACCGCGGCGATGGCGCGGTCCGAGACCTCACCGAGCGGTTCGACGGCGTCGACCTCGACGACCTCCGTGTTCCCGAGGACGTACTGCGCCAGGCACTCGACCACCTCCCGGCGGAGCTGCGAGCGGCGCTCGAGCGTGCCGCCGACCAGGTCCGCACGTTCCACGAGCACGCCCGGCCACAGGACTGGGAGATCACCCGCGGCACGGCACGAATGGGCCAGTGGCACCGACCCGTTCAGCGTGCCGGCGTGTACGTCCCAGGAGGCAAGGCGGCCTATCCGTCCACGGTGATCATGACGGTCGTGCCCGCCCAGGTCGCCGGGGTCGAGCAGATCGTCCTGTGCACCCCCCCCACCTCGGACAACGACCTTCCCAACCGCACCATCCTGGCCGCGGCCGCACTGCTCGGAGTTCGCGACGTCTTCCGCGTCGGCGGTGCCCAGGCCATCGCCGCGATGGCGTACGGCACCGCGACCATCCCGGCATGCGACAAGGTCGTTGGCCCCGGCAACCTCCACGTGAGCCTCGCGAAGCAGCAACTCGCGGCTGAAGGGGTCATCGGCATCGACGGCTATGCAGGCCCAACCGAGATCGCGATCGTCGCCGATGCTTCCGCGGAAGCACACGTGGTCGCCGCTGACCTCGTCGCGCAGGCCGAGCACGACGAACTCGCCACCTGTCTGCTCATCACTGATGACCAGTATCTGATCCGGCGCGTCGAGGACGCCCTCACCGACGAGGTCGCCGCGACCAAGCACCGCGGGCGCGTCGAGGCGGCCCTCGCCGGCCAGGGGACGGTCGTCCTCGTCACGGACATGGATCAGGCCGTCGAGGTTGCCGAGGCATTCGCCGCGGAACACCTCGAGGTCCAGACGCGGGACGCCCGCACCGTGGCGGAACGCATTCGCTACGCCGGCACGACGTTCATCGGCACGCCGACTCCCGTGTCCCTCGGTGACTACGCCGCCGGGCCGAACCACACGCTGCCGACCTCGGGAACGGCCCGCTTCGCCGGCGGACTGTCCACCTCGTCGTTCCTCGTCCCGGTCAACTGGGTCGAGTACGACGAGGAGTCTCTGGCTGAACTGGCACCGTCCGTTCAGCGCCTCGCCGAGGCCGAGGACCTGCCGGCCCACGCCCGTGCCGTCGAGATCCGCCTGGAGTCGTCATGACCGGGGACCGCGTGCCGGTCCGCGACGACCTGGCAGGACTCGACCCCTACGGCGCGCCGCAGCTCGATGTCGCCGTTCGCCTCAACACCAACGAGACGGCCGAGCCTCCGCCCGACGGCTACCTCGAGGAGGTCGGACGTCGCATCCAGGAACTGACACTCAACCGCTACCCCGATCGACCGCACCGCGAACTGCGGCAGAAGCTGGCCGACCGGTTCGATGTCGACCCCACGGGCGTCTGGGCGGCGAACGGGTCCAACGAGGTCCTGGCGCAACTGTTCCAGGCCTATGGGGGCCCCGGTCGCCGCGCCGTCGGCGTACGCCCCGGCTACTCCATGTATCCCGTCATCGCACAGGTGACGCTGACCGAGTTGTTGGAAGTCGACCTCGACGACGACTTCCAGTGGTCGCCGTCCGTGGTCGATGCGATCGCCGACCTGGACCCGCACCTCACCCTCGTCGCCAACCCGAACAACCCCACAGGGGTCACGGTCCCGCTCGACCACGTCACGGCTCTGCACGACCGGACGTCAGGGCTGGTAGTGGTCGACGAGGCCTATGTCGAGTTCGGTGGCGAGTCGGCGATTGACCTACTCGACGAACTGCCACGGCTGGTCGTGGTCCGCACGTTCTCGAAGGCCTTCCGCCTGGCGGGGCTACGGCTCGGCTACCTGGTTGCGCACCCATGGGTCGTCGACGACGTACGACGGGTCCGGCTGCCGTATCACCTCGACGCGATCAAGCAGGTCGCCGCGCTCGTCGCGCTCGAGCAGGAGCCCGCCTTCCTGGAACACCGCCAACGAGTCGCCGACGAGCGCGATCGGGTCGCTCGTGAGCTGGAACAGATCGATGGCGTCCGTGTGTGGCCGTCGGCCGCGAACTTCCTGCTGATCCGCACCGACGAGGCCGACCTGTTCGATCGGTTGCTCAGGCACGGCGTGCTCGTGCGGGACTTCTCGGACAAGCCGCGGCTCGAGGGATGCCTGCGCACAACCGTCGGCACCGCGGACGAGAACGACGCCTTCCTCGAGGCGATGCGGCACGAACTGTCGAACTGACCACCTCGGGGCGCGGCAGTAGCGTGTCACCCGACCAGGAGAAGATCATGACGCGTCGAGCAACCGTCGAGCGCGCGACGAAGGAGACCTCGATCAAGCTCGAGGTCGACCTCGACGGCTCCGGGACCACCGACATCGAGACCGGCATTCCGTTCTTCGACCACATGCTGGACCAGTTGGGCCGCCACGGGCGCATGGACCTGACCGTCCACGCCGAAGGCGACCTCGAGATCGACGCACACCACACCGTCGAGGACGTCGGCATCGCGCTGGGCCAGGCGCTCGCCGACGCGTGGGGAGACCGCGCCGGCGTCGAGCGGTTCGGTGATGCGCTCGTACCGATCGACGAAGCGATCACCCAGGTGGCCATCGACCTGTCCGGACGTCCCTACCTCGTCTACGAGGTCGACGCGCCGGTCGAGTTGATCGGCACGTTCGAGACCAGCCTGGTCAAGCACTTCTTCGAGGCCGTCGTCGCCAACGCACGGATCACCCTGCACGTGCGGGGCCTTGCGGGAGACAACACCCACCACGTCTACGAGTCCCTGTTCAAGGCCGTCGCCGTCGCGCTGCGGCGTGCCGTCGCGGTAACCGGTGCAGGCGTCCCGTCGACCAAGGGCCTGCTGCAGTGACCTTGCGCCTCGCGGTGCTGGACTACGAGGCGGGCAACGTCCGCTCCGCCAAGCGCGGATTCGACGCCGCCGGCGCCGAAGCGTTCATCACGTCCGACCCTGCGGCCGCGCGTTCCGCGGCTGGTCTGGTGATTCCGGGGGTCGGGCACTTCGCCTCGTGCCTGACAAACCTGCGGAAGGCCGGCCTGGAAGACCTCGTCCGCGAATGGATCGACGCCGAACGCCCCGTGTTCGGTATCTGCGTCGGGATGCAGCTGCTGTACGAACACTCGGAGGAAGGCGACACGCCTGGGCTCGGACTGCTTCCGGGTCGGGTCGAACGCTTCCGCGGTGATCTCGTCGTGCCACACATGGGGTGGGACGAGATCGTCCCTGCCGAGGGAAGCGACGACGATTCTCTGCTTGTCGGCGTCGTGGGGGAGCGGTTCTACTTCGTCCACTCCTACTACGCCGTCCCGGACGATCACCTACACGTCGTCGCCAACTGCCGGTACGGGGAGGCCGACTTTCCGTGTCTCGTGCGTGAGGGGAGCGTCGTCGGGACGCAGTTCCATCCCGAGAAGTCGGGTTCGGCGGGGGCGCGCCTGCTCGCGAACTGGGTGGCGTCGCTGCGCTGAGCTCTGTTGCTCGTCGGCTGTTGCTCCGTCCGCTGTTGCTCGTCCGGTGTTGCTCTGTCCGCTGCGCGGGGGCTGGTGTAGTCCCTTCGCGACCCGGCTTGGTGCTCGCCTCCCCCTGTGGGGAGGCTGTGCTCCGCTTTTAGGGTCGCTGCGGGACCACACCAGCCCCCGCTCCGCTCGCCCCCTGGTCACCCCCGCTCCGCTCGCCCCCTGGTCACCCCCGCTCCGCTCGCCCCCTGGTCACCCCCGCTCCGCTCGCCCCCTGGTCACCCCCGCTGC
>Ga0326597_10000858_pt1 | contig 51700 bp, 60 predicted proteins | sample RVTome_12_FD_203789 | JGI IMG/M metagenome (GOLD analysis project Ga0326597, IMG submission 203789) | Soil microbial communities from uranium-contaminated site in the Upper Colorado River Basin, Wyoming, United States - RVT100D185 | ecosystem: Environmental > Terrestrial > Soil > Contaminated >... | reverse complement strand
TTGCCTTATCGAATGGCATCGTCATGCGCAATATATGCGCCGAGCGAAACAGACGGTTAGTATGTTCCTGCAAGCGAAATATGGCCGTACCTTGTTTGGCATGATAGGCACGCACACCTTCAAATACACCCATGCCATAGTGCAAGGTGTGAGTAAGCACGTGGGTTTTGGCTTCGCGCCACGGCACCTGTTTTCCGTCCAGCCAGATGACGCCATCGCGATCATCCATCGACATCCGGACATCTCCTTAAGTTAAATATATCGAAGTGACGATAACGTTTGATATTCCATCATAAATCGATATGGTGTGACAAATCTGATCGCTTGATGTCTCCGGTTGACCCCGGACCAGGACGCATGAACAGTGGTGAACAGATTTGGACTTGCTTGGGTGTGATTAACTGCGCTTATTTTGCCGTGTTCTCCATGGCAGCACATCGTCCGCGCACACAATCGATAATGCCTTTCAATTGGGGCTCCGCCACGGTGTAGTAAACCACGCGACCATGCCGTTCACTTTTAAGCAATCCCTTTGCCTCCATCAAACGCAGGTGTCCGCTGGTGGCGGGTTGTGATAACTCACACATGCCAGCGATGTCATCCACCGGGAATTTCCCCCGGAACAGGATCTCGATAATTCTCAGTCGGTGCGGATGCGCAACGCACTTGAGACACTCTGCAGCCATTTTCAGGAACTCAAGGGGCATGAGATCGCGTCCGGCAGAGGCCATTTTTTTGGCGGCAATATTCATTAATGTTATATATCTGAAGTAATAGAATTTATAAGCGGATAATATATCAAAGAATTATTATATATCAATTTCATTATATTATAACAATCCTGATTATTGAAGGTGTCTGGAAGGGAAGTCCATGTGGTAAATTCCGGAACAGGATGTATGATCGATCGGGCTGTATTTGACATGTTCTTTTTGCCGGGCATTTAATAATATTTTTTAGATACGATGAAAGATATGACTGGTCACGCAATAAAAGGGATTACACCTCCACAGGCCTGGGACATCCTGCAATCGGATCCGGACGCAACGTTGTTCGATGTGCGCACCAGCATGGAATATGAATATGTAGGCCATCCGGCCAATGCCATCAACATCCCGTGGAAGGAGCCCCCTGGTTGGGCGGTTAATCCGCAGTTCGTGGATAAGGTAAGAGCAACTCTTGCTGCCAGACCAGGAGGCAAAGATATCGAATCCATGCCTGTGTTGACCATATGCCGTAGCGGGAAGCGTTCTCTGGCTGCAGCCGAGGAGTTGGTGCGGCAAGGATTCAAGAACGTTTACAATGTTGATGAGGGTTTTGAAGGCGATCTGGACGGCAAGAAGCACCGCAATACCATCAACGGCTGGCGGCACCGCAATCTCCCCTGGGAACAATCCTGATTATCTTGGAGTAGCGTCAAGACAACCGGGCAGACCCGGGAAAGATGTGACGCGTAAAGTATCACTAGCTCATGTCAGAAAAATCACGCGTCCCGTAAATTATTATTCACCTGCATGAATAGTGGCCTTCACGTCATCCTGGTGCCGGGTAAATCTGCGGGAAAAAAACAACCCCAGCTCAAACAGCAACCAGATAGGCAGCGCCAGAAGGGTTTGTGAAAGTACATCAGGGGGCGTCAGTACCATACCGACAACAAATGCGGCAACAATAATATAGGGACGATTATGTTGTAGTGATTCCACCGACGTGAAACCTGACCAGACCAGTAAAATCGTTGCAACAGGCACTTCAAATGCGAGGCCGAAGGCAAGAAAGATCTGCAGGATAAAATCCAGATACCGGCTGATATCGGTCATCACGGTAACACCTTCAGGGGCCACGGCAGTCAGGAATCCGAACAGCAGGGGGAAGACCACAAAAAAAGCAAAGGCGATGCCCGTATAAAACAGGGCAATACTGGAAATAAGCAGGGGCAGCGCAAAACGCCGTTCATTTTCATACAGACCGGGCGCGATAAATGCCCAGGCCTGATAGAGGATGTAAGGCATTGCCAGGAACAAAGAGAGAAAAAAGGTAAGTTTGATTGGCGTTAAAAAGGGGGCCGCGACATCGGTCGCGATCATCGTGCTGCCTACAGCTAGATGTTTGAGCAATGGGGTGGCAACAAGACTGTAGAGGTCATTGGCGAAGTAAAACAGGGCTAAAAAAATAACCAACACGCATAAAAGGCTGCGTAACAGACGTTCACGCAATTCTATAAGGTGCGTGAGAAAAGATTGTTCGCGGACAAGATCGTTATGATCAGGTGGATATTCCGCCATCGGGCAAGAACCTATGTTCCAGTGTTAGTGTCGGTTTCTTTATTCTTTTTTTGCAGACGCACCGCATAGTCCGGGTCCTGATCCGGGGCATCACGCATCAGGTCATCAAGTTCGGACAATTGTTGTCCCAAACCTGTCTGTTCATTCAGTTTCAATTCACGCTCCAGTTCCCGCCGGGTGTTATTAATGATCCGCCGCAGTTTGCTGATTGATCTTCCCGCTTCGCGGGCAAATCCGGGCAGGCGATCGGGTCCGATTACCAGTAAAGCCACGATGGCAATGACAATCAATTCCCAGAAGCCGATATCGAACATGGATGATTAAGAATTGTATGCTGAAGCACGTCCCTGAAATTCAGGAACTGTTATCTCAGGATTTATCTTTTGACGTATCTGTCCCGGAGTCAACTTCTCCTTCAATGACCCTGCCGCCCTTGGGCTTTTCATCGGCCGATGATGCTGAGTCGTCTTCGCCGCCCTTCATGGCGTTACGGAAGCTTTTAATGGCGCTGCCCAGATCGCCACCCATATTGCGGAGTTTCTTGGTGCCAAACAGCAAGGCGACAATGAGCAGGACAATCAATAATTCCCAGATACTAATGCCCATAATTTATCTCCACATAACAGGGTACGTCTTGTCAGAATTGCCGCGGTGTTTTTCGCTTTGCCTTTTCTTCAAGACCGGATTGATCAAAACGCCGTTCAAGTTCCCTCAGGATATCTTCCGGTCCCAGTCCTGATTGGGCCAGCATGACCAGGGTATGAAACCAGAGATCGGCCGTTTCTTGAATTATAGCGGCTTTCTCTCCCGAGGTTGCGGCGATTATCAGTTCCGTTGCCTCCTCCCCGATCTTTTTCAGGGTGGCATCCAGCCCCTGCGCATAGAGACTGGCCACATAGGAGGTGGCGGGATCGGCAGCCTTGCGCGCCTCAAGAGTATCTGCCAGCCGTTTGAGTACATTATCGGTCATACCGGTATATCTTTATGTTTTCCAACGTGCAACGAATACACACTGTACGGGGAAATATCATGAATAAATATCCCCCGGGTCTTTGATAACCGGTTCTGACTCAATCCAGCGGTTGTTTTCCAACCGGTGGAAAAAACAACTTTGCCTGCCTGTGTGGCACGCGATACCTCCGGCCTGGATTACCTTCAATACAATCGTATCCTTGTCGCAATCGAGATAGATTTCCTGGACCTCCTGGGTGTGCCCGGATTCCTCACCTTTGCGCCACAGCCGTTTTTTGGAACGTGACCAGTATACGGCTTGGCCTTTCTGCACAGTCATATACAAGGCCTCACGGTCCATCCAGGCAAGCGTCAACACCTTGCCGCTGTTGACATCCTGCGCAACGGCAGGTACCAGGCCGTCGCTGTTCCAGTTGATCTCGTCGAGCCAGGACGTGTTTGCAGGGACCGGCATAGCTACAGTCTAACTTCAATGTTGTACCGCTTCATCATGGATTTGGCCTCGTGCACGGTGTATTCACCGAAATGAAAGATACTGGCGGCCAGGACTGCATCGGCTTTGCCTTTGATCACGCCTTCCGCCAGATGTTCCAGTGTGCCGGCGCCGCCGGAGGCAATGACCGGGATTGTTACCGCCTCACTCACGGCACGGGTCAGCTCAAGATCAAATCCGTCGCGGGTCCCATCCCGGTCCATACTGGTCAGTAGTATTTCCCCCGCGCCGCGCCGCGCCATCTCCACCGCCCATTCGACTGCATTGATGCCGGTGGATTTACGCCCCCCATGGGTGAAGACTTCCCAATACGGGGTTCCACTATCGGCGCGCTTTGCATCAATGGCCACGACGATACACTGGGAGCCGAACCGGCCAGAGGCTGCGCTGACCAGACCGGGATTGTTTACGGCCGCGGTATTGATACTGATCTTGTCTGCCCCTGCACTCAGCATGCGGCGAATGTCATCCAGCGTGCGAATGCCCCCGCCCACGGTTAATGGGATAAATACTTGGCTGGCGACCGCTTCCACCACATGGACCATCGTATCACGCTCATCACTGCTCGCCGTGATGTCGAGAAAGGCAATCTCGTCTGCCCCCTGTTCATCGTAGCGGCGGGCTACCTCAACCGGATCACCGGCGTCACGGATATCGACAAAGCGAACGCCTTTAACTACCCGTCCGGCGTCAACATCCAGACAGGGAATGATGCGTTTGGCCAGACTCATTGTATTTATTACTGTTCAGGTGGCGCAGATATCATCTGCCAGTTTTTGCGCGGCGGCGAAATCGAGAGTGCCCTCATAGATGGCGCGACCGGTGATTGCCCCCGCAATACCTTCATCGGCCGCTTTACACAGGGCGCGAATATCATCCATATTGGTGACCCCGCCGGAGGCAAAGACCGGAATAGTCACCTGCCTGCAGATTTCGACAGTCGCCTTTATATTCACGCTGTTCATCATGCCGTCCCGGCCGATGTCGGTAAAGATAATGGCGGCCACACCGTCTTCTTCAAACCGTTGGGCCATATCAGCAGCAGTATGATGTGACAGTTTAGACCAGCCGTTGGTGGCGAGCTTGCCGTCTTTTGCGTCCAGGCCAACGATGATATGGCCTGGAAATTCAAGACAGATGTCGGATACAAAGTGCGGGGTGGTGACCGCCTTGGTCCCGACGATGACATAACTCACTCCCACATCGAGGTAAGTCTGAATGGTATCTTCATCACGTATTCCGCCCCCGACCTGTACCGGGATGGCCGGATAGGTTTCGGCTATTTCATGGATAATGTCTGCATTCTCCGGCCTGCCCGCAATGGCGCCATCCAGATCAACGATATGCAACCGTCTGGCACCCGCCTCAATCCAGCGTTTGGCCATATCCAGTGGATTTTCACTATAGACCGTTTCTTCATCCATGCGGCCCTGACGCAGGCGTACACACCGGCCATCTTTGATATCAATCGCGGGGATTAAAAGCATCATGTGTCCTTGGAACTGATAATGGAATACGAGGTGAACGAAGCGCAGGGTTTGAATTGTGGGTTATTTCGGTCCCATGGGTTACTAACCAGATCTTAGCATAAGGATCTTTAAACGATAAAAAATTCTGTCAATGTAATAATTACAGCATAAATGGGTTCAATGCGCCTGGTCCCAATTTTTGCCTGTGCCGATATCAACGATCAGGGGTACAGCAAGTTCCGCAGCCGCAGACATTATGTGACCGATTTCACTGCTCACAGTATCAACAACTTCTGCAGCGACCTCAAGCACAAGCTCATCATGCACCTGCATAATTAATTTGGCATTTATTTTATTTTTGATCAACCAGCTATCCACTGAAATCATGGCACGTTTAATAATATCAGCGGCAGAGCCCTGCATTGGTGCATTAATTGCGGTACGTTCGGCATATTGCCGGCGTGCTGCATTGCGGGCGTTAATTTCGGGCAGGTAAAGACGGCGATTAAAGATAGTTTCCACATAACCCTGCTCCCTCGCCCTTTCCCTGGTGTTATCCATGAAATCCTTGACGCCGGGATAACGATCAAAATATCGATTAACGTAATTCCTGGCCTCACTTCTATCTATACCGAGCTGTTTCGCCAGGCCAAACGGCGACATGCCATAGATCAAGCCGAAATTGATGGCCTTCGCCGCACGCCGTTGCTCCTGGCTGACACTGCCAGGAGCAATATCGAAGACTTCGGCTGCGGTTCTTTTGTGAATATCTTCCCCTTTGGCAAAGGCTTCAAGCAGGCCCCGGTCACCGGATAGATGGGCCATGATGCGCAATTCGATTTGTGAATAATCGGCAGCAAGGAGGGTATAGCCATGGGGAGCAATAAAGGCCTGACGTATGCGCCGTCCTTCTTCGGTACGGATCGGGATATTCTGCAGATTGGGATCAGATGACGACAACCTGCCCGTGACAGCCACTGCCTGATGGTAAGAGGTATGTACGCGCCCGGTGCGCGCATTGATCTGCCCGGGGAGCTTGTCCGTATACGTTGATTTCAGTTTGTTCAGGCTGCGATGATCCAGGATGAGCCTCGGCAATTCGTAATCCAGGGCAAGATCTTCCAGTACGGATTCGGCAGTGGACGGCTGGCCTTTCGGTGTTTTGGCCAGGACAGGCAGATTCATTTTTTCATAGAGTATGGTCTGGATCTGATTTGGCGATCCGATATTGAAGGATTGGCCAGCCAATGCATGAGCATGGTGCTCAATTTCTTTCATGCGCCGGGTCAGCTCTTTGCTTTGCTGCGCCAACATGCTGGCGTCAATGACGACACCATGACGTTCCATCCTGGATAATACGGAGAGCAGCGGGATTTCGATCTCCTCGTATAATCGTTGCAGGGATTTTGTCTGTTTCAATCTGGGCCAGAGAGAAAGATGCAGTCTGAGCGTGACTTCGGCGTCTTCCGCCGCATAGGGCGCAGCCTTGTCGATCGTTACCTGATTGAAGGGGATCTGTTTTGCCCCTTTGCCGGCGACGTCCTCGTAATGAATGGTGGTTTTATCAAGATATTTGAGCGCCAGGGAATCCATGTCATGACGTGTGGCCGTGCTGTCCAGGACATAGGACTCCAGCATCGTGTCATGCCGGCACCCTTGTAAAGTAATGTCATGGTTGGCCAGCACATTCATATCATATTTCAGGTTATGTCCGAGCTTTAATCTGGTGTTATCTTCAAGCAGGGGTTTAAATTGTTCGAGTACTTTTGCCCGGGACAATTGTTGTGGCGCTCCGGGGTAATCATGGGCCAGCGGCAGATACGCCGCCTGGTCCGGGTGTACAGCAAAAGACAGGCCGACGATCTCCGCATCCATGTAATTCAGACTGGTGGTCTCGGTGTCGATAGCAATTAATTCCGCTGACTGAAGCTTCCGCAACCATTCATCCAGCCCGGTTTGTGACAGGATTGTTTGATACTGGCACTGGCCTGATGTAGTGGAGGGTTTTTCCTGCGCAGGCGGTGTTTTTCCAAAATCAGACAACAACGTCTTGAATCCCCAGTGGCTGGATTGATCTTTCAGTGCTTCTTGATCCGGCGGTGTTGACACGAGCGCATCTGCTTCTATGTCGAGGGCAATATCGCACTTCAGGGTAATAAGCTCCCGCGTCAGGGGGAATTGAGTGAGGCTTGCACGGAGATAATCACCCACCTTACCCTTGAATTCATCTGCCCTGGCAACGATCTCATCCAGCGACCCATATTCTGCCAGCCATTTTGTTGCCGTCTTGGGGCCCACCTTGGGGACGCCGGGGACGTTATCGACACTATCACCGATCAGTGTCAGATAATCGATGATGCGTTCGGGAGGAACGCCGTATTTTTTCTTTACCCCTTCGCTATCGATAATCACGTTATCCATCGCGTTATACATACGGATATGATCATTGACCAGTTGGGCAAGGTCTTTGTCACCCGATGAAATAATCGTATCCATATCTTTGCTTTCGGCCTTTTTTGCCAGTGTAGCGATCACATCGTCGGCCTCCACCCCGTCGATCATCAATAATGGCAAACCCAGCGTTCTAATAACCTCGTGGATCGGTTCGATCTGACGCGCCAGATCCTCGGGCATGGGCGGACGGTTGGCCTTGTACTCCGGATAAAGTTCATGGCGAAAATTCTTTCCCTTTGCATCAAACACAACAGCAATGTAGTCCGGCCGAAAATCATTTAGTAGTTTGCGCAGACTGTTTACTACGCCATAAATAGCCCCGGTAGGTTCATCATGAGAATTCTTGAGGTCACCCAATGCATGGTAGGCCCGAAACATATAGTAAGAGCCGTCAACTAGGACAAGTAATTTTCTGCTCATTTAAATACTATTTAGCGAAGAGAGAATATGATAAAAAGTCATTATGAATGATCAGGCAAAATCTGCCCATCCAAAAATTAAAGACTCCGATCTTACGCGGGAATCATGGAAGGTCTTCCAGATCATGGCCGAGTTTGTCGAGGGATTTGAGAAATTGGCCGGGATCAAACCCTCCGTAAGCATGTTCGGCTCTGCACGTTTTCAGCCTGATCATCCTTGTTATGTTTTGGGCGAAAAAATTGCCCGGTTGTTGTCAGATGCCGGCTTTTCCGTAATCAGTGGGGGCGGTCCCGGACTGATGGAGGCCTTCAACCGGGGGGCATATGCAGGCCGTTCACAAAGCGTAGGCCTTAATATCCAACTGCCCGATGAACAGATATCCAACCGTCACCAGAATATTTCACTCTACTTCCGTCACTTTTTCACCCGCAAGGTGATGTTTGTCAAATACGCCTCGGCCTACGTGGTTTTGCCCGGGGGGTTTGGGACACTGGATGAACTGGCGGAAATATTGACCCTGATACAGACGGGTAAAAGCAGACAAATACCAATAATTCTGGTGAATTCAGGCTTTTGGAGCGGTCTAATGGAATGGTTTAAAGGAACTTTGGTGCAGAAAGGTACTATCAGCCCGGAAGATCTCGGGCTGTTGCAGGTGGTTGATGAGCCACAGCAGGTGGTAGACGCCATTTTCGGTTACTATAAAGACAGAAATATTGAACCGACACCGGAGGAACGTTATCGGCAGCTGGAGTTGTAAACTGCCGTGCTAAACAGGATGATGCCAAAAGATGATTGAGATGCAGAAAACATTATTTTATTTTAGTCTGGTGCTCTGGTGTGTGTTGCCATTGCCGGTATTTGCAGGAGAGGCGGATGGGGGCAATTTGGATGAGATCCCGGAACCGCCTGTTTTGCCTGATCCGGTTGAAAGCGGGGAGGCAATCGAGCCTCAGATCACCATTATTCAGCGGGAAGACTCGACCATTGAGGAATATCGTGTCAATGGCAACTTGTACATGGTCAAGATCACGCCATCCGTCGGTCCCTCCTATTACTTGATTGACAGGGATGGTGATGGCCAGATGGAATCCCGTTTCAGTGGGATCCATGACGATATCATAGTGCCCCAGTGGGTATTATTCAGGTGGTAGATCGCCGGGCAGTCTTTCTGTTATATGTTTAATTAATAAGAACAATTTGATATCACGGTAGTTCCTCCAACTGCTGTAATCCATGTCTGTTTATACAAAAGCACTGCCCCATCAGCTCGCGGAATTTCTGCAGCACTATTCACTGGGCCAGCTTGAACAATTTGCCGGGATCAGTGACGGCATAGAGAATTCCAATTATTTTGTTACCACAAGTAAAGGTGAATACGTTATTACCCTGTTTGAGCAGTTATCTAGGGAAGAATTACCTTATTTTCTGGAACTCATGGCCTTTCTGGCCGAGCATAGAATACCCAGCGCACACCCGGTTGCGGATAATCATGGACAGTATTTGCGCGGGCTCAATGGCGGCAAGCCCGCAGCACTGGTGAAACGGCTGAATGGCGCCAGCGTTGATATACCCAATCGCATGCAATGTGCCGGGATCGGTAAACACATGGTACGTATGCACAATGCCAGCAAGGAATTTAATCTGCACAGAAAGATGGTACGCGGGCCAAAGTGGTGGAAGGCGACGGCAGATAACGTCATGCCATGTCTTGAGAGGAGGAGGCTTCATTATTGAGTAATGAGCTGGAATACCAGTTCAGTCATCTTTACCAGGACCTGACTGTCGGGGTAATTCACGCCGATTTATTCCTGGATAATGCCTTGTTTGTGGGGGATGAACTGACCGGCATTATTGATTTTTACTATGCCTGCAGCAATTTTTTTGTTTATGACCTTACGGTAACGATCAATGACTGGTGCACTACTGGTGATAATGTATGAGACTTGCAAAATGCGCGCGTATTGCTTAATGCCTACCAACAGGGACGCAAAGTAACTGCTGCAGGGTTCGATGCCTGGCCCACGATGCCGCGAGCAGCGGCACTGAGGTTCCGGTTGTCGCGCCTGCAGGACAAATATTTCCCCCGCGGGGGAGAGATTACGCATATCAAAGACCCGGACGAATTCAAATTGATCCTGCAGGACAGGGTTGAAAATTCCGATCAGATGTCAAAAATGTGGGATCATCCATAAGCCTTCATTGCCAGAAAGATCAAACCGGGTTTTCTGTTTTTATAGAATTTCACGATCCTGAAGCCATATCTTTCAAACAACACGGTGACCGTTCTTCTGTTAAAAAACTGCACATGGATGGGAGGCTGAAATACATCCCAGTGTTCAATTTGCGCAGGTACTTTGGGATGGCCGAGATCCGGCGTAGTGATGTACACATGCCCCCCGTCCCGGGTCAATTTATTCAATGCCCGCATGTATTGATTCACATCGCTGACATGCTCGATTACTTCGGATGAATAAACAAAGTCAAATTCCCCGATGTCGTTCGGCAACCCGGCAAAATTGGCGCAGATGAAGCGTGGCCGTGAAAACCGGTGGCGGGCATAGGCGATTGCATTGGCACTGATGTCTATGCCGGTCGAGGAGCGGGCAACCAGACTTAACGCATGGGCAACAAACCCTCCGCCACAGCCCACATCCACAGTATCCTTTCGCCAGGCGTAGGGGAAAAAGCGCGGCAGTTTGAAATACGCACGCCGCAATCGCGATCCCGCCTTATTGTAGGTCGGTTCAGCTTCCTTCACGGGGGAAGCGTAGAGGCTGTTTAACCAGGCTTGCGGTGGTCGCGGATTCACGAACAGAAAATCACAGTGTGGGCAGCGGCTGAAACAGTAACCCGATTTTTCAACACTGGGGGCGATATCATTCGCATCACATACCGGACAGGCGGACAGTCTGACGGTGTTATCGAACGGACGCGCCTGTACGTTCTCCGGGGTCATACCAGCAGCAGGGTGGCGAGTCCCAAAAAGGAAAAAAATCCAACTGCATCGGTCACGGTAGTGAGCAGCATGCCGCCGGCAACGGCCGGATCGATGCCGAGACGTTTTAGTCCCAGCGGAATAAGCGTGCCCGCCAGTGATGCCGTGAACAGATTAAGTACTATCGCGAGGCCGACGATGAGGCCGAGTTTAGGCTGGTGAAACCAGGCAAGAGCAATCAGCGTTACCACCACTGCCAGGATCATGCCGTTGATCAAAGCAACGCCGATTTCCTTGAACAGCAGGGAGCGGGTGTTGGATTTACTGAGCTGTCCAAGCGCGATGCCGCGGATGGCAATCGTCAATGTCTGACTGCCAGCGACGCCGCCCATGTTTGCTACAATCGGCATCAACACCGCCAATGTCACGAGTTGTGCTATCGTCTCTTGAAAACGGCCGACCACCGATGCGGCCAGCGAGGCTGTTGCCAGATTGATGCAGAGCCACGCTACGCGTCGTCGCACGCTCCAGAGCACAGAGGTGAACATATCCTCATCGCCCACGCCGGCCATGCTGCGTAGCGTGTAGTCGGCCTCTTCCTGGATAACGTCCACCACGTCATCCACCGTGATGCGGCCAAGTAGTTTGTTATCTTCATCCACTACAGCTGCAGAAACCAGGTCGCGTTGTTCAAAAGTCTTGGCCACCTCAATAGATGGAATATGAGCCTGAATACCGGTCGCCACTGTCATGATTTCACCGACACTGTTTTCCGGGTCACGGATGAGCATATCGGCCAGGGGTAAAACGCCAAGAAATTTGTTTTCCCGGTCAACGACCATGAGGTTATCGGTTTTCTCCGGGATCTGTCCGAGCCGGCGCAGATAACGCATGACCACATCCAGTGTCACATCGGCCCGCACGGAAATAATATCAGTATTCATCAGGCCGCCTGCCGTATCCTCAGGATAGGACAACGCCGAGGCAAGTCTTTGCCGGTTCTGCTGGTCCATTGAACGCAGGACAGAATCCTGAATCTCTTCAGGCAGATCCTGAATGATGTCCGCCACATCATCCGTATCCAGATCCCTGGTAGCTTCGGCGACTTCCTGTGGCTGCATTTGTTCCAGTAATTCTGTCCGGACCGCATCATGCAATTCCGACAAGACGTCACCTTCAAGCCGCGGATTAATCAGATCCCATACTGTAGCGCGCGCTTTCCCCGGCAGGCTTTCCAGAACATCTGCAATCTCGGAAGGATGCATCTGCATAAGTAATTCACGCGCGATATCCGGTTTATCGGCGCTCAGCGACTCATGCAGTCGATCGATAATCAGGTTTTTTTCTTCTCGTTGGGTAATATCATTCATGCCGGCATGTCCAGAATTCATTTTCAGTGTAACAATGAAAGGATTAAATAGGGACTAAAATATTCCACATCAACCGCGTCACGCTGGGGGATATAACCGGTGAGGTTGCTGTGGTGGCGTGTAATTATTTATGACTGAATATTGGCGGTTGCCATTATCTCGGCAACTTCAATGCTGTTTCTGGCATTGAGCGCCTTTTGTGCAAGTATTGTAAGAGACGCCAGCTCGCTATTATTAATGATCTGCTTAACTTCCAGTAATGCCGCCGGGTGCACACTGAATTCACGCAATCCCAGACCAAGTAGTAAGCGTGTGTGCTGGGTTTCCCCCGCCATTTCGCCACACATGGCAACAGGGATGTTTGCCTTTTTCCCCGCCTGCAATGTGATATGGATAAGCCGTAACACGGCAGGGTGCAGGGGGTCGTACAGGTAATTGACCTCATCGTTAACCCGATCGATTGCCATGGTGTATTGGATAAGATCATTCGTGCCGATGGAAAGAAAATCCAGGGAGCCTGCAAATATATCTGCGCACACGGCGGCGGCCGGGACTTCAATCATTGCACCCAGAGGTAAATGGTGGTCGTAAGGAATATCCTGATCGTCAAGTTCCGCTTTAATCTCGGCAATGATTTGCAGTACCTGGCCCAGTTCATGGGTATTTGATAGCATCGGGATCAGCACGCGTACCGGGCCATGCACAGAGGCGCGAATAATGGCGCGTAACTGGGGCCGGAATAATGACGGTTCTTTCAAACACAGACGCACGGCCCGCAATCCCAATGCAGGGTTTGAAGCAATTGGTCCGCTTTGGCGGCCGCCATCGACTTGTTTATCCGCGCCGAGATCCAGGGTACGGATAGTCAACGGCAGGCCATTCAGTATCTCGATGACCCTGGTGTACGTCTGGTAATGTTCTTCCTCATCCGGTGGTGAATCACGGTTCATATAGAGAAATTCGGTGCGATACAACCCGACACCAGCGGCGCCTACTTCAATGACTGTGTCAAAATCCCTGGGCAATTCAATATTGGCCTGAAGTTCTATCGGGATCCCGTCCAGGGTGACAGTGGGCTTACCCTTGAGTCGTCCCAGGGCCGTGTAATGGATTTTTTCCTCATTTTGCAGTTTGCGGTAATGCGCAAGCGATTGTTTATCCGGGTCAACCAGGACAATACCGCGTGTTCCATCCAGGATGATTAAATCTTCTTCGTGGATATATTGAAGGGCGTGTTGTAAACCAACGATTGCCGGAATTCCCAGACTTCTGGCAAGTATCGCAGTATGTGAAGTCGGTCCGCCATATTCGGTAACGAAAGCGGTGATACCTTTATGCTGCATCAGCACCGTATCCGCAGGTGTCAGATCATTTGCAAGCACAATATAACCAGTGAGCAGGTTATCCGGTTCCTCATGGTGCAAAGAGGTTTGGTTCGACAGAATACGTTGTATGCGGTTTACGACGTAATCAACATCATCCTTGCGTGTACGCAGATATGCGTCATCCATTTCATCGAAGACACTCACCAGGGCATCGCGCTGGAGCTTTAATGCCCATTCAGCATTGCAAGAAAGTTCGCGAATCAGACGCGCGGGCTCATGAGTCAATGACAAGTCTTCCAGCATTAGCAGATGAGTATCTATAAATGCTGCAATATCAGCATCCGTAGTTACCGGGATATGATTGCGTATGGCACGGAGTTGTTGCCTTGCGCTGGTAACGGCTTTATCAAACCGTTGTATTTCAGTTTCAATAGATTCCTTTGGGATTGAATATTCATGAATGTCCAGTTGATCATGTTCGATAATATAAACGCCACCTATGGCGATACCTCGCGAGACTCCCAGTCCATGCAGGGCGATCGTCATTCCTTTTCTCCGAAACGATCCAGGATTAATTCCTCAAGCTTGTTTAAGGCGATTTCTTCATCTCTTCCATTGGCAACAATGTCTAATGAGGTTCCCTTGCCTGCGGCAAGCATCATAACACCCATGATACTTTTTCCACTGACCTCTTTACTCGCATGAATTATGTTGATATCACTTTCGAAACCTGACGCGACCTGAACAAGGCGTGCGGCAGCGCGCGCGTGCAAACCCAGTTTGTTGATGATGGTTACCGTTCTTTTTGGCATATTATTTTTCATCAATCATAATAATGCCATCTTTCCCGCCGCTTAATGCCTTTTGGGCAAGTTGTTCCAGATCAAGTTGCGGATAATTTAATACACGGATCAGCATGGAAAGATTCAGCCCGGAAATGATGCGCACATTCCCCTGTTTGATCAGATGTCGTGCAATATTTGAGGGTGTTGATCCATACAGATCAGTAAGGATTAATATGCCATCACCCGTATCAAGCAACTCCAGTTGTTCCATGGCATTAGTGGCTAATTCATCAGGGTCGCAATCACGGGAGGCAGCAAGCAATTTTGTCTGCAGCGGGCACTCATTCAGCATGAAAGTTGCCGTGCCGAGCAAGGCCGGCCCGATACCATCGTGACTGATAATTAATAATCCAACACTCATGTTTATATATCCCGATGACTGATGATTACTGGCTTGCCCTGAGACCTGAAGAATTCAGCAAGTTGTTCAATAATATATACTGATCGATGATGACCTCCCGTGCAACCAACGGCAACACATAAGTAGCTGCGATTGTCAGCTTCAAATTGTGGTATCCAGTAGACAAGGAATTTTTTGATTTGCTCTGTCATTTCGGAGACCTGCCCATGTTTGGCAAGAAATTCAATAACGGGCTTGTCATTGCCGGAAAGTCCGCGGAGATCCTTTTCCCAATACGGGTTGGGAAGACAGCGGACATCAAACACGAAATCCGCATCCCTGGGTATTCCATGTTTGTAACCAAAGGAGGTAAATTGGATGGAAAGAGATGATAATGAACGCTTTGCAATTCGCTTGCGCACGAGATCTCTCAACTCGTGCATCATTGTATAGCTGGTATCGATGCGTATGTCAGCATGTTCAGACAAATCTTCCATGATCTGCCGTTCTTTTTTAATAGCGGTTGCCAGTGATACGGATTCGGACGATAAAGGATGTTTACGCCGGGTTTCACTAAAACGGTTTGTGAGCACATCATCATTTGCTTCAATAAATACGAGATCAATGATTAATCCCTGCTTTTTCAAAGCAGTGATCACGCCAGGCAGATCAACAATGTCACGCTCGGGGTTGCGGGCATCAATCCCAATCGCGACTTCCGCAGTTTGTATGCTTGAATCCAAAATTTGCCTGGCAAACTCATTCAGCAGGCTAATGGGCAGGTTATCGATACAATAAAACCCGAGGTCTTCAAGTGTATTAAGGGCGATGGTTTTGCCTGCGCCGGACAGGCCACTGACAATTATCAGGCGCCGTACCGCAGGGCTCATTTACTTGTGGCCTTGTTCCAGCAAGATCCGCTGGCGTTCTGAAAATTCTTCTGAAGCGTTGTAGCCGCCCATGCGTATTATATGATTGCGTGCCGCACATTCCAGGAGAACAGCAAGGTTACGCCCTGGTGCGACCGGCACCGTGATCTCCGGAATTTCAAGATCCAGAATACGGCGGGTCCTGTAGCTGCCCTCAAGCCGGTCCATTTGTATTAGTCCCGCTTTTTTCATGGGCTCAAGACGGACTACAAGACGGAGATATTTGTATATTTTGATTGCGCTGTCTCCGAATAATTTACGCACATTGATAATACCTATTCCCCGCACCTCCAGGAAATCCTGCAACGCCTTGGGACAGGTGCCACTGATAATGTCAGGCGCAATGCGCGAGAATTGCGGTGCATCATCAGCCACCAGCCGGTGTCCTCTGGTGATGAGCTCCAATGCAAGTTCACTTTTCCCGATACCACTTGGGCCTGTAAGTAAAACACCTATTGAATTGACTTCCATAAACACGCCATGCAAGGTCGTAACGTCGGCGAACAGATTGCTGAGATAATAATGTAATGAATCCGTTAATTTTTTACTCGGCAAGGGAGAAGTAAGCAAGGGGATATTATTTTCATTACATTTGCGTTTTAAAAAAACCGGCGCTTCTTTGCCCTCGGAGACAATGATACAGGCAAGCTGATGTTTAAATAATTGAGAGATAAAGTCCTGGCGCGATATATCCCTCAGGCCTTCAATGAAATTCAACTCCATATCACCCAGTACCTGTATCTGGTTCGAGTGTATAAGATTTAAATAACCCACGAGGGATTGTCTTATCGGTGTATTGGTTTTTCTGGTTTCGGCCTTGGGCAGTTTATCGAGATCATCATCTACGACTGTAGAAGTGCCGCCACTGCTCTCTTCGGGGATTATCTTGCGTTTACCTCCCTGGAGGCCGGCAATCCACTCCAAACCAAGTTTCTCACAATGGTTTGTGAACAGTTCCTGTACAGTCAACTGGTTGATAATTTCAGGCATGGCTGCTCAGCTGGTAAGAAGTGTATATATCCCATGTGCGGAAGATTCCAATCGCAGATGATTAAGCAAACTGTCATTACAAAACATTTCTGCCAATCGGGCAAGGATTTGCAGATGTTGTTTAGTCGAGCCTTCCGGTACCAGCAGTGCGAACAGGAGGTCAACCGGTTGTTGATCCAGGGCATCGTAATCAACCCCGGATTTTAACTTGAGGAAGGCGGCAACAGGCTTGTCGGCATGTTTAAGGCGGCCATGTGGTATTGCAATACCATTCCCCAGACCGGTGCTGCCGAGTCTTTCCCTGGCGTTAAGGCAATCAAAAATTTCTGTACAGGTCAATGTTTGGCTGGTATTGGCAAGGAGCCTTGAAAGTTCCTGCAGGGCGCCTTTTTTGCTGTTTGTGTCTATATTACACAAGATGCGCTCGGGGGTTAAAATTTCCGAGATGTGCATTTCAATAATGAAAAAGTAAATTAGAAATTTTTAGATATTGTTCAGGTTGTTTCCTGGCCTTTTAGATTGGATTCTCCCCGGCGATGATTGGTCAGTTTTTCCTTGTGTTTCTTGAGCTGTCTGTCAAGTTTATCGACTAAACCATCAATAGCCGCGTACATGTCTTCGTGTTCTTCATCGGCAAAAACATTTCCATGGCTTACGTGTATGGTTGCTTCAGCTTTCTGGCGTTCCTTTTCTATACTGAGTATGACATGGATTTTCGTCATTTTATCGAAATGTCTTTCCAGCCGGTTGAATTTATTTTCCACATATGCGCGAAGGGCGGGGGTAATATCTACATGATGACCTTTAATACTGATTTGCATAACGTGCTCCCATATTGTTTTAATTGTTATACCCTTACACCAGGCGTTTTCTTTCATTAGACGGTGGTATTGCCATTGCTTCACGATATTTTGCTATAGTCCTGCGTGCGACCTGTATTCCCTGGGCTGACAGCAATTCTGCAATCTTGTTATCGCTCAAAGGTTTCTGATGTGATTCTTTATTGATGAATTTTTTGATCAGGGCGCGGATGGCTGTAGATGAGCATGCATCACCCTGATCCGTAGTTACGTGACTGGAGAAAAAATATTTGAGCTCATAAATACCACGCGGAGTATGCATGTACTTGCGTGTTGTTACCCTGGAAATTGTTGATTCATGCATTCCGAGCGCCTCAGCCACATCATGCAATACCAAAGGTTTCATGGCCTCATCACCGTATTCCAGAAAGGCGCGTTGCCGCTCGACGATACAGCTTGCAACACGCAACAAGGTTTCACTGCGACTCTGCAGGCTTTTGATAAACCAGCGTGCCTCCTGTAAATGCGTCTTAAGTGAATTATTGTCAGTACTATTATCCGCCCTGCGAACCATGTTTGCATAATTTGTATTTATTTTTAATCTTGGAATTGAGTCTGTATTAAGTTCCACTCTCCACATACCCTTTTCTTTTTTAACATAAACATCAGGTGTTATATATTCTGTTTGTACATTCTGAACCTGAGTACCCGGTCGGGGGTTCATTGACTGTATTAAAGTAATAATTCCCTGCAGTTCCTTCTGATCTACTTTCAGGCGGCGCATTAACTGGTTAAAGTCACGTGCGGCCATGAGTTCCAGATGCCGATCGACCAGTTCCTTGGCTTTATTCAACCAGGGGGTGCCGGGCGGATATTGATTAAGTTGCAGCATTAAACACTCGCGTAAATCCCTTGCGGCAATACCCGCAGGCTCCATGGTCTGGACCAGATTCAGTACTGCCTCAACTTCATCAAGCTCAACATCAATATCGTCCCCCACGGTATCGAGAATTTCTTCCAGTTTACAACTCAGATATCCATCGTCATCCAATGCATCAATGATGGCAATCGCTATAGCCTTGTCCTTTTCGCTGATTGGGACGACGTTTAATTGCCAAAGCAGGTGATCACGCAGATTTTTTTCCTGGAGATTCTGGTTTTCAAAGAAAACAGGCTCGTTATTATTAAAAGTGGTTGAGGAATTGATACCGCTGTCGTAAACATCCTCCCATACGATATCAACAGGGAGATCTTCAGGTATATCCTGAGATATATCATTTTCATTAATTTTCTTTTCAGCTTTAGCCCCGAAATGATCGGTTAATTGCTGTTCCGGTTGGTCATTATCCTCATCGTCATCAGGTTCCAGCATCATGTTGGATTCAAGCGCCTGCTGGACCTCCATTTGCAATTCAACGCTCGACAATTGCAACAAACGGATTGCCTGTTGCAGTTGTGGCGTCATGGCCAGATTCTGGCTGACTCTTAATTGCAGTGATGGTTTCATAGTTATAAGTTTAACCCAAAAAATCCCGTATAGCGGGCTGTTACAGGTGTGGAAGTTAAAATTTATTACAGATTAAATTTATCGCCAAGATAGACCTTACGGACCTGTTCATTTTCAAGGATCTGATCAGCAGTTCCTTCGGCGATTATGCGACCATCGTTGACAATATAGGCACGGTCACAGGTGCCCAGGGTTTCACGCACATTATGATCGGTGACAAGAATCCCGATCCCGTGCTGGCAGAGATAACGGGTAATGCGTTGTATATCATTAATTGATATGGGGTCAATTCCGGCAAAGGGTTCATCGAGTAACAGGAATTGGGGCTCAGAGGCCAGTGCGCGCGCAATCTCAACGCGTCTTTGTTCTCCACCGGAAAGACTTGCCCCCAGGTTGTCATGTAAATGACTGATATGAAATTCACGCATCAGGTTCTCCATCCTCCTCTGGGCCTGCGCCTCGTTCAGGTGAGGACGTGTCTGCAGGATGGCCATGATATTTTCTGCGACGGTCAGCCGGCGAAAGACCGAAGTCTCCTGGGGGAGATAACCGAGCCCCAAGTGCGATCGTTGATCCATGGGCAAGGCGCCGATTTCGCGTTGATTGAGATGTATGGTGCCGCTGTCGCATGGAATGAGGCCGACGATCATATGGAAGCTGGTGGTCTTGCCGGCGCCGTTGGGACCAAGCAGTCCAACGATTTCACCTGCATGCACAGTCAGGCTGACGTCCTTGACTACCTGACGGGATTTAAAGGATTTACTGATATGTCTGACTGATAGTACGCTCATGGTGGCATTATACCCTTGAGCAAAACGCTGGCCTTATGTGCTCGTGTTTTGTAAAGGTCGAAATGGGTGAACTTTTATTCTTCTTTTTTCTTGGGTTTTATAATGATCTTTACCCGATCGTCTTTTTGTACGGCTGAGCCGTCATCTGTATCTGGCGTCTCTTGGGGGGATTTGCCACGGGCCCGGATCTGACTGAGCTCGGTGTCATATTCAATCCTGTTGCCGCTGAAGCGAAACTGTTCCTGTTTAACCACCGCATTATCAATAAGCACGATCAGGTTTTTCAACTCGTAATATTCCATGCGCAGGGCCTCGGCCTCATCGTATATTTCACTCTTGTCGGGGAGCTGCCGGTATGTTGCGGGGCGCCCCTCCATGACAACGGTTTCGAGATCCTGACCTTCGGTAAAATGAACTATCATGGTGTCGCCGGTCATGTGAATACTGCCCTGGGTGACAATCACATTGCCGCGATAGACTGTTACACCTTTCTTGTTATCAAGCTCTGCGTTATCGGCCTGTATCTCAATCGGCTGATCTTTGTCGGTCGACAGGGCCCATGCATGGACGCTGATTGAGAATGCGATTACGAGGGCGGTTAATTTAATCAATTTGTTCAGGCAATATTTTTCCGTGCACATTGTGTAATAACTCGAGTCGATTTTCTTTAAAATAGGCGCGAACGCCGGTTGAATTTACGATAGTCCTTTTGCTTGTCAGTGTGGCGGGCTTGTCCGTTTCAGCGTATTCCTGGTCCATCAATATCCTTACATCGCTGGTAATAACTTCCAGTTTGCGCTCCCCCGCCTCATCGTCCTGCCATAGTTTCACATTACCGCTTAATAGAATAACCTCATTATCCGCTGTAACCCAACCTTTATCGGCAATAATCATGATGGGTAATTTATTCTGTTGAAAGACCTCCAGCACGGGCTTAAGCAGTTCGGTAGTGTTGTCATCCGGATAATGCGCCATGTATTCTGCATATAATTTATTTTTTGCAGTCCCATCCTGCTCCATGGTTATCGTGGTGAAATTTTCCATGTAATAATCCGGTTCATGTGACAGCGCATTTTTGGTTGTAGACTTTCCACCGGCCAGGTAGTTCAGCAGCCAGGCACTGCCGATTGCCAGCAGCCCGAGCACAATAATAATTTTCCAGCGGGCAGCCATGCTTATTCAGGGCCGGACATTAAATATCCGAAACGCAGTATGTAAATATTTTCTCAATGTTTGAGGAAGTGTTGAATCTGTGCCTGTAATGTCCCCTGCGATTGCATGATCAGATCGCAGACCTCCCGGGCGGCGCCATTGCCGCCAGCCGCCGTTGTTGTCCAGTGCGCATGTTCTTTAACCAGTGGATGCGCATCAGCAACGGCAATTGCCAGGCCGGCGCGGTTCATCGCAGGCAGATCCATAACATCATCACCAACATAAGCGGTTTGCTCCTTGCCCAGCTTTAAGTTATCCATTAATTCCAGAAATGCCTTGCCCTTGTCATTTTGTCCCTGATAGACGTATTCGATACCGAGTGAGGCCATGCGTTCAGAGACAATTTTGGATGAACGCGCCGTAATCACCGCGATATGACAACCGCTGTCCCGTAACATCACCAGGCCCTGTCCGTCACGCACATGAAAGATCTTATATTCGTCTCCGCTTTCACCCAGAATAAGGCCTCCATTGGTCAGTACACCATCAACATCAAATACCGCCAGGCATATCCGTTTCGCCTTCTCAATGACATCCTGCATACGATCAAACCACCCGTGCCCGTAACAGATCGTGCATATTCAGAATACCGATAAGTTTGTCCTGATCATCAACAACGAGCAGCGCATTGATCTTGCAATCTTCCATCATGGCAAGCGCCTCGGCAGCAAGGCAGCCTTTGTTAATCGCCTTGTATTTGCGCGTCATGAGTTTACCGATTTTCATTTTGTGCACGTCAACACCACCATCAAGCGCACGCCTGACGTCACCATCAGTAAAGATACCAATCACATGATCATGCTCATCAACAATTGCTGTGGTGCCCAGTCCCTTCCGGGTCATCTCCACTAATGTTTCTTTAAGCAGGGTGTTTTCATAAACACGCGGAATTTCGTTGCCGGTGTGCATAATGTCATTGACATGCAATAACAGACGGCGGCCAAGTATTCCACCCGGATGGGCCTGGGCAAAATCATCTACATCGAAACCGCGTGCTTCAAGCAATGCGATTGCAAGTGCATCGCCCATTGCAAGCGCAGCAGTAGTACTGGCGGTGGGCGCAAGCCCAAGGGGGCATGCCTCCTGTTTTACGCTGACATCAATATTGACTGTGGCGGCCTTCGCCAGGGTGGAATTAGGATTGCCGGTCAGGGAGATGAGAGGAATATTAAGGCGTTTGATTACAGGTAATAAGGTAATGATCTCGTCGGTTTCACCGGAATTGGATAGCGTGATCACCACATCATCTTTGGTAATCATCCCCAGATCGCCGTGACTGGCCTCACCGGGATGGACAAAGAATGCAGGTGTTCCGGTACTGGCCAGGGTTGCAGCGATCTTGCTGCCGATATGGCCTGATTTGCCCATACCTATGACCACAGTACGGCCCTTGCAAGCAAGTATATATTGACAGGCGGTGACAAATTTATCATCAATACGGGCAGATAAATCTGCAACGGCACGGGTTTCGGTTTCAATAACGGCACGGCCAAGTTCAATCATCTTTTGCGGGTCGTGCTTGTTTTTAGCTTTATTCATAGGCATATATATCAACTACTACTACCGGCGAACAGACAATATTGGCAGACGGTAAATCCTCCTGGTTATTCTAGTATGATGCAGGTGTTTAATGTTTACTATTTCATGATAATGCCAGATATATAAGATAACTTCGAATAAATGGCATCCTCATGATTCGGTGAAATGATGAATTATCTGCTTTTTGGAACATCATACTAATGGTGCGATATTTTATTTTGACAGGGATTGTTAATCATGTCTGAACGTCTGGAACAACTCCATGCCTGGTTGCGGAACGAACTTGATTTAAAAAATTACTCTCTTCTGCCCGCGTCCGAGGATGCGAGTTTTCGCAGGTATTTCCGGCTTCAATATGATGATCAATCTTTTATCATAATGGATGCACCACCCGGGAGAGAAGATTGTAAACCGTTCATCGATATTGCAATGCGGCTGCGGGCCTCGGGCGTTAATGCACCCGTGATACTCAGTCAGGATCTGGTTCAGGGATTTTTACTGCTATCAGACCTGGGGTCTGATCTCTATGTGAATGTTTTAACAGGCGCCAATGTGGATAAACTCTATGGCGATGCGTTAACTGCCCTGGTAAGGATCCAGCAGAATGGCGATATTACTGATCTGCCGCCATACACTGACAGCCTGTTGATGGATGAAATGGCTTTGTTCAGGGATTGGTTGCTGGACAGGCATCTTGGCATTTCACTGAGCAAGTCCCGGCACGTTGATCTGAAAGATGCATTTCAGTTTCTTAAAGACACAGCCCTGTCACAACCAAAGGTCTTTGTACACCGGGACTATCATTCACGCAATCTCATGTACTGTGAACATCATAACCCGGGCATTCTGGATTTTCAGGATGCCGTAGCCGGGCCATTTACCTACGATCTCGTATCCCTGCTCAAGGATTGCTATATCAAATGGACGAGACAACAGGTCAACAACTGGGCAGTAAATTTCTACCATCAAATCTGTCCGGGCGAAACAGAACAGGTGCGCTTTCTGCGCTGGTTTGATCTCATGGGGGTGCAGCGGCAACTCAAGGCCAGCGGCATATTTGCCCGGCTCTATCATCGTGATGGCAAGGCGGGCTATCTTGGTGATATCCCAAGGACGCTGTCCTATATCCTCGATCTTGATCAGGATTATCCTGAACTTGAATCTCTGCTTGAGTTGATACGTTCTGCAGTGGTCCCCGTACTGGATGAGGTAAATCAAACATGCGCGCCATGATCCTGGCGGCGGGGCGAGGTGAGCGTATGCGCCCGTTAACCAACACCATATCGAAGGCGATGCTTGAGGTGAACGGCAGGCCGCTTATTCAATACCAGGTGGAGTATCTGGTACAGGCCGGCATCAGGGAGATCGTAATTAACCACGCCATCTTCGGCGATCAGATTGAAAATTATCTGGGCGACGGTCACCACTTCAATGCCAATATCAGTTACTCGGCCGAGATGGAGCCGTTAGAAACCGGTGGCGGGATCTATAAAGCCCTGCCCCTGCTGGGTGATGATCCATTTATTGCCATCAATGCAGATGTATGGACGGACTTTCCCCTGCAACAATTGCCCATCGATCCGGACGGCCACGCCCACCTGGTGCTGGTCGATAACCCGCCGCATCATCCTGCGGGTGATTTTGCCCTTGAGCAGGGCCGGGTTAGAAATAAAGGCAACAGGCAATACACCTTCAGCGGCATTGGCGTCTACCGCCGGGAGTTGTTTTCAGACTGTGTCGGGAGTGTATTTCCTCTGGTTTCAGTCCTGCGGCCAGCGATTTCCGATAGTCTGGTTTGCGGTGAATATTATGCTGGTAACTGGATTGATGTAGGGACTCCGGAACGCCTGGAAGCACTGCGCAAGCAGTTAAACAAGTAAGTACATACTTTTAATTCAAGTCAGCAAACTCAATATTCTGTAATTCAGGCGCTAGCCTGCCAGTAAACAATCCCCTCGATCCACAGCCCTGAATTCAGGAATATTGCACTGCAACACCAGCTGTGTTAGGGTTGATGTCTTGTGCAATGCACAAATCTACCTATAGTATTTAGTTAGATTTAATCCCCAATATATAGATGAGTAGGGCATTCAGGCGTATATTAACGTTGGCCGACATCTAGGGCGGGCGGTGAACACTGCTTGTTTGAAGTAGAGGAACAATCGTAAATGAAAATCTCTTCCTGCAGGCAATTATTCACTGTAGTTGTGCTGTGTTGTTTTCCTCCTCTGGTCTTTTCAGAACATCCCGGTACCGGTACTACACCTGATTCCCGTGCCATTAACGGGGCTTTCCTCGGTGACATGGTGCAACAGGGGGCCTTGCGCGTCCTTTATTATTCCCAGCTTCAGGATCCACGCACCATAGCAGGCGTAGAGAAGGAAATGTTGGAGAAATTTGCCAAGGAACACCACCTCGCCCTGAAGTGGATCACGGTTGCTGCCCCCTGGCAATTGGTCCCGGAACTCCTGGCAGGAACAGGTGATGTCATTATTGGCCAGGGTAAATCACTTGCGGCAGGGATGTCCGATCAGATGATCTTCACCTCTTCCTGGACAGCGTCACGCCAGCAGATCGTGGTACGGAAGGATACCACCCAGATTACCCGCCTGGATGATCTTACCTTCCGGCAAATTGCTGTTAAGCGTTCATCGCCCGCCTTTGACATACTGGGAGAACTCGCAAAAAAACACCCAACCATGGATCTGGTAATTATTCCTGAAGAACTTGAACGGCAAACTGTGCTGGCACGGGTAGCAACAGGTCAGTACGATGTTGCAGTGATGGGCAGCGAATTTTTAAAGACCTACCTACCGCAACACCCTGAATTAAGAGTGGCATATGACCTGACTGAAGGTGATGCAATGGCCTGGGCTGTCCGTCCGCAGGCAACTGCCTTGCACGCGGCACTGGACAAATTCCTCAATAAAAACTACCTCGCCTTGAGTGCAGCTGACGCGCATTTGGATGATCTGCCGAAGATGCAGGAACGCAATACACTGCGTGTGATCACTTACCAGAACCCGGCAAATTATTATTTTAACGACGGGGAACTGCATGGCTTTGAATATGAGCTGATCAAAAAATTCGCTCACTCGCAAAAGATGCGTGTAGATGTTGTGTTGGCAAATTCACATGAAGAAATGCAGGAATTACTGCTCAGCGGCAAAGGTGACATTATTGCCGCGGCGCTTCCTGCGGGCAGTGTTCATAATGAACACATAAGGCAGTCTGAGCCGTATAACTATTCGGCCCCTGTTATCATTGGCCGCGAGTCAGACGGTGAAATATCGGGCATCCATGATCTGGAAGGGCGCCGTATCATCCTGCCTGCGGAGAGTCCCTACCGGAATTTACTGGAACGTATCCGTAACCGCGGCATTGATATCGATATCGTTGAAGCAGGGCCCGGTCTCAATACCGAGGTTACTTTATCACTGGTATCTCTGGGAATGTATGATTTAACGATACTTAGCAGCCATCAACTCAAGGCAGAGTTGGCGAAACAGACGGATATTAAGGCGTATTTTGCCTTGAGTGCCCCTCTTCCGCATGCGTGGGCCGTACGTGCATCGGATATCCAGTTGCTGACAGCAGTCAATAAATTTGTGAGTAACCAATATCGTGGCAAATTCTATAATTTGTTATATGCAAAATATTTTGAAAAACAGGATACCGATACTTCCGGCAATGGATTACTCACACAGATAGATCACCTGTCCCCTTACGATGAAATCGTACGCGAATATGCGGAAAAATACGGGTTCGACTGGCGTCTGATCGTGGCCCAGATGTACCAGGAAAGTCAGTTTGATCCTGACGCTATATCCTACGCAGGGGCAGAAGGCCTGATGCAGATGATGCCCGAGACGGCCGAGTTCGTAGGCACAAATGATCTTGCAAACCCTGAAAAAAATATTCATGCGGGAGTGAAGTATCTCAGCATGTTGCGGGACCGGTTTGAAGACGATCTCCTGCTGGAAGATCGCACCTGGTTTTCACTGGCCTCATATAATGCGGGTTATAACAGGATAAGACGTGCGCGAGACCTGGCAGTGAAAATGGGTCTCGACGGGAATCGCTGGTTCGGTAATGTTGAACAGGCCATGCTTGCACTGGCGCGCCCAGTTGATAAGGAAGGCGAGATGGTACAAAATTGCCGTTGCGGACAAACGGTCGTGTACGTGCGTGAAATCCGTACCCTTTACCGCAACTACGTCAGGTTGACCCAATCCACACAGGTCGCCAGATCCGATACACGCAGCGTAGTACCGTACGATATATAAATATATCCATCTCTGACTGACTCACTGTTAGTCGCCCGGGCAGGAAACACACGCTAATCTTTTCCAGCCGGATAATTTTCATGGAGCGCCCCGTTGGCCATTTATATAAAATTAATGAACAAAACACCGTATTACATTGCCGGTTCTGATCGATGATCGTCTATCACGTCTGCCAAGTGCAGGAAGTCCCCCATTTTCTGGAAACAGGTCTGGTACGGCGCGAAGGCCGACATTATGTGTTCGAGCATTGGCAACATGTACAACTCTATCTCTCCGCATTAATGCCTGAAGCGGCCGCCCCCGCGGACATTCAGGCACACGTGGTGCTGGTGCTCAATGTCGATCAAGACGTGTTATTGCCGGCGCCCATCACCGCCCGCAGGCGCGCGCTGCGACTTGACGAATCCCAGCGGAGGCTGCTCGATGCGCATTCGCGTTATCTGGAGATCGATTTGAATCCAGAGCGTATTGTTGACGTCAAGGACACCTTCGGCAATTCTGTCTTTGACCGGTATCGCGGGCATGGCAGACGGCGTACACCGATTTGGCGCTTCCTCGCCCATGTCAAACCTTACTGGCCATATGTTGCGCTTGCAACCTGTGCCGGACTCTTGAAATTCCTGATGCCGTTGATCTTTCCGTGGATGCTGCGCCATTTGCTGGACGATGTGGTATTGAAAGCAGGACTAAAGGCCACCGTCCGCAACGCGATGGTGATGGACTATGTATTGATCATGATTATCTCCATTGTTATATGGATGATCGCCTGTTATTTTCGCAGTGTATTCTCTGCGTACGCCGGTCACCGGATGATCCGCGACCTGCGTGTGTCATTATTCGATCACGTGCAGCGCCTGTCACATGCCTTTTTTACCCGCAACCAGAGCGGCGCTATCGTTACGCGCGTCATCAATGACATGAGCCTCGCGCAAAACTTTGTCGGCTCTGCGCTTACGAACGTGTGGATGGACAGTATCACGCTGTTGGTGCTGGTTGCGATATTGTTATCTATCCATCCGATGCTGACACTGGTCTCCCTTGCGTTGATGCCGGTCTATGTTCTTTCGTTAAAAATGATTGGTTCGCGCATCCGCCTGGTTACCAAGGAGGCGCAACAAAGACTTGAGGTTTTATCCGGCGGCCTGCAGGAAAAAGTCGCAGGCGTGGCAATCGTCAAAGGCTTCACGCGTGAGCCGCTTGAGGCGCAGTTCTTTGCAGTTCAGGCCAATAAACTGTTGAACAAGATTCTGTACTCGGTGCGATTTATGGCGATGAACGAAACCATGGTGGGTCTCGTAGTACACGGCTCGCCGGTGCTGGTGGTCTGGTACGGCGTGTATCAAATCATTGGGGGCCATTTGACCGTCGGTGCACTGACGCAGTTCCTGCTGTATCTTGCGATGTTTTATTTCCCGCTGCAGAGGCTCTCCGATCTCAGCGTCGTACTGGCCAATGCGCTCGCCGCGATTGAACGTATCTTCGAGTATTTCGACACACAGCCGCAAATCCGCGAACGTCCGGGCGCAAAGCTGCTTGCCGAATGCAATGGCGCGATTGAATTTGAACACGTGTATTTCAGTTATGATCCGGACGTAATGGTTCTGCGCGATATTTGCCTGCGCATCGAACCGGGCGAGACAGTGGCTTTTGTGGGTCCGAGCGGTTCCGGTAAATCGACCTTGGCCAATCTGGTGCCGCGTTTCTATGATCCGGGCAGCGGGGTCATACGCATTGACGGCAACGATCTGCGTGATCTGCAGATCAGTTCGCTCAGGCGTTACATCGGTATCGTTAATCAGGAGACGATCCTGTTTTCCGGTACCGTGCTGGAAAATCTTTTACTTGCCAATACGGACGCAAGTCAGGAAGAAGTCCGCGCTGCGCTGGAAGCGGCGAATGCCCTGGAGTTTGTCGAAAACTTGCCGGAGGGGATGTGGACCGAGATCGGCGAACGTGGTGCACAACTCTCCGGCGGTCAGAAGCAACGCATTGCTTTGGCGCGGGCATTTCTGCGTAATCCCCGGATACTGATCCTGGATGAGGCAACTTCGGCGCTTGATTCGCGTTCCGAGCATCACATCCAGCAGGCATTGACACGCCTGTTAAAAGAACGCACCTCGATCGTTATTGCCCACAGGCTCTCGACCATACTGAGCGCGGACAAGATCGCCGTAATTGAACATGGACGCATAATTGATATCGGCCGCCATGCGGAACTGCTTGAGAGGCGCGGTTTATACGCCGCCCTGTACGAGGAGCAATTCCGCCCGGTTAATGTGGCACCGGAACTTGCACGCCTGCATTGATCGCGATAAAGAGCGGCAATGTCGCTTTCAAATTCTTTAAATATTTATTCTTTTGTCCTGATTATTACTGCGCTGATTTCCTTTACCGCTATAACAGCATCGTAAAACTCCTTGCCGGTGAGTTGTTCCAGATGCAGTAACTCGTCAGTAATATTGGCTACCGTGCCTGACAATTCTTCGCCTTGAGTAAGTGTAATGGTGATTTTTTTCCCTTTTTGACCAGCAAGAACATTCGCCATGGTGTCATCGTTATTAATTGTTAGCTGCCCGGCAGTTACCGTCTGCATCGTCGCAAGCAATGCGATCAGGACAAAGTAAAATATAAGATTCTTTTTCATTGTTCTTTACTCCCGTAATTATAAAAGTAATATTTTACCCTGAAACGGCACCGAAATTTAGGAAAATTAACCGGTGTGTATATGACATCAGGAACTCATATTGTCCAACAATATTTATTGGTTTCAGCATACTGACGTTGATATTGTATTTAGTGTAGTGTTCGTATCCTCCATGCGTCCAGAGAATTTTGAGTTTGACTCCATTTTTTCATTGCAGGCAAAATCAGAAGTTCCGGACTTTTTCTACAGCTTCAACGCCAAAGTTGAGCGGCGTTTGTGGAGCGCAGGCGCAGCCTGCGCAACAAACGTCCGTCTCCAACGACTTGTTGGGCCATTTCTTCAAAGATATCGAGTCTCGGCTGGAGTATTCCAATTGTCGTTACGTCCATCCGCAAAATGGATCGGTGCTTGCGCTAACTCCTCGTCTGTCGCATCGTCTAGGCAAGCGATATTGACTGCGTGAAATTCGCCTCCAAGCTCAGGAAGCGGGCCGCCTTTTGAGAACGGTCTGACGCCGCACCGGCTGCAAAAGTAAAGATGGAGGAATGGCTGAGGCTTCGACGACGGCGTGTGCTGATAGTCGGTCAGGACATCAGATCCCTGCAACAGACGAAATGCATCTTCCCCCTTTGCGAAAGCCATCCAAAACCGCGCCTTCTTACAAAACGTGCAATTGCAACGGGTTGTACCAGCGGAGAGATCGAGATCGCATTCGAACTGGACAGCGCTGCAATGGCAACTACCTTTGTATGTCTTTTTCATCTAAAGTCTCCTAAATGAGGCCTGCATATTAAAGGGCTCTGAAGCCTACTGAGTTTAACGGACACTTCAGAAAGGGGACAATAGCCCCGGAGGTATCCCATGACCCAGAGAAAGACGTTTTCAAAAGAGTTTAAATTAGAAGCCGTCAGATTGCTTGAGCAAGGTGACAAATCACCGAATGACCTTGCCCTGGATTTAGGTGTTCGCCGTAACATGCTCTATAAATGGCAGGAACAACTCAAGCAGTACGGTGATCATGCGTTTCAAGGACCTGGCCGCAAACCCATGGATGAACAGGATGAAGTCGTGCGGCTCCGTAAAGAACTGGCCGAAGTTAAACTGGAACGTGATATTTTAAAAAAGGCCGCCGCGTACTTTGCGAAAGAGCTGTCGTGAAGTACGCCTATATCGATCAGCATCGCACAATATTTCCCGTGGCCGCTATGTGTCATGCACTCAAGGTGAGTCGCTCCGGTTACTATACCTGGCGTTGCCATCCGGAGAGCCAACGCACGCAAGAAGACCGTATCCTGTTAGGCCATATTCGTCGTGTCCATGACCAGTCCCGTCAACACTACGGTATTATTAAAGCCTGGAAGCAACTGCATAGAGAAGGGATTGTTTGTGGAAGAGATCGTATTGCAAGATTAAGACGTGCACATGCCATTTACAGCAAACGCCGGCGGCGTTTTGTGGTGACGACACGTTCCAAGCATACGCACTGGATTGCGCTGAATCGGTTGAACCGTGATTTTACCATGAATAAACCAAATCGCGTCTGGGTGGGAGATGTCACATTTATCTCTACCCGCAACGGTTGGCTGTATTTATCCGTACTGTTGGATCTCTTTTCCCGCAAGGTGGTAGGTTGGTCGATGTCTAACCACAACACCGGTAACCTGGTAAAAGATAGTCTGGAAATGGCCATTGAACATCGTCATCCTGAACAGGGATTAATCCATCATACAGATCGCGGTTCAACCTATGCGATGCAGTCTTATCGTGACGTGCTTGAGCGTTATGGCATGCTTTCCAGCATGAGCCGTAAACGAGATTGTTGGGATAATGCGGTAGCAGAAAGCTTCTTTGCGAATTTGAAGAATGAACTGATTTCCTGGAGGAATTTTAAAAATCAAGATGAAGCCAGAAGCGCTATCTTCGAGTACATCGAAATATTTTATAACCGGCAACGCTTGCATCAATCGCTTAACTATCTAACACCAGAACAGTTTGAGAGAATGGCTGATGTTGCTTAATTTAACTGTCCATTATTTCCAGTAGGCTTCACTCTGACCCCTTAATGTTTCTTGTAGGTGAGGAAATTCCTTCTTTCGAAGATCCTCCCAGACTAGCTCACGGACATACGCCACGAGATGCTTTGCCAGATCGTATGCGATGCCTGCGATGTTTGGTGAATTCACTTCGCCTTTTGCAACGGCACCTACGAACCGAACACCACTCACCATCAACTGAGAGCCGTCCGATTGTGTTACAGGGTACGCTTTTTTCTGTGTTTCAAAGAACTTGAAATACGGATTGCTATTGCCACCGACATCGAATTGATCGTCAGCATTCAGTATCGCGTATGGTGACCACAGTACGCCGCGGTTGATGTGGTAATAATCTGTATTCGGATCAGCTACGGACACTGGTTTATCTCTTATAATTAAGGGGTCAGAGCCCTTTTCAGAATTCAAAATCATTGCAGGCAACTCTACCGTACGCGAAAACCACCTTCGAAAAGGGCTCTGACCCCTTAAATTAGTACCGGAACTCGTGCGCCTGCATTAAACGAAGGAAAAATGAATATATAACGTTCCTGTTCAGCGGCGGGCCGCGCAGCGGACCGTCCGCTGCAACCGGTTGTTAGGCGCTGATAATGCATCAGCTGTGTGCTGGACCTGAATCGAAGATCACTGTCTCCTGGCCAACCTCTACCTCGCCGTACTTGAGGCCGCCCGCGTGTTCGTAAACGTGCAGAACCGCGCCAGTCGTGTTCAGCTGTGTGTCGACAAGGCGAAAACTGCGTGGGATCGTGCCTTCCCCGAACAGACGCTTACCGGTACCGAGAACGACAGGAAACTGCCAAATACGTAGGGCATCGACGAGATCGTGCTGAAGTAGGGTTTGGATGAGGCTGCCGCTGCCGTGGACCTGAATCTCGCCGCCTTGCTGTGCCTTGAGCTTCGCGACCTCCTGGGCAACGTTGCCCTTGAGCAGATGCGAGTTGTTCCAGGTGAGCTTGTCGAGCGTCCGTGAGGCGACGAACTTTGGTCGGGTGTTAAGGGCCGCTGCAACCTCGTCGGCCGGATCGGTTGATTTGGGCCAAGAGCCCGCGAAGATTTCATAGGTCTTGCGGCCGAGCAGAAAGGCGCCAGCGCGCTTGGTCCAGTCGGTCATGATTTCGACGAACTTCTCATCGAAATAGGGGACCAGCCAGCCGCCGTGCGGGAAGCCACCGTCACGGTCCTCATCGGGGCCGCCTGGCGCCTGCATGACGCCATCCAGAGTTGTGAAAGTGCCCACAACCAGTTTTCTCATGCTTTTCATCTCCTTTTTTTCGAGCGCCTAACTAGTGATAATGGGACAGTTTGTCGGATAATGTTATATGGGCGACAGATATGGACATCATGGAAAACCTCCCTATTTCAATATGTTGGATGCTGGTCGCAGTATAGAACCGCAATATCCGGGCTGTCTACATTACCGGACTAATCTCAGAGGATGTTTGGCCCAGCAAAATAATTTTCCACTCGGTACCTGCTCCCGTGTCATAGCACGGGACAGGCTTCTCAGGTATGACGGCTATTATTGATAATGTGTTGGATCGTTGATTCCCGCCGCTTCAAAACCTTCCTTGCGAAACAGACACGATTCACATTTATCACAGGCACGGCCCTGTTCATCGGCCCGGTAACAGGAAACGGTAAGCGAGTAATCCACATTGAGCCTGGCGCCAATTTTTATAATCTCTGCCTTGCGCAGATCGATGAGCGGTGTATGTATGCGTAATTTATTTCCTTCCACCGCTGTTTTGGTGGCGAGGTTGGCCATCGCCTCATAAGCAGACACATATTCTGGCCGGCAATCAGGATAGCCGGAATAATCAATTGCATTCATTCCGGTAAATATATCGTTTGCGCCCAACACTTCTGCCCAGGCAAGCGCATAGGAAAGAAAGATCGTATTCCGCGCCGGAACGTAGGTGATGGGTATGCCTTCGGTATGCCTTTCAGGAACAGCAAGATTATTATCGGTGAGTGCGGAACCGCCAAATTGTTTCAGATCAATGGTAATGAATTTGTGTTGTTTGACGTTTAAGGCCTTTGCTATACGCCTTGCGGCGAGTAATTCGGGGTGATGACGTTGGCCATAATCAAAACTTAGGGCGTAACATTCGAAGCCTTGATCAGCGGCGATAGCGAGAGTAGTTGCAGAATCAAGACCACCGGAGAGAAGTACGATGCATTTTTTATTCGTCTTCACAGTTAGAAATTTTTTCAGAGAATAAGGCGCGGGGCTTTAGATTCGCTGTGTGTAAGAAGTATTAAACAAGCAACAAAATTAGCAATTTTATTGGAGAACGCGGCGTAATGTTATTTTAAAAGCGGAGTTTACGAGAATGTAAATGAGCATTTTAAAATAACATCACAACAAAGTTATCCGGTAAAAGTGCAATTTTGAAATTACTTGCCGGGGACATCCCCCCATAAATACTTGTGTAGTTGGATCTGCAAACGCACGGGCAGGTGGTCTTCCAGTATCCAGTCGGCGAGTTTTGTCGCATCCAGTACACCATGGCTGGGCGAGAATAAAACTTCACAGCGCTCGTTGAGTTGAAATTCCTTTAACTTGTCCTTTGCCCATAAGTAGTCCATACGATCACAGATCACAAATTTGATCTGGTCATTGGGTGTTATGTATTTCAGGTTTTTGAACCGGTTTTTAGCGACCTCGCCTGATCCGGGGGTCTTGAGATCGATGATTCTGCTCACGCGCTCATCCACTTTTGAAATATCTATGGCGCCGCTGGTCTCGAGCGACACGTGATAGCCTTCATCACACAGCAGGTCCAATAGATCGATACAGGCCTTTTGTGCAAGCGGTTCCCCACCCGTGACGGTGACGTGCTTGGTGCGATAGCCGGCGATTTTATGCAGAATATCGTCAAGCGACATCTGCTTTCCTGCATGAAAGGCATATGCAGTATCGCAATAGACGCAGCGGAGAGGACAACCCGTCAGGCGGATAAATACCGTGGGCAGACCCGTTTTGCTGGTTTCACCCTGGATTGAAAAAAAGATCTCATTGACCTTCAGCGTCTTGCTGTTGACGCGATCAATATCTTTCTGGATTGAATAGGAGGTGCGCATAACGACCGCAGGTTAGCAGGAAAGCGGATTAGCGTGCAACGGTAGTGCGCTTCAGGCGGTCCTCGGCGTCTCGTGCGGCCGGTGTGCCGGGATAGCGTTTTATCAGGTCCTCGAGTACGTTCTTTGCGTCATCGGGCTTGCCAAGCTCATAGAAACTATAGCCGATTTTGAGCAAACCATTGGAAACCTGTTTGCTTTCAGGATAATTCGTAACGAGTTTCATATATTCCGTGATCGCCTCGTTGAACCGGCGTGCTACGTAATGGGCCTCCCCCATCCAGTATTGCGCGTTAGCTGAGTATTGGCTGGCCGGGTATTTTCGCAGAAAGTTATCAAATGCAGTGATGGCCTGGTCATACTGCGCCTGTTTCAACAAATTGAATGCCTGTTGATATTCAGCCTGTGCCTTGAGTGGATCTTCCGGCGCGGGAGATTCTATTACCTGAGTTGAAGTTGGAAGCTCAGCAATTGCTACTTCTGCCGGTTGTTCAGTGGAAGCAGGGTTTGGCCCTGTATTTTCCACCGTCAGGGAGGTTTCCGCCTGATTTCCTGCGATCGGTGCTACGGGTTCTGACGGTGTGATGGTTTCCAGCGGCGGAGCTTCTTCATCAGTTGGAGGTGTTGTCGATGCAACAGTGCCATTGAGCTTCTGCATGCGGCGTTCAAGATCGTCATATAAATTGCGCTGGCGCTCCTGCAGTTTTTCAAGTTCGTGGCTATTGACCTCGATCTGGCCGCGCAATTGACTGACCTCCGACTGCAGGGCCTGTAGTTGTTGTAACATGCCCACCAGGCCCTGGTTTTGCAGAAATCGTTCCAGATTTTCGACGCGTTGCTCGATCTGCGTGTCCGCAGGTTCACTGACGGGCGCCCGTTTCTCTGCAGCCATACAGGAAAGAGAAACGATAACACTCGCAAGCAAAATTACCAGATGTGTATGAATAAACTGCACTGAAATTATCCTCAGTACAGAATCTCAACGCGGCGATTCTGACTCCAGGAGGACTCATCAGATCCGGCAGCAGCAGGACGTTCTTCACCGTAACTGACAGTACGGATCTGGCCGGTGGAGGCGCCCAACAATGTCATTTGATTTTTTACTGACAGTGCGCGACGTTCGCCCAGCGCCAGATTGTATTCGCGTGAACCGCGTTCATCGGCATGTCCTTCGAGCGTTACGATCACATTCGGATTTGCAGCAAGATAGGCGGCATGGGCTTCAACCGTTGTACGGTATTGCGGCCGGATATCACTGCTGTCATATTCGAAATAAATTATGCGAACCGACAGTGGACTATTGGGGTCGTCAAGGGCATTGATGCCGGAACCAGTATCTTCACCTGTGCCTTGGGCCTGTACATCAGTGCCGGAAATGCCCTGATCTTCTACGGCGACTTCTTTCTTCTCTTCGGTGGAGCTGCATCCGAAGAGCATTACCGCGAAAATTAATATCAATATTGATCTAAAGTTCATAAATTTCTCCTTCAATAATTTGTGCTGCCAGTGATAAACAGAATAACATTAATACTGATAATTTTAGAATAGACGATTTGTCATTGGTTCATAAACGGGCCCCAGGCGGGCTCTCTCACTTCGCCACCCTCGAGCGCAAGACGCTGATGCACACTTCCATCGGTTGATGTCGCGGCCAGCTCAGTGCCCCTGAAACCGGTCGTGGTATAGATAATCATGTGACCGTTTGGGGAAAAGCTGGGAGATTCATCCAGGCGTGATTCCGTCAGAATATTGAGCTGGCCACTTTTCCGGTCAACCACGGCAATGCGGTAGACGCTGTTCTCCCCATGTATCACGGCAAGCTTTGTGTCATCGGGGGAATATCTGGGCCGTGCGTTATAAGGCCCCTCAAACGTCAATCGTTTTGGTTCTCCGCCGCTGGCGGAGACCTCATATATCTGTGGCCCGCCACCGCGATCAGAAGTAAAGGCCAGCATATTGCCGTTATGAGACCAGGCTGGTTCCGTATCGATAGCTGCATTCGAAGTGACACGCTGTAATGATTTAGATGACAGATTCATGACATAGATTTCAGCATTACCATCCTTGGACAAGGTCATCGCAAGACGACTGCCATCCGGCGACCAGGCAGGCGCACTATTGATGCCGGGGTTTGAGGCGATCTTTTCCCGCTTGCCGGTTATAACATCCTGCACGTAAACCGTTGAGTTTTTGCTTTCAAATGATACATAGGCGATTTTTTTTCCATCCGGCGACCATGCAGGCGATAACAATGGTTCAGGCGATTGCAGGAGTATCTGGGGGTTGAATCCGTCGGCATCGGCAATCTGCAAGGTATATTTTTTTGTTCCGTCACGATTTTTTATCACTGTGATATATGCAATACGTGTCGCGAACGCGCCGCGCACACCGATAAGTTTTTCATAGATGATATCGGCAATCTCATGCGCAGTGCGGCGTAACCGGACTTTTCCGGACGGGATGCTGAAACCCACAATCTGTTTTCCTTTATAGACATCAAGCAGACGAAAATTGACGACGTAATCACCCGTAGCTGTCTGGCCAAGTTGGCCGATGACAAGATTTTCCATGCCCAGTTTCTGCCAGTCCTTGAAATTGACCTGCGCAAAATCATTCGGACGTTGCGGCAGGTCCTGTTCTTCCATTGGTGCGAATCTTCCACTGCGCGCGAGGTCGTTCAAAATAATCGCAGATATATCGATCGGCGGAAGTCCCGCTGCCTGGGACCAGCCAAACGGCACGATGGCAATAGGCAGGGCATTCTCGATTCCTTTATCAATGATGATTTCGAGATCGGCGCCGTATGCGATCGGCGAAAGAAACAGCAGGATAGATAATATCCATTGATTGATATGTCTTATTGTTGAGTGCACTACATTATTCCTCGGGCTTAAACTGGAATTGTATTTGACGAAGGTTCAGTCTTTCAAATGTTTCAATATCATCAGGCACAGGTAATGGAGATGCCTTGTTCACAGCGGTAACGGCGCGCTGGTCAAAAACAGAATTCCCGCTTAATTCCACCAGGGTGACATTGGTTACTTCACCGCCGGGTATTAATTGTACCCGCAGTATGCAGCTGAGTCCTGTTGGCAGGCCCGATTTGTTGAAATTGTTCACAACACTCTGGTATATATTTGCTTTAATCCTGTCAATCAACTGCACATCCTGCCCAGATTGTATTTCTGCCTCCTCGGCCGCCAATTGCTGCTGGAGTTCGTTCTCCTTGCGTATGCGATCATCTTCGGCCTTATGTTTCTTCTCTTCTTCCTCTGCCTTGCGTTTATTTTCTTCTTCGATTTTGTGTTTTTGTTCAAGTTCCTCTTTTTCTTTCTCAAGTTTTGCAAGTTTCTGTTCGTCAAGCTCGCGTTTTTCCTGTTCCAGTTCTTTTTTCTTCTTTGCGTCAGCCGCCTTTTTCTCTTCTTCCAGACGCTTTTTTTCTGCGCCCGCCAGTTTTTTCTCAGCTTCTTTTTGTTTCTTTTCCAGTTCCGCAAGCCGCTTCTTTCCCGTCTCCTCCTTTTGTTGCTCCTCGTTTTTCAGCCGTTGCAGTTCTTTTTCAACCTGTTTTTTATCGACGGTTACGGCGTTTACAATATTGATATTCTGTTTTGGCTGATTTATTGGTTTAGGCGCCAAATCGAGACTGATGATTAACAACGCAGCGGCGATAATATGCAACAACACCGCATAAAAGGCCGACCTTGATTTTACAAACCAGCCCAACTCCATTGGAAATTATTTCTCCGGTGGTTCGGTGATCATACCGACACTGGGGACACCTGCGCCCTGGAGCAGTGCCATCAATTCGACGACACGCCCATAAGGAACATTTTGATCTCCACCGATGAACACGGGTATTCCAGGTTGATATTTCAACAAGGCGTTGACCCTGTTAATCAAATCAGCCGGAGCGATGGGCTTGTCCTGGTTTTCACCATAATTGATAAAAAAACTTCCTGCGGCATCGACATTGATGATGACAGGCTCCTTTTCTGATTGCGGTAACGGTTGAGAGGGTGCCTGTGGCAGATCAACCTTGACACCCTGGCTCAACAGGGGCGCAGTGATCATGAAGATCACCAGCAAGACCAGCATGACATCAATGTAGGGCACGACATTGATCTCGGACATCGGACGTTTACGTATTCTCTGCCTCATTTTTAATTTTGAAACTTATAACCAGTTGTTTGTAACTGCTTACGAATGGGCATGACGGTGCAGTATCGAGGAAAATTCTTCCAGGAAGATGTCGTAGCGGTTGATCAATCGTTCGACATCATTTGAAAAACGGTTGTAGGCAATAACGGCCGGGATCGCGGCGAATAATCCCATGGCGGTTGCGACCAGTGCCTCCGCGATACCTGGCGCCACCATGGAAATCGTTGCCTGTTGTACATTACCCAGCGCGCGGAAGCTGTTCATGATGCCCCATACCGTGCCGAACAGACCGACATAGGGACTGGTGGAACCTACGGTCGCAAGAAAAGATAAATTGGTTTCCAGAAAATCCACTTCCTTGTTCATGGCGATACGCATCAGCCGCTGTGCGCCATCCAGCATCGCTTCCGCATCGACACCTTCCTGATTGCGCAATCGTGCAAATTCCTTGAATCCCGCCTCAAAGATCTTTTCCATGCCTGTTGCGTTATGGCGTTTCCCGGTAATGCGGTTATAAAGCGGGCTCAGATCCTCGACAGACCAGAACAGTTCTTCAAATTTATCGGCCTCGCGTCTTGCCCTGTTCAGGATCACACGCCTGTTGAAGATCATCGTCCAGGAAATAAGCGATGCTACAAGCAGGATCACCATCACGAGTTGTACCAGTAAACTGGCGTTGAGTATTAAGTGCAGAATAGAAAGATCAGTTGACATGATCCAGCTCCGATAGAATATGTCCGGGGATTGATACGGGTTTCATAGTCTCCTTGTTCACACAGGCAATTTTAATCTGTGCCTGGCATAAACTGTCTTTTAATTGATTGATAATTGATTGTTCAAACAGCAAACTGGCCTTGCGTATTTCGAGTATTTTTGCATTGACAGTCAACAGGTCGTTGAAGAACGCCGGCTTCAGGTATTCAATGATTATCTTGCGGACTATAAATATGATCCCGTATTCCTGTACGAGTTGATCCTGTTCAAATCCCAGGCTGCGTAACCACTCTGTGCGCGCACGTTCCAGATATTTAAGGTAATTGGCGTAGTAAACAAATCCACCTGCATCAGTATCTTCATAATAGACACGTACAGGCCATGTAAATTCATTCATTAAATGTAATCGCCTGCCGGTTTTGAAAAAAGGATTTATTTTTCATTAAACAAATCAGGTGTAGGCAAGATATTCTGGGAGGGGGCATCAAGACCAAAATGTAACCAGGCATGGCGAGTGGCGATACGTCCGCGCGGTGTGCGCATGATAAACCCCTGTTGTATAAGAAACGGTTCCAGTACATCTTCTATGGTGTCCCGTTCTTCACCAATGGCTGCCGCAAGACTGTCTATGCCGACCGGACCGCCATCGAATTTCTGTATGATGGCAAGTAAAAGTTTACGGTCCATCACATCAAATCCTTGCGCATCAACATTCAGCATATCCAGCGCCTGATTTGCAATTTTTTCTGTTAAATGGCCATCTCCCTTGACTTCAGCGTAATCGCGGATACGCCGCAGCAGGCGGTTGGCGATGCGCGGAGTGCCGCGTGAACGGGCCGCGATCACATTGGCCCCTTCAGGATGGATTTTTACATCTAATATACCGGCTGAACGTTTGATGATTTCCGTCAACTCACCGGCGCTGTAAAACTCGAGACGCTGTACAATCCCGAACCGATCACGCAGCGGCGATGTCAGCAGTCCGGCACGTGTTGTGGCCCCGACCAGGGTAAACGGCGGCACATCCAGTTTTATCGCGCGTGCGGCAGGTCCCTCACCGATCATGATGTCAATCTGGTAGTCTTCCATGGCCGGATAAAGGACTTCCTCCACGACCGGGCTGAGCCGGTGTATCTCATCAATGAATAACACATCGTTGGGTTCGAGATTGGTCAACAGGGCAGCGAGATCGCCGGGGCGTTCCAGTACCGGACCGGAAGTCTGGCGCAAGTTCACATTCATCTCATTGGCAATGATATGGGCGAGGGTCGTCTTGCCGAGACCGGGCGGGCCGTAGATCAGGACATGATCCAGCGCTTCGCTGCGCTTGCGTGCCGCGCCGATGAAGATCCCCATCTGCTCGTGCACTGATGGTTGGCCGATATAATCGGCAAGCCGCCTGGGCCGTAAGGTTTTATCTGCTGCAACATCCTCAGCGGTGCCGGCAGGTGTAATCACAGGATTTGGTTCGGCCATAATCGTATTGTCTATTGTCTCTTTAACGTACTTTGCTGGCAATCGGGTTAGAATCCGGAAACGGTCGTGACCATTCTAGTACCGTTCTATGGTGAAAATATGGCGGGAATATGGAAAGTTGATTGCACTAACAAGTGGCCTGTCATTTACTTACAGACGCCTTTAACGCCTTGCGGATAATCTCCTCGCTGCTCATCTCTCCGGTCGCCACGGCATGCACATAACGGCTGGCCTCCTGCGGTTTGTAGCCCAGGGAGATCAAGGCACTGACAGCATCTTCAATATGATCCCCGGCCCGTTCCAGGGTTTTTTTCTGTGCCGGGTCGACCGCAGCCAACATGCCCAAATCCTTCAGGCGATCACGCATCTCAACTATCAGGCGTTCCGCCGTCTTTTTACCCACACCCGGTAACCGGGTGAGACGGTTGATGTCACCCTCCCGGATGCAATGGGCAAATTCAGCGGCCTCGATACCGGACAGGATGGTCAATGCCGTTTTCGCACCTATGCCGGTGACCTTGATAAGACTCCTGAACAGGCGGCGTTCATATTCGGTTGCGAAGCCGAACAACAGGTGCGCGTCGTCACGTACCGCAAGGTGTGTATATAAATGTATCTCTTTACCAATCTCAGGGAGAGTATAGAAGGTGGTCATCGGGGCCTCGACTTCGTAGCCGACACCCTGAACATCAATGAGCAACATGGGGGGCAGTTTTTTTAACAGTATGCCGCGCAGTTGACCGATCATTGTAAGCGTCCGCCCCGGAAGCCGCTCACCTTGCGCATGCGTAACAGGCCTTCACGGGAATGACCATGACACAGGGCAACAGCCAGTGCATCGGCAGCATCTGCCTGTGGTATCTCTGCAAGGCATAATAAAACCTTGACCATATGCTGGACCTGTTGTTTGGCGGCATGCCCCCTGCCCACCGCCGCCTGTTTTACCTGATTGGGCGTATATTCAAAGACCTTCAGTTCCTGCATGGCACAGGCCGTAATGGCGGCGCCCCTGGCCTGGCCCAGTTTCAGGGCCGAATCTGCATTGCGATACATGAAGACTTTTTCTACAGCGACCTCAGCAGGTTTATATTCGGCAAGAATGGAGGTGATATTTGTAAAGATAATACGTAATTTTTCCGGTGCTTCCTCGCTGTCGATATGGATATTGCCATGGGCCACATGCACGGCGTGGTTACCGTCCATATCGATAATACCGTAGCCGGTTATCTGGGAACCGGGGTCAATGCCGAGGATACGAGTCATCATACTGGGGCGTGGGACCGGGGGCTGGGGACTCGTAGATCGAGAGGATAAATTAGTTCACGAGCGACGAGCATCGAGCGACGAGTTCCTAGTTTAATTGTGCCAGCACATCATCGGGGATATCTGCGTTGGAGTAAACCTTTTGCACATCATCCAGGTTTTCCAGCATATCAAGCAATCGTATCATGGTTTGGGCGCCCTCAAGGTCCAGCGTATTGTTGACGGAAGCGTGCAGGGTGACGCCGGCAGATTCCGGTGCATGTCCGCTGTTAACCAGCACCGTTTTGATGGCGACGAAATCATCCGGGGAAGAAATAATGTCAATCGATTGATCATCATTGGTAATAACATCTTCCGCGCCGGCATTGAGCGCCGCCTCCATTAATACGTCTTCATCACTGCCCGCAGGATATGACATCAATCCCACTTTTTTGAAGAGATAAGAGACCGATCCATCCGTGCCGAGATTGCCGCCGCATTTGCTGAAGGCGTGGCGGATCTCGGCGACAGTCCGGTTACGATTATCAGTCATGCAGTCCACTATGACGGCAACCCCGCCGGGCCCGTACCCTTCATAACGGACTTCTTCAACATTCTGGCCTTCAGCGCCACCTGCGCCCCGGTTGATGGCGCGGGTGACAGTGTCCCTCGACATATTATTGGACAGGGCGTTGTCGATGGCGGCACGCAGTCGCGGATTGCCATCCGCATCAGCGCCGCCCATTCTTGCAGCAACGGTAATTTCCCGGATGAGTTTGGTAAACAGTTTTCCGCGTTTGGCGTCCTGCTTGCCTTTGCGGTGCTGGATATTAGCCCACTTACTGTGACCCGCCATGGTTATAACCCGGTTATTTTGAATGAAACTCTGAAAAATTCATCCATGATATTTTTCAGAGACGAAAAACAAAAAATGTGATTTTTGTTTTTGTTCATTTTTCGATCACTTACGTGATCAGAAAATGGCAGTACATCCTTGTACCGCAGGAACCTCTGATACATCATAGGTTCCTGAATTGGCGCGAATTCTAACACCAGTTATCGTATAAAACTGCCGTGGTTTAGAAAATGTATCGTCTGTTGCGCCGCCCGTGCAGACATTAACGTCCCGAAGTGTGATACCGGCAGGGTGATGTGATCGGTCATTCCTTCAAGTCTTGTTTCCTCGACCGCAACCGCACCATCGTTTGGTTTTGGGATACCGGGGATAAACATGCCCATCCCTAATCGCAACCTGCCCGCAATGACCCCAAGCTCATGCGAGTTGTGCCACGGCGGCACGTTTCCCAGAAGACCCTGCAGGGTACTGCGCCCCAATAACATGCGCCCCGGCGAAAATCTGGCAAGTTGCCTGGCCGCGCTGCTCGGTGTATGCGGTGTACCCAGTGTAACTATCCGGCCCGGCGGTTGATCAGGATATTCATTGAACAAATGCCGGACGACAAGTCCGCCCAGGCTGTGGCAGACGTAGTGTATGACCGGGTTTTTGATCTTCTCTCTGAATGTCTGCAGATCCATTGCATTTTCGATGGGGGTGGAGCGCACACTGCGATAGGAAAATTGCCGGGTAGTGAAGCCGGCATTACCCAGGCGCTTGCGCAAAAGAGCCATGACCAGACCATTCATCCAGATGCCGTGGACAAGAATGATTGTTTCTTCTGTCTTCGCCGCTCCTGCGCATCCTGCGCTCGCGGCATTAGTACATCCATGTACGTCATCATGCATCATTGGCCAGTGCAGTTTTATCTTTGCTGGTAAAGTCGAGCAGTCGCTGGATGGCAACCTGCGCCCGTCTGCTGATCTCCGGATTGACCTCAATCTCATTGCAACCGGTTTCAAGAACGTGTGCAAGTTTGCGCAGACTGTTCATGGCCATCCACGGGCATTGCGCGCAGCTCTTGCAGGTTGCGCCCTTGCCGCTGGTCGGCGCTTCGATAAAAATCTTGTCGGGGGCGGCCTCCTGCAGCTTGTGAAAGATCCCTTTGTCAGTTGCCACGATGAATTTTCTGGCATCGAGGGTCCTGGCCGCATTAATAATACCGGTGGTTGAACCGACGACATCGGCCTGCTCCACGACGGAGGCGGGGGATTCGGGATGCACCAGGACCTTGGCATCCGGGTGTTGTTTGCGTAATTCCAGCAGTTCCTTGCCCTTGAATTCCTCATGCACGATGCAGGCCCCCTGCCATAACAACATATCGGCCCCGGTCTGTTCCTGGATATATTGGCCCAGATATTTGTCCGGCGCCCAGATGATCTTTTTACCCTGCGCGTCCAGATGGCGCACGACTTCCAGCGCGCTGCCCGAGGTCACTACCCAATCTGATCTTGCTTTAACGGCGGCGCTGGTATTGGCATAGACGACAACGACACGATCCGGGTACTGATCACAGAATGCATTGAAGGCGTCCGCCGGACAGCCGATATCCAGCGAACAGTTTGCCTCAAGGTCCGGCATTAACACGCGTTTTTCCGGATTGAGGATCTTGGCAGTCTCCCCCATAAACCTGACTCCGCAGACCACCAGGGTTATTGCCCTGGATTCATGGCCGAAACGCGCCATATCCAGGGAGTCCGAGACATGTCCGCCGGTCTCATCGGCGAGAACCTGTAGATCCGGGTCGGTGTAATAATGCGCCACGATCACGGCGTCCTGTTGTTTCAGCAGCCGCTTGATCCTGGCAATCAGGGTGGAGCGTTCCCCGGCATCGAGGGTCTCAATAATGGTCTCCGGGACCTCCTCGGGCCGAAGCGCATAGGATGCGCCCGCAGATCGTATATCTAAAATTCTCTGGTTCATCGAATAAACTCCACTGTGCCCGGAGATTTCACCGCATAGAGACGGGCCGGGCGATGATTGCCATTACGCCGGCTCTCGCCAATGTCCCTGATGCAATCCAGGGTCAATACGCGTTTGCGGAAATTCCGCTTGTCCAGTTTTTCACCGAGGATGGATTCATACACTTGCTGTAATTCACTCAGGGTGAATTTTTCCGGCATGAATTGCAGGGCAATCGTTGAATAATTAAGTTTTGCGGAGAGGCGTTTATGCGCCATGGCAACAATAGATTCATGATCAAAAGCGAGCGGCGGCAGCTTATCGAGCTTAAACCAGGCGACCTCTTTGGCATCACTGGCGGCACGAATGCTGATGCGTCCCGGCGGTACCAGCGCATAATAGGCGACCGAGATCACCCGTTCCCTCGGGTCACGGCCCGGCGTGCCAAAGGTATAGAGTTGCTCAAGATAAACACCGGCCACGCCCGTCTCTTCTTCCAGTTCACGCAAAGCACAGGCCGCAAGGTCTTCGTCAATATCTACAAAGCCGCCCGGCAGGGCCCAGCTATCCTTAAAAGGATCACTGCCCCGCCGTATCAACAGCACCTCCAGCCGGTGATCGCGGATGGTAAATAGCACGATATCGGTAGTGACGGCCGGATGCGGGTGGGTATAACTGTAACTCATGGTCTTGAATACTTAGTGTAATATATACACATAAGCTTAGTGTAAGTCTTACACTTTTTCAAGGACGATATTCATCCCCTTTCCGTAAGGGAATACTTACTATCGGCTTATTCAGTTTTGCCAGGTTTGGCGAGGCGGATACCCAATTCCCGTAATTGTTTCAGGGACGCGGGCGCAGGTGCGGATGTCAGCGGGCAGTTTGCGGTCTGGGTCTTGGGAAAGGCAATCACATCACGGATGGAGGGGGCGCCGGACATCAGCATAATCATCCGATCCAGTCCGAAGGCAATGCCGCCGTGGGGCGGGCAGCCATAATCCAATGCATTGATCAGAAAACCGAATTTCTCTTCCGCCTCTTCTGCCCCCATACCCAGAAGACGCAGTACTGTCCTTTGCATTTCAGGAGTGTGAATACGTACTGACCCGCCACCTAACTCGGTACCATTCAGCACCAGATCATAGGCCCGTGACAGGCATTTTCCGGGGTCGGCCTCGACTTCTGCCGGGTCGGTAACCTGGGGTGCGGTAAAGGGGTGGTGCAGGGAATCCCACCGGCGTTCCTCTTCGTTATATTCAAACATCGGGAAATCCGTGATCCAGACGGGTTGCCATTGGGATTTGAGCAGCTTGAGATCGGATGCAATCTGGTTACGCAGGGCCCCCAGGGAATCATTTACAATCTTTGCCTTGTCCGCCCCGAAGAAGATCAAATCACCCGTTTCTGCGCGCGACCGTTTAAGCAATTCAGCGATGACCTCATCCGGCAAAAATTTGAGAATCGGTGATTGCAGGCCCGCGCGTCCTTTGCCCGCGTCGTTGACCTTGATATAGGCGAGGCCCTTGGCGCCGAAATTGGCGACATAGGCGGTATAGTCATCGATCTGTTTGCGGGTCAGTTCACCCCCCTTCGGCACACGCATGGCCGCCACGCGGCCGCTGGTCATGTTGGCCGGGCCGGAAAAGACCTTGAACTCGACCTGTTTCATAAGATCAGACACTTCAGTCAATTCCAGCGGGTTACGCAGATCCGGGTGGTCCGTGCCAAACCGATGCACGGCATCGGCATAGGTCATGCGCGGAACAGGTGAGGGCAAATTAACGTTAATCGCATCTTTGAATAATTTAATAAACATCTCTTCCATGATGGCAGTGATCTGTTTCTCATCCATGAACGAGGTCTCGATATCAAGCTGGGTGAATTCGGGTTGCCGGTCTGCGCGCAGGTCTTCATCGCGGAAACAGCGGACGATCTGGTAGTAACGATCCATACCGGACATCATCAGTAACTGTTTAAACAACTGCGGAGATTGTGGAAGCGCGAAAAATGCACCGGGATGGGTACGGCTGGGGACCAGATAATCACGCGCCCCTTCCGGCGTGGCCTTGGTCAGCATCGGCGTCTCTATTTCGAGAAAACCGTGGTCATCAAGGAAATTGCGCAGGATTTTTGCCACCCTTGCCCGTAACCGAATATTGTCCTGCATCTGTGGTCGGCGCAGATCGATATAACGATAGCGCAGGCGCGTATCGTCCTGGACGTTCTCATCATCCAGCTGGAACGGCGGTGTCTTGGCCCGGTTCAGGATTTCAATGCTGTGTCCCAGAACTTCAACCTCACCGGTGGCGAGGTCTCTGTTTACTGTGCCTTCCGGGCGCCGTCTAAGCTGGCCGGTAATGCGTACCACATATTCATTGCGGACAGTGTCGGCAATGGAGAAAGGTTCCGGCCGGTCCGGGTCAAACACAATTTGTGCGAGGCCTGCACGGTCGCGCAGATCAATAAAGATGACACCGCCATGATCGCGGCGCCGGTGCACCCAACCACAGAGTTCAACCTTCTGATCGAGTAACGAGGTATTCAGTTGTCCGCAATAATGGCTGCGCATGCCGTTCCCCGAATGGCAAAGGAGTGTATTTAAAGTCCGTACCCGGAAATGAAGGGCGGAATCTTACGGATCAGCAGTATAGTGCGCAAGCGCACCCTTTCAAAATATCACAGACTCAGTCCGTTGTGGTTGACGCGGATTTTTTCTTGGTTGGTTTGACATCATTGCCGGTTTTTTTAGTGCCAGATATGCTGGAATCACTCTTTTCGGATTTTTTCGTGTCAGGTGTGCCGGAGTCACTCTTTGCCGGTTCTTCAGTTTTCTTTTTATCGTCTTTGGCCTTTGGTTTTTCCTTGAAATCCGTGGCATACCAGCCTGTGCCTTTCAGATGAAAAGCGCCGGCAGAGACCAGCTTGCGCAGGCTTCTTTTACCGCATGCGGGACATTTTTTCAGTGGCGAATCACTGACCTTTCGCATGGCCTCGAGTGTGTGTCCACAATGATTACATTCGTACTCGTAGATAGGCACAATTTGTCCTCACTAATTTTAGGATAGCTCTGAATAAGTCCATCCAGGACTGCTCAGAGCGCGAAAAACAAAAATGCGATTTTTGTTTTTCTTCATTTTACAATTGCTTACGCAATTGCAAAATGGCGGTATATTCCTATATCGCTGAAACCTCTGACTTGATCAGAGGTTCTTTAGATGCTCGTGAAAATAGGGGCGAAAACCGATAAAATCAATACCTTCAGAATGACTTTATCAGGTATAGCAGGGCGTTACCCAGAAAGTTAATTTGCCATCTTTAGAATCTTCGGTATTATCGCCGCCTTGCTTTTATGGGCCGTTAGCTCAAAAAAGTTTAGAGTTCAATGTTCAAAGCATAAAAAGGTGCAGGCAGAAAAGACTTGGAAACAGCCAACCTTGAACCTTGAACTTTAAACTTTCTTGCAGGGCCGTTAGCTCAGTTGGGTAAGCCGGAAATAGAATTTAGTCCAGTGAACAAAATTCCCGGCGAACGACTCAACAGGGATGTTGAGGCCGGGGGTTATCAAGGCCATTAATTATCGGCAAGGATGCCATGACAGATTTTCAAGAAGGGCCGTTAGCTCAGTCGGTAGAGCAGCTGGCTTTTAACCAGTTGGTCGGGCGTTCGAATCGCCCACGGCCCACCACTTCTTTAACTTTAAATAGCACGTTATGGAAATTCTCAACACGACCAACTGGTTTAATGTGTTGGTCGATTGTGATAGCTACTGGATTACTGCCTCGATTAAATCGCTTTCTCCTTTATTGTCGATCCAGTTGATACGGAGGGCGTCTCCGGCTTTTGCGCCGGAGAATATGAACGAGAGGTAAGGATTTGCTGATACAGCGCGACCCCAGTCACATTGCAGCACGAGTTTGTCACCGTGATGCACGGTGACCTTCTCTATATAATGTGCCGGAATGGCGTTTCCGGTTTCCGGATCATTTACATAACCGTGATGCATGGGATGCCGGATGATGGATCGCACGGTGGTCAGGCCGTCCCTGATGGATGTGCGAATTTTTATGCTGGATGCCATGTATTATCTATGTTCTCTGTTAACCACAGCCCCCTTCAATAACTTCGACAAATTTACGGGCACTGAAAAGTTTTCCCTGTGATCTGACCACGGCCACAATATCGGATGGTTTCGCCATCTTGATGCGTGTTGCAATAAAACCTGAGCATTCAGGGCTTAAATCAAAATTTGCAATCAGGGGATTGGGATTTTTTTCCACCAGGATGGTAATTGAACTGGTTTCAGGAAGGCTGGTGTTTATTTCTACGGGCACAACCGCGCCATTTTCGACAAGATCATGAACACTGATCGTAATGGCATCGCTGGGCGTAATGTTTTGATCGGGGAAAAATTTTGCGATGGCCCCGGCTTCCGTCTTGGCGGAAAATGCGGCACTATTCCTTTCAGCGAATGCAACCAGTGGTTTCAAAAAACTTCCCAGGCCCGCAAGCAGTGCAGACCCCGCCATCAATGTCTTAAGAAAAAATCTGCGTGTTGAGATCATGGTGAGATACTTTATCGGCAAATTTAATGTTGCAGTTATTTTTTATAGTTGCAGTTCTTTTTCCAGTTCAAGTTCATATTCCAGTTGCGCCAGACGCGCGCTGATGCGTTCCTGCTGGTAGTAGTTGAGTTCGGTTTGCAGTTGTGCAAACTTAAGCCGATCGATCGCCAGTTTCGTATCACCCGATAGATAATAATATTCCGCCTTGGCAATACCGGATTCCGCCGGTGAACCTGTTTCGGCCTCGGCCTGTGATAACAGATCATAATACGCAAGGTCCGGTTCATGGTATTGGCCGTACCTGCGCAGGAGATTACGTGCCACAAGCGATTCCCTGGCATCGAGCAATGCCCTGGCATAACCCAATACCAGGGGCCGGTAGTCGGGATACAGCCGGTGTGCTTCACGATAGATGCCTGCCGCTGCAGGAAAGTTTCTTTGCGCAGATTCCAGTCTCGCCGCGGCCAGCAGATAGGCAATGTTCTCCGGTTCGTCGTTTAGCAATATATGCAATTGTTCGCGCGCCTTGAGAAAGTTTTCCGCGGCAGTGAGCGCAAGGACATAACCATAACGCGCGGATGTTTTGTCCGGGTAGTCGTCCGAACTTAATTGCTGTTCGAACAGTTTAACGGCTTCGTTTGGTCGATCTTGTGCCATGACCAGCAACTTTGCGCGTATGAGTTTAAAACTTATGCTGCTTTGATATTTTCCGGGAGGGTATTGATCGGCCCTGGCCCTGGAATCTGCGATACGCGATTCCGTTAATGGATGTGACCTTAAAAATTCCGGCGCATTGCCACCACTATATCTGGTTATCTGTTGCAGGTGCTCGAAGAATGCCGGCATTCCGCGGGGATCAAAACCGGATCGCGCCAGCAACTGCATGCCAACACGGTCCGCCTCTTCTTCATTTGCGCGGGTAAAATTGATCTGGTATTGCGCGCTTGCACCCATGGTGATGGCAAGGGCAGCCTGACCTGCCTCCGGGTTGGCAATACCTAGCGCTATGGCACCGATCATCGCCGCCATCATCGGCAGACTGAACTGGTTCGCCTTTTCAAACGTCCTTGCCATGTGGCGCTGAGTGACATGCGCGATTTCATGCGCCATGACACCGGCAAGTTCACTCTCGGTTTCAGAGTTGAGGATTACGCCGCTGTTTACACCCACAACTCCGCCGGGCGCGGCGAAGGCATTGATGACCGGGTCGTTCATAATGAAGAAGATAAAAGGTATTTGATTGTTGTCACTATTAGCGGCTAATTGATAGCCGATGGACAGAATGTAGGACTCTACCTCCGGATCCTGAATCATATTGGCGTATTGCCGTACCTGGCGCATAACGGCCTGACCCAGGCGCTGCTCGTATTCGGGCGACACCACGCTGCCCGCCGAATCTCCGATATCCGGCAAATCGTGGGTGGTCACGGCCCACGCAGTGCTGAAGATCAGTCCCAGGGCAACCAAGATAGTTGACAGAAATTTCACGAATCTGGCCTGTAGTTATAATTGCAGATATATTGAGTGTACCGGGGTTTGGCAAGTTCCTGTACGTCCAATGCTAGCAAAATCACTTCGCAGAAATGCAAGTGCATGTCTATGTTGGTATTTTATCACAGGCTACCGGCACTGTTTTTGTTGATCATGGGTATTCGGGGCATTGAAAAATGGCGGATCGTAAAAATGCATTTTACGCGCAGTCGGGTGGGCGAACCGGATTGTGGGTGAGTATCTGTCCAGTGACAAATTCTTCGGGAAAGAATTTGGACATGCGCAGCATGCCTTTATGGCTAAGTTCAGGGATGAACTTAGTCAGCATTCACCCCGGTGACCATTTCGCCGGGAGCGAAATGGGGAAACTGAAGGTTTCCCGTAGGGCGAACGCCAGGGAGGGGGCGTGAGTCAACGACAAACCACGGATGGTTTGGCCGGATTAATTTGCCAGGGATGGAAGGCAGGAAAAAGCAGGTATGAATAAACTCAACGCTTTCTATGCGCAATCCGGAGGGC
>Ga0326597_10000857_pt1 | contig 51727 bp, 48 predicted proteins | sample RVTome_12_FD_203789 | JGI IMG/M metagenome (GOLD analysis project Ga0326597, IMG submission 203789) | Soil microbial communities from uranium-contaminated site in the Upper Colorado River Basin, Wyoming, United States - RVT100D185 | ecosystem: Environmental > Terrestrial > Soil > Contaminated >... | reverse complement strand
TGACCCCATCCCCCACGAACTTCGATGCGTCAAGCAGAGCGATCAGGTCTTCCTTGAAGTCCACCGCATCCGCCCACTGTCCCTCGTACCACTTTTCGAGATCGATAATGGCGCGGGCGCCGACCTCGCTTTTAAGAAGCTGGCGGTTCTCAGGGGTGATTCGCTCGCTCGGCCTCGTGTCACTGAGCCAGGAAACCGCTTGTCCGGCTTCGCGATCCTCAATCTCGCCGGTATCCAGTAACACCTTGTGGGCCAGATTCAACTCGCGGTTTGAGGTCAGGCCGGGAAGGGTGAAGTTGGAGGAGCCTACGATTGCGAGAATGGGCCGAAACCGGTCAAACAGCATCTGCTGGCCCGGCCGGTCGGAGTAAAAAAGCCAGCACTTCGCGTGTAGAAACCCTCTGTCGTGGAGCCGTACCTGGATTGCGCCCCTTCGGAGATAGGCGATCAGATCCTCTACCAGCCTCAGCGTTTCTTCATCGAAAGGTAAATCCTCCAGGTCCTTCCGAAGAAGACCCTTGACCGCTAGAGGTTCCGGCCTTAGACCAACCTGCTCTCCTGTAGTCGGCTCGGCGCCCAGGAGCAGCCGAAAGCTTCCCAGGGTCGAAAGGCCGTCTTTGATCTGGCCGAATCCGCTCACCGTGAAGTAGGCCGTGGCTACATCGAGTGACCGGCCCTTGTGGTCGGCCAGTAGGCCGTTCAGGATGTCAGCCAGTCGGTGGCTCTGATTGTCGATGACGTAGGGTAGCTTCATCTCTAGCGAGGCACCCGACTGATTCCGGGATACTTGTCGAAATGACCATCAAAGGCGAAGGCGTGAATGATACCAAGCCTTTCCATGACAACGAAGCTCGTGCAATCAACAAAGCTGAACAGATGATCTGAATAATCGCGAAAGACATGCAGCGCCTTTTGAAGATCGGCCGCGGTAACGTCTTGCAGGACGGCAGCTTGTTCTCTTAGGATGGACGAGGCAACCCGCACCGCGAGCCGATGGCCCCGCGCTGTCTTATCGCGCATTCGAATCAACGTCGCCGTTTCCGCAAGGACATGGTCCGTCGTAATTAACGGCTCGCGGTTCCGCCCGAGCCATCTCATAGCGCTTGTATGGTCCGGATCATTCCGCACCGCCATAGCGAACCAAGCACCCGTATCAACGAAGATCACCTCTTTCCCTCGTACAGTACGGCGTCATGTTCTCTCCCCGCAAATCCCGCCCCCAGGTTCTTCCCTGCCCATCGCTTGATCGCTGCAAGTTGCTTTTTAGCGAGTACTTTCCCGTTGCGAGCCGCAATTTGCTTCGCCCCTCTGTATTTTTTTAGACAAGCAATGAACTGTTCGACCTCTTTCACCGCATCCTCGGGCAATCCTTCCAGCTCACGCAATATCTTCGGTCTTCCTGCCATAGGCAGCTCCTTTCCCTAGGTTGTCGAGTGTCGTAACAAGTATCTCAGGTATATTACCACCCAGGAATCCAACTTACGACCGTCCTCCAGAATGTCTTCTTTTGTCTACGCGCTCAGTGAATTGCGGCAGTGGTGATCACTCCCCAACCTCAACGTTGACGATGAGCCCCCAGCGGCGGTTGTGCTTGCCCTTCTTCGGGAGCGTGGGATCGAGGGGCGAAAATCCCGGAGCGAGAGAGATAGCTTTGCGCAGGGCCTCAGGATCGCCAAGACCTAATGCCTCCATCAGGTAACCCAGGCGCTTAGCCACCGCACTATTCCCTACCTTTGCGGCGTATTCACGGAGCTTGGCTTCATCCAGCTCCTCCCATGCCTGCTTAAGAGCCTTGGCAATTTCACCGACTCCCCCCACGTATTTTGGAAGGTCCAAGCCGTCGATGATGGTCTTCTCTTTATCCGTAATTGAGAAGGGCTGTTCATCGATCCAATCTTTGGCAATCCCAAAAAACTTTTTCGGTCTAACAGAGACAATTTTAAAGGCGACACCCAGGGCCTCTTTTGGACGCCGCCGAACCGGGTGATCTGTTTGAACGAATACCGTCCTGGGGATCTGCTCGGTCATGCCGTGGTGGTTGAGAGCCGACCAGTAAGCGACGGTTGCGGGCGATACAAGCTCCATCGCTATAAGGAACTCATGCAGTTGAGGCGTTCGGGCTTCACCGGAAGACAAAGGAATCGGCGCAAACTTACCCGACCTAATCCGTCGTATCCACCCCTTGCGCTGCAAGCGCTCAAGAAACTGGCGCGTAGGATCCCCCTTGCCGTGTTGGAGAAGCTGGCGCGCCTCCTCAATAGAAAAGGTCGGCCGGACAGCCACCCTTGTAAGGAATTGAGCCTCAAGTTTGCCCAAAGGTTCTCTTGCTATATTCTGAGCGCCGTTTATCATCTCTACAGCCTACATTCGGCCTACAAAATATAACATATGGCCAGACTCGTCAATGTTCGCAGACTGAACGAATCTTTGGGGCTTATGTTTCGAGGTTGTGAAAGAAAGCGCGCCCTTGGGCTGTTGGTTGCCCGTTTTCGTCACAGAACTCGGTTACTGTGGCGCGGTAATAACCATATAGCCCCTCCCACAATTCACGGCCTCTAGGAACAGGAGGTTCGGTGACAAATGAGTTAAGAGGTGTCAATCTCTCCTTAAACTCTGATGGCAGCTTTGGTGAGACGACATAGAGCCGGAGTCCAGAGTCGGGAATCGCATCGGCTATGACATTGTTGATGTGCTCGTCACCGAACCCGTAACCTACAACGACCAGGTTCCGGTTTGGCTCCTTCAAAATCTCCTCAAACAACGACAGATACCATTTTAGAAGGGGCTCCTTTGCAATGCTCCCCGCTTTTTCGTGACCGATCACCATTACGTCACTTCCATCCTGGGATGATCTCCACCCATAGGAGCCGTGTAGTTTCACGTATGCGAAGCACTCCGAACTCTTAGACCAGAAACTTGACTGGAGTTTCTCAATTCGATTTTTATCGGGCAGTTGAACAAGATCCTCGTCAGTTAGCGTGATAGGAAGCTGGCCGTTGAACCATTTCGGATGCCCAAGGCCGGGAATCTTGAGCAGAGATGCCTGCTGATATGATAACGAGAAGAATCGCTCAATGAACAAATCTTGGTTTAAGGTAAAGAAAAACCCGCGCTCCGGCCCTGATCCGTCAAACCTAGCAACAAATGCTCGGCACACGGCTGCGGCTTTCGTCCGGCGCTTTTGATCGGCGTCACATATGAGCTCGTGCATCTCTTCATAGGCCCTTCGGATCGCTTGCGTAAGCGAAGCCTTGTCGGCATCAGTAAAGGAGTCCGAGGCTAAGACTTTATCGTAGAGGGCTTCGTAGTTGAGTTCCTCAAGCATGTACTTGCGAAGTTCGGGATGATCGCGGACTTCAGGCCGTCGGAATATAGCAGCCCACATTTCCGAAGCGAGATAGCCGCCAAAATCCCGCGTGAATCCGGCGCCAGTCAGGAGGACATTTTTGGTAGGCTTAAACCACCTCGTAATTTGGTTCATTTATCCACTTCAAGAGGGTTTAATCCACTCTAACTTCATTCTCCAATCACGCGTGGGCAAAATGGATTCATCGCTGATAACGAGTATGTTGCGGGGATCGGAAAAATCCAAAGCGGTCGTGAAACTTCCGTCTTCATTTTGCGTTGTACGTCCTCCCTTAGTAATCCTACTATATTTAACGTCCCAGTGGATGGCGGCGTTCTTAGACTTACAAAGATCTGCAAGGGTAACATCGATCTCCACAAGCCTCCTCTTTACGTCTTCGAGCGAACTCCCGTTCAGCGGCATGGTCCCGTCATAGGCGTAAATCTGCCTGTCGTTTTCCTGATGCGTGAGCCAACTGCACCGATAAAGCCGCAGCCCATTTGAGCACACCAGCTCTTTTACTTCAGTGTCCCAACTTCCGCACGCGTAGAACTCAATGACTTGCTGCCCCGTACATCGCATGTAGAAGAGGGCACCCCACTCCGCCGGGACTTCTGTAGCTGCCGTTATCTCAGCTTGAATCTTGTCAGTAGGGGCCCGATAAACGATAGGCTTCCAATCGCCATTCTCGTTGTATCGGTCCCTATCCATTGGTTCACGATAAGGTTCTCCCCTAACGGTCCATTCTTCTCGTAGATCATCCAACGACCCAATTTGAAGGCTAAACCCTTCTTTCTCAAACATCACATTCTGGGCGACAACTCTGTCCTTGTGCCGTTCAAAGGTGCACCGAGTCCCATTCGAGACGTGAACGGTAAAACCATATAGCCCCTCTTCTTCGTTGGAAAGTAACTCCAGCACTTCGTATCGCGGCCATCTATGGAACCGCCGCACTTTTCCTGCGACAAACCGCCAGGCGTAATAGGTTTGGAAGAATGCTTCATAGAACGCAAAACCCTTAACAAGAATTTCGTTGATTTCCTCTAGCGGAATGCTTTTGCCGAATCGAACTTCGGTAATGTTGAAAGTCTTTTTATCAAGATCGATGCAATAATCCGAGTGGTAAAAGGCATTCCTAACATCTTGCCTGAAGAACGAGTCGAATAACTCCATTAATTTCGGCTCCTGTACGGTCTTGCATTTCTCACGGAGCTTTTCGATCTTGGCTCTAGGGCTTGGCAGTATGACCTCCCGGAAAAGCCCTTTGTTTTTTTTATTCCTCGACCGTATCAAGTCCGCGAACGGCACCATTTGATAATTTGCCCCCTGCACACAGTTGAGAATATTATAGACGATTTCATAAGGGGCGGATATTTCAGTTGCATGACAGTACACCAATAAGCTAAGCCGGTATAACCTTTTCGCCTTGTCGTGATCTTCAGCGGCTTGCCGGATCAGATCACTGAAGTCGCTAAGCGCCTCGCGTGCTTCTACCATTGGGTCCCAATGCCCAATAGACATCCCATCAAAGCGTAGTAAGCTCAGAACAAAATTGAACCCGCCTTTGTCTTGAGCCCGATCAAACAGGTCCCAAAGGTATGCCTTGTATTCTTCTCGAAACTTGCCCTGTGGATCTTTTTCCTGGTCAGTGCTCACCATTTTCACTTTTTAGACCGCTTGGGCAGAACCCCCCGACAGTGTTGCACCTTCTAGGATTGCTATTTCCTCTTCCGTCAGCGCGTAAAGGCGGTAGACGGCAGCGTTCAGATCAGCTTTTACAGCCTCATAGCCGCTTTCCATGCCCTGTTGCGCGATTTCTGCTAACCGTCTCTTTGCCTCCTTATCGGGAATGGCGGTGGGGAGGCGGTCAAGGTACTGGGGCATGAAGCGGACAAAGCCGCGCTGAAGAGCTGTGCCGGTTCTTGCGAGAATCCAGAAGAGCAAGTCCGAGTTCAATAGACAGGCAAGAGTCGGAAGGTCAATTGGTGCGTGCTTTTTCAGGGTCAGGCAGTAAGCCGTGATTGAGTAGAAGCGGCCTTTAAGGTCGAGGCCTGCGGCAGGAGAGTCATGGTAGTCCGGCAGCATGATTTTCGGCTGTTCGAATTGATCGAGGTTTTTTGGGTAGATGTATGCCCACCAACCCGGGCCGTCCATTCTTCCGCGCTCGCGTGCTCGTAGGCGGACTTCGCAGGCTTTGAGGTACTTCCAGCCTTCGGGGTATTCACCCCGCAGGCGCCTCTCGTTCAACAGTACCGGTTCGGGACCGGAAAGGTCGTAAGGGAAAAGAATCCGTTGGTCGCGATGCTGGAGAGAAAAGGCACGAATATCTTCCCCGGAGAGAAGCGGCTTCAGCAGGGGGGTTTCGATGTAATGAACCTCTCCAGTAGCTCGGGAAAATACCGGCATCGAGCCTTTCTTGCTCGGTCCCGTCGCGCGCAGCACGTAGACGTCATTATCGCTGGTCCGCAGACCCTGAAACGCACGCTCACGCAAGTCTTTGAGAAGGGGGAAAGAGTCGTTCAACAGCCGCTCTAGAAGAGCCGCCTCCGAGCCGCGGGCGAAGGACCAAACCCTACCGTTGCTGGACAAGGTTTTGGTCGGAAGATTTTCTTCCCTTCCGATTTCCCCTGAAGACGCATCCACGTACGCGAAGGAGTCTCGTGGTTTCCGACTCAGAGCGGTGATACACGTGTAATTGGTCGCATCGGGAAAGAGCTGGAAGTCTCGAAAGTCTACTACGCGGGCGAGCGCCTTTTCCTCGCTTACCAACTTCCGCAGGCCTTCCCCGTAATCCGTAGCGAACCATTTGTTGGGAGCTATGTAGGACACTTGCCCCTTTGTTACCGCAAGGCCGATCTCGAAGAACGGAAGATAGACATCGAAGTTCTTGACGGCTGACCTGTAGCGCAGTCCGAGAAACTCTGCGGTGGAGGGGTCGGCTTGCCGGAGTTCCTGCACGCGGACGTATGGCGGATTGCCGATCACCGCGTCGAAGCCGGCACCTTCGAGTCGCACAATCGCCTGGGTCGTACCAGGGCGCGGGCCGTAGAAGACTTCGGGGAATTCTAGCTCCCAGTGGAAGAAGCGCTTTTCCTGCGAGGCTCTGACCGTGATCGAAACCACTTTATCCCATTCCTTGGGCAAGACACTCTGATTTGGTTTTTGCGCCCAGCTCTCTGAAATTCCATCGCGGAGAAACTCAAGTGCCGGATTGTGCTCTGTTCTTTTCTTTCCGTGGCCGGATTTTGTTGGAGTATTGCCGAACCACTGGCTAGTGTATACGTCCAGCAACCTCTTAGCCGGCTTCATTGCTTCGCTGGCTCGCCCGTATTCTCTGCGCGACTCCGTGACTTGAGCCGAGGTTACGTCCGAAAGTTCACCGACTCGGATCATCCCGGCCACAGCCTGCTTCATGCCTTCGAATCTGGTTCCCGACAAGAGACTGAGCTGGCCGCTCTGAATCGATTTATTCACTTCTTCGACAGTGACGCCAATCAGCGAGTTGCCACAGCGGAGGTGGTGATCGAGGAAAGAAAGCGGGGCGCCGAGGGTGAAGCAGTCGAGCCAGAGGGAGACTTTGGCTAGCTCCACGGCCATCGGGTTTAGGTCGACGCCGTAGATGCAGCGTTTGAGGATGTGGCGTTTAAGGAGATTCACGTCAGTGAGGCGCTTGGCGTCTATAGTGATGCCCTGATCCTCCATCTCCTGGTGAATCGTTTCACGCATACGGTTCAGATACGCCGTTACTGGATTCCACGGGAAGGCGTTGAGAAAATCTAGGGCCTTGTCGGTGATGAAGTCTACGGCTTCGACTAAGAAATGGCCGGAACCCATGGCCGGGTCGAGAACCTTGATGTTGAAGAGTTCATCCACAACTTCCTGGCCGATAAGGTCGGCCTTGCTTTCGGGCTCAGGTTTGAGACCCTGTTTACGGAGCGCTTCTTGCCTCTCGAAGAAAGCCCGCCGCTTCTGCTGGGCCTCGCGGAGCTTTGGCCGCATCGCCTCGAACTTTTCCTGGAGCACGGGACCGACGGCATGCTCAACAATGTATTTAACGATATGATCGGGTGTGTAGTAGGAGCCCGTCGCCTTGCGCTCGCGCTTGTCGTTTTCGAGATAGACGTGGCCCTTCCTGACAACGCGCTTCTGGCGTTCGGCCCGGTCGCGGGTCCTTTCATCCAGCTTGGTGAAATCCGTGTAGACCTCGCGGCCCTTCTCTTTTACGACGGCGAGCTTACGGTCCGCGATGCGCAGTTTGAACTCCAGCAGGCCTTCGTAGATCGATCCCAAGTGGCGCACGCCGAGTGACTTAAAGTCGATAAAGACAAGGTCCCCGCGTTTTTTGTCCTCATCTCTCGCTAAAAGATCAATGGCTCGTGCAAGAAACCGATCGGCGACCCTGGTGTCGTCTAGGAACCTGGCTGCGTCGGCTTCGGCGCTCTCGTCGCCCTTTTCCGGATCGGAGAGGAAAAGGCCGCCGTTGTAAATTGGAACGTTTAAGTGAGGGTTTCCTTTATCCACGACGCGGAAAAGCTTTGTTAGGCGATCGTATAACTGATAACTGTCTTCGCGGTAGCGCTTCTTAAGCTTTTCGTCTACCTCGTCGTCAATCGTTCCGGCGGTTTCGGCTATCTCGGCCTTCAGCGTTGCCAGGCTCGCCTCGAAATAGCCACGAATCTCTTTTGCGGGCAGGAGATCCCTGGCCTCTGAGTAAAGGAGAAAGAGAATTCGGTAAAGGAAGGTGAGCGTGCCTTGAAAGATTTTGTCCAATTTTTCTTGAGTCAGGTCGGCCTTGAGCCCATCTCGTTCTCGGATGTGGTGGATAAAGCCCTCCGCCGCATGGGGGAAGACCTCGACAAACACCCGTCCTTTCAAGCGTTCGCCGAGTTCCTTGGCGTAGTCTTCGCTTTCTAAGAAGAGGCGATCGAGAAGCGAAAGAGAAACCCGCTTCCCCTCCCGCTCGACTTCTGCGGGAACGAAAGCGTCGCTACGAAACAGGAGCCAGAAGTAGCGGAACGACTCTGCCGGGTCAGGGGCATGAGGACCTGCCTGGGCGATCGCCTCGTCAAGGTCGATCTCATAGTAATTGGTCGCCCTGGAGTGGGTGCGCTGGGAGTAAAGCCTCCACAGCCTTCCGTTGGTCACGATAGCCCAGGGAGCCTCCCCTTTCTCAAGAAGGCTTACAACAACCGCACCAGGATTTTCGTCACGCGTTTCCGTGTCGCGCCGATCATCTTTCCCGTCCAGAGAGCGCTCCCACGGATAAACGAGACAATGCGCCAGCAAACTTGTCCTGAGCTTCGTCGAAGGAGAGGCGCCATTATCGGCGCGATAAAGCCGGTAGTCTGGCTCGGTGGCGCTGCTGTTCATCCGTCTCCCGGATCCGGCTTTGAATCCAAGGACTGTAAGGACTGGCTCCAGCAGTTCTTTTCTGAGATAAGCCTTGTCCTTGGCCGCGAAACGAGACGATGCGCCCTGATAGAGCTCCCGGAGCTTCAGATAAGCCGGTTTCGGGTCTTCCTTCCAGGCGGGGAATTCTCTAAGCCGCTCTTTGAGGTAGTAATCCGAGAAAAGGGCTCGGTTGTTGAAATACTCCTCGGACCAATCGGCAAGGGCATAAGCGGAAAGCAGCTTGTCATACTCAGCGAACGGATCGGACTCCGTCCAGGTAAGGCGTCGCAAAACTCTGATATCCAGGCGACTCGGCTTGACTCGCTCAACAGACAGGACTCTGGGCCTTATACCTACCTGCTTTACTCCCAGGCCAGAGCCGTTAGCCTTATCCGTGGGTATGAATTTTTCCAGGAGAACAAAATCAAGGCGCTCGTAGTCACTTGTGAGAACCAATAAATAATTGCCGGCACGATTCCGGAATGCCCTGGCCAAGGCGCGCGTGTGGGCCACGGTGACACTTTGGAGTTCAAAGAAATAGACCTGGAACAAACCGTCCTGGTCCGCGATCAGCTCGATCTTCTTGATAGGTCGCGCAGTTCCTTCAGCCGTGATGCCCAGGTTCCCAGGGCTCTGCGTGGTCCGTGCGTTGGTGTTATAGCCCAGTCGAGCGAAGAAAGCCGCAATAGCATCCCGGCCATTTAGCGCCTGGATCTCCCGGTGGCTGATCTCAACGTCCAGGATAGGGAGAGTCTTCTCACTCATAGGGATTTTTCACCTGACCGATGCAGGGTTGCGAGGATTTTAACCGAGAGAGAAGGGCGCTGACAAGCGATTTTGTACCCCCATTCAAAACCAAAATCCCCGAAAAGCGACCATTGAGGGCCTGACTTGGCCGCCTTTACCGGAAACCCAAGGATCATTTCTCATGCTAACATACGCCCTAAAATGAAGGGCAGGGGGTCGGGCTTGTGATGTTTTGATCTTGGGCGAATTGCGGAGGACTCTCCGCGCATAGCCCGCAATAAAGGAACACCCTCACCCCGTTGCCATCTCCCGCCGATGCCGCCTCGTAACGGTCCCGGCGGTATCTTCGAAAAGGCCATTGCCGAGCGCGTGTCGTGCGCCGTTCCGGCCATCCCCCCCATACGAATTCCGGGGACAGTATAGTTCATTTCTCAGGGCACGGTTGACAATTATCTGCCCCAGCCGCTTTCGCTCAAGGCCTTCCGGGCGGTGCGGGCCGTTCGGTCACGTGCACCGATCCCTGTAGATGGAGAGGACCGGTCTCCAATCAAGAACCGCAGTGCTGTAGCTACCTGAACAGCCTTCTGAGACCCCGGCCGGTAAGCTTGCCGGCCGCCCTTCACGCGACCCTCTTGCCGACCCGGCCATTCAGGACCGGCTCGATGTCTCCCGGGAGGCGGCCTCGCCCCGTGGAGTAACTACACGGTCGGGGAGCGGCCACCGTCGTCCAGATGATACTCCACAGGGCGAGCCAATAAAGAAAACCGCGGAACGTAGGTGCCTCGTCGCTAACGAAAACTGAACCACTTGTGCGAACGAAGATCTCGCCAGGGTACGGGAGAGCCCGGCTGAAAGGGGCGTAAAACAGGTTGCACATCCTTGCGGATAGCGTTATGATTTGCAACCGAAATGAAAACGCCCGTATCCATCCCCGCAGGACGATTCGTCGAGGAACTCCTCGGCCAGGGTCGGTTCACCTTCACCCGGGAGGAGGCCGAGCGCCGGCTCCAGCGATCTCGGGCGGCCACTTACATGGCCCTGCACCGCCTGGCCAAGGCGGGATGGCTCGTCATGCCCAGGTCGGGATTCTACGTGATCGTGGACCCGCAGCACCGCTCCGCTGGGACGCTGCCGCCGGAGTGGTTCATCCAAGAGCTCATGAAACACATGGGCCGATCGTACTACGTGGGTCTTCTGTCGGCCGCTCAGTTCCACGGCGCGGCCCATCATCGCCCGCAGGAATTCCAAGTCGTGATCCCGCAGCGGGCGGTCCGACCTATCCGGGCGGGCAACGTCCAGATCCGCTTCTACGGCAAGGGTGCCTTCGACCGTTCGCAAATCCAGGCCGCCAAGACGCCGACGGGCCTGATGAAAGTGGCGACGCCCGAGACGACGGCGTGGGATCTGGTCCGGTACTTCAAAGCCGCCGGCGGCTTTGAAAACGTCGTTACGGTTCTCTCGGAACTGGCCGAGAAGCTCGATGCAAAGAGGCTCCGCGATGCAATGAAGCGGCACGGAGAAGTCATCGTGGCCCAGCGGCTCGGTTATCTCCTGGATCGTGTCGGCCGGCGGAGTCTTACGAAGAACCTGGCGGACTGGATCACGGACGCCCCTCTGCGACCGCTCGATCCGGGCGCCCCGGTCGACGGTGCCTCGGAGAGCCGCAAGTGGCATCTCCTGGTGAATGCGGAGCTGGAGCCCGAGGCGTGATTCCCGAAGCCGCGATTACGCACTGGAGGAACGTCGTCCCGTGGCCGCAAGACGCCCAGGTCGAGCAGGATCTGATCCTGTCGCGCGCTCTAATTGAGATCTTCCAGGAGCCGTTCCTGTCGACGGGACTCCTGCTCCGCGGCGGTACGGCCCTTCACAAGTTGTTTGTGAAGCCGGCCCGGCGTTACTCCGACGACATCGATCTCGTGCAAGTCTCCTCCGGTCCCATAGGACGGCTGCTCGACGCCATCCGCGCCCGTCTCGATCCCCTTCTGGGAGCGCCCCGCCGGGAGCGCAATCCCGACAACGTGACGTTGCGATACCGCATGGAGTCGGAGATCCCGCCTGTGATCCCCCTCAGGCTCAATGTCGAGATCAACACGCGGGAACATTTCTCCGTCTTCGGCGCGCAGCCCCATCCGTTCGGCATCCGCTCGCCGTGGTTCGAGGGTCGTGCCGAGGTCCAGACCTACACGTTGGACGAGCTGCTGGCCACCAAGCTCCGCGCGCTCTATCAGCGCCGCAAAGGACGCGACCTCTTCGATCTGTGGATCGGTGTTGGGATGAAGGCCGTCGATCCCAAAAAGGTTGTCCAGGCATTCGGGCGATACCTGGAGGCGGAAGGAAGCGACGTGAGCCGCGACGCCTTCGAGAAGAATCTCGCGGCAAAGATCGAATCCCGCGCTTTCAACGATGACCTGCGGCCGCTTCTGGCTCCCGGAACCCGCTACGACGCCGCGAAGGCGGCGAAGCTCGTCGCGGACAAGCTCCTCTCCCTCCTGTGATTCCGGTCGCAGATCCTTGCGCTTTGCGCTAGAATCAGCGACAAGAACGCCTCGCTGATCTGGCAGGGGGTCGGGCTTGTGATGTTTTGATCTTGGGCGAATTGCGGAGGACTCTCCGCGCATAGCCCGCAATACAGGAACACCCTCACCCCGTTGCCGTCACCCGCCGATGCCGCCTCGTAACGGTCCCGGCGGTATCTTCGAAAAGGCCCATTGCCAAGCGCGTATCGTGCGCCGTTCCGGCCATCCCCCCATTCGGACTTTCGGAATTCCGAAAGTCCGAAAGTCATTAGAGACCGGGTACCCAAGCCGTCTGAAGTCATATGTTCTGCTGTCCCCACTGCCTCTAGCCCATTGCACCCTATCCCCATACACACCCTTGATGACATCCGAGGTCACGCCATTTGGTGAAGTTTTGGAGAGTCCGAGCCGCCAAGCTGCGGGGTGATCTTCCGGGAGCTATGTGGGCAAGGTCCACCGACTGCAAGCTCTGCGACCTCTTTTCCCTCACGCCGCCGCTCCTGCTCTGACTCCCGGGTCTGCGACTCGGAAGCGAAGCTCTTTTTGGTTTACACATACCAGAAACCGTTTGGCCGGATCGCTCTTCAGCAGCTTGAGCAAGCCGGTTCTCTGTCGCGCTGGCAGCTTCTTTAATTTGACAAGACGAAGATCCGCTTGCTCCAGCAATCGAGCGTAGGGGAGGAACATGAGCCGAAGTATCTGAGTACCCCGAGCATTGGTCCAGACCGTAACATTATCATGGAGTTCGATCCCCTGCCCCGGCTTCTCGCCTGTCAGGCGGAAGTCCACATCCAAAATGTCTCCCTCAGCATCGTAAAACAGACGTAGTGATCCCATTTTTACCTCCGCGAAACTTGGTAAGCCGTAAGAATAAAATTGTTCGGCGTCCCCGATCCTTGAGGCCCATCGCGCCAAGCAAACTTTACGACCACAACGACATGACTAAAACCCTCCGATAGATCACCGAACCGTTTACTAGACTTGTACTTCGTCGGATCAAAAGGGTCCTGCCGGCGTTGTCCTGTACGGACGGTTGTTAGAACATGCCCTCGGTAACTCATCATCTCCTCGTGGACTTCTACAATATGCGCCCACCGCTCATCCGTCGGATAAATTTCATTGCCCCACCTGTCGCTGACGCCCTCTCGATCCATTCGAAGTCGCCTTCACACGGTCCCTTGTTACCGCGTCTGCCGGCCGTCATCGAAAAGAAGCTGGGCGACGATCATTCCGTATGCGGCCATGGTTTTTCTTCCTCCGGCGGTAAACCGTCCGCATCGGTTCCACAGCGGACTTTCGGAATTCCGAAAGTCCGAAGGTCAAAGGAGAAATTGGAGCGTTTGGAAATTGGCAACAGTTCCACCAGCACGTCCAGCTCAAGGCAGGGGGTCGGGCTGGTGATGTTTTGATCTTGGGCGGATTGCGGAAAACTCTCCGCGCATAGCCCGCAATACAGGAACACCCTCACCCCGTTGCCGTCTCCCGCCGATGCCGCCTCGTAACGGTCCCGGCGGTATCTTCGAAAAGGCCCATTTTGTACCTCTCGCTTTATAACTTACGATCGGCTGGGAATCGACTTCAGCAAATCGGCGACTGCTGGGTCGGTCGATTCTAGGATTTTGTCGGTCGATTATCGGTCGATTCGTGGACTCGGTCGGATGATTTCTCCGTTTCGTCGGATGATTATCGGATGATTGCCCTTCGATGAGATTGTTATAGGTTAATTTCGCCATGACGGATCAGAAATCCACGCTCAGCACGCCAACCGCCACGAGCACAACGAGGTCCGTTCAGCCACACCGGCGAGGGCCTGGTACTCTTTGTTGGTGAGCAGCCCGCTAATCTTCACCACACGTTGCGATTTTATGATTTTCTTTTGCGCCTTTTCTGTTGCATGATCTGTTTTTCTGCCCAACGAACGACGGTTTTCGCCAAGGCAACGGCAACACGATATTCCTTGTCGCCTACGGGTTCGGTAACGCCGGTATACCGCGTTTCTACGGCATAGTCGCTAAGATCAACTGCCGCCCAGATTTCCTCAGGAATCGGATCGCCTCCGGACTTCAACAAGGTTAAAAGCTCTCTAAGGTCGTGGGTTTTGCGAAACTCAAGCTGACGGAATACTAAAACAGCCTTGATAGCTTTCTCCGCCGCCTGTTGCGCATCAAAACAGAGGTCTTCCCAGAAAGCATCCTTGGGCTTTGTCTGCCTGGCCCTTGCCAGATTGCCTTTGGCCCGGCGCAGCCATTCCTCCGGTTTCCCGGTGAATGCAGTCCTACGCGGCATAAAGGACCTTACCCTCCCTCAGAGCGGGACGATAAATAAGACCTATCGAATCACTGTAGCGCTCGATGTCTTCCGGCTTCGCCACAATGATATCTATGGGGACGCCGATCCCAAAGAGCTCGCGCCGAATCTTCCGAGCGGTGTTTCGGCGATGATCGCAAGCCGCGACGACGAGAATATCAAGATCGCTGTCCGGCCCCATCTCGCCGCGCGCGGCGGAGCCAAACATGATAATTTTTTCCGGCTTGGCGACCTTCACGATGCGCCGGACGATTTTATCAAGCAGCTTTCGACTTACTTTTGCCATTGCCGTTCTCCTGACACAGCGATCATAACATACCTAGACCTTGTAATCGCTCTATCGCCTGTGCCACATGGATTTGCGCGTTTTGTTGATCGATTGTTGATAGATTCAAGGGGGCGGAGTTTACGATTACGGGAAATCGGTTGACGATTAGCCAAACCGCTTGGCCGGTCCAGAAACGGGGCAATCTGACGATTACGAGGTTTCATCTGAGGATTATCTGACGGTTCGACGCCGTGATCTCGGCGGGCTGGTCGGTCGACGCCGAATTTTCGTCGGTCGATTACGCATGGCTGGTCTCGTGAAATTGCGCGTAAGGATCAAGCCGCGCACAATTAGTCGGAGTGGCTTGCTGTGTAACGTCGCGATCATTGGCGCCCCGAACGAGCCTTTTAGGGTGTCTATTGGGTTTGCGCTCACGGGCTTCAACCCAAAAAACTGGGGCATTTTCACAGAGTTAGCGCCCGCATTGTGTCGGAATTGCGTCTTCATTGCGTCGAATTGTGTTTTAGGTTCGCATGAAACCAGCGCGCCGCCCTGGTTGTCCCATGGACGCCCCGTCAACTGCCTGCTCCCCATTCCCCGCTTGCTGCTAGACGCCCATTTGCACTGAGAGTTCCATCAGCGTGCAAAAGGCCTAATCATGTAAGTCCTTTATTTTCCATAAATTTCAGCGGGTATGATGGCGGATTTGCACCTATTCCTTCTCTGGATGCAAAGGGCTTTGCCATAAAAAATCATCATTTCGGGAGCCACTTCGCTCCCTTCTTGGCGCCCTTCAATACGATGAGACCCTCGCATCTGAGTTCCTGTAGCAGTCCTTGAATCTGTCTGCGCGAAAGGGCGGGTAACACTTGGGCGAATTCCGTAAACTGAGACCCCGCTGAGCCTGAATCACGGACATGCTTGAGCAGTAACGCTTTGTTGGTTTCCCGGTCCAGCTCGCGTTTACGCGTGTAGACTCCGGGCCTGCCGGGCAGGGGGTCGGGCTTGTGATGTTTTGATCTTGGGCGAATTGCGGAAAACTCTCCGCGCATAGCCCGCAATATAGGAACACCCTCACCCCGTTGTCATCTCCCGCCGATGCCGCCTCGTAACGGTCCCGGAGGTATCTTCGAAAAGGCCCATTGCCGAGCGCGTATCGTGCGCCGTTCCGGCCATCCCCTAATCGAGAAGGCGCGGCGCAGGCAGCCGACTTTGCTCCAACTGTTGCGATCAGAACCTCTTCGCTCGCCACCCGCCAACCTTCTTCAGAACGAATTCCTCGCTGCAACCCATGCCTCTCCGCCTCCCCCCATACGGACTTTCGGAATTCCGAAAGTCCGAAAGTCGTTGCGAGTCGTATATTTTGCCGTTGCCTGCCACCGCTACCCATTTCACCCTATTCCGCTGCACCCCACCCTTGACATCCAGGGTCGCGATTGCCAAGAAAATTTCCTTTCGAAACGTTCCGATCGTTCAACTGCCCCCCTTCGACATCGCTTGTCTACGCTCGGCGGACAGGCGCCCCGTTCGAAGGTCGACACCTGGCCAACAATCCAAAGCTCAAGGGCCGGCCCCGGTTTGGTTTCTTTTACCCTTGGCGCGATTGGCGTTATACCGCTCCGGCGCCTCGGCTGCATGCATCTCGTTTGTCGTTTTTACCGGCTCGAAAATAACGCGCACTCTGGCATGCAAGGCGTTGGCGACGCGGCGCAGCATGCTCAGGGAGTGTCCCTCGTAGCCGGGAGACTCGAGCCGGCTGATTTGTTGCTGCGAGGTATCGAGCAGCTTGGCAAGGTCCTTCTGTGACAGTCCCGCTCGCTCACGCAACGCCGCGATTTGCACCGCAACGCCCCACGCCTCGCCGGCGCTTTTGAAACGGGCGGCAAACGCCGGATCTTCCAATTGCTTTTCGAGATAACGGTCGAAATCGGTTTTTTTCATGGTTCGGCTCTCTTGCGCCAGTCACGCATTCGTTCCCCTGCGGTGGCTAGGTCGCGCGAGGGGATCGTCCGGCCCTTGTTGCGGATACCGTGCAGCAGGACGATCCGCCTACCCTTCATGAAAAACCACAGCATGCGGGTATCGAGCTTGCCGACGTGGCGCAGCTCAAAAAGTCCGCCGCCGAGCGCTTTAGATAGCGGCTCGCGGTGATACCGGCCGTGGCGCGGTTTTGCCAAGCCTGCCACCAGGGCCGCGAAGTCGTCCGGATCGCCGGCCTTCAACTCGTCAAGGAACTCCCGCACCGGGCACTTGCCCGCCTTCGTCACATAAAACTCTACTGTGAAATCCATGAAGAGTCAACATCAAATTTGATGTTTCTTGCCAGGTTCCGGGGGCTTCATGAGCCGCCGTATGGCATCGAACACGGACTTGAACTGCGCGTCGTATTCCCCCTCCAGCGCTTCGTGGATCCGTTCCGAAGGTCGGGCAAATCTTATTCGAAGGCCGAGTGCAAGGGAAACTGCTTTTTTGTGGATCACGGGTGTTGTGAAACGTGTCGGGAAAAGGGCGGGAAAACCGGGGAAATCAGGGGAACGGCGGGGAATCGGTCGAAGTCAAATTCTCCCCGAATTTTGGGAGGATTGGCAGCTTTCGGGGGGTTCTTCTACCGCGTCCGGGTCCATTATCAAGACGGCGCCTCTCCAAGATCCCCGTGCCGGTGAGAGCGCGCGCAGAGGCAGGTGCGCTCCATCGCTACTTTTCCGCCGCCGCGTCGTTGCCATGCCATTCGAGAAGTGACAAGTATGAAGGAGCGTCCGCGGTTTGGCCGCTCGGGAATTTTATCTGCGAGCGGACCCCTATCAGGAGGAGAAGCTTGACGAGCAACGTCGATACGGTGCTGTTCGCTATTCAGGCGGGGCTGCGGCTCTATGCGGCGGGCAAGCGCGCCTACGTGGAAAAGGCGCTGGCTAGTCCCACACCCTTGCCCCTTCCCAGCGGCGTGACGGTGAACCGCGCATCGGCCAGGCGGTGGTTTCGCGGCGAGACCGGCAAGGCGGTGGTCGAGCTGAACGAACGCATCGCCGCCCTGGTCAATAAAACCAGTCTGAGCGCGGCGGAGGAAGCGGAGATCGTGGAGCTTTACGTCGCCGCCTTTCTTCAGTACGAGCCGGAGTTGCCCGACGAGTTTCGCCTGGCATCCGGGCCCAGGCTGGATGAGGTGCAGACCTTCCTTACCGTCCGCCAGTGGTCCGCCATGGAGGCGGCGCGAAAGGTCACGGCCCTCCAGCGCATCGGCGGCACCCTGGTCAACGTCGCCGTGGACTATTTCTTGCAAACGCCCGGCGCCCTCTCGGACAAGAAGCCCGAGGGACGCGCCTTGCGGGCTTTTCTCCAGGCCATCGACACCAGGGACTTCGCGAACACCCCCGTCGAAACCCTGGCGGGAGACCTTCTCATCGCCATCGTGGAGGCCGTCAAGGGCGAGCCCAGTCTCATCGGCAGGGGAGAAACGACGGAAAGGATCGTCCGGAACATCACGGAGAGCCTTGCGAGTTCGGCCAAGAACTATCTGAAAGACCTCCCCACCGGCGGGCAGCGGGAGGGCGGCCAGTGGCTCCAGATGATCGCCCACGCCATGGTGCGGGGGGCCTCGGAGGCGGCGCTTTCCAATCCGCAGAAGATTCTCAGGGTGGGCGGAGCCGAGGGCGCGGTGATCAGGGAGATCGGCGGCACGGTGGCGGACCTTCTTCTAGGCGGCGATGCGGGCAGGCGGCTCAACTTCCAAAGGCTCTTTTCGGGAGACGGCCTGGAAATCGTGACGAGGGCTTCGCTCAAGGCGGTGACGAATAATCCCGACGTATTAAAAATTGGCAACGAGGGGCTCAAGAAGGTCCTCGTCGAAGTGGCGGGGACCCTGGAATCCGTTCGCGACCCCTTCGCCGAGGATATGTTCCCGGAGCTGGTGCGCCTCATCCTGGAAAGATCCAGCGGCAATCTCGCCTTGCTGTGGGGGGCCGATGAAACCGATCCGAAGAAGCACCTGCTGCTCGTGGCCGCGTCGGGGCTATTGCGCGAGCTCTCCCGGAAGCCCGCCGCCGGCCGGTGGAAACCCACCCTGACGCGGGGGCAGGCCTTGACCGTTGCCGAGGCCGTGTTCGACGAGGTGATCGACAACCCTTACTGGGTAGAGAAGATCCAAGGGGTGGGGGGCGCCGAAGACACGCCGGTGGGGGTCGCCGTGGGGGCCGTGCTGGAATCCTTCGCCAAGGCGGCCGGCCGCCGCTTCAACAACGAGACCGTCGTGGCCGCCCTGAAGACCGGGATGAAAACCGGCGCCATGGAAATCTCGCTCCTGGAGAAGGTCCCCCAGGGGGCCGCCGGCGAGGCGCGCACCGCGCTCACCGCCGCCCTCGACGCCGTCTTCGAAGGCATCTTGGGCAACGGCTCCGACGCCAAAAGCCGGTGGCGCCAGGCGAGCAACTTGGCCGTGCAGGCGGCCGTCGAAGTGGTTCTTGCGAAGTTCGCCGAGGCCGCGGCGAAAAACGGCGTCAGGGCATCCCAGTTTGCCGCCATCCGGGCGAAGATCCGCCATTGGATGGATCAGAACCCTTTGGTCGAAGAAGTGGCGAGGCAAATTAGGGAAGATTTGCTGGCGGCCTAGTGCATCCGTGCACATGTTCGCAGCGGGTCAAAAGAAAGACGCAGGAAACGGGATCAGCCGTCCGATATGGGATTCGGGCGTCGGCGGATCTAGCCTTTAAGAGGGGGTGGCGATGCGAGGGTTCCGTGCCTTTTGTGCTGTGCTTGCAGCGGTGGTGATCGGCGGTTGCAGCACCCATAGCCTTAGGGAGGCGCAGGAGAGCTACGCCAATGCCGCGGCGGCGGAAGGCGCATCTTCCATAGGATCGAGGCTGTCGGTCCTGGCCCAGTACAAGATCGCCCTGGCAGCGGTGGACCGGGTCATCACGGAGCGTCGGGCCGGTTTGGACAAAGACGGATTGCTGGGGGTGGCCTACACCCTGAAGGCTCTCACTCAGTTCAAAATCGCCGATCTGGAGACGGACGCGGTCGTCAGCGGTGAAGGGCCGAGCTCCCGGCACCCGAGCTTCACCGAAGCCAAGACCAAGCGGCAGGAGCTTCTCCTCTTCTTGCGCCAGGTCTACCCGGAGACGGGAAAGCCATCCGTAGCCTACGGCACCCGCGACGGCGCCATCATGCGGTCCCTGTACGGCCTTTATGACTATATCGGCGGGCGCGCCGAGCCGGACCACGCCAAGTCCGTGGTCTGGTTCAAGAGCGCCCTCAATCAACTGGAGGAGGCCAGAAAAGTCGCCCCCGAAACCCACGACGTGCAGGCCGTGATCGCTCTCTACGAGCTTACCGTGCTTGCCGAGTGGGACTGGCGCGCGGAGCAGGCGGGAGGTGGTGTCGACCTAGGAGCTGACGCCCAGGGCAACGACATGGTAGAGTTTGGAACCCGCAGGGCCCTTTGCCGTACGGAACCCTTCTGGCGGGGCGGTGGGCGTCCCGGCCTGGATCGGGAGAACCTGTCGGTGTTCTGGCAAAAAATCCTCATCGGCGGCGTTGCGCCGACGGCAGCGGCCTGCGCGGCCATGCGTCTAAGGGGAGAACTCAATTGATTCCGGCGATGCGAATCGTGGTCGTCGGGGCCGGACCCATTGGCGGTATCGTGGGCGGCCGGCTTGCCCGGGCCGGCCACGATGTGACCTTTGCGGACGTCGACGTCTCCCACATCGCTGCCATCCGCGAGAGCGGCTTGCACGTGGACGTGCCTGACGGTTCCTTCACCGTATCCGTGCCCGCCGTTCTCCCAGGGGAGGTCCGTGGAGAGTTCGACGTAGGTATCATCGCGGTGCGGTCCAACTATACCCGTGAAGCGTTGGCCTCCACGGTTCCCCATCTCCGCGGTGATGCCGTTCTTGTGTCCCTGCAAAATGGCATCAACCCGCCGCTACTGGAAGCGTGCGTCGGCCCGGAGCGTACCGTGGGCGCCGTGGTCCGGATGCGAAGCTTCCGTGTCGCCGCCGGCCACCTGAGGACGGCTCTTCGCGGCCGCCTGTTCATCGGCCACTTGAGCGGGAAAAGGACGCCGCAGCTCGAAACCGTGCACGCGCTCCTGAATACGGCGGTTCCGACAGAAATTTCGGAAAAAATTTACGGCATGCTGTGGAGCAAGCTCACCTTTAGCTGTCTCGGGATGTTCGGCTCGCTTGCGGAAGGTTCCCTCGATGCCATTTGCAGCCACGCCGACAATCGCCGCCTGTGTGTGGAATTCCTGGGAGAGATGACCGCCGTGGGGACCGCGGCGGGCGTCTGTTTCGAGCCTCTGGCGGAGTACCATCCCATGGCGTTTCATCCGCGCCGGCCCCTGGCCGAGCGTCTCAGGGCCTTCCATGAGGCAACGGAGCGGAACTGGGCGAGTTATCGCCAGGACTCGCGTACCCACGCGCTGGGACCGGGCGAGATTACCCATGTGGACTACACGGTGGGCCACCTGGTGACGGAAGGCGCCCGGGTGGGAGTCCCAACGCCGCTATGTCTAACCCTGGCAAGGATGATTCATGAGCTGGAAGATGGAAAGCGGTCGCCCGGGTTGAAAAACTACGCCGAGCTGGCCGGCGCGTAACCTGTCTTCTTGAAGCCCGGTTAGCGTAACTTTTTGGTTACGCCGATACCGGCGCCCTCCATGAGGACGAATCGCGTCTCCAGGTCCGGGTTCGTAGTGATGGCCTCCATGTAACGCGGGTCGGGGCGAGGGCGGCGCATGTTGTGGGCCACGATCAATCCGCCGGGCCGGACCAGAGGGAGCAACTTGCGGAGGTAGTCGATGTAACCCTCCTTGTCCGCGTCGAGAAAAAGTAAGTCGATAGGTTCCCTGTGCTGCTTGACGGTCTCGTGAGCGTCCCCTTCGACCACAATTACAATGTCGTCGACTCCGGCCATGCGAAAATGCTCACGGGCCATGGCAATCCGCCCCGGATCGATCTCGTGGGTATAAAGTTTTCCACCCGTGGCCCGAAGCGCCAGGGCGAACCAGAGCCCGGAATAGCCGGTGGAGGTGCCGATCTCCACCACACGCTTGGCTCTTATGGAGTCGGTAAGGTTGCGCAGATATTCGCCGTCCGTCCGGGAAACGCTGAGATAGCGCCACCCCCGCCCCATGCCGTCCAGCACAGAGCGGATTTTTTCCTGCTCTGCAGCGACACGGCTTGGTTCCTCGCGGGCTTGCGAGGCTATGATTACCTGCGGGTTCCCCAGGGGATGTAAAGCCGTGCCGGCGCTGGTTAAAATCACTGCCAGCGCCAAGCGAAGCGGTCGTGGTAAGTTCTTCATAAATTGTGTCCCGGTTCCATGGTTTCTCGGCAGGATCCCGGGGAAAAGGACCCCGCCTCATTGCGTCTTATCACCCCACAGTTAGACAAAGAAAGGTTCCATCCTACTCCTCGGCATGGCGGAACCGGCGTGCCCCTGTGTAATAAACGGGTGGTACTGAAAGAAGGTTTAACCAATGGCGCGTCGGAGGCGACGCGCGGTGATTTTTGCCGGTTGTCTTGACCTGCCGGGGGCCCGCCCTGTAGATTGAGGGGCCAGGAGGCAGCTTTATGGCCGCAACCGATTCGACCCGGGATTTGCCGGAGATCCTCCCCGTATTCCCCCTGACCGGAAGCCTGCTGCTACCGGGGACCATGCTCCCCCTGCACATTTTCGAGCCCCGTTATCGCAACATGGTGGAAGACGCGCTGGATGCGAGCAAGGTTTTCGGGATGATCCAACCCTTTGTGCCCCGGCAGGACAACCGGCCGTTGCCCGGCTCTGAAAAAGAATCCCCCGAACTCTATCGCGTGGGTTGCGCCGGCTACATCGAAGAGTGGGAAAAATCTCCCGACGGCCGCTACATGATCCAGCTCAGGGGCCTGAACCGGTTCCGCGCGGAGGAGGAATTACCGCTCCACCGGGGGTACCGTCGCGTGAGAGCCAATTACGACGTCTTTTCCGATTCCACGCCGGAGGAACAGTGGCGCTGTGACCGCGGCAGCCTTCGGCACGCCCTGGAGGAGTACGGCAAAGTCCAGGGGCTCAGGGTCGAGGTCTCCCAGATGGATCGCATCGGAGATCCCGACCTGATCAACGGGCTCGCCGTAACGCTGCCGCTGCATCCCGCTGAAAAACAGGCCCTCCTCGAGGCCCCTTCGCTCAACGCCAGGGAGACAATCCTCATTGATCTGCTCAAGCTCGGAGGGGCTTCGGACCCCTCGGCCACGGGCATACCCCCCCGCACGCTCAACTGAACCGCAAGAAAAACCCGTTGACCGTCCCGGATCCCAAGTATGGGGTAGGGAATCCTTGCTTGCAGAATTCCTCTAATGGTTGCTGACCTTCGCGAGGAGTCTCTCCACGGAGGGCCGATCGGCGGGGTCATGGCTGCGGTAGGCGAAGAGCAAGTTCCCCTCGCGGTCGAGCAAGAAATCGCCGCCGGCCTGATAGTAGTCGTCCTTGCCGTAGTCCTGAATTTTTTTACCTTTCCATAGCAGCTTGAAGTAAAGCTTCAGCGTAGAGAGAGAAAAGAGCCGCGAGAGGGAAAGCCGTTCCAGGTGAAAATGCCGGTACGCCGTGCGCTCGGGATCGGCCAGTATAAGAAAAGGCCACTGCTGCAGACGCTGGTAACCCGCCAGGCGTTGAGAGTCGGCGAAAGATACCACCACGATGGTGATCCCCTGCGCGTCGAATCTTGCCTTTTCCCGCTGCACCTCCACGAGGTGCTCCTGGCAGGCCAGTCAAGCCAGATGGCGGAGAAAGATCAGGAGGGTCAGATCCCCCAGGTGATTCCTTAATCGGGTGGCATTTCCCTGAAGATCTACCAGCGTCACCGCGTCAATCGGGATGGTTTCCATGGGAGGGGCTCGTCGACTCGCTTCGCTCAGAGATAACGGGCTACTGCACCGGGTTCAGTTTCAACGCCAGGTAGCGCTCGTATATGCGGTAGAGGGTCTCCATGGAGGCCACGTCGACCCACTCGTTGTCGGTGTGCAGGTTGCCGATGAGGGGCCGGGACATAATAACCGGGATGCCGTAGCGGGCGACGTATCTCGCGTCGCTGCCGCCGTGTTCGCGCAGCAGGCGCACCGGTTGGCCGGTGATTTCTTCGGTGACCTTGAGGTAAAGGGGGTCGGGGGAAAGGAGCGTGGGTTCCGCCGACACGAGGGCCTCCATTTCCATGTGCTCGCCCAAAAGCTGTTGAATGGTGCCGAGCATCTGGTGGATCGAGTAGGGAGGCGGAAAACGAACGTCACAGATCATTTCCGCCGCGTCGGGGATGCGGTTGGGGACCCGGTTGGGGGTCTGGAAAGCGGTAAACGCGCAGGTGGGATACCAGTAGTCGTCGCTGGTTTTGAGGGCGTCGAAGTAGCTGCGTATCCTGTTCATGGCGGCGATCATGCGGTCCATGGGATTGTCCGAAAGCCACGGCCGGCAGGCATGGCCGGCTGTGCCCTTGGCGCGCACCTTCAGATGAAGGGTTCCCTTCTCCTCCACGGCGATGTCGTTGACGGACCCGGAATCGGGAATAATGGCCGTGCCGCAGCGCAGTCCGAAATCCTCGAAGAGGAAGCGCGTACCATGGGTCCCGCCGGTTTCCTCGTCGGAGGTAACCGCCAGGCCCAGAGAAATACCCGGGCGGCTCTGGTGAAAGGCGCGAAAAAGCACCAGGAGTATGGCCAGTTCGCCTTTCATGTCCCCGGCGCCGGGTCCGTAGAGCCTGCCGTTCTTGATCACGGAGCGGTACTCGGTCCCCTCGGGGAGGGGGACGACATCGAGGTGGGCGAAGAGCATGACATCAGGGCGTTCCACGTTTTTGGGCAGCACCACGGTGGAAAGGGCGTCGTGCTCGCGAAAGCGCAGAACCCTCACCGACTCCGGCACCTCGGAGCGGTTGATGACGAATTCCATGCAACGGTTGATTTCCTCGGGCCGGTCGCAGGTGCTCGGCATCTGAATAAGGTCGCGGGTGAGTTCGATGAGCCGGTTTCTGAGCTCGCCGGACGTCTGCATGGTTGCGTCAGTCGCGGTCATAGCCCCACTCCACTGGCAGCTCGGACCACGCATGGGTCAGGAGATCGAAACATTCGCCGCTGTCTTTCCCGAGGCAGAGGAATTGCCCTTTGATCACCCGGCCCTGCGCATCCGTGTTGAAATTGAAGGGAAGCATCCCCTTGGCTTTGCCCGGCGCGTAGAGAACCTCCGCGCGCTCCATGAGGGATAGGAGCTCGCCCCCCGCCAGGGCCTTTCGAAAGCTGATATTCCGCATGCACCAGCTGCCCCGGGGCAAAAAGTGGCGCGCCAGCACCGCTGGGTAGGTGGCCCCGGTGACGCGAGCGTTAATCTCGCAGAGAATGACTTCCAACGTCGTCCCCCTTAGGACCACGAGGAAATCGGCGCTGGCGGTGCCGCGGTAGCCTTGTTCGTGGAGCCACGCGCCCGCCATACCGGCCTGGCGCAAGAGCTCGCCCTCCAGGGCTGGGTGCTCCTGCAGGTAGGGCGGCGGCGACATGTTGCCCTGATGGACGCTCTCGGCGCTCAGGATCTGTTCGGTCAGGTCGAAGAGAAACACGGTGTCGTCGTTGAGAAAAAGCTGGACGCTGGGGGATCCCAATCGCTCGACGCCGGCGATGTGCTCGTCCAACCACCCTTGAACCATACAGGGTCCCTCGAAGAACATAAAATGGGGAACCTCCTCGGGACGCCAGCTCTTCGGATCCAGCTTGACCATTCCGAAACCGGAGGCGCCGATTTGGGCTTTGACCACGGCCTGAGTGTATCCTTTGCGATGAAGGGCGGCGAGACACTCGGGCAGCTCATCGCGGTGGGAGGCGATGAGCGTTTCGAAAGTCGGAAGGCGGTGCTCCAGCTTGAATTGGTAAAGGAGGAATTTGTTGTTGCCGTTGCGGCTACCGCCCAGGGTGCTCACGGTTTTCTTCCCCAGGGCTCCGGCCAACTCGATGAGGGTCTGGTCGGTCACGAACCCGTCCAGCCACGGAGCGGGATGGCGCCGGAGGCGATGGCAAGTGGGTTCCATTGGGGAGGGGGCTTCCTCGCGTAGCCTGGCGGGGAGCCTTGCATAATCGGAGTGCTCCAATACGCTGTGGTCGGGGAGGGTCAGGCCGAGGCCATAGGAGAGGTAGTTCATGAGGCTTGCTTCCGGTTCCCCTTCAAGAACAATGAGGTTGGGTTCTCTACGGTAGAGAAGGTTCAGGATGGACATCACCCTGGCGCCATACGTCGTGGCTCCCAAGATCTCCCGGTGGAGTTGCTTCGATTCCTCCACGTTATCGTAGAAAATGGAATGAATATTCGAGAAAAAAACGACGCTGCGGTCCCAGAAGGGGGGCAGTTCGCCGGGAATGACCTCGATTCCGGGCTTCATCCTTTGATTTTCCTCCTTCAACCCCTTCCTCCATGTTAAGACGAGCGCCGCGGGAGGTCAAATTAGATCCGGCGATTAAGGGGGAGAGTGGTTTCAAGGAGCCCTTGCGAACCCTGGGCAATGGGCGGGGCTACTGGATGCGAAAATAAACCTGGCAGAGAACTTTGGTGCCGGATTCATCCACCTTGGACACCACCACTTTCCACTTTCCGGGGTCGTCCTTGGGGTTGATGTCCTTGCCGCTCCAGCTCCGCCACCATCCGGATTCCCCGATCTTCAAGTCCTCGCCGTAGCGCTCCACGCCGTCCTTGATCCAGCTGTGGCGCAAGACTCCGTCCGATGCATTGATAAAAAGGCTCCACAGAAAGATCCGGGATTCCACGCGCGAGTCGATGACGGGGATGGGGCCAGTGGGCTCCGCCCGGTTACTGCAGTAGGCGCCCGGCGGGAAGGGGTCCACGGGCTCCCGCAGCACGATGTTGCGGGCGAACATCACCTCGAGCATCGTCGGGTCGGCGGATGAACCGCGCGGAGGTGCCAGGATGGCGAGGACGATAAAGAGTATTTTAATACATCGAAGCATGGGTTCTTTTATCCCTTATTATTGTCTTGACCGGGGATTTGCAAGGGGTGGTGGGGCGCGCAGGGATATTGCGGATTACCCTTGACGAAGGCGCGGGACGTGAATACCGTTGGGGGGAGGCTAGGGCCCCGCGGAAAGAAGGAACCGGCCGCGGACTGCCGCGGTCCGAGGGGAGGAAGATATGTCGCAAATGAAGCATCAGGTGCGGATCCAGGCTTCGCTCGAAGCCGTTTACAGGGCCCTTACCACCGAGGAGGGGTTGCGCGCCTGGTGGATCGGGGACAGCGTGGCCGAACCCAGGGTGGGAGCCGTGGCGGAATTCCGCTACGGTGACAACGGGCCCCTGCTGCGCATGCGAATCTCGGAACTGGTTCCGGAGTCCCGGGTAGTATGGGAGTGCCTGGGGGAAGACGAGGAGTGGAAGGGCACCCGTATCGTCTGGCAGCTGAAAGCGGCAGAGGGCGCCACGGACGTGGTCTTGAACCATACCGATTGGGTTTCCAACGAGGGTTCTTTCGGCACGTGCAACGCCATATGGGGGAGTTCATTGTACCGGCTGAAAGGCTTTACCGAAGGGAAAAGCCCGGATCCCTTCTTTCCGGGCAGGGGGAAAGGACCGTACTAGCGGGGCATGAACCTGCCCGTGGGCGGGGCGGCCTTACAATTTTTCGAGAGCTTTGATATAGGGGAAAGAGCACGGGAGGGAAGTCCCCCACACGGGGTTGCGGGTCCCGCAGGCATACGAAGCAAGGAGAAACCGCCATGGCTTTAATGGATAGGATCGAAGACACCTGCGCGCGGTTCCGTGCCGGAGAGGCCGAGATTTCACGGACCTTCTACTCCAGGCCGAGACCCCTGGAACAGCATGTTTTTGCGCTGAGAATCCAGGTGGCGCGCGAGGTTCGCAACCTGCGCGAAATTTCCCGAGGCGAGTTGACGGATATGGTCGAGCGCACGGATCACGGATTTCCGCGGGAGGATCTGGTGGCCGAGCTGGCGGAGCACTATTTTGAGATCCGCCACTACGCGACCCTGGCCTATCTCCTGGAGGGCATCAGCGGCGAGCAGGTGGATTGGAAAGAGTTGAACATCCAGCGGGACAGCGCGGAGTGGAGCCAGTACGGCCGCAAGGAACGGGATTGCCGCGACAGGTGGGACGCCGTGTCCCCGCTTCATAAGGCCGCGGGCTCCTTCAACAGCGGCGGCGCAGGTTCCGTGGCTTTCGGGGTCATCGATCTCAAGGGCGGCGTCTATGAAGAGCTGCTGGCGGAAGTGGGAAAGATCATCCTTCACGACGAGATGGCCCACGGCGAGGTCCTGGGTAACCGCCACCCCCTTTACGATCTGGTGCACAGCAAGCAAGACGAGGATAAGGCCCTGGAAATTATCCGGGAGTACTCCACCATTCGACTCCACGGGCGCAACTATCAGTATGGCAACCCCGTCCCCAAGGAACGCATCGAGGCCATCACCCGGGGGGAAATCGAGCCCATTGACCGCGAGACCCTCAGGCGTGCCTATGAGGGAGCTATCGGCGAAGTGGAGTGGTTCGAGCGTTACCACGCGGCCCCCAAGCCTCTCACCTCGACGACCATCCTGCGCTAGGGCTTCTACGATTCACCCCTTCCTGGTGGGAAAGGCCGGCGGCAGGATCTCTTCAACCGTTCTCCCGGCCCAGTCCCTCTTGGGCCAGTTGTCCCAGGCGCGGTTTGCCGCCGCGTCTGCCCGGGCATACAGTTCGTCCTCGTCCAGGCGCGTGGAGCGCCCCCCATCGATGACGACTTCCCCGTTGACCAGCACCGTTTCCACGTCGGCTCCCGAGCCGTAGTCGACCAGGGCGGTGATGGGATCGCGCACGGGTCCGTAACGGGTGGTTCGCTGGTTGAGAATAACGATGTCGGCCTTCGCCCCGGGGGCGAGGCGTCCCAGGTCGTCCCTGCCCAGTGCCCTGGCGCCCCCGATGGTGGCGGCGTTGAAGACACGGGCAGGCCGGCCCGCGTAGTATTTCCGCTCCACCAGCCGAGAGACGAGGGAGGCGTAACGGAGCTCGGAGACGATGTCGAGGGGATAGGTGTCGGTGCCGAGGCCGACGTTGACGCCGGCGTCGACGAAGCGGTCGAAGGACTCAAGGGCGAGGGCCATCTTCGCGTACTTGTACGGGCAATGGCCCACCGAGGCCCCCGACTCCGCCAGCGCCTTGAGCTCGTCGGCAAACGGCCGTTCCAGCCTCGAATGGTCCGCCACCAGAACGCTGTGCCCCAGGACCGTACCGGGCCGCAGGATGCCGTTATCGGCAAGATACTCGAGCACCGTCTTGCGGTAGCTGTAGAGGATTTGGACGATCTCCCTCAGGTTACCTCCCGCGTGGATGGATAGGCCGACGCCCAGCTCGGCGGCTGCCGCTACTGTTTCTCTTAAGAGCGCGGGATCGGAGGTCTCGGCCTGGGAGGGGTTGAGAATGCCCATCAACCGCCCGTTATGCGCCCCATGGTACTTGCGGATGAAATCCGCCGCCGCCTGGAGGCCCGGGCGGCCGCCGTCGGCGCGAGGTTCGTAGTGGTGGCGGCCTTTTCCGTCGGTGACCACGTCGTGGCTTCGAAAGGCCGGGCCGAAAAAGACCCGCCCTCCAACGGCGCCCACAATCTCCACGTAATCGTCCAGGTTGCCCGGACCGCTGCCCGGGTCCAGGATGGTTGTCGCGCCATTTTTGAGAGCACTAAAAAGCGCATACTTCCGTCCGATGGCGACACCCTCGGGAGTGAACGATGGCGGTTTGTCCTTGGCGGGGGCGCCGAAAACAAAGTAGTTGGCGGTCCAGTAGTCCCGCTTGCTCGCGTCCGTGAGGAGGTAGTCGCCGATGTTGAGCTGGGAGTGAACGTGGAGGTTGATAAAACCCGGGCAGACGAGCTTACCCGTTGCGTCGATGACCCGGTCCGCGGGTTTGGTCCGGTCGGTGCCCACGTAGGTGATGCAGTCCCCGTCGATCACGAGGCTCCCGTCGGGTATCAGTTCGTGCTGCGTCCCGGACCAGCCCACCACGACTCCGCCATCTATTCTGATTGTCATCCGTTGCCCCTTTCTCCCGGCAAGATATAAACGCAAACCGTTTAATTTCAAGAAAACCGGGCTCGGTTCCTGTGTTTGATCCCCCAATCGCACATGGCATCCAAAACCGGTTCCAGGCTCTTGCCCAGGGTCGTAAGGGAATACTCGACCTTGGGCGGCACCTGAGGGTAAACCTTTCGTTCGATGACGCCGTCGCGCTCCATCTCCCGAAGCTGCTGGGTCAACATCTTTTGGGTAACCCCATTGATTCCCCGCTGTAGTTCGGAGAACCGCTTGACGCCCTGGAAGAGGTGCCAGAGGATAATGAGCTTCCACCGCCCCCCGATGACCCTGAGGGTCGTTTCCGCCGGGCACCCGTCGCTTTTGGATTGCTTGCCTATCATTGGTTACCTTTTTGTTAGTATCCCACTTGAGAGTATGTACTTTACAAAACGCCAGTGCGGTCTTACCTTTGCCGGGAGAGATTTTCAAGGAGTAACGCCATGGGACAGGTCGCCAATCTGGCAACCCCGGATAGCTCGGGTCCTGAGACCGTGCTGGACGCCTATTCCCGAGCGGTGACTGAAGCCGCAGCCCGGGTCAGCCCGTCAGTGGTTAACGTTGAGGTCTCCCACCCAGGGAGGGGGAGGGACCGCTTCCAAAGGCGGAGGGATATCAGCGGCAGCGGTTCGGGGTTTATCTTTACACCCGACGGTTTTATCCTCACGAACCATCACGTCGTCCGTCAGGCTCCCGAACTGCACGTGGCCCATTCGGACGGCCGTCGCATGCGGGCGGAGCTTGTGGGCGCCGACCCCGATACGGACCTGGCGGTGATCAGGATCCATGCGGCCAACCTGAGTCCCGTCACCTTCGGGATCTCGCGGTTGCTCAAGGTGGGCGAGCTGGCCATTGCCATCGGCAATCCCTTTGGCTTTCAAACATCGGTGACCGCCGGCGTGGTGAGCGCCCTGGGACGCTCTCTCCGTTCCGCCTCGGGCCATCTCATCGACAACGTGATCCAGACTGACGCAGCGCTCAACCCGGGCAATTCAGGCGGCCCTCTGGTAAACTCACGGGGAGAGGTCATCGGGGTCAACACGGCGGTGATACTCCCGGCACAGGGCTTGTGCTTCGCCATCGCCATCGATACGGCTCAATTCATTGCCGGGCGCCTTATTAAAGACGGCAAGATCACGCGCGGGTATATCGGCATAGCAGGACAAAACGTGGAACTGCCCCGGCGCCTATTGCACGCACATCAGCTTTCGGGTGACGGCGGTGTCCTGGTGGTTTCTGTGGAGCGGGATAGCCCCGCCCTCCGGGCAGGCGTGAGTGAGGGAGATGTTATTGTGGCCTTGGACGGCCATCCGGTGTCGAGCATCGACGACCTGCACCGGTTCCTGACCGGCGACAAGTCGGGTCTCAGGGCGGAATTATTGGTGCTCCGGCACAATCAGAAGATCGCCTTGGCGATTGTGCCGGAAGAGACGGGGCCCCGGCGGAGGTAAAATCGTTATGAACAAAGCAACGGCAGGTGAAACCAAAACACCGGCGATCGATATTCGTCGCGCCGGGGATCGTTTCCATACCAAAATAGGCTGGCTCGATTCCTACCACAGCTTTAGCTTCGGCCGCCATTACGACCCCAGGAACACGAATCACGGACTCCTCCTTGTGAGCAACGACGACATCATTAAAGCGGGGACGGGGTTCCAGACCCATCCGCACCAGGACATGGAAATCGTGACCTGGGTGCTGGACGGAGAGCTGGAGCACAAGGATTCCGAGGGCAACTCGGGAATCATCTATCCCGGCCTGGCCCAACGGATGAGCGCGGGAACGGGAATCTGGCATTCGGAGATGAATCCCGGCGGCAATGAAGACGTTCATCTGGTCCAGATGTGGGTGCTGCCGGATACGCAAAAAATCAAGCCCGGCTATGAGCAACTGGACATCAATCCCCGGCTCAAAGGGGGTGGATTGGTTCCCGTCGCTTCGGGGCGTGGCCACGACGCGGCGATTTCCATCCGCCAGCAGGGCGCCGTCCTGTGGGCCGGGCGCCTGAAGCCCGGCGAGAAGGTCAAAATCCCCGATGCTCCCTTCATCCACCTGTTCATCGCCAGCGGGAACGCCGAGCTGGAAGGGGTGGGGGACCTCTTTACCGGCGACGCGGTCCGGTTGACGGCCGGGGGCGGCAGATCTCTTAGCGCGGACACAACGGCAGGGGCGGAGGTCCTGATCTGGGAGTCCGCTGAACCCCCTTTGCAGTGATTCAGTGACAATGCAGAGCATTCATTGCGATATCGATGGGTTCCTGGCACCCTCCGCGGACGGCGATGTGGCCAACGGTACCCGGCAAATCGCTTCGCGGCAGGAGTCCCGTGGCCGCTTCCGGGAGCGCCTTGACGTTTCGTTTTTGTTACTTTATATTTCGATTTCATTGGTAAAAAGGGAAGCCTGCAAATGATTCCTGGACCCGTGGCGCGTGTTCCTGTCAGTGGCCGTATCCTTCGGTGCTGCAAACCAGCCGCAAGCCAAATCGCTTTTCCCAGCTGCTCGTCACTCTTTGTTCGCACCCGGTAACGGGCTTCGATGATCACAACGACTATAAAAAACCGCTACTACGTGCCTGATCCCAGGGGGCATGTGCTCCAGAACTTCGGACGGCGGATGTCCAGCCGCTCCGTCCCGAAGTTTCCCCGGACGGTTCAGATTCAGACACAAACGGGATGCAACGCGGCCTGCGTCTTCTGCCCCTACCCGGATTCGTACAATGAGGTGCCCAAGGGGAAGATGTCGGACGAGCTGTTTGCAAAGATCGTTCACGAAATTGCCGGGTACAGGTTGACCAAGCGCATCAGCCCCTACCTGATGAACGAGCCCTTTCTCGATCGAGCGATACTGGAAAAATCTCGCTACATTAAAAAGCACATCCCGAGATCCAAGCTTACCGTGACCACCAACGCGGGCCCGCTCAAAAGAGAGATTGTTGATGACCTCGTGCGCGACAACCCTTTTCGCAGCATCTACATTTCCTTCCAGGGCATCGAAAAGGAAGCTTACGAACGCACGATGCAGGGCAACCTCATCATGGAGAAAACGAGGGAAAACGTCGAATACCTGATCGAACAACGACACAAGTTCACGCCGAATCTCAAAATCGTCGTCACCATGGTCAAGACGAGCATGATCGACGCGGAATCGGCGGTGAAGTACTGGCAGTCGCGCGGGGTGGAGTCACAGTACACGGCCCTGGAAAATCGCGGGGGAAATGTTAAGGAATTCGACGGCTTGAACGGGGGGCAAAAGCGCATCTTCAAAGACTGTACGCGCCTATTCAAACAGGCCTACATTCTCTGGAACGGCGACATGGTTCTATGCTGCACGGACTACTTCAAGACAATTGTCCTGGGAAACTGCAAAGAGTCTTCCATTTACGATGTCTGGAACTCGCCGCGGGCAATTAACATCCGGCGCAACTTCATCCGGGGCGACCTCGAGGACAACCCACTTTGTGCTCACTGTGAGATCGCTGCGAACTTGCCGTCGGGTAATGTCTAGTCTGATGACCGGCACACACCACTGCTCGTCCCTCGTAACAAACGCGTCCACTGCTCTAGCCAACCTTTTCTAAGAGATTCCCGTTGTTAAGAGAGTTAATCCGGCCTTCCGCGGTGTTTAGACGGTAACCTTGGAATGCGTTGTGCGAAGATCTTCTCCCCTTTTTGACGGTTCGTTGATTCCGGGCAACTTTGGTATATCCCCATCTTTCCCGTTCATCTCGCTCGGATCTTGCCGCCGGTCAAGTGCGGCACTACTTCACTAGCCAGGATCTCCATCTGCTCCATGCCGTCGAAGACAGGGCTCAAAATCACGATGCGTGCGCCTGCGGAAATGACCTCCTGTAACCCTTCTATGACTTGTTCGGGACTGCCCCAGACGGCAACCCGATCGGCCTGGTCTGGCTTATTGTAATAGCCCCCGAACCACTCTCTGAGCCGCCTGTGGGCACGCTCGCGGTCTTTATCCACGGCGAGATTGACGCGCTTGGCGAGGAGGAATTGATCGGGGTCTTTTCCGGTCGATTCCAGCTCCTGGCGAATGGTCTGGACGTTGGCTCTGAAATCGGCGGTGGATGAGGAGCCGGCTCCGATGTACCCGGTGCCGTTTTTCACGGCGCGTTTGAGCGCTTCGGCTACATTCCCGCCAAACCAGACGGGCGGATGCGGTTTCTGGAAGGGCTTGGGCAGGAGGTTGGCGTTCTTGATCTGAAAGTACCGGCCTTCGAAGGTCAGGTCCTCTTGCGTCCAAAGTTTCTTGATGTAGTCCAGCGTTTCGTTGAAACGGGCCACCCGGCGCTCCGGGGTGAGGCCGTATGCCCCGTAGAGCGCCGGGGAGGCGCCCAGGGCGACGCCCAGGATCACCCGTCCCCGGCTCAACTGGTCGATGCTGGCCATGCCCTTGGCCACCTCGATGGGATTGCGCAGGTTGATCAACATGACGGCGTATCCGAGCCGAAGCCGCGTGGTGACGGCCGCCGCGTAGCTCATGAGGGTCATGCTCTCCAGAGAAGCGATACGGGCCCGGAACCCCGACTGTTCGGTGAGCCAGACGCTGTGGAAACCCAGCTCTTCGGCGCGACGGAAATAAGCCTGGATTTCCGCCGGGTCGATCTCCGGCTTGTTAAGGCTCAGGGGACCGATGATCCCGTACAGGATCTTTCGTTCGGAGTCCATGAAATCTCCTTGGATGCCGGTGGCGCGTGTAGCTTATACCACGGCCGGCGTGGCGTGTGCTACGCCAGACGTGGATAGCAATAGCATTCGCTGCAGGTATTGCAGGGGTGTATAGCAGTTGCTAGAATATGTCGGTGGAAGTAGTCTTTGCCGAGTCAGCCTTCCGTCATGGCTATACGAGGCTGGATTTTTACGAGCTGCTGGCGGGGCGCTACCTCAAAGTCCGAAGTCAAAAGGGGATGCGGGACGTTTACGAATTGCTGGGCCGCAACCTAACCGGAGCGTACCTTCACATTGTTTATCGAATACTTCCGGATGGACGCTTGAGGGTTTTTCATATCAATCGTATGAGCAATACCCAGAAACGACGTTATCAGAGGTACCACAGATGAAGAAAAAAAGACTTGTCCATCCATTAGGGAAAAAGGCTAGCGACCAGGAGATCATCCGTTGGGCGGAAAAGCACGATGTTTTTGACCGCCTGGACACCGGAGTTGCGGAAATCGTGGAAGACCACGACGACCTGGACCGGGTATTGCAAGAGGCCTTGTTCCAGGACAATACGGCGCAGCTCAATATGAGGATTCCACCCGCAATGAAGGCAGTCTTGAGCAGGCTGGCCCGAGAGCGCACCACTGATGCGACAACTCTCGCCCGTATTTGGCTTGCGGAAAGGCTTCAGGAAGAATTAAAAGCTCAGGACTAGCGTATCTGTTGGGGCGACTTCCGACTGCATACGAAAGCGGAGAAACCGATGTCCAAGTTCTACAAGTCCATTACCAGGGAGCAGGCCGAGCTCATTAATAAGTCGGTCTTGTTTTTCGTGGCAAGCGCCGACCCCAAGCTCGCCGGAGGGCCCGACGGCGTGGGGCCGGTGAACGTCTCTCCCAAGGGCGGCGTCCCTCTCCATATTTTGTCCCCCAACCGGGTGGCCTACCTGGACTATCCGGGAAGCGGCAACGAGACAGCCCGCCACGCCAAAGCGGGCGGTCCGATCACCGTCATGGTTCCCTGCTTCGAAGGGGAAAACGCGGCTATCGTTCGCCTCTACGGCAAGGCGACGGTGACGAAGCTGGATGACTCGCCCATTGCCGGGCGGCTTTTGGAAAAAGCCGCCACGGAGATGGGACCGGCAGCGCGCCAGGTCATCGACGTGGAGGTGACGTCGACCATGACGAGCTGCGGCTATGGAGTCCCGGTTCTGGAATTCGCCCGGGAGCGGAAAAAATCGGACCGGGGCCGCCTCTACAAAGACACGTAAAAGCTTAGGAATGGGCCACGCCCCGGGCCGCCTCTTGCGGCAGCCTCGCTTCGACGGCTACGGGTCCACCCTCGCGGATCAAAAGGCCTACAAGGGTGAGGCAGAGACTGGTAATGCCCCAGGCGAGCACGGCACCGGACAAATCGATGATATCGGCGACCATGCCGAATACAGTCGAGCCCATGATGACCCCGACGTGGAAGGAACTGAGAATATAGCCGAAGGCCTCCGCCCGCCGTTCGGGGCTTGAAATATCCGCCATTAAGGCCGAGAGCGCCGGCGATGAAAAAGCTGAGCCCGCTCCGGCCAGTCCCACCGCCGCCAGCAACGTCCAGAAGGCGTTGGGAAATGAGTACCAGAAAACCCCTGCCGTGGCCACCAGCGAGCCAAAGATAGCGGGCCACTTGCGCCCCACCCGGTCGGCGACGATTCCCCCCGGAATGTTAAAGAAAGCCAGCCCCAATGCGTGCACCAGCATCAGGCTCCCGATCATCTTCGGCGTGGCGTTAAAGAGCACGGCCACGTAGAGGGGGAGGATCGAGTTGTTGAAGCTGGCGCAAAAGCCTCCGCGGGCGCGCACAACGAGGGTGGCCAGGAACGTCGGCACGAGCCCCGGCTGAACCATACTCTTCTTTACTATGGGAGATCCATGGCTCCCGATGCGGTGTGGAGCCGTTTTCCTGGGCGCGCCCTCGAAGGTCAGCGCCGCGACTACCCCGGCCAGGACGGCCGTTAGCGACCACAAATTGAACGAGGCGAGAAAGCCATAATTGGTGGAGACGTGTCCACCCACAAATGGCCCGAGACCCATGCCCAGGAAAAAAATTGTGCTGAAAGTTCCCATCAGCTTACCCCGCACCGAAGCCTTGCCCGCCTCGCTAAGGGTGGCCATGAGGGAGGGGAATATGCACCCCGCGGAGGCGCCGGCGAGAGCCTGGAACATGAAAAAGTGCGTCGGCTCCGAGGCGAAATTGTTCAGCGCGGCGGCGCAGGCGAGGCCGATACAACCGATAAGGATGAAATTCTTTCGGCCGAAGCGATCCGCGAACCGGCCCGCGGGGATCTGGGCCAGGAGCTGGGTCAGGGCGTAAATGGAGACGATGACCCCGATAAAAGAACGGCTCGCTCCCAGGGAGACCGCGTATAGGGACAGGCTCGGCAGAATGAGCCCGTATCCGAACGTGATCACGAAGGCCAGGGTCAGGACGACGATGATCTTTTTATTAAGCACGTGAATCTCTGGGCTGAACGATCTTGATTACCACGCCGGGCCCGGGGCTGTCAAAGCGCCGTACCTGCTAAAGAGCGATCATCCGGGCCCCTGGTCCAGAGGGGGGAGCCTCAAGTCGACGCCGTTTTTCTCCAGCTCCCGGTAGTACTCTTCCCGGACCGCCGGGTCCTCCTCGTCGTAGCGGAGCTTGAACGAGTAGGCGTTGGGGTTGTCGCTCCGGGCCGCGCCCACGGGGTCGTACTTGCCCTTGGCGGTGACGGTCACCGCGCTGGGCTCCCACCCCTTGAAGGCAAGCTGGCGGAAGGGCCCCTTCCCCGTGTTGAAGTGCTGGTGGTACTGGTTGAGGATGGGCGAAATGACGCTGTAGGGCTTGACCGGCAGCTTGATCCTCTTGGCGGCGTCCCGCTCTTCGCCGGGCATGAACAGGAGCTCGTAACCCTCGCCCTGGACGATCATCACGTGGGCGCCCGGGCCGTGCCGGTGCGCGGTGACGTAAGTCCCCTCGGAGACCTCCAGAATATGAATCTGCGATGAAGCGTTGCCCATGTAGAGGCGCATTATGGAGGTGCGCGTGCCCTTTTCCGCCCACTGGTCCAGGGTGAAGTTCCGGATGTCGGGGATGAAGTTGGTCTCGAAAAGACGCAGGTTCCAGTGTTTCCCCTCCTCGCTGTAATAGCCTTCCATGCGGTAGTGGTAGCGGTCCTTGAAGGGAAAGGGGTTGTTAAAGACGTAGTCCCGGTTGTGGTAGAGGTTTATGACCTGGGCCATATTGGTCCCGAAGATCACGCGGCAGGCCTCGCTCCCGGAACTGTTGAATTCCTGGTGCCAGGCGTTGAGGGGAATGGCGAGGAGCGAGCCTTCCGACCATTCGAGGGTCCTCCTGGGCTCCCCTTCCTGCCAGATCTCGGTGGCGCCGCTGCCCTTGAGCACGTACATCACGGCCTCGTACATGTGGTGCTCGGGCTTGAGCTGTCCCTTGGGCGGAATCTCCACGATCTGAAGGTTCAGCCTCTCCTGGTTCGCCAGGCGAGTATAGGCGGCTTTGCCGCCCCGTCTCTCCCAGTCCCCCAGGGGAACGTTTTGCAAGTCCAGGAGATAGCTCCCTTCGTAGAGGGGGACGCCTTCCTGCTCGACGAATTTCATGTAGTGGCTGCCTACCCACCACTGGTCGAAGGTCATTTCCTGCTTGGCCATAGCGGTAGTCTCCTCAGCATTTCTTTATCCAATTACCACCCCGAAAGGCAAGGGGAAAGGGCCGCCCTTCTACACGGGACCGCATACCCTCGGGTTGACACACAGGGCAGATACGCTAAGTTCTGGTCCATCGACAAGAGCGCATCAGTGAAGTAGCATAGAATCAAGCGAGGTTTCGACTATGGCGACTCCTGAATTTGTTTACGAAGATCCATTTCCGTTGGGAAAAGACGATACCGAATACCGCCTTCTGACCAGGGAGCACGTTTCGGTCGCTTCCTTCATGGGGAAAGACATATTGAAGGTGGAGCCCGAGGCCCTGACCCTGATAGCCGGCGAGGGCATTCGCGATGTCTCTTTCCTGATGCGAACCGCCCATCTCAAGCAGGTGGCGGCCATTCTCAAGGACCCCGGGGCCTCGGACAACGACCGCTACGTGGCCCTGGCGATGCTCCGCAACGCGGATATCGCCGCCAAGGGGGTGCTGCCCTTTTGCCAGGATACGGGGACGGCGACGATCTTCGGCAAGAAGGGGCAGCAGGTCTGGACCGGGGTCCGGGATGAAGAGTTCCTCTCCAAAGGGATCTACAAGACCTACACCGAGGAGAACCTTCGCTATTCCCAGACCGCGGCGCTGGACATGTACGACGAGGTGAACACGGATACCAACCTGCCGGCGCAGATCGACCTCTATGCGACCGACGGAATGGAATACAATTTTCTCATGATCACCAAGGGCGGGGGCTCGGCCAACAAGACTTTTCTCTACCAGGAAACCAAAGCCCTGCTGAATCCCGAGAGCCTGAAGAGGTTTCTCACGGAGAAGATGAAGACCCTCGGCACGGCCGGCTGTCCCCCCTACCACCTGGCCTTTGTCATCGGCGGCACTTCCGCAGAGGCGTGTTTGAAAACCGTCAAGCTCGCCTCCGCCCGCTATCTGGACCGTTTACCCACCACCGGCAACAAACTGGGGCGGGCGTTCAGGGACCCGGAGCTGGAAGCGGCCATGCTGGAAGCGGCCTATGGGGCGGGATACGGGGCCCAGTTCGGCGGAAAGTATTTTGCCCTGGACGTCCGGGTGATTCGCCTGCCGCGCCACGGGGCGTCCTGTCCCGTGGGGATCGGCGTTTCCTGTTCGGCGGACCGCAACATCAAGGGCAAGATCAACCGGGACGGGGTCTGGCTCGAGGTGCTGGAGCGGGAGCCCGGAAAGCTGATACCGGAGGAGTACCGCGGCAAGGTCGCCGGCAACGTCGTCAAGGTGGATTTGAACCGCCCCATGAAGGAGATCCTGGCAGAGCTGAGCCGGCATCGGGTCACCACCCAACTCTCCCTCACGGGGCCCATGATCGTAGCCAGGGACATCGCCCACGCGAAATTAAAGGAGCGGCTGGACCGCGGCGAGGGCCTGCCCCAGTATTTGAAGGACCATCCCGTCTACTACGCGGGACCGGCCAAGACCCCTGCCGGCATGCCGTCGGGTTCCTTCGGCCCTACCACCGCGGGCCGCATGGATTCCTACGTGGATCTCTTTCAGTCCCACGGCGCTTCCATGGTCATGCTCGCCAAGGGCAACCGGAGTCCCCAGGTAGCCGCGGCATGCAAAAAATACGGCGGCTTCTATCTCGGCTCCATCGGCGGCCCGGCGGCCCTGTTGGCCCAGGAAAACATAAAGAAGGTGGAAGTGATCGAGTACCCCGAGCTGGGAATGGAGGCGGTGTGGAAGATCGAGGTGGAGGATTTCCCGGCTTTTATCCTCATCGACGACAAGGGCAACGACTTCTTCAAGCAGGTCCTCTCCTAGAGACCGCGGGCGCCCCCGGCGTTGCGGAAGGGGTTCCTCACTATTTTTTGCCGCACGGGTGCGTTGACAACGCGGCTCCCCAAGGCATATATAGGACGCCCGGCAATTGGATTTCCACAACCTGCGTCGAGAAAGGAATCGATAACTCGCCGTGCGTTTCGGCGCTCATTATCTTCCCACCTATGTGCCCCGGCTCGAAGGATCGGTGCATCGCTTTTACGGCTTGGTATTCGAGCAGATGGAAGAGTTGGAGCGGCTTGGGTTCCACGACGTCTGGGTGACCGAGCATCACTTCAGCGGTTACGGCGGGACCATCCCGCACCCGCCGAGTTTTCTTGCCGCCATTGCCAGGACCACGCGGCGGATTCGCCTTGGCGTCGCCATCAGCGTCCTTGCGTTGCACCAACCCCTGGAAGTCGCCGAGTCCTACGCCATGGTGGATGTCATATCCGACGGGAGGCTGGAGTTCGGGGTTGGTAAGGGGAGCGAGGCCGTTGAGTACCGGCGTATGGGGCTATCCCAGGAGACCGCCACGCGGCACATGAAGGAGGCAACGGATATCATCCGCCGGGCCTGGTCCGACGAGCCCGTCAACTATCGTGGCGAGTTATTCGAGTACCGCGATGTGAGCGTGCTCCCGAAACCGGTGCAGCGGCCCCACCCGCCTATCTGGGCGGGGGCCGCCAAGAGCGAGGATACCTTTCGTTGGGCCGGTGAGAACGGCTTCCATCTGATGACCCTGCCTTACATGTACGAGACCCCGGATTTCTTGAGGAAAAACATCGCGGTGTACCGGGAGGCCCTCTCCGAAGCGGGACACGGACCTCGTGAAGTTCTGGGCAAATTTCACGTTTACGTGAGCGACAGCCGGGACCGGGCGGTGGAGGAATCCGCACCTTATTTGCAAAACTACCATGACGCCCACGCGGCGGCGGACCCGGAGCGCCTGCGGAAAATGCGACGCCATGACAACTTCGCCGCTGAAATGGAGCAGGGGTTTATCATCGCGGGAGATCCTGAGCGCTGCATCGACGCCATCTACCGCTGGCGGGAGGAAGTCGGTCTCACCGCGCTGTCCGGAACCTTTCATTTCGGCGGCCTGCCGCAGGGGATGGCCCTTAAGAACATCAGGCTCTTCGCCGAGAAGGTTTTACCCGCTTTCGCGGGGCCGGACCCGGCCTGACGTGTATAGTTTCTCTCAGGAAAGATTGGAGGTGTATGGATGAAAGACCTGCAGACGTTTCTCGATGAGTGGGAAGAAAAGTATCCCCGGGAAGTGTGCCGCATTCAAAGGGAAGTCTCCGTCAAACACGAGATGACCGCTCTCGCCGCGCGGCTGGAGAAGCTCCATCTGTTTCCCATCTTGATCTTTGAAAAACCCGTGAGTCCCTCGGGCGAGAAGCTCACCCATCCCGTGGTGACCAATTTGCTTGCGAGCCGCAAACGGTGCGCCGCGGCCCTGGGCATTCCGCAGCGCGGGGTGGCCCAGGGTTACTCCTCCCTTATGTCCAAGCGCCTGACCCCGATTGTCGTCGGCCGCGATGAGGCCCCGGTCAAGCAGGTGGTTTTCAAAGGGGAAGAGGTGGACCTGAACAAGCTGCCTCTGCTTAGCCATCATGCGGGAACCTCGGGCCAGCGGTTGACCGGCGCCATGGCCACCACGGTGAACCCCGCAACGGGAATCGACAATTGTTCCCTGCAAAGCGCGTCCATACGGCGCCGGGACAAGCTCACCTGGGCCAACGGGCCGGCCTCGCATAACTCGCTGAACATGAAAGCCTGGTGGGACAGCGGCAAGGACTGCCCCGTGGCGTTCTGGATCGGACACCACCCGGCGGCCTCGTTGGGGGGGCAGCAGCGGCTCGGTTATCCGGAAAGCCACTATCCCGGAATGGGCGGTATTATCGGAGAACCCATGCGATTGGTGCCAACGGAGACCTTCGGAGACAAGCTCCTCGTGCCGGCGGACGCGGAAATTGTGATCGAGGGCTACGCCCCTCGGGACCTCTACGAGTCCGGCCATTACGCGGGGGACCACGCCAAAACCATGATTCCCATCGGACCGGCCCCCGCCGTTATGGTTACCTGCATCACTCACCGGCGGGAGGCCTACTACCACGATATCGGAGTGGGCCACGCGGACAACCTGGTGATGGGAGGGTTCGCTCTCGAGGCGGCCGTTTACGAGGCGGCAAGACGGGTGGCGCCGGCCGTGAAAAACGTGCATCTGCCGCTTTCCGGTTTGTGCCGGCGTATCGTGTACGTGCAGGTCAGCGACGCCACGGCGGGAAACCCGAAAGCCATCATCTCGGCGGCGCTTCCGGTGGACAACCGGATCAAGTATATCTTCGTTGTGGACGAGGACGTGGATATCTTCGACGACCGGGAAGTCATGCTGGCCCTCGTCAATCGGGCTCAACTGGACCGCGATATGGTTCTCATCTCCGGTTTACCGGACACGGTCATCGACCCCATCAGCGTCCGGGTGGGCGATGGATACGTAACGGCCAAGGCCGGTTTCGACCTGACGCTACCCCCGTCGCCCCGGCCCGGATTTCCCAAACAGTTCGAGGAAAGCATCGGGTTTCCCGCCGAGCTGGAGCAAAAAATGCGCGTGGAGGACTACCTGGACGGCGATACTCTGAAATGGTTGGAAAGGGAGGCTCAGTAATGTCTGCTTACGATCCCAAGCCGGGGGCCGACAAGTTTTGCTTTGTCGTTTGCCCCCATTGCAAGAAGACCGTCTACGTGAAAAAGACCTTCTGGTTGCCGCGTTTTGCCCACGTGAAAATCTGGTGCAACCACTGCTCCGAGGAGTTTGCCAAGGAGGAATCGCCGGAGGTCGTCGGGCTGTAGCTATCAAACTGTTGCCGGAGAAAGTTCATGCTCAAGGAAATCGATTTGAAAGGAGCCTATCGGGTGACACCCTCGGGGCTCTATCTCTTTACCACGGCGCGCGGGGATAAACGCAACGTGCAGTTCGCCTTGCGCGCCCTGGGCACGCCGAGGAGCCTCCGCTTCTCCCGGCGGGCGTGCAAAAGCACAGCTACAGACTGGAGCTTATCGAGGAAACCAGGGATTTTGTTCTCAACGTCCGCACTGATCGAGAATTGCACGCCATCCAAAAGAGCATCGGCATGAGCGGGCGCGACGTGGAGGACAGGTTTGCGGCCCAGAGCTTGGAAACGCTGCCGGCCAAACACGTAAAAGCCCCCCTGGTCAAGGGGTGCCACGCCAACGTGGAGTGCCGTATTCGCAACCGGATGGATTCCGAGACCACGGTCATTTTTCTCGCCGAGGCCCTGGCCTGCCACGTGGACGAATCCTTGCCTCCGGTGGCGCGCCTCGGAGGCAAGACCTTCCGCCTCGACGGGCCCATCGACTGATTCAGTCAAAGACTACGGTTTTGTTGCCGCATGGCAGAATTCGCCTTCCCAGGTGAAGGCGGATGGCGCGGGCGAGGACCATGCGCTCCAGATCGCGTCCCTTGCGCACCAGGTCCGCCACCGTGTCCCGATGGCTGATGCGGACGACTTCCTGTTCGATGATGGGGCCCTCATCCACCGCCGGGGTAACGTAATGGCTGGTTGCCCCTATGATTTTCACCCCGCGGGAGTGCGCCTGAGCGTAGGGGTTGGCGCCGGCGAATGCCGGGAGAAACGAGTGGTGGATGTTGATAGTCCGGTTGGGGTAACGGGACACGAACTCGCTGGTGAGAATCTGCATGTAACGCGCGAGAACGATCAGGTCGGCCCCTACGGAAGCCAGCAGGCTCAGTTCTTTTTCCTCCTGGGCCCGTTTATTCGCGGCGGTTATTGGAAAAACGTGGTAGGGGATGCCGTGCTGCCGGGCGACGGGGCGAAGCTCGTCGTGGTTGCTTATAATGGCCACCACGTCGGCCTGGAGCTCGCCGATGCTGTGGCGGTGGAGGAGGTCCACCAGGCAGTGATCGAGGCGGGAAACGAATATTGCGATGCGCGTCTTGTCCTCGGAGAAGCGAAGCTCCCACTGCATGCCGAAGGAGTCCGCCAGGGGCTGGAAGGCCGGTCCGATGGCGTCCCTGGGCAGATCAAATTCCTCCAGATCCCATTCCACGCGGGAAAAGAACTGTTGGGTCTCGAAGTCGATATGCTGGTCTGCGTGCAGGATATTGCCGCCGTGGCGGTAGACGAAGTCCGATATGCTCCAGACCAGGCCCTTTTGATCCCGGCACATCATGAGCAGTGTGGCTGTTCCTTTGGTTTTCGAGCCGTTGGGCATGGGCGATTTCCCGGCGGGACCCCGTTGATACCGAGCGCAGACGGCGGGGCACTCCTCACTAAATTCAGTATATCGACTTTTCGGAAATTGCGGTAGCCGCCGACTGCTCTCCAAGTTTCAGATTTCCGAAGCGGCCCTTGCCCCCTGCCTTGACCGGCCGCCGGGGCCGTGATCCAATGGGGCCCGCACACCGTTGCCCGCGGCACCGTGGAGCATTGGATGAAAAACGAGTTCTATCCATCCGATGAGACGTACCTGGAAGCCCTGGCCGATGCCCTGCACGTGGAATACAAAGCCATTGCCGATGCGGGTTTCATCCTCCAGATCGACGATCCCGACCTGCCCGACGGCTGGCAGGTCAACGCCCAGATGAAGGTACCCGAGTATCGGAAGTTTGCCGAGGTCCGGGTGGAGGCCCTGAATCATGCCCTGAGAGGGATCCCCTCGGAAAAAGTCCGGCTTCACGTCTGCTGGGGGAGTTACCACGGTCCCCACAAACACGATATCCCTCTCAAGGACATCGTGGACATCTTGCTCAAGGTGCGCGCCGACGCCTACTCCATCGAGGCCTCCAATCCGTGCCACGCCCATGAGTGGCGCGTTTGGGGCGACGTCAAGCTTCCCGACGGCAAGATCCTTATCCCCGGGGTGGTGAGCCACTCGAGCGACTTCATCGAACACCCGGAGCTGGTGGCCGAGCGATTGGTGCGGTACGCGCGGCTCGTGGGGCGGGAGAACGTTATCGCCGGCACGGACTGCGGTCTCGGCACCCGGGTGGGGCACCCTAAAATCGCATGGGCCAAGCTCAAGGCTATGGTGGAGGGGGCCCGTATTGCCAGCAAGCAACTGTGGGGGAGGTAGGTAGAGCGGGAGCGCGCGTGGGAAGCTAGCCGGCCACTGCCGTAGCGGGGGATACGACGGCACGGTCGGGGATCCTGAGAGCGGTTGCGCCTGCCAGCAGGCCCAGCATTCCGCCGATGATAAAAGCGAGCTTATATTCCCCGAACCAGTTGTAAACGAGCCCGGCGCCAATGGCCGCGCATGCGGAGCCCACCTGGTGGGAAAGAAAGATCCATCCGTAGACGCGGCCGATGGATCTTCTCCCGAAGGCATCCGCCGCGATGGCAATAGTCGGCGGCACCGTGGCGAACCAATCCAGGCCGTAGATGACGGCAAACACGAAAAGCCCCGAAATATTGGTAACGTAAGGGAGAACGAACAGGGAGATCCCCCGCAGAGAATAAAAAACGGCGAGGAGCTTTCTCGGGGACACCTTGTCGGTCATGTGCCCCGACAGCATCGTGCCCACGAAGTTCATTCCCCCCATGACGCCGATGGTGGCTGCCGCCGTGACTTCGGGGAAGCCCCGGTCGATGGCGTGGGGGATGAGGTGAGTGCCGATCAGCCCCCCGGAGGTCGCCCCGCACACGAAAAAGCAGCCGGAAAGAAGCCAGAACGTGGGTGTCCTAACTGCTTGGGTGATCGAGGTGGTAGCGGCTGCCGGGTCTGCCGCGGGCCTGCGGTCGAATCGCCCGAGACTCGTCGGTTGGGCGGTGCCATTCCCGAGGGGTTCCAGGCCCACTTCGGCGGGATCGTCCCGCATCAACAAGGCAATGACCGGCATCAGGACCAGGGCAAAGACAACCACCACCATGACGCTGCCGCGCCATCCCGCCACGATGATCACGGCCATCAACAAGGGGAGGAAAATCAGTTGCCCCGTCGAGTTGGCGCTATTGAGGATGCCAAGAGCCAGGCCGCGGCGCGTCACAAACCAGCGATTGGCTACGGTGGCGCCCAGCACCGCCCCGAGCAGCCCCCCTCCAATTCCGGTGATGATTCCCCAGAAGAGAATGAGCTGCCAGAGCTCCCTCATCTGGGTCGTGGCGGTGATGCCCGTGACCAGGAGGGTGAGGCTCATGAGGATCATGCGCCGAGGGCCGAAGCGGTCCATGAGCCATCCTCCCAGGGGAGAAGTCAGGCCTAGCAGGAAGAGATTCAGGCTCGCAGCCGTGGCGATGCCAGCCCGGCTCCAGCCGAACTCCGCCTGCAAGGGATGAATCATGACCGTGAGGGCGGAGCGTGTCCCCGAGGTGGTAAAGGTGGTCATGAAGCTCAGCGCAACGACGAGCCAACCGTAATAGAACGGAACGGGGAGAGGTGGTCCCGTTTGGCGTTGCACGGATGGTTTTGAATCCATTGACGAACGGTAACAGGGTAGATTGCGGCGTGTCAATCTGCTGCGGCCCAGAGCACACGGTCGGGGGGCAGCGCAAGACCCAGGTCCTCCCAGCTCACTCCGCGGTCGCGGCTCTGGAGGATCTGCCCCGGTCCGCCGGAACCCATGTAGTGCGGCAAGGGCAGGGCATAGCCGCGGGAAACGTTGCCCAAGCCCGCGAAGAGGATATCGGGATTATTCGGATGAGGCGCCAGGGCCCAGACCATGGCCGCCAGGATATCGGGTAGACCCGCTGTCGCTCGATGCCAGGACCTGGCATCATCGAAGCTGCGATAGATCGCGGCGCGCGAGTTCTCCGGCCGATTCCAAAAACCCGGTGACTGGTCCGCGGTGGCCACAACGAAGGTGGAGTTTTTCTCTGCCCCGGAGGGCGGCAGAATGACGAAATCGTGAAAGTAATCGCGAGTAAAACCGTTTTCGGCTCTTACCCATCCCCGGGCAGGATCATTGCTGGTGAAAAAGCCGCGCGCGGTGGACACGAAATAGGTCTCGAAGCTATGGGGAAGGTTTCGCAAAATATGGATGTCCTTGTACTCGATGCCGCCGGTGACGTCTTCCCACGTGCGGCCCCGATCGTGGCTTCGCAGGATGCTGCCGTGCTCCACGCTCAAGAAGAGGATGTTGGAATTGTCGGGATGGATGAAAATATTGGTGATGTGGGCCACATGGGGTCTGCGCGGGAACCACCACTTGTAGCGCACCGCGTCCGGATGAGCCTCCACGGGGTGAACGAAGGTTTGAAAAAACCGAACACCGTTTTGCAACGCAAAGGCCATCACTGAAGTGAGAGCCTCCCAGCTGTCCCCGCCGTCCTCGCTGCGGTAGAGCCAAACGGGCTCCATCCCGGCGTACAGGACGTCGTCGGAGGCAGGATCCACCGCCACCGAGCGAACGTCGCCTTCCAGCACCTTCGTCCATTGTTTGCCGCCGTCGATGGTGCGGTACAGGCCGTCGTGGGCAACACCCGCAAAGACCCTTTCCGGACTCCGGGTGCAGCCGGCAAGGGCCTCGATGATGGCGCCTGAAAAGCTCGAGCTCACGGCTTCGAAACCGCCGCCCTGCCGCCGCCAAACATGGACCCCGTCCTGAGTTCCCGCGTACAGACGCACCGCGTCGCTCATATGCTTATTGCCTCCATCGGAATGGAATCTCACGCACTAGCCACGGCCGAAGCGCAACTCGCCCCCCCCCAATTACGCCACAAGATAGGTTCATAGATCAACCGGGTTGGTGAAGTAAAGGGGGGGTATTGGAGTTGGAGGGCCGACGCGTCTTGTGGTAGAAGGGGACTATGGAGCACACCGAACCGTTAAGGTTGGAGAAGCAGGGAGAGCCGGCGCTGGGCATTCGGGACGCCCTGGAGATCTCCGATTCTCTGGGAGAGTTGCTGCGCGTGCGCCGGGAGGTGGATCCCCTCATCGAGGTTCCCGCCGTACTCAAGGCCGCCGCCTCGCTCAAGCCCGTGCCGGCGGTGCTCTTCGAAAACGTGCGCGGCTATAGGGGCCGGCGCATGCTAGGCAACCTCTTTGCCGAACACCGTCGCTTCTCTCTCATGTGCGGCTTCGCGCCGGGGGAGGAGATGACCAAGTCGAGCCTTCTCAAGTCCCTCGACCATCCCATTGCGCCTGTCAGGGTGGATTCCGCTCCCTGCCAGCAAAACGTGGTGGTGGGCGCCGTGGCCCTGGAGCAGCACATTCCCCCTACCCACGGGGCTTCCAAGGTCCAGCGGAAATATTATCAAACGGCCATTTTCCTGAAGCACCCGCGCACGGGGGTGATGAATCTGGCCATCAACCGAGCGTGTATCCAGCCCGACGGCCGATTGAGCATCAATATTCAGGGCGACCAGCACGGCGGGCTCTACCTTCAGCAGGCCATGGAGATGGGTCAAGCGCTTCCCCTCGCGCTGTGCATCAGCGTCCCTCCGGCCATGTACCTGGCGGCAGTGACCAAACTCCCTTACGGGTACTCCGAAACGGATTTTGCCGGGGGCATTTTGGGCAGGCCCGTAGAAATGGTCCGGTGCAAGACGGTGGACCTGGAGGTGCCCGCGGCGGCGGAGATCGTCGTGGAGGGGGAAATCCGGCCCCCCTATGAACGTGGAAACGACGGTCCCTGGCCGGAGTATCTGGGCTACCTGGGCATGGAAGTGCATCCCCCCATCGTGGACGTCACCTGTGTGACCTACCGGAACGAGCCGGTTGAAAACATTATCGTTCCCGGCCTCTCGCCCCATATGCTCGGCCTGGGAACCCAGGCGCAGTTCTTCCGTTTCCTTCGGTCGGCCTTCGGGGAGTTCGTGGTGGACTCCCATCTTTTGCCGCGAACGGCGGGTCACCTGGGGATCGTCAAGGTCCGCAAAAGTGAAATCCACCATGAGGGGCTGCAGATGAACGTCGCCGTTGCCGCCTTCGGGTTTCTCAATTACCTGGACAAGGTCGTCGTAGTGGACGAGGATGTCAATATCTACGATTTTACCGAAGTGGAATGGGCCTGCACGACACGTTGCGATCCGGCGGAGCAACTGCACGTGCTGCCCAGGGCGAGGACCAACCGGGTCAATCCCATCGCGGGAATTCACGAGCCGGCCGGCGAGCCAGTTACCAAAGCCAAACTGGTTGTGGACGCCACCATTCCCTGGAAATTCCGCAACGTGACGAAGGGAGACAATATAGGTTTTTTCACAAGGAGCGAGTGGCCCAAGGTGGAGTTGGCCGAATACCTCGAAGCCGAGGATCGTCGGAGCTTCCTGGGCTCTGCCAAGCTATCCAAGGGGAGGGACTCATGACCAAGGAAGAAAATGACCTGTTGACACAGACGGGAGCAGGAACGCCCATGGGTGAGGCCATGCGGCGCTACTGGATTCCCGTGGTCCTTTCGTCGGAGCTCGCCGAACCCGACGGCCCTCCGGTTCAGGTACGGCTCCTGGGAGAGAAGCTGGTGGCTTTCCGCGACAGCCAGGGCCGGGTGGGCCTGTTGGACGAATTTTGCGCCCACCGCCGGGCCTCGCTCTTTCTAGGGCGAAACGAAGAGTGCGGTTTGCGGTGTGTTTTCCATGGGTGGAAATTCGACGTGGAAGGCAATTGCGTAGACATGCCCAACGAGCCCGCGCAGACCAATTTCAAGGACCAGATACGCTTGAAGTCCTATCCCACGGTGGAACTCGGCGATGTCGTGTGGGCTTACATGGGGCCTGAAGACAAAACGCCGCCGCTGCCCGAGTTCGAGTGGGCCCGGGTGCCCCAGGGGCAGCGATTCGTCTCCAAAACGTGGCAGGAATGCAACTGGCTCCAGGCGCTGGAAGGCGGTTTCGACGGCGCCCACGCCTCGTATCTCCACCGCGTCGTGGATCCCAAGACCCTTCGGCCGGGGACGCGCCGTTTCTGGATCGAATCCCCCACGCCGAAAGCGGACGTGGAGATCACGGACTTCGGTTACGTGTGCGCCTCTATTCATCCCATGAACGACCGCGAGAACATGATCTGGACCGCTCAGTTCGTGATGCCCTTTCACCAGATCCGTTCCTCCTTTGTCGCGGGAGTGATCCAGGAGTCCATGGTGGAAGGCCACATGTGGGTGCCCATGGACGATGACAACTGCATGGTCTACAACTGGATGTACGCTTTCGGCGACCGCGCCCTGGAGAAGGGACACCTGGAGCACATCGAGGAGGCCCGGGGGAGGGGCGGGGAGGAGCAGACGGCGGATTTCCGCAAGACCCGCAATAAAGACAACACCTGGCTTATCGACCGGGAAGTCCAGAAATACGAGACCTACACGGGCATCGAGGGTATCAATACCCAGGACCACGCCATCACCGAGAGCATGGGGCCCATCGTGGACCGGACCGAGGAGCATCTGGGAACCACCGACCGCGCCATTATCGCGGGACGCCACCTGCTGATGCAGGCGGCGCGCCGGGCCGGGGAGGGGGGAGAGCTTCCCGGAATCAAGCCCACCTACACTTCCATTCGCGCCATGGGCAGGGTTTTGCCCCGTGAGGTCCATTGGCTGGATGCCATGCGGGACAGCCTCTTCCCCGGCGGCAACGGCAAAACGAAGCGGGCTGGAGGCATGTGAAGTGGCGGTGGGGATGGGCGGCGCGTGATGGAGTCCCTGGGTGTCTTGATCCTACGGCTTACCTTCGGAATCATCTTTACCCTGCACGGGCTGCATCAGTTTTTCGGCTGGTTTGGCGGTGGTACGATGCCGAACGTTATGGATCGGCTCGGCTTCCGCCCGCCAAGGCTATGGGCGTCGCTCTGCGGCCTGGGAAACCTGGTAGCGGGGGTGATGCTTGCCCTCGGGGCCCTCACTTTTTTGGGATGCGCGCTCCTCATTACGGTGATGTTGGTTGCTTTGATTGCGGTGAAACTGGAGAAAGGTTTCTGGGAGCGGGACGGCGGATACGAGTACAATCTGGCGGTGATCGGCACCGCCGTCGCCATCGGAGTGATGGGCCCCGGCCCCCTATCCGTGGATGCGGTGCTGATGCCCGCGTTGGTGCGGCCGGAGTGGTTCCCGGCGGCGCTGATCCTTTGCCTGGGCGTGGCGGCGGTGGGATTTGCCCGGAGGCGGCGTCCCCTCGTGCAGGAGAATTGAGCCGTAACGCTCTTGAAAAAGGATTGAGGTTTATATAGGAGGGCGGCGATGCGGCATTTCAGCGTTGGACTATGGTTGGTCGCAGGCCTGGTGGGGGCCGCCGTGTTCTGGATTTTTCAAGTGCTCACCGGTCCTTCCACGATCATCCAGTCCATGGGGCAGCGGATTGTCTCCCAGGGAGGGTATTCCCAGTCCATGCTGCCGCCTATCGGTTGGGGCGTTCATATCGGTGTGAGCCTGGTGTATTCCCTGGCCTTCGCGGTCCTGATGGTGATCCCTTTCATGCTTGCGGAATACGCCAGGCTCGTGCTGGGTCTTGTGGTGGCGGGGACCCTCGGTTGGGGTGCGACTCTTATTTCCACGCCCGCGGAAGCGGCGGCCGTCAGCGTTCTAAGCGGTCACGGCTACCCGGCGGTCCTGCCGCCACTGAACCGGACCTTCGGGCCTGCGCTTTCAAGTCACCTGCTCTTTTTCGCGGCGGTCTGGCTCGTCTATCAGTATATCCCTTACGTGAGCCGGAGGCATTGATCCTCGGGCATTCTGCCGCGGGATTCTCCCTCCCCCCAGTCTTGCCGAGCACGGTAGGTTCCGTGCGATGCGTTTGCCCGGAAGGTCCCGGGCGGGTCGCGGCCGCCACCAGGGAAGTCCTATCCTATCTCCCGGTAGTGAAGCGCGGCTAGCGATGAGGCGCGGGCTCAGGTAGGTTTTGTTATGACCAGATTTTGGATGGTTGCGGGCCGCCGGACCGGGTTCCATGGCTGAGTTCGGAGGCGCGTCCCAAAAGCGGAAAGTTTTCTACGGCTGGTACATC
>Ga0326597_10000856_pt1 | contig 51732 bp, 50 predicted proteins | sample RVTome_12_FD_203789 | JGI IMG/M metagenome (GOLD analysis project Ga0326597, IMG submission 203789) | Soil microbial communities from uranium-contaminated site in the Upper Colorado River Basin, Wyoming, United States - RVT100D185 | ecosystem: Environmental > Terrestrial > Soil > Contaminated >... | reverse complement strand
ATCGGCACCGCCGGCGGCACTGGCTACGCCATCGAGTTCGGCGGCGAGGCGGTGCGGGCGATGACCATGGAAGGGCGCATGACGGTCTGCAACATGGCCATCGAGGCCGGCGCCCGCGCCGGCATGATCGCCGTCGACGCCACCACCGTCGCCTACCTCGAGGGGCGGCCGTTCGCGCCCACCGGGGCGCTCTGGGCGCAGGCCGCCGCCGCCTGGCGCGACCTGCACAGCGACGCCGACGCCGACTTCGACGCGGTGATCGAGATCGACGGCAGCGCGCTGCGACCGCAGGTCACCTGGGGCACCTCGCCGGAGATGGTGCTGCCGGTCGACGGCCGCGTGCCCGACCCGGCGGCCGAAGCCGACGCCACCCGGGCCGACGGCTACCGCCGGGCGCTGCAGTACATGGGGCTGGAGGCGAACACGCCGATCACCGCCATCGCCATCGACAAGGTGTTCATCGGCTCGTGCACCAACGGCCGCATCGAGGACCTGCGCGCGGCGGCCGCGGTGGCGCGCGGCGGGCGCGTCGCCGCCAACGTCAAGCTGGCCCTGGTGGTGCCGGGCTCGGGCCTGGTCAAGGCGCAGGCCGAGCAGGAGGGGCTGGACCAGATCTTCCGCGCCGCCGGCTTCGAGTGGCGCGACCCGGGCTGTTCCATGTGTCTGGCGATGAACGCCGACCGCCTCGGCGCCGGCGAGCGCTGCGCCTCGACCTCGAACCGCAACTTCGAGGGGCGCCAGGGGCAGGGCGGGCGCACCCACCTGGTCAGTCCGGCGATGGCCGCGGCCGCGGCGCTGGCCGGTCACTTCGTCGACATCACCGCGCATTGAGCCGGAGCGAGGAGAACACAATGGACAAACTGGTCACCTTCACCGGCATCGTCGCCCCGCTGGACCGCGCCAACATCGACACCGACGCGATCATCCCCAAGCAGTTCCTCAAGTCGATCGAGCGCACCGGCTTCGGCCCGTTCCTGTTCGACGAGTGGCGCTACCTCGATCACGGCGAACCCGGCATGGACTGCAGCGACCGGCCGCTGAATCCGGACTTCGTGCTCAACCAGCCGCGCTACGCCGGCGCTACGGTGCTGCTGACGCGGGCCAATTTCGGCTGCGGCTCCAGCCGCGAGCATGCGCCCTGGGCGCTGCTCGACTTCGGCATCCGGGTCATCGTCGCGCCGAGCTTCGCCGACATCTTCTACAACAACTGCTTCAAGAACGGCATCCTGCCGGTGGTGCTCGACGCGGCCACCGTCGAGCGCCTGTTCGCCGCCACCGCGGCGACCGCCGGCTTCTCCCTGGCCCTCGACCTGCCGGCGCAGACCCTGACCACCGGCGACGGCGATGTGCTCGCGTTCGAGCTCGATCCGGCGCGCAAGAAGTGCCTGCTCGAAGGGCTCGACGACATCGGCCTGACGCTGCAGCACGTCGACGCCATCCGCGCCTTCGAGGCGCGCCACCGCGACGCCAACCCCTGGCTGTTCAGCTGAGAGCTTGAGAAGAAATCGTAGCGAGCGGTCCGCGCAGCAGATCCGTTCTCAAGCGCTGAGCCCCCCACGGAGCCCATGACATGACCCACAAGATAGCAATCCTCCCCGGCGACGGCATCGGCGTCGAGATCATCGCCGAGGCGGTCAAGCTGCTCGACTGCCTGCGCCGCGACTTCGGCCTGGCGGTCGAGACCGAGGAGGCGCTGGTCGGCGGCAGCGCCTACGACGCCAGCGGCACGCCGCTGCCCGAGGCGACGCTGGCGCTGGCGCGGGCGGCCGACGCGGTCCTGCTCGGCGCCGTCGGCGGGCCGAAGTGGGAGCCGCTGGACATCAGCGTGCGCCCCGAGCGCGGCCTGCTCGGCCTGCGCGCCGAGCTCGAGCTGTTCGCCAACCTGCGCCCGGCGCTGCTCTACCCGCAGCTGGCCGACGCCTCGACCCTGCGCGCCGACGTCGTCGCCGGCCTCGATCTGATGATCGTGCGCGAACTGACCGGCGGCATCTACTTCGGCCAGCCGCGCGGGGTCGAGACCCTGGCCGACGGCCAGCGCCGCGGCTTCAACACCCTGGTCTACACCACCTCCGAGATCGAGCGCATCGGCCGGGTGGCGTTCGAGATCGCGCAAAAGCGCGGCCGCCGCCTCTGCTCGGTCGACAAGGCCAACGTGCTCGAGTGCACCGAGCTCTGGCGCGAGGTGATGACCGGGCTGGCCGCCGACTACCCCGACGTCACCCTGTCGCACATGTACGTCGACAACGCGGCCATGCAGCTGGTGCGCGCGCCCAAGCAGTTCGACGTCATGGTCACCACCAACATGTTCGGCGACATCCTCTCCGACTGCGCGTCCATGCTCACCGGCTCCATCGGCATGCTGCCGTCGGCGTCGCTGAACGCCCGCAACCGCGGCATGTACGAGCCGATCCACGGCTCGGCCCCGGACATCGCCGGCCAGGGGGTGGCCAACCCGCTGGCGACCCTGCTGTCGGTGGCGATGATGCTGCGCTACTCGCTCGGCGAGCCGGCGCTGGCCGAGCGCATCGAGCGGGCCGTCAGCACGGTGCTCGACCAGGGGCTGCGCACCGGCGACATCATGTCGGCCGGCATGCGCCAGGTCGGCACCGCCGAGATGGGCGATGCCGTGGTCGCCGCACTGCGCGCCGCCTGAGGGCGCGAGCTGAGGTCGTGGCGAGCGGTTGCCGGAGCTGGCACCGCCCAACGCGGTGATCGGACCGCGCGGTAGATGTCTGCTCGGGGTCTGAGGCGACGCAGACAGCCGCCAGGCTGCACTCTATAATAACCGGTCCGCGCGGCTGCGCGCGGGCCGGTCATCGTCTATGCAGGAGTGGCGGTCATGAAGCGGGTGGGTTTCGTCGGTTGGCGCGGCATGGTCGGCTCGGTCCTGATGGACCGCATGCAGGCCGAGAACGATTTCGCCGCCATCACCGAGCCGGTCTTTTTCTCCACCTCCCAGGTCGGTGCCCCGGGGCCCGATGTCGGCCGTCCGACCGGACCGCTGGCCGACGCCAACGACGTCGCCCAGCTCAAGGCGATGGACGCCATCGTCTCCTGCCAGGGCGGCGACTACACCAGGGCGGTCTACGCCGACCTGCGCGCCAGTGGCTGGGACGGCTACTGGATCGATGCCGCCTCGGCCCTGCGCATGCAGGCCGACAGCGTCATCATCCTCGACCCGGTCAACCGCGACGTCATCGACCGCGCGCTCGACGCCGGGGTGAAGAACTACATCGGCGGCAACTGCACCGTCAGCCTGATGCTGATGGCCCTGGGCGGGCTGTTCCGCGCCGGGCTGGTGGAGTGGGCCACCGCGATGACCTACCAGGCGGCCTCCGGCGGCGGCGCCCGCCATATGCGTGAACTGCTGGTGCAGATGGGCCGCCTGCGCGACAGCGCCGGCGCCGCCCTCGACGACCCGGCGTCCGGCATCCTCGACATCGACCGCGAGGTGACCGCGGCGCTGCGCGCCGACGACTTCCCGCGCGACAACTTCGGCGTGCCGCTGGCCGGCAGCCTGATCCCGTGGATCGACGTCCAGTTGGACAACGGCCAGAGCAAAGAGGAGTGGAAGGGCTCGGCCGAGACCAACAAGATCCTCGGCCGCGAGGCCGACCCGATCCCGCTCGACGGCATCTGCGTGCGCATCGGCGCCATGCGCTGCCACAGCCAGGCGCTGACCATCAAGCTGACCCGCGACGTCCCGCTGGACGAGATCGAGGGTCTGCTGGCCACGGCCAACGACTGGGTCCGGGTGGTGCCCAACGACCGCCAGCTGAGCATGCGCGAGCTGACCCCGGCCGCCGTCACCGGGACCCTGCAGGTGCCGGTCGGCCGGCTGCGCAAGTTGGCCATGGGCGGTGACTACCTGGGGGCGTTCACGGTGGGCGACCAGCTGCTCTGGGGCGCCGCCGAGCCGCTGCGCCGCATGCTGCGCATCCTGCTGGAGCGTTAGCCGCGACCGCGCCGTGGGGACTCTGCCATTGCGGGTTGAACTGTCCGGGCTAGGCTCTTGTTTGAATGTGGATTGATTTGGGCTAACCTTGACCCTGACGCCGCGGTTCGGTCTTGCCTGACCGGACCCGGGCGGACCCAGACATGGACCCCCCAGGAAGCTGGCGGTCATAAGAACGAATCGGGAACAACCATGCTGAAACGAACCACGCTGCTGCTGGCCGCCCTGGGGATGCTGCTTCCGGTCGCCGTGTCGGCGCTCGGACTCGGCGAGATCCGCCTGAATTCGGCGCTCAACGAACCGCTGCGCGCCGAGATCCCGTTGATCTCGGTCAGCGCCGACGAGGCCGACCTGCTCAGCGTGCGTCTCGCGTCCAACGACCAGTTCCAGAAGGCCGGCATCGAGCAGACGGCGGACCTGCGTCTGCTCCGGTTCGATACCGTCACCGGCGCCGACGGCAAGCCGGCGATCAGGGTGACCACGCGTGAGGCGGTGGCCGAGCCGTATCTCAATTTCCTGATCGAGGTCAACTGGCCGACCGGGCGGGTGGTGCGCGAGTACACGGTCTTGCTCGATCCACCCGTGCTGATGCGAGGGGCTCCACCCGTCAGTCAGCTCCCCGCAGTAACCGAACCGGCGGCCGCAAGGCCGCCGTCAGTTTCTGCCCCCTCGATTTCGCCGCCGTCAGGCGGCGAGTACGGTCCGGTGGCCACGGGCGAGACCCTGTGGATGATCGCCCAGACCGTGCGCCCCGACAGCGGCCTGACCCTCCAGCAGGTGATGCTGGCGCTGCAGCAGGCCAACCCGGACGCCTTCATCCGCAACAACATCAACCTGCTCAAGGCCGGCGCGATCCTGCGCGTGCCGAGCCGGGACGAAATGGCAGCGCTGGCCGCCGAGGAGGCCCGTGCCAGCGCGCGCGCCCAGACCGCCGAATGGGACGCCTACCGCGGCCAAGTCGCCAGCCGCACCACGCCGGCGCCGCGCACGGAAACGCCCGCCGCAGGCGCACCCGCGCCTGCGGTCGCGGAAGACGCCCGGCTGAAACTGGTGGTGCCCGAGGAGCGGGCCGAGGCGGCACCGAGCATGGCGCCGGAAGGGGCCGGGGTGACCGGGGGCACGAGCGAACTGGCCGAACTCCGGCGGCAGCTCGACCTGGCCAGCGAAGAGGCCGAGGCGCGCCGGCTGCAGAACGACGAGCTGAACAACCAGATCCGCGAACTCGAGGAGCAGGTGACCGCGCTCGAGCAACTGATCGCGCTCAACGTCGACGAAATGGCTGCACTGCAGGAGAACCTCAAGGCGCGTGCGGAGGAGCCCGACGCGCCGGCAACGACCGCCACCGAGGCACCGGCGACTGACGAGGCACCGGCGACTGACGAGGCACCGGCGACTGACGAGGCACCGGCAACTGACGAGGCACCGGCGACTGACGAGGCACCGGCGACTGACGAGCAGATGGCGGCAGCCGGGGAACCGGCCACGCCCGCCGAGGCGCAACCGGCCGCGTCCGAACCGGCGCCCGAGGCCGCCCCGCCCGAACCGGCCGCCGCGCCGCCGCCGCCGCCGGCACCGGAACCCGGGCTGCTGGAGGATCCGTGGCTGCTCGGCGGCGCGGCGCTGATCTTGCTGGCGCTGATCGGCGTGGTCATCGCCAAGCGGCGTGGCGCAGCCCAGGCCGAGGCGGAGCCGACCGCCGAACCGTCCGCTGCCGAGACCGCGGTGCTGTTCGACGAGGCGGCCGTCGATACCCCGTCGCCGGCCGCGGAGCCGGCAGCCCCTTCCTTCGATCCGGGCGAGGCGACCGGCAAGGACGTGCTGCGCGAGTTCGTTCCGGAAGGGCTCGGCAAGCCGGCGGCGGCCGGCGAAGACCCGCTCGAACAGGCCGACGTGTTTCTCGCCTACGGCCGCAACGAGCAGGCCGAGGAGTTGCTGCGCAACGTCCTGACCAAGGAGCCAGGCCGACTCGACGTGATGCTCAAGCTGCTCGAGATCTACCACGCCAACCAGGACCGCGCGAGTTTCGAGCGCCAGCTCGAGGACCTGCACGACACCCTGGCCGGCGAGCCTGGTCCGCACTGGAATCGCGCCGTGGAACTGGCGCGCACCATTGCACCCGATCACCATCTGCTGGCGGGCCTGACGGCTGCGGGTGCGGTTGCGGCGGCCGGGAACGAGGAGATGGTCGCATTCGACCAGACGCCGGGCGGCGACGAGCTCGATATCGAGCTCGATCTCGACTTCGAACCGGTATTCGGCGACGAGGATGATAACGAGCCGCTCGACATCACCCAGGAGTTCACCAGCGAAGGGCTCGCGGACCTGACCGACGAGGGCGCCGTCGAGGCCGTGCTCGATACCGGCGACGAGGCCGAAGCCGCCGCGGATACCGATCTCGACTTCGATTTCGAGTCCGAGCCCGAGACCCCGACCCCCGAGGCTGAAGCGGAGCCGAGGGGGTTCGATCTCGATGGCGACGACGCGTCACTGGAGCGTACCGGCGAATTGACCGGTGAGGACCTGGCCGGACTCGACCTCGATTTCGAGGCCGGTGAGACCGCGCCACCCGTTGCAACCAAGGGCGGCGCGGCAGAGGAGGGCGGGGAGCTCGATTTCGGCCTGGAGAACGCGGCCGAGCCCGGGCGGCCGGCGGAGCCGGACGACCTGGACCTGGATCTCGACCTGGGCGAGGCGCTGGCCACCGACGATCTGGAAGAGCTCGACGACACCCTGACCGGGAGCGACGACCTGGGCGGCTTCGATTTCGGCGGCGACATGGTCGGCACCAAGCTCGAGCTGGCCCAGACCTACCTCGACATGGACGATTTCGAGGCGGCGCGCGCGATTCTCGACGAAGTGCTGGCCGAGGGTGACGAGGGTCAGCAGCAGCAGGCCCGGGAACTGCTCGAACGCTGCCCGGGGAACTGAACGTCCATCCCGCCTGAGCGTCACCCCGCGTCCCGCGGCTCGAAGGTCCGCGGCGACGGGTCCATGCCGGCCGCACGACCATGCGCATCGCCCTGAAGCTCGAATACGACGGCAGCGCATTCGCCGGTTGGCAGCGCCAGCCGGGACAGCGCACCGTGCAGCAGGAGGTCGAGGCGGCACTGTCGCAGGTGGCCGACCACCCGGTCGCGGTCACCTGCGCCGGGCGCACCGACGCCGGCGTCCACGCCCTCGGCCAGGTGGTCCATTTCGACACCGGCGCCTGCCGACCGGATCACGCCTGGCTGCTCGGCGGCAACAGCCACCTGCCCGACGACGTCGCCCTGCGTGCCGCACAGCCGGTGAGCGACGATTTCCACGCCCGCTTTTCAGCCGTACGCCGTTGCTATCTCTACCGTATCCTGAACCGGCGCACCCGCCCGGCAGTCGAACGCCACCTGGCCTGGTGGGTACGCAGCCCGCTGGACGAGGAGCGCATGGCCAGCGCCGCCAGCCGGCTGCTCGGCGAGCACGACTTCTCCTCGTTTCGCGCCGCCGAGTGCCAGGCGCAACACGCCGTGCGCACCCTCTATCGGCTCGACGTGAGCCGCGTCGGCGACGAGCTGCGGCTGCTGGTCGAGGCCAACGCCTTTCTCCACCACATGGTGCGCAACCTGGCCGGCGTGCTTGTGGCGGTCGGCAGCGGCCGCCGTGAGCCGGAGTGGGCGGCCGCGGTCCTGGCCGCCCGCGACCGCACCGCGGCGGCGGTCACCGCGCCGCCGCAGGGGCTCTGTCTGATCGGCGTCACCTACCCCGGACGCTACGGGCTGCAGGCGTGGTCGACGCAGGTGTCGGCCGGGGAGCGACTGTGCTAACTTGCCCGGTTCCCATGCGAGACATGCCAGAGACCAACGTCAGAACCCGGGTCAAGATCTGCGGCATCACCCGACCGCAGGATGGGCGCGCGGCCGCGGCGCTGGGCGCCGACGCCATCGGCCTGGTCTTCTGGCCGCGCAGTTCGCGCCTGGTGACGCCGGCCCAGGCGCGCGCGGTGATTGCCGAACTGCCGCCGTTCGTCACCACGGTCGGCCTGTTCGTCGACGCCACGCCGGCCGAGATCGAGGCGGTGCTGGCGGCGGTGCCGCTGGACCTGCTGCAGTTCCACGGCAACGAGTCGCCGCAGGCGTGTCGCGCCGCCGGCCGCCCCTACCTGAAGGCGGTGCGCATGCGCCCGGGGGTGGAGCTGGAACGGTTGGCCGGGGAGTACGCCGACGCCGCCGGGCTGCTGGTCGATGCCTACGTCAGCGGCCTGCCCGGCGGCACCGGCGCGACCTTCGACTGGGCGGCGCTGCCGGCCGCGCCGGCCTTCCCGCTGGTTCTCGCCGGTGGGCTCGAGGCCGGCAACGTCGCCGGCGCCATCCGCCAGGTGCGGCCGTGGGCGGTCGACGTCAGCGGCGGGGTCGAAACCGCCAAGGGCATCAAAGACGCGGCCAAGATGGCCGCCTTCATCCAGGGAGTACGCGATGGCGATCGAGAGCGCGGCACCGCACATGGCGCCTGACTGGGGCCAGCTGCCGGACGCCAACGGCCACTTCGGCCCCTACGGTGGGATCTTTGTCGGCGAGACCCTGATGGGGCCGCTGGCGGAACTGCGCGCGGCCTACGAACAGGTCCGCGACGACGCCGCCTTCCAGGCCGAGTTCGACGCCGATCTGGCCGATTACGTCGGCCGGCCGTCGCCGCTCTACCTGGCCGAGCGCTGGACCCGCGAGGTCGGCGGCGCGCGCATCTACCTCAAGCGCGAGGATCTCAACCACACCGGCGCGCACAAGATCAACAACACCATCGGCCAGGCGCTGCTGGCCCGGCGCATGGGCAAGACCCGGATCATCGCCGAGACCGGCGCCGGTCAGCACGGCGTCGCCTCGGCCACGGTGGCCGCGCGCCTCGGGCTCGAGTGCGTGGTCTACATGGGTGCCGAGGACATCGAGCGGCAGAAGCAGAACGTCTACCGCATGCGCCTGCTCGGCGCCGAGGTGGTGGCGGTGGCGTCGGGCTCGAAGACCCTCAAGGACGCGCTCAACGAGGCGATGCGCGACTGGGTCACCAATGTCGACAACACCTTCTACATCATCGGCACCGTGGCCGGCCCGCACCCCTACCCGGCGATGGTGCGCGACTTCCAGGCGGTGATCGGGCGCGAGACGCGGCGCCAGTTCCTCGCCCGCGAGGGCCGGCTGCCCGACGCCCTGGTCGCCTGCGTCGGCGGCGGTTCCAACGCCATCGGCCTGTTCCACCCGTTCCTGGGCGACCCCGAGGTCGCGCTGTACGGGGTCGAGGCGGCCGGTGACGGCCTGGCGACCGGGCGCCACGCCGCGCCGCTGTGCGCCGGCCGTCCCGGGGTGCTGCACGGCAACCGCACCTACCTGATGGAGGATGGCGACGGCCAGATCATCGCCACCCACTCGATCTCGGCCGGGCTCGACTACCCGGGCGTCGGTCCGGAACACGCCTGGCTCAAGGACAGCGGCCGCGCCACCTACGTCGCCGTCGACGACCGCCAGGCCCTGGCGGCGTTCCACCACCTGACCCGGACCGAGGGCATCATCCCGGCGCTGGAATCGAGCCACGCCCTGGCCTACGCCGGCGAGCTGGCCGCGCGGCTGGGCCCGGACCGGGCGCTGGTGGTCAACCTCTCCGGGCGCGGCGACAAGGACATCCACACCGTGGCCACGCACGAGGGGCGGGCGCTATGAGCCGCATCGACAGCCGTTTCGCCAGTCTGCGCGCGCGCGGGCGCAAGGCGCTGATCCCGTTTCTCACCGCCGGCGACCCGCAGCCGCGGGCGACGGTGCCGCTGCTGCACGCGCTGGTCGCGGCCGGCGCCGACCTGCTCGAGATCGGCGTGCCCTTTTCCGATCCGATGGCCGACGGCCCGGTGATCCAGCGCGCCAGCGAGCGCGCCCTGGCTCAGGGCGTGACCCTGCACGGCGTGCTCGACATGGTCGCCGCCTTCCGCGCCGACGACGCCGAGACGCCGGTGATCCTGATGGGTTACCTGAACCCGATCGAGGCGTTCGGTTACGCCGAGTTCGCGACCGCGGCGGCGCAGGCCGGGGTCGACGGCATCCTGACCGTCGACGCCCCGCCGGAGGAGGCCGACCCGCTGGTGCAGGCGCTGCGCGGCGCCGGTCTCGACCCGATCTTCCTGGTCGCGCCGACCAGCGGGCCCGAGCGCATCGCCCGCATCTGCACCCTGGCCAGCGGCTTTGTCTACTATGTCTCGTTCAAGGGCGTCACCGGCAGCGGCGGCTTCGATCTCGCCGCCATCGCCGCCAAGCTGGAGGCGATTCGCGCCGTGACCCGGTTGCCGCTCGGCGTCGGTTTCGGCATCAGCGATGCCGAACGTGCCGCGGCAGTGGCGCAGGTGGCCGACGCGGTGATCGTCGGCAGCGCCCTGGTGCGCCAGATCGAGGCCCACCCGGACGACCTCGCCGCGGCGACGGCGGCCATGACCCGACTGCTCGGCAGCATGCGTGCGGCGATCGACGCCGTGACGGTGCCGGCCGTGGGAGCCTGAAATGAGCTGGTTCGAGAAGATCATCCCGTCACGCATCCGCACCGAGAGCAAGAACAAGCGCGGTGTTCCCGAGGGGCTGTGGACCAAGTGCGGCACCTGCAACGCCGTCCTCTACCGCCCCGAGCTGGAACGCAATCTCGAGGTCTGCCCCAAGTGCGGCACCCACATGCGCATCGCCGGGCGGGCGCGCCTGGAGGCGTTCCTCGATCCGGGCACCGGGGTCGAGATCGGTGGACGGCTGGAGCCGCGCGACCGGCTCAAGTTCCGCGACAGCCGCAAGTACAAGGACCGCCTGGTCCAGGCGCAGAAGGAGACCGGCGAGCGCGAGGCGCTGGTGGTGCTGCAGGGCGAGCTCAAGGGCCGTCCACTGGTCGCCTGCGCCTTCGAGTTCCGTTTCATGGGCGGCTCGATGGGCAGCATCGTCGGCGAGCGCTTCGTGCGCGGCGTCGACACCTGCCTGGCGCAGTCGCTGCCGCTGGTCTGCTTCGCCGCCAGCGGCGGGGCGCGCATGCAGGAGGCGCTGATCTCGCTGATGCAGATGGCCAAGACCAGCGCCGCGCTGGCCCGCCTGCGGGCGCGCGGCCTGCCGTTCATCTCGGTGCTGACCGACCCGACCATGGGCGGCGTCTCGGCCAGCCTGGCCATGCTCGGCGACGTCATCGTCGCCGAACCCGGGGCGCTGATCGGCTTCGCCGGCCCGCGGGTGATCGAGCAGACGGTGCGCGAGACCCTGCCCGAGGGGTTTCAGCGCAGCGAGTTCCTGCTCGAGCACGGCGCCATCGACCTGATCATCGCCCGGCCCGAGATGCGCGACCGCCTGGCGCGGCTGCTGGCGCTGCTGCAGGCCGCGCAGCCGCCGCGCCTCAAGGCGCCGGAGACCGACGCGGACGCCGCCGCCTGAACCCGGACCGCCCCGTGCCTCCTGCCTCGCTGGCGCAGTGGCTCGACTACATCGAGGGGTGCCACCCGCAGGCGATGGCCCTCGGTCTCGAGCGGGTCGCCGCCGTCCATGCGGCCCTCGACCTGCCGCCGCCGGCGTGCACGATCAGCGTCGCCGGGACCAACGGCAAGGGCTCCATCGTCGCCTTTCTCGAGGCCATCCTGGTCGCCGCCGGCTACCGCGTCGGCGCCTACACCTCACCCCACCTGCGGCGCTTCAACGAACGCATCCGGATCGCCGGCGTCGAGGCCGCCGACGCGGGGCTGTGCCGCGCCTTCGCCCGCGTGGAGGCGGCACGCGGTGCCACCCTGCTGACCTATTTCGAATTCGCCACCCTGGCCGCGCTGGTGCTGTTTGCCGAGGCGGAACTCGACGTCGTACTGCTCGAGGTCGGGCTCGGCGGTCGCCTCGACGCGGTCAACATCATCGACGCCGATCTCGCCGTGCTCGCCCCGATCGACCTCGACCACGCCGCCTGGCTGGGCGATAACCGCGAAGCCATCGGGGTCGAGAAGGCCGGCATCCTGCGCCCCGGCCGGCCGGCGGTCAGCGCCGAGCCGCAGCCGCCGGCCAGCGTGGTCGCCGCCGCTGCGGCGCTCGGCGCGCCGCTCTACCTGCCGGATAGCGACTACCGTTACGCCGTCGACGCCCACGGCTGGCGCTGGTCGGCGGCCGGCCGGGAACGGCCCGCGCTGCCGCGACCGGCGCTGTTCGGCCGCCACCAGTACGCCAACGCGGCGGCGGCACTGATGGCGCTGGAGTGCCTGGGCGAGCGCCTCCCGGTCGGCCAGGGGGCGGTGCGCCAGGGCCTGCTCGACGCCGCCCTGCCGGGACGGTTCGAGGTGCAGCCGGGACCGGTCGAACGCATCCTCGACGTCGCCCACAACCCCCACGGCGCACGCGCGCTGGCCGCCGCGCTGGCGGCGCGGCCGTGCGACGGGCGCACGCTGGCGGTGGTCGGCATGCTCGCCGACAAGGCGATCGCGGCGACCCTGGCCGAACTCGCCGGCGGCGTCAGCCGCTGGTTTGCCGCCCCGCTGCCGGTGCCGCGCGGCAGCGACGCCGGTCCCCTGGTCGCGGCCCTGGCCGAGCTCGGGGCCGAGGTCGAGGCGTGCGCCAGCGTCGCCGATGCCTGCAGCCGCGCCCGGGCCGTGGCCGCCGATGGCGACCGGATCGTGGTGTTCGGCTCGTTCCACACCGTGGCCGCGGTGCTGGCCGCCGACGGGGTGGGGTAGGGGGCGGCCCGGGGGCCGCGTCGCTGTCCCGCGGCAACCGGCGCAGGTCGCCTTCCCCTTGCGCACCGCGGCCGGGCCGCCGCCGGATGCCGCCTCCCGGGCGGGCCATCCGGGCTATAATCGCCGACTTCCAGGGGGACCGAATGGACCTGCGACTGAAACATCGCCTGGTGGGCGCCGTGGTCTTGATCGCCGTCGGGGTGATCTTCATCCCGATGCTGCTCGACGGCCCGCCCCCAGCGCCCGAGCCGGTGACGCTGGAGCGCATCCCGCCGGCCCCGGGAACGGACCACGTGCCGCGCCGGGTCGACCTCGAACTGCCGCCGCCGGTGGACACGGGGACGGCGGCCGCGCCGCAGGCATCGCCATCTCCGACCGCCCCAGCCGTCCCGGCCGACGGCACCGACGGCCCGGCCGGGGCCTGGGTGATCCAGATCGGCAGCTTCAGCCAGGCCGACAACGCCCGCGCGCTGCGCGACCGCCTGCGCCAGGAGGGCTATGCCGCCTTCGACGAGCGCCTCACCGGCCCCGACGGCAAGCCGACCACCCGGGTACGCATCGGGCCCGAGCTCGACCGGGCCAGGCTGGAGCGCCAGTTGGCCACGCTGCACAAGGATCCCGAATTTGCCGCGGCCCTCATCCTGCGCCACCCGTGACGGCGTCGTGACCCACCGTGACCGCACCGGCGCAACCCCGCCGCCCAACGTCCGCCGCCATGCGGACCTCGGCGCCCCGCCCGGAGCCGCGCCGGCGTGATCTGGGCCGACGTCGTCATCCTGGTGCTGGTCGGCCTGTCGACCGTGATCAGCCTGTGGCGCGGCTTCACCCGCGAGGCGCTGTCGCTGGTCGCCTGGGTCGCCGCGTTCTGGGTCGGGTTCAGCTTCGCCCGCTACCCGGCGGCCTACCTGGAGCCCTATGTCAGCGCGCCGTCGGCACGCCTGGCGCTCGGCTTCCTCGGCCTGTTCCTGGCCACGCTGCTGCTCGGCGGGGTGATCAACTACCTGATCGGCAAGGCGGTCGACAAGACCGGCATGACCGGCACCGACCGCATGCTCGGGCTCTTTTTCGGCCTCGCCCGCGGCATCGTCATGGTCGCGATCCTGGTGCTGCTGGCCGGGCTGACGCCGCTGCCGCAGGACCCGTGGTGGCGCGAGTCGCTGTTCATCGGCCACTTCCTGCCGCTGGCGGAGTGGCTGCGCGACCTGCTGCCGGCCGACATCGCGGCCCACTTCGTATACGATTGACCCCCCACCGCAACGGTTAAGCGAACCATGTGTGGCATTGTCGGCATCATCTCCCACAGCCCGGTCAACCAGTCGCTGTACGACACCCTGTCGGTGCTGCAGCACCGCGGCCAGGACGCCGCCGGCATCGTCACGGTCGAGGGCAGCCGGATCAACCTGCGCAAGGACAACGGCCTGGTGCGCGACGTCTTCCAGACCCGCCACATGCTCAAGCTGCGCGGCCACATGGGCATCGGCCACGTCCGCTACCCGACTGCCGGCTGCGCCTCCTCGGCCGAGTCGCAGCCGTTTTTCGTCAACTCCCCCTACGGCATCTCGCTGGCGCACAACGGCAACCTGACCAACAGCGAGCAGCTGACCCACGACCTGTTCGTCGAGGACCTGCGCCACATCAACACCGGCTCCGACTCCGAGGTGCTGCTCAACGTCTTCGCCCACGAGCTGGCGCAGACCGGCAAGCTGCGCCTGGACGAGCAGGACGTGTTCACCGCCGTGCGCGGCGTGCACCGGCGCTGCCGCGGCGCCTATGCGGCGGTCGCCCTGATCACCGGCTACGGCATCGTCGGCTTCCGCGACCCGCACGGCATCCGCCCGGTGGTCTACGGCACGCGCGAGACGCCGGCGGGGATGGAGGTGATGATCGCCTCGGAGAGCGTCGCCCTGGACGTGCTCGGCTTCGAGCTGGTGCGCGACCTGGAGCCGGGCGAGGCGGTGTTCGTCGACAACACCGGCAAGATCACCACCGCGCAGTGCGCCGACGACCCGAAGCTGACCCCGTGCCTGTTCGAGTTCGTCTACCTGGCGCGGCCCGACTCGATCATCGACAACATCTCGGTCTACAAGGCGCGCCTGCGCATGGGCGAGGCGCTGGCCGAGAAGGTGCTGCGCGAGCGCCCGGACCACGACATCGACGTCATTATCCCGATCCCCGACACCAGCCGCACCTCGGCGTTGCAGATGGCCAACCGCCTGGGCCTGAAGTACCGCGAGGGCTTCATCAAGAACCGCTACGTCGGCCGCACCTTCATCATGCCGGGGCAGAAGCTGCGCCAGCACTCGGTCAAGCAGAAGCTCAACGCCATCGACCTCGAGTTCCGCGGCAAGAACGTCATGCTGGTCGACGACTCCATCGTCCGCGGCACCACCTCGCAGCAGATCATCCAGATGGCGCGCGAGGCCGGCGCGCGCAAGGTCTATTTCGCCTCGGCGGCGCCGCCGGTGCGCTACCCCAACGTCTACGGCATCGACATGCCCGCCGCCGACGAGCTGATCGGCCACGCCCGCAGCGAGCAGCAGATCGGCGAGGCGATCGGCGCCGACTGGCTGGTGTTCCAGGAGATCGGCGACCTGGTCGAGGCGGTGCGTTACGGCAACCGGCGCATCGGCGAGTTCGACGACTCGGTGTTCACCGGCCACTACGTCACCGGCGACATCGACCAGCCCTACCTCGAGCGCATCGCCGCGCGGCGCAGCGACCAGGCCATGTCTGCCGGTAGCGGGGGCGAGGACGAGGGCGGCAGCGGCGACCTCGGGCTGTACAACTCCGCCTGAGCGCCGGTCGGCGTACCGCCGCTTGACAGTTTCCTGGCCGCCGCTTAGGGTAGCCCGCTACGGCGCCGATTTGAGCTCAGCTTGCGGGCGCCTTACAAATGCAGCTAAAGCGGCCCGAAGGACCTGCTTTAGCCCCGTTGCTGAGCGGGTTTTTTTCTGCCCGCCGGTGACCGATGCCACGCGCCGTGGAGGGCACGACATGGAACACGACGACCTGGGATTTGCCACCCTGGCGGTGCGCGCCGGCCACCGGCGCAGCGCCGAGGGCGAGCAGAGCGAACCGATCTACCTGACCTCGAGCTTCGTCTTCGCCAACGCGGCCGAGGCCGCCGCGCGCTTCGCCGAGCAGGTGCCGGGCAACATCTATTCGCGCTTCACCAACCCGACGGTGCGCGCCTTCGAGGAGCGGCTGGCCGCCCTCGAGGGGGGCGAGCGCTGCGTGGCGACCGCCTCCGGCATGGCGGCGATCCTGTCGACCTGCCTGGCGTTGCTCAAGGCCGGCGACCACATCGTCTCCTCGCGCAGCCTGTTCGGCACCACCGTCAGCCTGTTCGAGAAGTACCTGAGCCGGTTCGGCATCGACACCACCTTCGTCGATCCGACCGACCCCGGGGCGTGGACCCGGGCGCTGCGCCCCGCGACCCGGCTGCTGTTCGTCGAGACACCGTCGAATCCGCTGACCGAACTGGTCGACATCGCCCAGCTGGCGACCGTGGCGCACGACCACGGCGCCTGGCTCGCGGTCGACAACTGCTTCTGCACCCCAGCCCTGCAGCGGCCGCTGGCGCACGGTGCCGACCTGGTGATCCACTCGGCGACCAAGTACCTCGACGGCCAGGGGCGCTGCGTCGGCGGCGCCGTGGTCGGCAGCGACGCCCTGTGCGCCGAGGTGCACGGCGTCATCCGCACCGCCGGTCCGGCCATGAGCCCGTTCAACGCCTGGGTCTTCCTCAAGGGGCTGGAGACCCTCGCCCTGCGCATGCGCGCCCACTGCGCCGCGGCCGAGGAGCTGGCGCACTGGCTGGACGCCCAGCCGGCGGTCGAGCGGGTCCACTACCCGGGACTGGCCAGCCACCCGCAGCACGACCTGGCGGTGCGCCAGCAGAGCGGCTTCGGCGGCCTGCTGTCGTTCGAGGTCGCCGGCGGCCGGGACGCGGCCTGGCGTGTCATCGACGGCGTGCGCACCATCTCCATCACCGCCAACCTGGGCGACGCCAAGAGCACCATCACCCACCCGGCCAGCACCACCCACGGCCGCCTGAGCGCGGCCCAGCGGGAGGCGATGGGCATCCGCGAGGGGCTGGTGCGGCTGTCGGTCGGGCTGGAGGAGGTGGCCGACCTGCAGGCCGATCTGGCGCAGGGGCTGGCCCAGGCCTGAACGCCCGGAGGCGCCCGGGGCGCGTGCTATAGTCGCCGAAACGGGGACCGGGTCCGGCGACAGTTGAACAAGAAGAGCGATCGCACCTGGCGCCGCCACCTGGCGCCGATAGCCGGCGGTATCGTGATCACCCTGCTGGTGGTGCTGTTGCACCAGGCCGACGGCGGCGTGGTACGCGCGGTGCGCGACCGCCTCGACTGGCTGGTCTACGACCTGCGCTTCAACCACACCCTGCCGGCGACGCCGGCGCCCCATCCCGACGTGGTCATCGTCGACATCGACGAGGCCGCGCTCGCCAGCGAGGGCCACTGGCCGTGGCCGCGCCGCCGGCTTGCCGACCTGGTCGACCGGCTGGTCGAGGCGGGCGTGGTGGTGATCGGCTTCGACGTGGTGTTCGCCGAGGCGGAAACCAATCCCGCCGCGCGCATGCTGCGCGAGGCGGCGCCGCTGATCGGCCCGCGCCTGGATGAACTCGACGCCCTGCTGACACCGCTGGCCACGGCGGTCGACGGCGACCGGCGCTTCGCCCGCAGTATCGGCGCGGCCCGCGAGGCCGGCATCGACGTGGTCCTCGGCTACGCCCTGACCCACGAGGCCAGCCGCACCGGCCAGGTCGGGCCGCCACTGGAACTTGTTGGGGCGTCGACGCCGGCTCAACTCGGCCTGCCGCAGATGAGCGGCCACACGGCCAACCTGCCGCTGCTGCAGCAGGCGGCCGGGTACGGCGGCTTTTTCGTCTCCACCCCGGACGGCGACGGCGTCAACCGGCGCTACCCGCTGGTGCTCGCCTACGACGGCGCGATCTATCCTTCGCTGGCGCTGGCGGCGGCGCGCCGCTTCCTGTTCGTCGAACAGGTGGCGTTGCTGTCGGCGCCGATCGGCGGGGCCGAGGCGGTCGAGGCGCTGAGCCTCGACGGCGCCCTGCTGCCGACCGACGGCGGCGGCCACGCGCTGATCCCCTACCGCGGCCCGCCGCACACCTTCGATTATGTCTCTGCCGGAACGGTGCTGCGCGGTGAGGCGGGGCCGGCGCTGGAGGGGCGTATCGCCCTGATCGGCACCAGCGCCGTCGGCCTGGTCGACATCCGCTCGACCCCGGTCAGCAGCGTCTTTCCCGGGGTCGAGGTCCATGCCAGCGTGCTGGCCGGGATCATCGACGGCCGCTTTCCGTTCAAGCCGCCTTGGGCCGACGGCGTCGACATCATCCTGATCCTCGGGCTCGGGCTGGCGTTGGCGCTGCTGCTGCCGTTCGCCAGCGTGCTGGTCTACGTCCTCGCCTCGGGCGTGGCCGCGGTCGCCGCGGTCTGGGTCAACCTCTGGCTCTGGGTCGACCAGGCGTTCGTCACCTCGCTGGTCGGCCCGCTGCTGGTGGTGGTCGCGGTGACCAGCTTCAACCTGGTCTACAGCTATTTCACCGAGACGCTGCAGAAGCGCCAGCTGAAGTCGATGTTCGGCCAGTACGTGCCGCCGGAGCTGGTCGAGGAGATGAGCCGCAACCCGGAGGGGATCAGCGACGCCGGCGAGCGACGCGAGATGACGGTGCTGTTCTGCGACATCCGCGGTTTCACCACCATCTCCGAACAGCTCACCGCGACCGAGCTGAAGGACCTGCTCAACCGCTTTTTCACCCCCATGACCGAGATCATCTTCGACCACCGCGGCACCATCGACAAGTACGTCGGCGACATGATCATGGCCTTCTGGGGTGCGCCGCTGGAGGATCCCGACCACGCCCGCAACGCCATCGACGCGGCGCTGTCGATGCTGACCAGAACCGTGGCGATGCAGCTCGAGCTGCGAGAGCTCGGCTACCCCGAGATCGACATCGGCATCGGCCTCAACACCGGGCCGATGAACGTCGGCAACATGGGCTCGCAGTTCCGCCGCTCCTACACCGTGCTCGGCGACCCGGTGAATCTCGGCTCACGCCTCGAGGGGCTGACCAAGTTCTACGGCGTGCGGCTGATCGTCGGCGAGCAGACCCACGCCGGCCAGCAGGAATTCCTGTTCCGCCAGCTCGACCGCGTCCGGGTCAAGGGCAAGAAGGAGCCGACCCGGATCTACACCCCCCTGTGCCGCCTGGCCGACGCCACCGACGAGGTGCGCGCCGAGCTGGCCCGCTACGGGCAGGCGCGTCGCGCCTACATCGAACGGCGCTGGGACGCGGCCGAGGCCGGCTTCCGTGCGCTGCAGCAGGAGCACGATCAGGTGATCTACCGGATCTATCTCGAGCGTCTCGCCCGGCTGCGCGCCGAGCCGCCGGATCCCGACTGGGACGGCGTGTTCGTCCACACCTCGAAGTAGCCGCGCGGTGCCTCTCTTGCACATCGGGCGCGCGCTGCGCCACCGCAACTTCCGCCGTTTTTTTGTCGGCCAGCTGGCCTCGCTCAGCGGCTCCTGGGTGCAGCAGACCGCGCAGGCGTGGCTGGTCTACCGGCTGACCGATTCCAGCCTGTGGCTCGGCCTGGTCGCCTTCGTCGGCCTGCTGCCGATCCTGCTGCTGGGCATCCCGGCCGGAAGCGTCGCCGACCGTGTCTCGCGCCACCGCCTGCTGCTGGCGGTGCACAGCGTCGCCCTGGTGCAGGCCGCGCTGCTCGCCTACCTGACCCTGAGTGGCCAGGTGACCGTGTTCCAGGTGATGCTGCTCGCGGCGCTGCTCGGCACCACCCAGGCGTTCGAGATGCCGGCACGCCAGGCGTTCATCGCCGACCTGGTGCCGCGCGCCGACCTGCCCAACGCCATCGCCCTCAACTCGGCGCTGTTCAATGCCGCGCGTTTCGTCGGCCCGGCGCTGGCCGGGGTGATCATCGCCGTCGCCGGCGAGGGCTGGGCGTTTGCCCTGAACGCGGCCAGCTTCGCCGCCATCGTCGTCGCCCTGCTGACCATGGACGGCGCGGTGCGCGCCCCGCCGGTGCCGGTCGTGCACGCCGGCGACAGCTTCTGGTCCGGCCTGCACCAGGTGCGCGCCGACCCGTTGCAGCACGGCGTGCTGCTGATGGTGATGACCGTGAGCCTGGTCGGGCTGCCGTTCGCGCTGCTGATGCCGGTGGTGGCACGCGACCTCTACGGCGGGGATGCCGGCCTGCTCGGCGCCCTGCTCGCGGCCAACGGCGCCGGCGCCTTCGTCGCCGCGCTGTGGCTGGCCGCGCGCGCCGGCATCACCGGCCAGCAGCAGGTGATCGGCCGGGCCGCGCTCGGCGCCGGAGTGGTGCTGCTGCTGTTCGCCACCACGCCGCCCGCAGCCGTGGCGCTGCTGCTGCTGGCGGCGGCCGGTTTCGCCTTCACCACCCTGGTCGCCTCGTGCAACACCGCGCTGCAGCTGCGCACCCCCGACCGCCTGCGCGGCCGGGTGATGGCGCTGTTCAGCGTGCTGTTCGTCGGCCTGTTCCCGTTCGGCAACCTGCTCGCCGGCAGCCTGGCCGAGTGGTTCGGCCCGCGCCCGGTGATCGTGCTGTTCGGGTGCTGCTGCCTGCTGGCCGGGGGGCTCTACCTGGCGCGTGTCCGGGGTGATATGCGGGTCGCATCGAGGTAGTTGCGGCCACCGGGTGACTTCCAGTCGCCGGCTCCGACTTGATGCCGGGATCCTTGACTCGCCAAAGGTGTAATAATATTGTTATTACAATCACGGGTGGAGGCATCAACCATGAGAAGCACACTACGAAAGATCGGCAACTCCCGGGGGGTCCTTATCCCGGCGCCGTTTCTCTCTGCCTGCCGGATCGATGACGAGATCGAAATGCGACTCGAGGGTGACCGGATTGTCATCGAACCGCTTCGGCAACCCCGACTTGGCTGGTTTGACGGTTATCAGCCAAGCAAGGATGACGATGCCTGGTCGGAGCTGATCGAGACGGAGGAGGAGAACGATGAATGGCAGTGGTAAGGCGCGGTGAAGTCTATTGGGTACACCTCGATCCGGCCCGGGGCAGTGAAATCCGCAAGACCCGGCCGGCGCTGATCGTTTCACCCGACGACATGAATGCCATCTTGCCACGAGTGATCGTGGCGCCTCTGACCAGCAAGGGGCAACGTCTCGGTTGCCGCCCGGAAGTGCGCTTCCAGGGAAAGCGGGCGCGGATATTGCTGGACCAGATCCGCTGCATCGACAAGCAAAGGCTGGGTGGCAAGCTAGGTGAGATCCCGGAACAGAAGTGGCATCCGGTACTGCTTGAAATGCTGGCCTGAAGGATGGCGGTGCGCGTGGACGAGTCGGGGTCCAGACGGGGCGCCTGATCCAATCTCAACCAGTGACTGAATGCCCGGCTCGAGGTATCCGTCGCACCCGACTGCGGATGCGCCCGTCCGGGTAGAGCGCCAGCGTACGCCAGCCGGGGCCGCGCGGGTCGATCCGGACGCGCTCGGTGCGCGGCAGGAACTGGACGCAGGTCGCCGGCGTGGCGAAGTGGCGCACCCCGCGCCGCCGCCGCTCGAACGCCTGGTGGACGTGGCCGAACAGCACCCCGCGCACCGCGGCGTGGCGGTCGAGCACGGCCAGCAGGTCGGTGCCGTTGGCGAGCATGATGGCATCCAGCCAGGGGCTGCCGATCGGCAGCGGCGGGTGGTGCAGCACCACCAGCGCATGCGGCTGCTCGGCCGCCGCCAGCCGCGCGTCGAGCCAGGCGAGCTGATCGGGGTCGAGGAGGCCGGCGGAGCGGCCGGGCACGCTCGAGTCGAGCAGCAGGAGCTGCCACGGCGCCCGCTCCAGCACCACGACGCGGGCGTCGCCGGTGGCGGGGAGGTGGGTGGCGAGCCGCGCCGGGTGGTCGTGGTTGCCGGGCAAGGCGTGGACCCGGCCGCTGGCGCCGAGGGTGTCGACCCGCTCGCGCAGACGGCGGTAGGCTGCCGCCTCGCCGTGTTCGGCCAGGTCGCCGGTCAGCAGCAGCAGGTCGGCCCGCGCCAGGTCGCGCCGGGCGGCGGCGAGGACCGCGTCCAGGGTCGCCCCGGTGGCCACGCCGCGCAGGCGCCCCGCGGGGTCGCCGAGCAGGTGCAGGTCGGTCAGCTGGACCAGGCGCAGCGCGGGCTGGGGCTTCGCGGTTTCAGATCTCATGCGTTCGACTCATCACGGTCGCCGCGCAACACGGCTGGATTCATCCGGCAGGCCGAGGCGTACGTACCGAGCCGGCGCAGGCAAGCTTACCAAGGTGGCCGCGGGTTGCGGCCGTGCCCCGGCCTGGCGCGGGCGTCAGCCCTCCGTGTCGGGGGCGCGCGGGTCGAGGTCGGCGACGCTGGGCATGGTCGACGCCTCGGGCATGACCACGAACGCCTCCTTGGTCGTCGCGTCGGTCGGGGCGCCGCGCTGGCGGCGCCACAGCGCGATGGCCACGGTCAGCGCGGCGACGGCGGCGGTGAAGGTGAACAGCCCGGTCGGACCCAGTTCGCGCATCGCCAGCGCGGCGCCGGCCGGCCCGAAGATGGCGCCGGCGCCGTAGGCCAGCACCAGGCCGCTGCTCGCCTGCACCATGTCGTCGGCGCTGACGAAGTCGTTGGCGTGGGCGACGCTGAGCGGGTAGATGGTGGCGATGGTGCCGCCGCAGAAGGCCGCCGCCAGCAGCAGGGCCAGGGGGTCTTGCAGCCAGAGGAAGCGGGTCTGCTCGCCGCTGGCGCTGAAGCTGGCGAAGCTGTAGTGGTCGGTCACCGGCAGCAGCAGCAGGCTGGCGAGGCAGGCGCCGGCGGCGGCGGCGGCGATCACCAGGCGCCGGTCGACCCGGTCGGAGAGCCGGCCCAGCGGCAGCTGCAGGACCAGGCCGCTGAGCACCATGACGCCCATGAACTGCGCGATCTCGTCCAGGTCGAGGCCGAGTTCGGCGCCGAACAGCGGGCCGACGCCGAACAGCGCGCCGCTGAGCAGGCCGGCGCAGGCGCAGCCGAGCACGGCCAGCGGCGACAACCGGTAGAGGTCGGCGAAACCGAGGCGTGAACTCGCGACCGGCAGCGGGTGGCTGGCGCGGGTCAGCGCCACCGGCACCAGGGCGAGGGTGCCGAGGATGGCGGCGAACATGAACAGCGTGTTGTCGCCGATCTCGCCCAGGGCGAGCATGAACTGGCCGCCGCCCATGGCCGAGTAGCTGATGGCCATGTAGAGGGCCATCAGCGTGCCGCGGGTCGAGGTGTCGGCGTTGGCGTTGAGCCAGCTCTCGATGGTCATGTAGAGGCCGGCCATGTTGAAGCCGACGACCACCCGCAGCGCCAGCCAGACCCACGGGTCGATGACCAGCGGGAAGACCAGGATGGCGGCGGCATTGACCGCGCAGAAGGCGCTGAAGGCGCGGATGTGGCCGACCCGGTTGATCAGGGCGCCGCAGCGCAGGGTGCCGAGGATCAGGCCGCCGTAGAAGGCCGACATCATCAGGCCGGCGACCGTCACCGGGAAGCCCTCGTGGACCGCGCGCAGGCCGACCAGGCTGCCCTGCAGGCCGGCCGAGAGCATCAGCAGCGAGACCGAGACGAGCAGTGCCAGGACGGCGGCGAAGAGTTGGTGCATGGCGCGGGGATCCGTTGGGCGCTGGCGGTCGGGTGGGCACGCGCGGCAGCGCACCCGATACCCCGCCATCATACTGTGCCCGGCCCTTTTCGTGGCCCCCGGAAGGGTCGCCAAGCGTGCGGCAGTACACTACGATGGCGGGCTCTGGCTACGCTGCCGCCGCCCCCGCGAGACCATGTCCGGAAAGAACCTGCCGATGACCGACGCCCTCGAGGCCTACCTGCGCACGGTGTCGCTGCGCGAACCCGGGATCCTGCGCCGGCTGCGCGAGGCCACCGCGGAACTGCCCGAGGCGCACCTCCAGATCGCCCCCGAGGAGGGGCAGTTCCTGCAGCTGCTGGTGCGCCTGCTGGGCGCGCGCCGGGTGCTGGAGATCGGCACCTTCACCGGCTACAGCGCGCTGTGGATGGCGCTGGCGCTGCCCGAGGACGGCCGCCTGGTCACCTGCGACTCGAGCAAGGAGTGGACCGCCATCGCGCGCGAGTACTGGCTGGAGGCGGGGGTGGCCGCGCGCATCGACCTGCGCCTGGGGTCGGCCGACGAGAGCCTGGCGGCGCTGCTCGAGGACGAGCGCGGCCACTACGACCTGGCCTTCATCGACGCCGACAAGGCGGGCTACGACGGTTACTACGAGGCGTGCCTGAAACTGCTCCGCGGCGGCGGCCTGGTGGTGGTCGACAACACCCTCTGGTACGGCCGTCCCGCCGATCCGGACGACCAGGAAGCGGACACCGTCGCCATCCGCCAGTTCAACGACAAGCTGCATGCCGACGAGCGGGTCGACATCGCCCTGCTGCCGCTGGTCGACGGCGTGACCCTGGCCCGCAAGCGCTGAACCGCCCCCCATCCACCCGGAGGAGACCCGTGAGTTACGATCCCAACAACGTCTTCGCCCGCATCCTGCGCGGTGAACTGCCGTGCAGCAAGGTCTACGAGGACGCGCACGCGCTGGCCTTCAACGACATCGCACCTCAGGCCCCGGTGCACGTGCTTGTGATCCCCAAGGGGGAGTACCTCTCCCAGGACGACTTTGCCGCCAGCGCACCCGACGCCCTGGTGGTCGGTTTCTGGCGCGCCGTCGGCAGCGTGGCGCGCCAGCTCGGGCTGGCCGAGAACGGCTACCGGTTCCTCGCCAACACCGGCCGCGACGGCCGCCAGGAGGTGCCGCACTTCCATGTGCACATCTTCGGCGGACGCGATCTCGGCCACATGATCAAGCGTTTCGATTAGGGATTCAGCCCATGCGCATCCTGCACACCATGCTCCGCTGCGGCGACCTCGAGCGCTCCATCCGGTTCTACACCGAGGTCCTGGGCATGGAGCTTCGCCGACGCCAGGACTACCCCGAGGGCGAGTTCACGCTCGCCTTTCTCGGCTTCGCCGACGACCCCGACGGGCCGGTCATCGAGCTGACCTACAACTGGGGGGTCGACCGCTACGACCTGGGCAGCGGCTACGGTCACGTCGCCATCGAGGTCGACGACGTCGCCCGCGCCTGCGCCGCCATTCGCGAGCGCGGCGGCCCCATCCTGCGCGACGCCGGCCCGATGAACGCCGGCAGCACCATCATCGCCTTCGTTGCCGACCCGGACGGCTACCCGATCGAGCTGATCGGCAGGCGATGAGCGGCCTGCGCCGACTGGACTCGAGTCCGCCCCCGGCGCACCCCGGCAGCACTCGACAGCGCGGCAGCGCATGACCCCAGCCGAGTCCACAGGCGTCAGTCCGTCCACGCCAGGGGCGACCCCGGAGGTGCCCGCACCGCGCGGCTGGCGCGAGCGCCTCGACCGGGTGTCGATCGCCTGGAAGTGGTCGCTGGCGATCGCCGCCATCACCGTGATCGGCATGAGCGCCCTGGGGGCGGTGGTCATCCGCTACCAGGAGGAGGTGTTCGGCGAGCAGATCGAGCGCCTCGGCACCACCGTCGCGCTGCAGCTGGCCGAGTCGGCCCAGGAGCCGCTGCTGGCCGAGGACCGGCTGCTGCTCGGGCTGCTGGCGAGCAACGTGGTGCGCCTCGAGGGCATCCTGGGCAGTGTCATCCTCGCCGCCGACGGCACCGTCGTGGCCCAGGAGGGGGTCGATCCGCTGCCGAGCCTGCCGGCCGCGGAGAAGCGGACGGCCGCGCTGCTGGGCGACACGCCGGCGGCCCACCGCTGGCAGCTGCAGATCGACAACGACGGCCAGCCGGTCACCCTGGTCAGCGCGCCGATGGTGTTCAACGGCCTGCTGACCGGCCACGTGCTGCTGGTCTTCGACCACCTCCTGGAGCGGCAGGCCCAGCAGCGCTCCCTGTGGGTGATCATCGCCACCACCATGATGATGGTGGGCTTCGCCGCGGTCGCCTCGATCTACCTGGGGCGGCGCATCGTGCAGCCGATCCAGCTGCTCACCGACGCCAGTCGCGCCTTTGGCGAGGGGCAGCTGAACTACCGCATCCAGGAGCAGCGCCAGGACGAGATCGGCGACCTGATCACCACGCTGAACCAGATGGCCGACGGCCTGCTGGAAAAACGGCAGGTCGAGGCGGCGCTGTCGCGCTACGTCTCCGACAGCGTGGCGCGGGAGATCCTGCGCGAGATCGACAGCATCGATCTCGACGGCCGGCACGCCTCGGGCAGCGTGGTGTTCGCCGACATCAGCGGCTTCAGCCAGCTCAGCGAAGGGCTCGAGCCGCGCCAGGTCGGGGATCTGCTCAACCACTATCTGGGCATCGTCGACCGGGCGGCCAAGTTCTATCGCGGCACCACCGACAAGTTCATCGGCGATTGCGCCATGCTGGTCTTCGGCATCCCCGAGGAGGATCCTGAACACGTGCTCAACGCCCTCGGCTGCGCCACCCTGGTCCGCTCCTGCATCGAGCGGATGCTGGCCGAGCGGGCCGGCCAGGACGGCGAGGTGGCCGAGTTCCACATCGGCGTCAACGCCGGCGAGATGCTGGCGGGGAACCTCGGCTCGCTCGAGCGCATGCAGTTCACCGTGGTCGGCGACACGGTCAACATCGCCGAGCGTCTCTGCTCCATCGCCGCGCGCGGCGAGATCGTGGTCAGCGATGCCGTCGCCCAGGCGGCGGGGGTCGCCGAGCTGTTCGAGCTGGAGGCAATGGAGCAGATCAAGCTGCGCGGCCGGCGAAAGCCGATGACCGTGTTTCGGGTCACCGGCGTCCGCGAGCCCCTGGCTTCGCGCCAGCAGGAGGAGGTCGCCCGGTTGCTCGACCCGGAGATCGAAACGTGAGGGCGCTGCTGCCGGCCCTGTTGCTGCCGCTGCTGCTGGCCGGTTGTGGCGCCCTGCCGTCGCGCTCCGCTCCCGAGGTCCCGACCGAGGCGCGGGTGACCGCGTTGCTCGAGCGCCAGGATTTCCTCGGCGCCCGGAACCTGCTCGAGCCGGTCAGCCAGGGGCCGCAAGCCACTGCGGCCAGGCGGCAGCTCGAGCGGGTGGTCAAGGCCGAGCGGGCCTACGAAAAGGCGACCCTGGCCGAGCTCGACAAGTTGATCAAGGCGGCGGAGTGGAACGCGGCCGAGGACTTGCTGGCCACCGCTCGCGGCCGCATCCCGTCGAGTGCGGCGCTCGCGCTGGCCGACGAGGAACTGCGCCGCGCGCGCCGGTATGTGATCGAACACCTGGAGGCGCGGCGTCTGCTGGTCGAGTTCCGCTATCTCAGGGAGCAGGTGGCGTTGAACCGGGAGGCGGCGCAACTCGACACCCCGGGGCCGTTCGCCAGCTGGAGTGCACGCCGGGTCGAGCAGCGGCTGGGGGAACTGGCCGCCGAACTCGAGACCCATGCCGGCGTGATGGCGGCGCGCGGTCGCACCCAGCTGGCCCGCGAGATGCGCCAGGCGGCACGCGACCCGGCCGTGGCCACGGCCGGGGCGGCGCGCAGCGGTGCGGGCAGGGCAGCGCCGCCACGGGCCACGCTCTCCCCGAATGAAGCCGCGGAACGGCGCCGCGAAGTGGCGCGCGCCGTGCAGCAGGGGAATGCCGCCCTGGAGGCCGGGGATCTGCGCCTGGCTCTGCTGCGCGCCTACCAGGCCACGGCGCAGGACCCGGCGGACCCGGAGGCCGCGGCGCTGCTGACGGCGGCCGAACAGGCCCTGGCCAGCGAGGTGGAGCGGCTCGACAACCAGGCCCAGAGGCTCTACCGGCGCGGACAGGTGGCTGAGGCGCGCGGCGTCTGGCTTGAACTGCTCGAGCTGGACCCGGATAACCCGTCGGCCCAGGCGGCCATCCAGCGCGCCGAGCGGGTGCTCGGCAACCTCGAACGGCTGCGCGACGAGCGCTGACCCCGGCCTACAGGGCGCTGATCCTGGGCGCCAGCGCCAGCGCCAGCGACGTCACCTCACCCGGGGCCGCGCTTCACTCCTCATCGACCAGGGGGGGCAGCAGGCTGGCCAGCCTGGCGGCATCCCCGGCCGGCAGCCGGTCGCCGAAATGGCGCGACAGGCTGGCGCCGTAGACCGTCCACATCCGCTGTTTCAGCGCGCGGCCCGCGGCCGTGATGACGATCAGGTGCCCGCGCTGGTCTTCCGGGCACGGTTGGCGCGCGATCAGACCGTCCCGCTCCAGGCGGTCGACCAGGCGTGAAATGCCGTGCTTGGCCAGCAGCATCCGCGCGCCCAGCTCCCCCTGGCGGAGCGGCCGGTCGCGGGCGCGATCGACCTCCAGCAGCACGTCGTACCAGCTCAGCGGGGGAAGGCCGGCCGCCTTGAGATCGGCCTCGACCCGATCGAGCAGCGCGCGGGAGGTGCGGTGCAGGGCGATCCAGGCGGCCATGACGGCCGGGTCGTGGGGTGTGTTCATGTCGTCGACAGCCTAGCGGCATATGGTTGCATTCGCAACTAAAAGTCTATATAGTTGCAATCGCAACCAAAACAGGAGCGTGACATGACCCAGACCATTACCCTCGACGACCTGCGCCTGCGCCTGACCGCGGGCCAAGCGACCACCCTGGTGGAGGCGTTGCCGCAGCGCTACTACGACGACGGCCACCTGCCCGGCGCCATCCAGATCGACCACGACCGGGTGCGCGACCAGGCGCCGGTCCGGCTGCCCGAGCGACAGGCCTTTATCGTCGTCTACTGCGCCAGCAGCAGTTGCCGCAACTCCCACCAGGCGGCGGCGACGCTGGTCGCGCTCGGCTACCGGGCGGTCCATGTCTTTACCGGCGGCAAGGAGGCGTGGCTCGCTGCCGGGCTGGAGCTGGAGCCGGCCAGGGCGGCCTGATCCCGCCGGCCGCCCCGTTCCCGTGGCAGTGGCGCGGGGCGGGGCGGCCTACAGCCGCTTGAGCTGCGCCAGGTAGGCGGTCTCGTCGGGCGCGACGCCGTCGCGCTGGGCCTGCCACAGCGCCTCGGCCAGAGATTCGATCATCCGGTGCTCGGCGTCGTGCCGGTCGCCCAGGCGCTGGGCCAGCGCGGCGTGGACGGCGCGGATGCCGGATGGCCGGTCGGTCGCCAGCTGCTCATGCAGCGCCAGGTGCAGCCCCATGTGCAGGAACGGGTTGGTCTCGCCGCGCAGCGCCGTCCACTCCTGCTGCAGGGTCTCCTCCGTCGGCGCCTCGAGCAGGGCGTGGTACTCCGGGTGCAGGGCGACGATGTCGGCGATCCGCGCCTCCAGCGGCTCCAGCGGCCGGCCTTCGCGCTGTTTGCGCCAGGCGTCGATCCAGGTTTGGCGCAGGGCGTTGCGGTTCTCTCCGTACATCAGGCAGCGCTCGCGGTTTTGTCCGGCCAGGCGCACAGGTCGGCCACCGGGCAGGTCGCGCAGTTGGGCCGGCGCGCGGTGCAGCAGTAGCGCCCGTGCAGGATCAGCAAGTGGTGGGCGTCGTGCAGGTAGGCCGCGGGGGTGGCGGCGAGCAGGCCGTCCTCGACCTGGCGCGGGGTCTTGCCCGGGGCCAGCCCGGTGCGGTTGGCGACGCGGAAGATGTGAGTGTCGACCGCCATGGTCGGCTCGCCGAAGGCGGTGTTGAGCACCACGTTGGCGGTCTTGCGCCCGACTCCGGGGAGCGCCTCGAGGGCGGCGCGGTCGCGCGGCACGCGGCCGCCGTGGCGCTCGCTCAGCTGGGCGCTCAGCCGGACCACGTTCTCCGCCTTGGTGTTGAACAGGCCGATGCGGCGGATGTGCTGTTTGACGCCGTCGACGCCGAGGGCGACCATCCTGGCCGGCGTCCCGGCCGCGCGGAACAGCGTCCGCGTCGCCTCGTTGACGCTCTTGTCGGTCGCCTGCGCCGACAGCACCACCGCCACCAGCAACTGGTAGGCGCTGCGGTAGCGCAGTTCCGTCTTCGGCTCCGGGATCGCCGCGGCGAGGCGGGCGAAGAACTGCTGGCGCTGATGTGAGTTCATGGCGCGGGCTGACGTTGGCTAGCGGCCATTCTAGCCGTTTCCCGCACCCGGTTGGACGGCCCGCGTTCCGGCGGCGGCTTCAGCCGGTGGCCGGGGCGGTCTCCTCGGGCCTGGACTCGGGCGCCGGGCGTGACGCGCACTCGCGGAAGATGCGCGCCCGGCAGTCGGCGCAGATGGCGTCGTCGAGTTGCGGCACCAGGGTGCTGAGGGCCACGGCCTTGGAGGGGAAGATGTGGCTGTCTTCGAAGCGCGTGATGTAGCCGCCGCGCAGCAGCATGCGGCACACCTCGCCCTTGGCCTTGGCGATGTACAGGCCGCCGCCGATGCGCCGCTGCGCCTCGGCCTCCTGCACCAGCATCTCGGCGCCGGCGACGTCGAGGAAGTTGATGCCGCCGCCGATGATGACCACGTGGCGCTGCAGCGGCACCCGGTCGCGGATCCACTGCAGCGCCTGCTGCACGTGATCGACGGCGCCGAAGAACAGCGAGCCGTCGATGCGCACCAGCTTCAGCTGCGGGCACTCGGGCCGCGCCGAGACCGCCATCATGGCGCGCAGCGGGTCGTCGGCATCGGGCACCAGGGTGACGATGTTCGGGCGCGAGGTGCGCAGCAGGTAGAGCACCAGCGACAGCAGCACGCCGAGGTAGATGGCGAACTCGAGCTGCACGAACAGGGTGGCGAGGAAGGTGGCGGCGAGCACCGCGGTCTCGCGCTTGCTCGCCTTGGCGATGGTGCGGATGTGGTGCAGGTCGACCAGCCGCGCGGCGACCAGGAACAGGATGCCGGCCATCGCCGGGATCGGCAGCCAGGCGGCCAGCGGCGCGACCAGCATCAGCACCGCGAGCAGGGCGGCGGCGGCGAACAGCGCCGCCAGCGGGGTGCGCGCGCCGGCGGCGTAGTTGATGCCGCTGCGGGTGAACGAACCCGACGACGGGTAGGCGGAAAAGAAGCTGCCGACCACGTTGGCCAGCCCCTGGCCGACGAACTCCTGGTTGCTGTCGATGCGCTGACCGCTTTTCAGCGCCACCGCGCGGGCGATCGAGACCGCCTCCACCAGGCCGAGCATGGCGAGCGCCAGCGCCCCGGCGCTGAGCTTGCTGAAGTTGCCCAGGGTCAGCGCCGGCGCCGACAGCGGCGGCAGGTCGCGCGGCAGGTCGCCGACCAGGCGGATGTGGTGCCCCTCCGGGCCGAGCACGATGGCGGCCAGACTGGCCAGCACCATGCCGATCAGCATCGCCGGCCAGGTGCGCCGCCAGCGCGTCACCACCAGGGTGGTGACCAGCGCGGTGCTGCCGACGGTGACCGCCTGCCAGTTGATCAGCTCGAGCTGCAGCAGGAAGTCCTGCCAGGTGTGCAGGAACGACTCGCCGGCCGGGATCTCGACGTCGAAGAAGTGCTTGAGCTGGCTGGTGGCGATCAGGATCGCCGCGCCGGCGGTGAAGCCGACCACCACCGAGTGGGAGACGAAGTTGGTCAGCATGCCCAGCCGCGCCAGTCCCAGCCCGAGCTGGATCACCCCGGCGAGGAAGGCCAGGGTCAGCGCCAGCTGGATGTACTCCGGGCTGCCGGGCGCGGCCAGCGGGCTCAGGGTCGAGAAGACCACGATCGACAGCGCCGTGGTCGGCCCCGAGACCAGGTGCAGCGACGAGCCGAACAGCCCGGCGACCACCGCCGGGACCATGGCCGCGTAGAGGCCGTAGACCGGCGGCAGGCCGGCGACCAGGGCGAAGGCGACGCCCTGGGGCAGGACCACGGCGGCGCCGGTCAGTCCGGCCAGCAGGTCGGCGCGCAGCGAGCCGCGGTCGACCCGGTGGCTCCAGCGCAGGAAGGGGAACAGGTTGCGGGCGAAGCGCCGGGCGCGGCCGGCGAGCAGGGCGAGGTCGGGAAGGTTCATCGGCTTGCCGTGCGGGCGGCCTCCTGGAGCAGGTGCTCGGCGCGCCGCAGCGCGCCGAGGCGGGTGGGATAACGGGCATTGCGGTCGAGCGCGCGCAGGATGCCGAGGCGGTTGAGCACCCGGCCGACGCGCGGGGTCAGGCCGGAGAGCAGCAGGTGCTTGCCCTGCCTGCGCGTGCGCTCGATGACGTCCTCGATCGCCATGGCGACCGAGCTGTCGATCAGCGGCACCTCGGTCAGGTCGAGGATCATCACCTCGAACTGGGTGCGCGAGGTGAGCCGGCCGGTCAGCTCCTTGACCGCGCCGAAGCTCATCGGGCCGGAGACGTGGAACAGCACCAGCTGGTCGCGCCGGCGGTCGAAGATCGCCTGCTCGGCGGCGCTGAAGCCGGGGGCGTGATGCTCGGCGAGATCGGCGATGTTGCGCTTCTGCAGGTCGGCCATCTGCTTGACGAACATGATGCTGGCGATGACCACGCCGACCGCGACCGCGGTGATCAGGTCGACCAGCACGGTCAGCAGCAGCACCGCGAGCATGATGGTCACCCCCTTGCGCGGGGCGTGGCGCAGCCGGCGCAGGTAGTCCCAGTCGATGATGTCGATGCCGACCTTGAGCAGGATGCCGGCCAGCACGGCGTGCGGGATGTGGCTGGCCAGCGGGCCGAGCCCGAGCACCAGCGCCAGCAGCACCAGGGCGTGGCTGGCGCCGGAGATCGGCGTGCGGCCGCCGGAGCGGATGTTGATCACCGTGCGCATGGTGGCGCCGGCGCCGGGGATGGCGCCGAACAGGCCGGCCACCAGGTTGCCGATGCCCTGACCGAGCAGTTCGCGGTCGGAGTCGTGTTGGGTCTGGGTCATGTTGTCGGCGACCAGCGAGGTCAGCAGCGAGTCGATCGAGCCGAGCAGGGCCAGCACCAGCGCCGACTTGAGCATCTGCGGCAGCGCCGCCAGTTCGAAGGTCGGCAGGTGCGGCGTCGGCAGCCCCTCGGGGATGGCGCCGATGACGGCGGCCTGCGGCAGCCACCAGAGGGCGACCAGCGTGCCCAGCAGCAGCGCCAGCAGCGGCGACGGCAGCCAGCGGCCGAAGCGTGCCGGCCACAGGTAGAGCAGCGCCAGCGAGCCGAGGCCGAGCACGGCCGCGTCCCAGTGGATGGCGCCGAGCACGGCGGGCAGCGCGGCGACGACCTCGACCACGCCGCCGGCCGGGTTGGCGTGGCCGAGCAGCGGGCCGAGCTCGAGCAGGATGATGATGCAGCCGATGCCGCTCATGAAGCCCGAGACCACCGGGAACGGCACCAGGCTGACGTACTGGCCCAGCCGCAGCAGGCCGAAGCCGATCATGAACAGCCCGCCGAGCATGACCACGGTGAAGGCCAGGGCCGGCTCGTGGCTGTACTGGGTGATCACCGCGGCCATGACCACCGTCATCGGGCCGGTCGGGCCGGAGACCTGGGTCGGGGTGCCGCCGAACAGGGCGGCGAAAAAGCCGACGAAAATCGCCCCGTAGAGCCCGGCAACCGGGCCGGCGCCGGAGGCGACGCCGAACGCCAGCGCCAGCGGCAGCGCGACGATGGCCGCGGTGACGCCGCCGAACAGGTCGCCGCGGAGGTTGTCGGTCCGCAGACCGTGAATCATGGCCATGGTGACGTGCAGGGACGGGCAGGGATCGGGGCCCGGGAAGCCGGCCGCGCCGAGAACGGTGGGCGGACGTATTGTACGGCAGCGGGATACGGTTTGTAGTCTCCCGGATGGGAGAGACGGTAGCCTGGGCGAGGAGACTGCTGTGCCCCAAACTCCCTCTCCCTCGGGGAGAGGGTTGGGGTGAGGGGATGAACAAGCCCCCTCATGCCTTCTCCCCGGGGGGAGAAGGGACGCGCTGATTCACTTTTTCGGGTCGGCGATCTCCACCGCACGGCGAACAGTTGCATGACAGCAAGTTGTTACTATTGGCACAGTTGGTTGCAGGGACGGCACTGATCGTCCGCTTCTCGCCTGGCGCGGCCGCTCCGGGTAGAGTGGGCGCCGGAAGTCACCCGGCGGCCGCGCCTGCGGCCGGAGAGGGAGTCGCAGTAATGGGCGTTGAAACCGGATGCATGACCCCGCCGTCGGCCACCCGCCGCCGGCCCGGGCGCTGAGTCACGGCACCGTCGCGCCATGTACATCCCGCGCCATTTCCGCCAGCAGGAGGCCCGCGAACTGCACGGCCTGATGCGCGCCCACCCGCTGGCGACGCTGGTCACCCACGGCGACCGGGGGCTGACCGCCAACCACGTGCCGCTGCTGTTCGACGCCGCCGCCGGCGACCACGGCGTCCTGCGCGGCCACGTCGCCCGCGCCAACCCGGTCTGGCGCGACGCCGTGGCCGGCTGCCCGGCGCTGGCGCTGTTCCACGGCCCCGACGCCTACGTCAGCCCGGGCTGGTATCCGTCCAAGCGCGACGATCCGCGGGTCGTGCCGACCTGGAACTACGCCGTTGTTCACGTCCACGGCACCCTGGCCGCGGTCGAGGACCGGGCCTGGCTGCGTACCCTGGTCACGGCATTGACCGCCGCCCACGAGGCGTCGCGCCGCGAGCCGTGGCAGGTCGACGACGCCCCGCCGGAGTATGTCGAGCAGCTGCTCGGCGCCATCGTCGGCCTCGAACTGGCCGTCACCCGGATCGAGGGCAAGTGGAAGCTGAGCCAGAACCGTCCGCCCGCCGACCGCGCCGGCGTGGCCGCCGGCCTGCGCGCGGAGGCGGGCGCGGCGGGGACCGACCTGGCGGACCGGGTGGTCGCCGCCGATGCGTCGGGTAGGCGCGACGCCTAGTGCAACAGTACACTTGCGATCTGCCATCCTTCGCTTCCCGACTTATTCATTAACCCACTCATTTCGACCTGCCCGGCACCCGGGAACGCACCCGCGCCGAGCGACAGGAGAGAACGCATGAGCATCGGACACACCCTGGTTGGCGCCGGCGACAAGAAGGTCCTGGTCCTGCACGGCTGGTTCGGCGATCACACCGTGTTCGAGCCGACCTTCAACGCCCTCGACCTCGACGGCTGCACCTACGCCTTCATGGACTACCGCGGTTACGGCAAGTCCAGGGAGCTGACCGGCGACTACACCATGGGCGAGATCGCCGCCGACGGCATCGCCCTGGTCGACCAGCTCGGCTGGGAGGCGTTCCACCTCGTCGGCCACTCCATGGGCGGCATGGCCATGCAGCGCCTGCTGCTCGACCTCGACGACCGCAGCCGGGTCCGCTCGGCCATCGGCATCGACCCGGTCCCGGCCAGCGGCGGCCAGCTCGACGCCGCCACCTGGACGCTGTTCGAAGGGGCGGTCGGCAGCGACGACAACCGTTACGCCATCCTCGATTTCACCACCGGCAAGCGCAACGCCGCGCGCTGGCTGCGCTACATGGTCAAGCGCTCGCGCGCGACCACCACCGAGGTCGCCTTTGCCGGCTACCTCGACGCCTGGGCCAAGGGGGACTTCGCCGCCGAGGTCGAGCAGGCCGCCCTGGCGACGCCGCTGCTGGTGCTGCTGGGCGAGCACGACCTCGCCTTCACCCGCGAGGCGATGGCGGCGACCTACCTCGCCTGGTACCCAAATGCCGAGTTGGCGCTGATCGCCAACGCCGGCCACTACCCGATGCAGGAGACGCCGGTGAACCTGGCGACGCTGATCGAGGCGTTCATCACGCGGCATGCCTGAGCGCCGGCTGGCGCGGGAGCCGCAGGGCGAGCCGGTTTCTGGCATACTTTTGGGTCTGAAACCCGGCCCGGGCGCGCGCGCCGCCCAGCCGCCCGCGACCCCGCTGCAAGGAACCGCCATGACTCCCGAACAAGCCGTCGCCCTGAGGCAGGAAGAGGCCAGCGGTGCCACGGCCCGGTTCGATCTCGACGCCCCCGAGTGGTACCTGAACCGCGAGCTGACCTGGCTCGAGTTCAACAGCCGCGTGCTGCACGAGGGCGAGGACCCGCGCATGCCGCTGCTCGAGCGGGTCAAGTTCCTGGCCATCGTCAGCTCCAACCTCGACGAGTTCTACATGAAGCGCATCGGCGGCCTGATGCAGCAGGTCGGCGCCGGCGTGGTCGAGTTGTCGCCCGACGGCCGCACCCCGGCGCAGCAGATCGACGATTGCCACGCCATGGTGCGGGGGATCAAGCAGCGCCAGCGCACACTCGCCCTCCAGCTCTACGACGCCCTCGCCGCCGAGGGCATCCACATGGTCCTCTACCGCGACCTGAAAAAGGGCCAGCAGGCGAGCGTGCGCGACTACTACCTGCGCAACATCTTCCCGCTGATCACGCCGCTGGCGATGGATCCGGCGCATCCGTTCCCGTTCATCTCCAACCTGTCGCTGAACCTGCTGGTGACGGTGCGCCCGCCGGCCACCGACCAGCCGGCGCTGGTCCGGGTCAAGGTGCCGGTCGGCAGCGGCGTGCCGCGCTTCCTGCAGGTCGGCGACGAGTTGCGCTTCGTGCCGCTGGAGGATGTCATCGCCGAAAACCTCGACCTGCTGCTGCCCGGCATGCCGGTCGAGGCATGCGAGTTCTTCCGCGTCACCCGCAACGCCATCGTCGAAAAGGCGGCCGAGCAGGCCAACGACCTGCTGGAACTGATCGAGTCGGAGCTGCGCGACCGCAAGTTCGCGCCCATGGTGCGGCTCGAGGTGTCGCGCGGCATGGATCCGGTCCGGCGTGGCATGCTCGCGGCCGAGCTCGGCCTCGACGAGGAGCTCGACGTGTTCGAGGTCGAGGGGCTGCTGGCCAAGCGCGACCTGTTCCAGATCGCCAGCCTGCCGCGCCTCGACCTGCGCGACCCGCCGCACCATCCGGTCGACCACCCGCGGCTGGCCGGGGCGAGCAACATCTTCCACGAAATCCGCGACCACGGTCCGATCCTGCTGCAGCACCCGTACGAGTCGTTCGTCACTTCGGTCGAGCGCTTCCTGCTCGAGGCCAGCCGCGACCCCAAGGTGCTGGCGATCAAGATGACCCTCTACCGCACCGCGTCCGAGTCCAAGGTGATTCGCTACCTGATCGACGCGGCGCAGAACGGCAAGCAGGTCGCGGTCTGCGTCGAGCTCAAGGCGCGCTTCGACGAATCGGCCAACATCCGCTGGGCCAACTTTCTCGAGGAGGTCGGCATCCACGTCTCCTACGGCGTGCTCGGGCTCAAGACCCACAGCAAGGTGATCTTCGTCATCCGCCGCGACTACGACGGCCTGCGCCGCTACGCCCACATCGGCACCGGCAACTACCACGCCGACACCGCGCGCCTGTACAGCGACCTCGGTCTGCTCACCTGCGACCCGCAGATCGGCGAGGACCTGACCGAGCTGTTCAACTACATCACCACCGGCCATGTCCCGTCGCGCCACTACCACAAGCTGCTGCCGGCGCCGAAACGGCTCAAGCCGGCGCTGCTCGACAAGATCGCGCGCGAGATCAAGGGCCACTCGGCCAAGTCGCCGGGGCTGATCCGGCTGAAGATGAATGCCCTCGAGGACATGGACATCACCCGCGCGCTCTACCGGGCGTCCCAGGCCGGCGTCAGCGTCGAGCTGATCGTGCGCGACACCTGCCGGCTGCGGCCGGGCGTCCCGGGGCTGTCGGACAATGTGCGCGTGGTCAGCCTGGTCGGGCGCTTCCTCGAGCACACGCGCATCTTCCACTTCCGCAACGGCGGCGACGACGAATACCTCATCGGCTCGGCCGACTGCATGCGGCGCAACCTCGAGAGCCGTGTCGAGGTGGTCACGCCGGTCGAGGGGGCGGAGCTGCGCCAGGAGCTGGCGCGGATCCTCGATCTGCAACTCGGCGACCGCCGCGGCGCCTGGGACATGCAGCCCGACGGCAGCTACGTCCAGCGACAGCCGGGCGCGGGCGACGAGCCGCGCAGCGCCCAGGCGCTGAGCATCGAGGCCGCCGAGGCGCGCAGCCGTGCCTACAAGAAGAGCCACCCGCAGAAGAAAAAGGGCACCAAGGGCAAGGGCGCGCGGCGGCGCAAGGGCTGAGTCCGCGGCAGACCGTGCGCGACGCCAGCGCATGAACCTCGCCTACCTGGTCGGCCAGGTCAGCGTCCGTGACCCGGAGCTGTGGGCGCGCTACGTCGCCGGGGTCGCCGCCTCGCTGGCCCCGTTTGCGGCGGAGCTGATCTTTCGCGGCAGCCACGCGCGCGACCTGGCCGGCACCCAGCCGCACCCGCGGGTGGTGGTGATCCGCTTCGCCGATCTCGACGAACTCAACCGCTGGCACGACTCGGACGCCTACCAGGCGCTGGTGCCGCTGCGCGAGCGCGCCGCCGACGTGGTGATCACCGCCTACACGACCCAGGGAACCTGACCCCCGACCGCGACCTCGCCAGGATTCTGGCAATTGACTATCCTCAATCGATCGGGATGCCGGTCGCCGCTGCCCCCTGCCGCCGGCACCGGTGCTGCAGCGAGGTTCAGCCCATGGTCGCAATCACCTCCGACAAGCGGGAATTCATCATTGCCGCGGTCCAGCAGATGTACACCGAGGTCGCCGGCCACCCGGAGAAGGTGTTCCATTTCCCGACCGGCAAGGAGGCCTGCCTGTTCGTCGGCTACCCCGAGGCGGTGCTCGACGGCCTGCCGCCGACCGCGCTGGAGTCGTTCGCCGGGGTCGGCTACCCGCACGCGGCCGGCGCGGTGCGTCCCGGCGACGTGGTCCTCGACGTCGGTTCGGGCTCGGGCACCGACACCCTGATCGCCAGCCGCGAGGTGGGGCCGGCCGGGCGGGTCTACGGCCTGGACATGACCGCCGCGATGCTCGACAAGCTGGGCGCCAACATCGACCGGTTCGGGGCCGCCAACGCCGAGCCGCTGGCCGGTGACGCCGAGGCGATCCCGCTGCCCGACGCCTGCGTCGACGCGGTCACCAGCAACGGCGTGCTCAACCTGGTGCCGGACAAGCGCCGGGCCTTCGGCGAGATCCACCGGGTGCTGCGGCCGGGCGGGCGGGTGCAGATCGCCGACATCGTCGTCGGCCAGCCGATCTCCGACGCCTGCCGCGCCGATCCGGCCCTGTGGGCCGAGTGCGTCGTCGGCGCCTGCCTGGAGAGCGACTACCTGCGGCTGTTCGCCGAGGCGGGCTTCGAGGGGATCACGGTCCTGCGCCGCTTCGACTACTTCGCCGGCAGCGCCGAGGAGAAGACGCGCAAGGTGGCGGCGGGCTTCGAGGCGCACACCGTCGAGCTGAGCCTGGTCAAGCCGTAGGGAGGGGACGGGGCGGGCGTGGACCCCGCGTCAATAGCGCTTGAGCAGGCCCCGGATGCGCTCGTTGAGGGCGTCGGGCACCGCCTCCTGGCGCAGTTCGCCGACCTTGGCGAGCATCCGCTGCTCGAACTCCTTGCGCGAAAAGCAGCTCTTGCACTGGTGCAGGTGGTGCTCGATGGCGTCGACCCGCTCGGCGTCCAGTTCGTGGTCGAGGTAGTCGAAGATCTGCGCGATCACCTGCTCGCAGTCGAGCGTGGGCCTGGTCATGATCCCTCTCCATGGTCATTGGGCCGGGCCTGCAGCGCGCCTGGCCGTTGCGCGTGTTCACCTGCGTCCCCACCGGGTTGCGCCGCCTTGAGCCCGTAGGCGCGCGCCTGCTGCCACAGGATCTTCTGCAGCTTGCCGCGCGCGCGGGCCAGGCGCGAGCGCACCGTGCCGATCGGGATTCCGAGCATCTCGGCGATCTCGGCGTAGCTCAGCTCCTCGAGATCCGACAGCACCACGATCACCCGGTGCGCCTCGGGCAGCCGCGCCAGGGCACGCTCGAGGTCCGCGCGCAGCAGGCCGTCGACGAACGCCTGCTCGGGGGTGCTGAACCAGAGCAGGAACGGCTGGTGCAGCTGCTCGAAGATCGAGAACCCGTCCTCATCGTCCTCCTCCTCGCAGTCGAGCGAAGCGGTCTGCGGGCGCGCGGCCTGGCGCCGACGCTCGCTGATGAAGGTGTTGTTGAGGATGCGGAAGATCCATGAGCGAAACGCCTCCTCGCTGTGCAGGGTGTCGCGCGCGCGCCAGGCGCGCTCGACGGTCTCGGCCACCAGGTCCTCGGCGTCGGCGTCGTGGCAGGTCAGCCGCCGGGCCACCCCGTGCAGGCAACCCAGCAGGTCGAGGACCTGGCATTCGAAGAACTCCCGGCTGACGGCCATCGGTTGCTCCTTCTGTCCAAGGACGCGCGGGGCGGCGATTCGGTTCCCACTTTCGCACGCCGGGGGCGGGTCGCGGCGTGGGACGCGGTGCGGTGCAGGGGTCATTGTGACAAATGTCAAAATATATGGAACCGTTTTCACCCCGGCGGCGTCTCCGGCGGTAAGGCGCCAGCGAGTGCCACACCACCACCAACGACAGAGAGATGCCGCCATGATCACCGCCAACCAGATTCACGCCGCCCCCGGCCGCCATGCCGCCATGGCGTTCCACCACACCTGCCCGGATGCACTCGATCACACCCTGATCGCCGGCCCGTTTTCGTTCGCCGGCCGGGAGCCGGTGGTGATCGAGGCCCGGCACGACCTCGAGATCCACGTCACCCGGGGCGCCCTGGACGCGGTCGCCGAAGCGGCCGGATCGCGCCAGCGGGCCGCTGCCGGCGACCGCGTCTGCATCGCCCGGGGCGACCGCTGCGTGGTCACGCCGCGCCCCAGGACCGAGGTCCACCTGCTGCGGTCGTGAGGTCGCGCGCGCCCCCGCGCCGTCGGCCGGACCGTTGCACCGCACCAACCGAGGAGAACAGCCATGATCACCACCGCACCCAACCCGCTCCAGGTCGACGTCGTCCAGCTCGAACGCGACGTCAAGGCGATGTACCGCGATGTCGCGCTCGCCCCCGAGCGCGAGTATCACTTCGAGATGGGCCGGGCGCTGGCCGAGCGGCTCGGCTACGCCCCACCCGACCTCGATGCCATCCCGGGCGCCGCGATCGACTCCTTCGCCGGCGTCGGCTACTACTTCGACCTGGCCGCGCTGCAGCCGGGCGAGGCGGTGACCGATCTCGGCAGCGGGTCGGGCATGGACAGCTTCATCGCCGCGCTCAAGGTCGGCGCCGGCGGCCGCGTCACCGGCATCGACATGACCGACGCCCAGCTGGCCAAGGCGGAGCGGCTGCGGCAGTCCGCCGGCTTCGACCAGGTCGCCTACCGCGAGGCTTACATCGACGCCACCGGGCTTGACGACGCCAGCTGCGACGCGGTGATCAGCAACGGTGTCATCAACCTCGCCGCCGACAAGGCGGCAGTGTTCGCCGAGGCCGCCCGCCTGCTGCGGCCGGGCGGACGCCTCGCCCTGGCCGACATCGTCACCGCGGAGCGCCTGCCGGCCGGGATCACCTGCGATGCCACGCTGTGGGCCGCCTGCATCGGCGGCGCGCTGCAGGTCGACGACTACCTGGCCGCCGTCGAAGGCGCCGGCCTGCGCGTGGCCCAGGTGCGCGACAACAGCGCCTACCGCTTCCTGTCCGACAGCGCCCAGGGCGCCACCCAGCGCTACGGCGTCAAGAGCATCTCCCTGCTGGCGTACAAGGCGTAAGCCGGCGCCAGCCCAATCGCCGACCACCACTACCACCACAGAGGAACCGCCAACATGTCCGATGCCAACAAGCCCTACCTGTTCACCGTCACCCACTTCGACGACGACCCCGACCGCGTCGCCACGCCGCTGGTGCTGGCCAACAACGCCCTAGCCATGGGCGCCAGCGTCACCCTGTGGCTCTCGGTCGAGGGCGCCCGGCTCGGGATCAAGGGCGCGGCCGACGGCCTGGTGCCGAAGAGCTTCCCGCCGCTCGCCGAACTGCTCGCCACCTACGTCGAGAACGGCGGCCGCATCGGCATCTGCCCGCCGTGCGGCAAGACCCACGGCGTGACCGACGAGAACATGGTCGCCAACGGCGAATGGATGGGCGCCGCGGCGATGCTCGACGCGGCCCGGAGCTGCCAGACCTTCTCGTTCTGAACCACCCCGACCGCGAGGATCCAGCCATGACCAGCGTCTCCCGGCCCGCCGCGTCCCCTGTCGCCGACCGCCAACCGCGCCGGCACCCGCGGCCCGGCCTGCCGGGGGCGCTGGCCCTGGCGCTGTCGCTGCTCGCCTGCTACGGCACCCTGGCGGCGGTCGCCGCCCTGTCCGCGCTGGGCGTCACCCTGGCGCTGCACGAGGGGTGGTGGGCGGGGACCATCGTCCTGTTCGCGCTGCTCACGCTGGCCGCCGTGGTGGCGGGCCGGGCGCGCCACGGGCGGCTGGCGCCAAGCCTGGTGGCGCTGGCCGGGACGCTGCTGCTCGGCTACGTGATGTTCGTCGCCTTCGACCGCCTGCTGGAACTGGCCGCGTTCGCGCTGCTGGCGCTGGCGGTCGCCTGGGACGCGCGGCTCGGCCGCCGCCCGGCCGGCGCCGGCACAGCCGCCAGCGACGTCAACTCCTAGAGCGTTAACAGACCCTAATCGAACTCCACCGCCCGCAGCCGCGCCGCCGCCTCCTCGGGGCTGACGGTGTTGACGAACAGCCCGGAGCCGAGTTCGAACCCGGTCGGGATGCTGGTGCGCGGGCAGATCTCGAGATGCCAGTGGTAGCTCGCCTCGCCGCCGGCGCACTCGGCGCAGTGCGGCAGCGAGTGCAGGAAGAAGTTGTACTGGGCGCCGCCGATGACCGCGTCGAGCCGGTGCATGGTACGCCGCAGCAGCTCGGCCAGCGCCGGCAGGTCGGCGTCGCCGAGGTCGAGGTAATCGGCCTGGTGCGCCAGCGGCAGGATGTGCACCTCCCACTCGAAGCGGCTGGCGAACGGCTTGATGGCGACAAAGCGGTCGTTGCGCTCGACCACGTACTGGCCGACGTCGATGCGCCGGCGCACCTCGCCGGAGTCGCGGTCGTAGATGGTTGCCTCGTAGGTCAGCGCCTCGTCGATCAGCGAGCAGAAGATGCAGTGGCCGTGCTTGGCGTGGTAGCCGCGCGCATGGGCGAACTCGTCCTGCACGTTCTGCGGCACCACCGGCATGGCGATCAGCTGGCTGTGGGTGTGGCCGATGCTGGCCCCGGCCGCCTTGCCGAAATTCTTGAACGCCAGCACGTAGCGCAGCCGCGGGTCACTGGCGTAGAGCGCGCGCATGCGCTCGCGGTAGGCGGTCAGCAGCAGCACCAGGTGGGCGGCGCTCATTTCGTGCAGCGCGATGCCGTGGTGGTGATGGTCGATCATCACCTCGTGGCGGCCGTAGCCGTCGATCGCCTGCTGCAGGCCGAGGATCACCGGCCCGCCGCGGCCGTCGGCGCCGAGCACCGGGAACAGGTTCTCGACCACGCGCACCTCCCATGCGGGGCCGTCGGGCCAGGCGGCGACCGTCGGCGGCGTCTGCTCCTCGTTGCCGCGGCAGAACGGGCAGCGCTCGACGCGCTCGCGGCTGTCGCGCTCGGCCGGCTTTTCCGCCTCACGCGGGCGCATCGCCCGCGCCGTGGCCACCAGCACCGCCTCGGCGGGCACCACCGGGTTGATGCGGATTTCGCGGATCGGTTTCGCTTCGCCATGCATGACCGGCACCTCCTTGCGCCAGCTTACCGGCGCACCGCCGCTCCGTGGTTGGAATGTTTCGATGCCCGCATAGCTCCGCTTTATCCGGCGCGGCCGGGCCGGGCGGGTGCGCCGCGTCGGTCGCGTCAACGGAGACGGCGGCCATCGACGCCGCGGCCGCTTCCGGCCGCGGTCGGCGGCGACCTAGCGTATAAGTGACCCTGACGCCGGGTGCGGGCGCCGCCAGGGGGGTGCGTACAGGCCCCCCGGACGGGACGGCCCGGGGCGCCGACGAACGCCCCGGGGCGCGTGTTGACAGCTGGAATTTCACCATGTTAGATCAATGGTCGATCAGTCAGGGCGCCGTCTGCACCGTGCTGGTGCAGGCTGCGACCGGTCGGGGACGGAGATCCCCGCCGGTTCGCTGACCGCGCATGCGCGTCGCGCGTGCCCGACGACCCCGGGAGGTAAGGAGAGGCATGCAGCGCATCCTGATTGTCGAAGACGAAGAGGTGATCCGCAGCGCCCTGCGCCGGCTGCTGGAGCGCCACGGCTACGCCGTCGAGGTGGCCGGTTCGGTCGAGGAGGCCGAGACCAGCTACGCGCGCGAACACTTCGCCCTGATCCTGGCCGATCTCAAGCTGCCGGGTGCCAGCGGCACCCAGCTGATCGAGTTCTGCGACCAGACCCCGGTGGTGGTGATGACCAGTTACGCCAGCGTCAACGCCGCGGTCGAGGCGATGAAAAAGGGCGCCGCCGACTTCATCACCAAGCCGTTCGACCACGACAAGCTGGTGATCACCATCGGCCGGATCCTCAAGCAGAACCAGATCGAGCGCCAGAACGCGGCCCTGCGCGGTGACATCGAGAGCGCCTACCCGGTCGGCAAAATGGTCGGCCGCTGCGCCGCCATGCGCGCGGTCAACGAGCGCATCACCCGGGTGGCGCCGACCGACGCCACGGTGCTGATCCTCGGCGAGTCGGGCACCGGCAAGGAGCTGGTCGCCCGGGCGCTGCACGAGCAGAGCCCGCGTCGCGACGGGCCGATGGTCACCGTCAACTGCGCGGCCATCCCCAACGACCTGATCGAATCGGAGCTGTTCGGCCACGAAAAGGGCGCCTTCACCGGCGCGGTCGAGGCACGGGTGGGCATGGTCGAGTCGGCCAACGGCGGGGTGCTGTTCCTCGACGAGGTCGGCGAGCTGCCGCTGGCGGTCCAGGCGCGCCTGCTGCGGGTGCTGCAGGAGGGGCTGATCCGCCGGGTCGGCGCCTCTCGCGAGAGCAAGGTCGACGTCCGGCTGGTGGCGGCCACCCACCGCGACCTGGCCCAGAGCGTGCGCCAGGGGCGTTTTCGCGACGACCTGTTCTTCCGCCTGCGGGTGATGGAGATCTACCTGCCGCCGCTGCGCGAGCGCGGCAACGACCGGCTGCTGCTGGCCGATTTCCTGCTCGCCAAGGCGTGCCGGCGGCTCAACCGCCACCTGCTGACCCTGGACGAGAGCGCGCGCGCGGCGATCCTCGAGCACCACTGGCCGGGCAACGTGCGCGAAATGGAAAACGCCATCGAGCGGGCAGTGATCCTGTGCGACGGCAGTGCGGTCGGCAGCGAGCATCTGGCCCTGGACCACGGCCTGATGACCAGCGCGCACAACGACACCTTGGAGCTGTCGATGGAGGAGTATTTCCGCCGTTTCGTCCTTGAGCACCAGGGCCAGATGACCGAGGGTGAACTCGCCCAGCGGCTGGGGATCAGCCGCAAGTCACTGTGGCAGAAACGGCGCCGGCTGGACCTCCCACGCACCTCGTCCGCCCATTGACCGGCCTGTCGGCCGGTTTGTTACCAGATGCCCCAAAGGCGTGTTACCAACGGTAATACGCCTCGCTTTCCTGTATCCGGGAATGGGCCGCGCCTATTCTCTAACTTGTTGTAAATACAATTTAAATAGTAAGTTACTCAGGAAGGCCTCTGTTTTGCATATTAAAGGGTTGCGGTCGGGAGGCGCCGCAGCCCTCAAGCTCCCCGGATGGGGCGAATGGCGGGTTACCGGAGCAGGAACATAGACTCCATGCCTTTGAATATAGAAAGAAAACACGCGGTATTTATGACCGTTGACCTAGCGCTGTCCGCCCACCTGTAAGGAGGTAACTTCATGGCTACAGATGCATCGCAACAGGTCGAACACTGGCAGAAGACGCGCAAATTGATGATCGTCCATCTGTCCATCTGGTTCGTCTTTGCCTACGTGGTCCACTGGTTCGCACCCACGCTGAACCAGGTCAGCTTCATGGACTTCCCGCTCGGCTACTACATGTCCGTCCAGGGCTCGTTGTTTGCGTTCGTGATCCAGCTGTTCATCTTCGTCAAGCAGCAGGACTCCATCGACCGCATGTACGGCATGGCCGAAGACGACTAAGGGGATAAGCACATGGCTATGTTTGGAGATTTCAAGGGCGATTTCATCGCCAATCTGCCGAAAATCTACGGCATCTACACCGGAGGGTTCCTCGCCTTCGTGGCGTTGATGGCCGTTTTTGAACAGATGGGCATGAGTGCCGACACCATCGGCATCCTGTTCGTCGCCTTCACCATCGCGATCTACGCCCTGATCGGCTGGCTGTCGCGCACCATGCAGGTCGACGCCTACTACGTCGCCGGCCGCCAGGTGCCGCCGGTGTTCAACGGCATGGCGACCGCGGCCGACTGGATGTCCGGCGCCTCGTTCGTCGCCATGGCCGGCGGCATCTTCATGAACGGGCACCCGTATGTCGCGTTCGTGGTCGGCTGGACCGGCGGCTACGTGCTGGTGGCGGTGCTGATGGCCCCGTACCTGCGCAAGTTCGGCTGCTACACGGTGCCCGACTTCATCGGCACCCGCTACGGCGGCAACACGGCGCGCCTGCTCGCCGTGCTGGTGCTGGTGGTGGCGTCGTTCACCTACGTGACCGCGCAGATCAACGCCACCGGCACCATCGCCTCGCGCGCCCTGCAGATCCCGTTCGAGGTGGGCGTCTGGTTCGGCCTGATCGGCATCCTGCTCTGCTCCATGCTCGGTGGCATGCGGGCGGTGACCTGGACCCAGGTGGCGCAGTACATCGTGCTGATCATCGCCTACCTGGTGCCGGTCATCTGGATGTCGAACAAGCAGGGCTTCGGCCTGATCCCGCAGTTCGTCTACGGCGACGCCGTGGCGCGGATCACCGACCTCGAGGCGCTGCACCAGGTCGGCCAGCTGCTTCCTGCCTCGGACGCCGCGCGCGGCTTCCCCGGCATGAGCGCCCTGACCAAGCTGCACTCGGCCGCGGGCGACACGACCATGGCGGCGTGGAAGTTCGTCACCCTGGTCGCCTGCATGATGCTCGGCACCGCCTCGCTGCCGCACATCCTGATGCGCTACTTCACCACCCCGTCGGTGCGTGACGCGCGCAAGTCGGTGGCCTGGTCGCTGTTCTTCATCACCCTGCTCTACTTCACCGCCCCGGCGCTGGCGACCTACACCAAGCTGCAGATGCTCGACCCGAACCTGGCGACCAGCATCATCGGCAAGGCGATCGCCGACGTGAACGCGCTGGACTGGATCCAGAAGTGGAGTTCGGTGGGCATGCTCGCCCTCGCCGACGTCAACGGTGACGGCATCCTGCAGATCAACGAGTTCTTCATGCGCGCCGACATCGTCGTGCTGGCGACCCCGGAGATCGCAGGTCTGCCGTACGTCATCTCCGGCCTGGTTGCGGCCGGTGGCATGGCCGCCGCCATGTCGACCGCCGACGGCCTGCTGCTGGCCATCGCCAACGCCCTGTCGCACGATCTGTACTACAAGATCATCGACCCGAAGGCGGAGACCCGCAAGCGGCTGATCGTCGCCCGCGTGTTGCTGCTGGCGATCGGTGCGGCCGGCGCCCTGGTGGCGTCGATGAAGCTGACCGGTATCCTCGGGGCGGTGGCCTGGGCGTTCGACTTCGCCATGTCCGGGCTGTTCTTCCCGCTGGTGCTCGGCGTCTGGTGGAAGCGTGCCAACCGTCCGGGTGCGATTGCCGGCATGGCAGTCGGCCTGGGTGTCGGTACCTGGTACCTGTACATGGTCAAGTGGGGTGGCATGACGCCCTGGATCGGCATCGACGACCTGCGCTTCGGCATCATCGGCGCCGCGGCCAGCGTGATCTCGATGGTCGTGGTCTCGCTGATGACCAAGGCACCTGACGAGGAGACCATGAGAATGGTTGACGAAATCCGCATTCCGCGCGGTGACACCATCCTCAGCGCGAGTCACTAAACCTTTAGTGATCTCGGATAGCAGGCCGGGGCGGGTTCGCTCGCCCCGGCCTCTTTTTGTCATTAGGATGGACACTCCAGCCACCATTCCGAGGAGCTGATATGGATGCGGGCATCCCGCTCTGGGCGATTATCGTCGACTACCTGCTGGGCGTGGTCATGTGGACGCTGATCGGCCGCTTCGGCATGCGCCTGTTCCTGCCGGAAGAGAGCCGCTTCTTTTTTTCCCGCTTTTTCGTCCGCGTCACCGACCCGCTGATCAAGCTGTTCGGACCGATCACGCCGGCGTTCCTGGTGGCGCCGCTGATCCCGCTCTACGTCGCCTGGTTCTTCTACATGGCGCGCTTCTACCTGATGCCCTGGCTGCTCGGCTACTCGGTGATGGGGATGCTGTCGTTCCCGCTGGAGAGCGAGATCGCCCAGGGCGTCACCCATCTGCTGAGGCTGGTCCTCGACTGAGGGGCTATCGTGGCCGCGAAACTACCGCCGCCGGCGCATACGCCACTGCTGACCCTGCCGACGCTGGTCCTCGCCCTGCAGTCGACCGGCCACGACGTGCGCCACGACCGCCTGCTGCGGGTGGCCGCGATCGCCATGCACGGCGGCGAGATCGAGGATCTCCCGGCGCTGGAACTGACCATCGACCCGGGTCAACCGATCCCACCCGTGGCGACCCGGATCCACGGCCTGCGCGATCAGGATGTCGCCGCCGCCCCGCCCTTCGTCGCGGTGGCGCAACAGCTGTTTCCACTGTTTGCCGGGCGCATCGTCATCGGTCATCACATCGGTTTCGATCTCGGCCTGCTGCGCTTCGAGGCGGGCCGGGCCGGGATCCTGTGGCTGGAACCGATGATGCTCGACCTGGCGCTGGTGTTCGGTGCGCTCCACCCCGAGCTGCCCGAGCTGAGCCTGGAGACGGTCACTGCGACCCTGGACGTCCCCCTGGAAGGTCAGCGCAGCGCACTCACCGACTGCCGGGCCGTGGCCGCCGTCTGGAGCCGGCTGCTGCCCCGCCTGCGCGCGGCCGACATCCGCACCCTGGCCGAGGTGCAGACCTTCGCCGCTCGGCGCAGCGACCTGCGCCAGCACCAGATGCAGATGGGCTGGTTCGACGAGCCCGGCACCCTGGACAAGGTGCAGCGCCGCGCCCCGCACACGCGCATCGACAGCTACGCCTTCGAGCTGCAGCTCGGCGACCTGATGCGTGCACCGCCGCGCACCATCGCCGCGGACGCGACCCTGCGCACGGCGGCGGCGGTGATGGTCGAACACCACATCGGCGCCCTGCTGGTCGGTCACCCGGAGCAGCCGCCGGTCGGCATCCTGACTGAGCGCGACCTGCTGCGCGCCATTGCCGGCGGCACCCTCGACCTCGATCGGACGCTCGTCCCGGCGGTGATGAGCGCGCCGGTGCAGGCCATGACCGCCGACGAGATGCTCTACCGCGCCCTGGGCCGGATGGACCGGGTCGGCATCCGCCACCTCTGCGTCGTCGACCACGCCGGCATCGCCGTCGGCATGATTTCGCAGCGCGACCTGCTGCACCACCGCGCGCGCGGCGTCGACCTGGTCGAGGACGCGCTCGACGTGGCCGAGGATCTGCCGGCACTGGCCGCCGCCTACGGGCGCATGCCGGACATCGCCGGCCGCCTGTTCGCCGAGGACCTCGACGGCCCGGACGTCGCCCGCGTGGTCTCGGCCGAGCTCTGTACCCTGACCGCGCGCGCCGCCGAGATCGCCGCCGCCGAGTTCGAGCGCGAGGGTCGCGGCCCGGCCCCGGCCCAGTGGTGCCTGCTGGTGCTCGGCTCGGGCGGACGCGGCGAAAGCCTGCTCGGCGCCGACCAGGACAACGCCCTGATCCATGCCGGCAGCGACGCCGACGACCCCTGGTTCGCCGCCTTCGGCGCGCGCATCTCCGACCTGCTCGACCGGGCCGGGGTGCCGCTCTGCAAGGGCGACGTCATGGCCTCATCGGCGGACTGGCGCGGAACCCGCGCGGCGTGGCATGCGCGCATCGACACCTGGGTGCGGCGGGCCAAACCGGAAGACCTGCTCAACTGCGTCATCTTTTTCGACCTCTCCCCGGTCGCCGGCGACCTCGGCCTGGGCCACGAACTGCACGGCTACGCGGTCCAGCAGGTCGCCACCTCGGTGCAGTTCATCGGCTTCCTGGCGCAGGCGGTCGACCGCTTTGCGCCGCGCCTGGGGCTGTTCGGCAGCCTGCGGGTCGAGGAGGGGCGGGTCGACCTCAAGCGCGACGGCCTGCTGTCGCTGACCGGGCTGGCGCGCACCCTGGCGCTGCGCACCGGTTCGACGGCGCGTTCCACCCCCGAGCGGCTGCGTGACGCCAGCAGCGCCGGGCGCCTGCCGCAGGGCGATGCCGAGGCGCTGATCGAGACCCACCGCTACCTGCTGACCCTGGCCCTGCGCCAGCAACTGACCGACCTGCAGGAGGGCGTTTCACCGTCCAGCCGGATCGAGTGGAAGGCGCTGTCGCACCTCGAGCGTTCGCGCCTCAAGCAGGCGCTGAAGGGGCTCGACGACGTGATCAAGGAGCTGCGCAGTATGGTGGCCGGGTAGCCGCCACGGCGCGCCCGACACGAACCGTGCCTCCACCGGATCGGGATGTCGGACTGAAGTCCGACCCACGGCACGACTCCGGCCAGGTTCGGGACATGTAGGTCGGGCTTCAGCCCGACACGAACCGTGCCTCCACCGGATCGGGATGTCGGACTGAAGTCCGACCCACGGCACGACTCCGGCCAGGTTCGGGACATGTAGGTCGGGCTTCAGCCCGACGCGAACCGTGCCTACGCGAGATCGGGATGTCGGACTGAAGTCCGACCTACAACTTCACTTCGATCGAGCCATGGAAATGTGGTTCGGACTCCAACCCGACAACCGCTTGACGCGGGGGGCGATCAGCCGACGTCGCGCACCACGCCGTCGGCGTCGAGGTTGTTGCGCAGGTCGCGGCGCACCTCCTGCCAGCGGTAACGGACCGAGTTCATGACGATCTCGGCATCGAGCTCCTTCAGGTTGGAGACGATCGGCGCCCAGTGGACCACCGCCGCCGGGCTCTGCGAAAAGGGGCGTTCGTCGTCGGTGACCCGGCTCCAGTCGCACTGCGCCAGGCGCGCGTGGACCCGGTCGATATGGGACTGGAAGCCCTCGTCCGCCTCCGCCGGAACGCCGTGGTTGGCGAGGATCTCGGCGACCGCGCCCTCCATGATCGCCGCGACGGTCTCGGTCGGGACGCCGGCGCGCAGCAGCATGCCGCCGGCGTAGACCGCCAGGTCGGAGAGGCAGGCGAGGTAGACGTTCCACTTGGCGATGTTGATCGAGGCGACGAACGGGTCGTCGTCGAACAGCTCCGGGTAGCGCATCCCGGCCCGGGTGCGCAGGTAGCCGTAGAGCGAGGTCTGGGCGATGTAGCTGGCGCGCGTGTCGACGAACCGGACCAGCGCGGCGCGGTCGTTGACCGGCTCGCGGCGTCGCCAGCGCTGCGGCCCGAGGTATTCGTGCAGGGCCTGGCCGACGCCGCGCAGGCGATCCATCCACAGGGACAGGCGAAGGCTCGATCCGGTCATCATGGGCACCTGCTTGCTGTCGCCGTCGGCATGGCGGGAGACGGCCGGCCTGGGCGCCGGTACGTCGTTGCGGGTGATTGTACTGCCGTCGGGCGCGGTTGGCGCGCCTGCCGCCCGGCGTGGATTGCTTCCGCGCCGAGCATGCCATGTTGGGCACGCTGCGCTTTGCCCAACCTACCGGAAAACCGCGATCCGATCTCTGTAGGTCGGACTTCTGTCCGACACGGCCTTGAATGTCGGGCTGAAGCCCGACCTGCATCTCCTCGGCGTGCCCGGAGCCGGGCTGTGGGTCGGACTTCAGTCCGACGCGGCCGTCCCGAGACGGCACGCACCGGTCGGGCAGCAGGCCGCGCGAGGCGGGCCGGGCTAGCTGAGCCGCCAGCGGTTGCCGCACTTGCGGCAGATGGCGGGGATGGTCTGGTCTTCGAAGACCACGTCGAACAGGCCGTAGGAGCTGCACTGCGCGCAGGTGGCGGCGTTGGCGAAGCGCTGCGCCTGGCTCAGGATGGTCCAGAACTGGCGGAAGCTCTCGACCGCCATCAGGCCGACGAAGTAGAGCACGGTGAGGGTCAGCAGCGGGGTCAGGCCGGGGGTGCTCAGGCCGACGAACTCGACGATGGCCGCGATCAGCACGCCGCTCAGCAGGCAGGTGGTCAGCATGGCGAAGGCGAGGTAGAGGCGCCGCGCGTACCAGCGGCGGAAGCCGGGCTTGTCACCTGCGCCGAAGCGGTTCATCTCAGGCCCGAGTATAGCGGCGAATGGACTTGCCCCGGTTTGGTGGACAGTTCAGTTAGGTCGGTTTCGACCCGTTGGGTTTTCACGTTCATAGGCTGCAGGACTGACGTGCCCGAGGTACGAATGCC
>Ga0326597_10000855_pt1 | contig 51771 bp, 41 predicted proteins | sample RVTome_12_FD_203789 | JGI IMG/M metagenome (GOLD analysis project Ga0326597, IMG submission 203789) | Soil microbial communities from uranium-contaminated site in the Upper Colorado River Basin, Wyoming, United States - RVT100D185 | ecosystem: Environmental > Terrestrial > Soil > Contaminated >... | reverse complement strand
AGAGTGCGCCGGAAGGAGTCCAGTCCCCGTTTTCGGGTTCCTCCCCTGACCCCTGGCCCCCGTTGCTCGACAGAATGCGCGCCGATGGTGTCGCGCCGCTCGGCTCAGCTCTTCCCCTGGCCCCGGTATTGGCCCGGTGACGCATCCGATTCCGTCCCCGCCACCGTCCCCGTCGAGGTCCTCGCGCCCACCCCCGAAGCCGTCCTCAGCCCCCGTCCTCAGGCCTCGGGCTCCGGCGTTTCACCGGACGACGAGATCTCCTTGACCTTGTCCAGCGCCTTCTGCACGTGCCGCAGGGCCGAGAACTGGGCCGAGAGCACCATGCGCACGATGCCCTCGCGGTCGATCACGTAGGTCACCCGGCCGGGAAGGAATCCCAGGGTCCTGGGAGCGCCGAAGGCGTTGCGCAGGGCGCCGCCCTCGTCGGCAAGCAGCGTGTAGGGAAGAGCGTGCTTCTCGATGAAGCCCTTGTGGGAGTCGGCCGAGCTGCTGCTCACGCCAATGACCACGGCCCCCAGGCTCCGGAGCTCGTCATTGCTGTCGCGGAAGCCGCAGGCCTCGCGCGTGCACACCGGAGTATTGTCCCGTGGGTAGAAGAAGAGCACCAGGATCCGGCCGCGAAAGTCGGCCAGGGTCACGGTTCTTCCGTCGTGCGACCGGGCGCTGAATTCGGGCGCAGGGTCGCCCTCGCCTACGGACATGTTCACGGTCTCCTTGACGACGGCGTGGGGATTCATTGGACGGCCGCCGGAAGGTCGACCTTCGTCCGGTGCTCGTCGAACCACCCCACGATGTGCTGGATCTTGGACAGGTGATGACTCGGTCTCCGGCGGATGCCGTGGGGCTCACCGGGGAAACGCACGAGGACGCTCTCGACCCCGAGGAGCTGGAGGGCCTGGAAGTACATCTCCGATTCCGAGATCGGGGTTCGCCAGTCTTCCTCGCCCGTGATCACCATGGTCGGGGTCTTGACGTTCTTGATCACCGAGAGGAGAGAGCGCTTGAAGTAGTGCTCGGGATGGTCCCAGGGAAGTCCGGGAAACCAGTACTTGCTCACGAAGGCCGCGATGTCCGTGGTCAGGGTGAAGCTCGTCCAGTCGATCACCGGATAGGCAGTGGCCGCCGCGCGGAACCGATCGCTGCGACCGATCATCCAGCAGGTGAGCACCCCGCCGCCGCTGCCTCCGGTGACGAAGACGTTCTCGGGATCGGCGATGCCGCTCTTCACCACCATGTCCACCCCGGAGTCGAGGTCGAAGAAATCGTCGCCCGGGTAGGCATGGTGGATGAGGTTGCCGAATTCCTCGCCGTAGCTCGTGCTGCCCCGGGGGTTGGTGTAGAGCACGAGGTAGCCCTGGGCGGCCCACAGCTGCTTCTCGAGGTCGAAGCGGCCCCCGTAGTTCGCGAAGGGACCACCGTGGATCTCGAGGATGAGCGGGTACTGCTTCCCGCTCTCGAAGTCGGGGGGATGGACCAGCCAGGCCTGTACGTCGCGCCCGTCCTTGCTCGAGGTGTACCAGTGCTCGGTCACCTTCCCGAGCTTTCTCTGGCGGAAGAGGTCGTCATTGACCTCGGCCACCACCCGGAGGGGTTGCTTGCTGTCGTTCTTCGTCGTGCCCACCACGATCTCGCCCATGGTGTCGGGGCGTGTGCGGGGAAACGCGAACGTCCCTCCCGGAGAGATGGAGAATTCGCCGCGCGAGTAGGCGCTGCCGCCGATTCCCACCTCGCTCGCCAGCTCTCGCATCGATCCGTCGAGGGAGAAGAAGGCGAGGCGGGTGTCTCCGTGATGATCGTAGAGGGCGTGGACGCCGGTCCCGTCTCCGGCGAACACGGGATCGGAGAGGTCGCGATCGAAGTCGGTGGACAGGCAGCGCAATCCGCTCCCGTCGCGCTTGATCACCCACAGCCGGGTCGTCTGGTGTCCCTGATAACGGTCCTCGAATCCGAGAAAAGCCACGAGGCTGCCATCGGGCGAGACGGTGGGGGAGCCATCGGGCCCCGCAGGGCCCGTGATCTTGCGGAGCTCTCCCGAGCTCACTTCGACCTCGAAGATGTCGGTGGCCAGCGGGTTGCGCCGCCAGTCGGGATGGCGATTGGCGGTGAAGAGGAGATGCTGGCCGTCGGGGGCCCACACCGGAGCTTCCCGAGAGAACGTCGATCCGCCGTGGTTGAACCGTCCCGAGGTGAGGGGGCGCGCCGTTCCTCCCTCGGCCGGCACGATGAAGATCTGGGTGTGGCCGGGATCGAGGTAGCCCACCTGGTCGAAGCGGTAGGTGAGCCGGTCCATCACCCGTGCCGGGGGTGCCCACTCCGCTCCCTCGGGAGGAGTGGGGAGCTTGCCGATCTTCGTGGGCTCATCGGGCACGAGCGCGGTGAAGGCGATCCACTTCCCGTCGGGCGACCACGAGAGAGGACCGGGAGACTCGAGGACGTGGGTCACGCGAACCGTCTGTCCGGTATCCATCCAGCGCACGTGAATCTGCGTCGAACCCTCCTCATCCGAGAGATAGGCGAGGCGGTCGCCCCGGGGGGACCATCGAGGGGAGTGGGCAGAGTGGGTGCCGGTGACCAGGGGGCGGTGATTCGCTCCGCTCGCGTCGACGATCCAGAGATCGCTGGTGCGGCTGTCCTTCTTGATGTCCGCTCCGCCCCGGACGTAGACGATGCGGCTCCCGTCGGGGGAAATCTGCGGATCCGAGGCCGTCTCGAGCTCGAAGACGTCCAGAGGCTGGAGGGGCGTTCGTTCCTGTGCCCCCGCGGGGATCGCCGGCACGAGCAGGATCAGGATCGCCGGAAGGACGCTGCGGGCTCTTCGGCTGGCCATGGGGGTCACCTCATGCTGGGGAAACTCTTTTCCTCGCCCGGCATTTCAACAGGAACAGGGAGGAGACTTCAACCCGGAACTACCGGCGGAGGCGACTTCTCGTAGCGACGTCCCTTCCAGGCGGGGGCCCAGCCCAGAATGGGGAGAAAAAGACCGGCCCACTGCACGACGAGAAGAGCGAGGACGCCGAGGGGATGCAGCACGGCACCGAGGAAACTCTGACGGAACCTCCAGGCGGCCACGAACCTGGGGAGAATGGAAAGCCCCACTGCGAGGGCCGCGAGGCCCGCCTCGAGATGGACTCCGTTCCCGGTTCGAGTGATCAGGAAAACGAGGAGGGGCAGGGGCAGAACTTGACCCAGGCCAAGAAGAATCGTGAAGGGAATGATGAGGCCCGGACTTCCCATGCCCTCGCGCGAATTCTTGAGGAGACCGGGAATCAGCTCCCGGGGGCCCCGGTACATGCGACAGCGGGCCAGATGCGTGGCATCGAAGAGGTCCGTGTGAAGACCCTTCTCACGGTAGGCGCGAGGAAGGCGGATTCCGTCGTGGAGTGTCTCGCGAATGGCCGCGTGTCCGCCCGCTCTCTCGTAGTCCTCCCTTCTCGTCACGAAGAGCTGCCCACATCCGGCGGCATAGGCGGGGCTCGTGCTGCGTCGCATCCTTCCCAGGGGAAGAAAGCCGAGGAGCACGAAGTGCATGAGGGGCAGCATCACCTTCTCGATGAGCGTGCCCGTCACCTGGCGCGGAAACCCGCTCGCGAGCGCGGCCGAGCTCGTTGCGAGGAAGCCGGCCACGGGAAGCAGAGCCCCCGGCTCCATCCTCACGTCGGCGTCGAGGAAGACGAGGATGGGGTGGCGGGCCTCACGGGCGAGGACGTGGCAGGCGTGTTGCTTGCCCGACCAGCCCTCGGGCAGGGGCGGCGCGGAAACGAGCCTCACCCTCCCATCCTCGCGGGAGATCTCCTGCACGATGGTGGCCGTCTTGTCCCGGGAATGATCGTCGAGCACGACGACCTCCACGGTGAAGGCACTGCCGTCCAGGGGATGTCCGTCGAGGATGGAGCGCACCGCATCGTGGATGGTCGCCTCCTCGTTCCGGGCCGGGATGAGGACCGACACCGCGCAGGGGACCGGGGGAGCCTGTCGAGACGAAGGCGCGCGATAGAGCCGGAGGTTGATGAGAAAGAGGACCGCGGGCACGGCCGCACAGACGAGGGTCAAGAGGACCAGGAGCGTCATTGCCTCTCACGCCTCCTCGTCGGAGTGGGCCGCGCGGAACTGCTCTCCCCGGATCCATGCCCTCAGCTTCCGGAAGAGATCATACATCCCTCCCACGCCGACGGTTCCCGTCTTCAGGGTCGTGAACCGACGGGGATCCTGGGTCATGGCCTCACGGGCGAGGGCCTCCTGGGTCTCGACGAGTCGCTCCTCCAGAAGGCGTGACCATTCTTCCCTCGTACGCCCCTCCTTCTTCGCGGGGATCGGCGTCCCGAGCCGGCAGAGTGCTTCGGGAGTCCTCTCCTTCCAGAAGGGGAGCTCGAGAGCCAGGGGCACCAGGTGTCCCCCCTCCATCTCCCGGGCCAGGAACGCGAGCCCTCCCTCGAAGGTCACGTCCCGCTGGCGCGGATCGACGAATCTCCCCGTGGGAGTGATCCAGAGCATGGCGCGGTCTCGCGCGAGAAGCGACCGCGAGACGCGTACGAAGTCCCGCGCTCCCGCAGGAGACTTCTCCACCCCGAAGAAGCCGATCTTCTTCATGAAGCGGTAGCGCTCGAGCATGGTCGCCTCGATGGGAGCGAAGTGGGGCCGCTCGGGCCACAGGGAATGGGCAAGCACGAGACAGAGGAGAGGATCCCACCACGACGGGTGGTTGAGGTAGATCACCGCCGGGTCGTCGCCGAGCTCAGGAATGCCCCCTTCCTGCGACAGGCGCACCGCGTGAAAGCCATTTCTCACCGAACGGGAGAGGGCTCGCCGGAAGAACCCGAGCAGGAAGGGCGAGAGTTCGGGCTCGTCGCGCCTCCTTCTCACGGTCACGCTCCGGCGGGAACCGCGCCGAGGTCGCGGGTGAGCGCGTCGGCGGCGATCCAGCCCGACATGAGCACCATGGGCATTCCCGGTCCGGGGTGCGCGGCGCCCGAGGCGAGATAGAGACCCTTCACGCGGCTGCGGTTCGAGGGCTTGAAGGCACCGAACACCTTGCCGTGGCTGGCGAGGCCGTAGATGGCCCCGTTCCGGACCTGGTAACGCCGCTCGATGTCAGCGGGGGTCAGGACTCTCTCGAAGACGATCCGCTCCTCGAGATCCTCGAGGCCGGCGGTGCGGGCGAGCTTGCCGAGGATCGTCTTCCGGTAGCCGGGAAGCATCCTCTTCCAGTCGTGGTGTGGCCGGAGGTAGGGCGTGTGCACGAGCACGTAGAGAGCCTCTCCGCCCTCGGGAGCCACGCCAGTCTCCGTCCGTGCCGGTGCGCAGACGTAGCAGGTGGGGTCGGGCGCGGGCTCGCCCGCGCGATAGATGCAGTCGAACTCCTCCTCGGGGTCGCGGGAGAAGACGAAGTCGTGGTGGGCCAGATGGTCGTAGGCTCGGTCGAGACCGAGATACAACACCACCCCCGAGCATGCAGGCTCGGTGCTGTTCCGTCCCAGGACCCGTCTCCGGGGAATCCCCTCCAGGAGTCGCTCCTGGAGAAGGACGGGATCCATGTTGGCCACCACCGCCTTCACGGGCACTTCGCGCCCTCCCGCGACCACGGCTTTCACCCGCGGCTTGCCCCGCTCGCTCTCGGTGACGATGCGCGTCACCGCGGTGCCGGTCACGATCTCCACCCCGCTCTCGCGCGCGAGCCTCTCCAGCAGCAGGGGAACGGAACGGGTGCCCCCCATCGGGTAGTAAATACCCTCGCTGGTCTGCATGTGGGCGATGCCGCAGAGGACGGCCGGTGACTGCTCGGGTGAGGAACCCACGTACTGGGTGAAGTGGTCGAGCATCTGGGCCACGCGCTCGTCCTTGACGTGGGAGCGAACGACCCTGGCCACGCTCTGCCCGGGCCGCATGCCGAGCACCGAGGCGAGGACACCGGGCCGGAAGGTTCCTCCCAGCTCGAACGTGTCGGTGATGCCGCCCACCGGCTTCCAGAAGAAGAACTGCTCGGAGATCTCGTTGAGCTTCCGGGCAAAGTCGAGAAAGCGGCGGTAGCCCGGTCCGTCACCCTTCTCTGCGAAGGTCTCGAGGGTCTCCGCCATGGCGTCGACGCCCTCGGCCAGATCGAGGAGCGAGCCATCCTCGAAGAAGCAGCGCCACTGGGGATCGAGACGGACGAGATCCAGCTCCGCGTCGAGGTCTCTTCCGGCCTCGCCGAGGATGCGGCGGAGAACCGACGGCACGGTGAGGATGGTAGGGCCCATGTCGAATCGGTAGCCCTGCTCCTCGAGCCGGGCCGCCTTGCCCCCCAGCCAGTCGTTCTTCTCGAAGAGGACGACCTTCTCGCCGCGGGCGGCGAGCACGACCGCCGCCGAGAGGCCGGCGAGTCCGCCCCCGATGATGGCGACGCGGTGGGAGTCGGTGATGGAGAATGGGGCCGTCATGCCGTCGCGAGCTCGCGGGCTCTCTCTTGCGTTGCCGGGACCCGTCCCAGGGGAGCGGGCGGCAGATCCTCGAGCAGGAGCTTGGCCGTGATCCGCGCCGACTCGAAGATCACCGGGAGCCCACTTCCGGGGTGAGTGCCTCCGCCGACGAGATAGACGGCGTCGAGATCCTCGAATCGATTGCGCGGTCGCTTGTGGAGGAGCTGTCCCAGATTGTGCGCCAGGTTGAAGGTGGCTCCGCGGTAGATCTCGTAGTCCTCCTCCCACTCGGGTGGGGTGAGGATCCTCTCGTAGCGGATCCTCTTCTCCACGTCCCGGATCCCGAGCTTCTCCACCTGACGCAGGGCCAGCGCCCGCTGCCGGGGCACCTCCACTCGCCAGTCCACGTTGGGGTGTCGGTGCGTCACCGGCACCAGGATGTAGAGCGTGCTCATGCCATCGGGGGCGAGAGAGCGATCGGTGATGGTGGCGTTCTGCAGGTAGCACGACGGATCCTCGGACAGAACGTGCTCCTTCTCGATCTCACGCAGGTTCCGCTCGTAGTCGGCCGAGATGTAGACGTTGTGGTGGGGGACCTCGTCAAAGCGCCCGTCGATGCCGAGATAGAGCATGAAGGTCGAGCAGGAGAAGCGCTTTCCGGAGATGCGTCGATCGGTCCAGCGCCGCCTGAGCCGGTCGGGCACGAGCCGGGTCATGGCCCGCGCGAAGTCGGCGTTGATGACGATGGCGTCCCCGCGGATCTCTCCCTGGTCGGTCTCGACGCCCACCGCGGTCTTCCCCGAGAACAGGATGCGCCGGACGGGACAGGACAGTCGGATGTCGACCCCGAGGTCGCTGGCCACCCGGGCCAGGGCATGGGAGATCTCTCCGCAGCCCCCTTCAGGATGGAAGATCCCGTACTCGTACTCGAGAAACGAGAGGATCGAGAACAGGCTCGGGCACTGGAAGGGCGACATGCCCAGGTACTTCGACTGGAACGAGAAGGCCAGGCGGACTCGCGGGTCCGAAAAGTAGCGCTTGAGGTCTCCATCGAGCGAACGCCACGGTTTGAGCAGAGGGAGGAGCTTCAGGATCTGGGGATGGAAGAGGTCGAGGAGGGACAGGAAAGGAGACTCCAGGCAGGGCTTGAAGGACGCGAGCTTGCGGCGGTTGTCGTCCATCCACCGCCGAAGCGAGGGAGCATCCGCCGGCGAGAGAGCCGCCACCTGCTTCTCCATGCGATCGAGGTCGGACGTGGCCCGGAGCTCACCGCCCGCTCCGAACACGAGTCGGTAGAGAGGGTCGACGGGCAGGAGGTTGACCTCTTTCCGCAGGTCGCGACCCACCGCCGCGAAGATCTCCTCCAGCACGCGGGGGTAGTGAAAGAAGGTCGGACCGAGGTCGAAGCGGAAGCCGTCGGCCTGGAAGCTGGAGGTTCTCCCGCCGACGCGGGGTTGCTTCTCGACGACGGTGACCCGGATCCCTTCTTTTGCCAGGAGCAGGGCCGAGGCGAGTCCCCCTGGTCCGGCGCCGACGATGATGACGTGTCTCTGCATGGACAACCCCTGATGGTGGACCCACACTCCTGCTTCGGCGGGGAGGCGGGCGATCCCCACGGGGGCCTCATGGTGTCCCCTGGTCGCGGGGTTCGCAAGGCCCCCTCTCCCGGTTCGTGCCGATGCCGACTCCGTGCACCTGTCCGTTCGAGGATCCCGGTCCTTCATGATCTCGTGTAAGTGCTTTTCGGTCACGACACTCAAGCTGTTCGTCGTTCTCGCCCTCCTGGATTCGTCCGGGTGTTGCTCGGCTCCCCCCGATTTTGATCCGGAAGGAGGACCGAGCTGGGTGGCGAGAAGGGTGCTCGTCGAGTCGGAGCTTGCCCGGCGACCCGGAGACCCGGGTCTGCGCCTCGAGCTGGCGAAGATTCTCTACTTCGAGGGTCTCGAGGGGGGGGGCGAGCCTCACCTCAGGTCGAAGGCCCTCTTCGAGGATCTCCAGGGGGAGATGCCCGACGACCCCCTCATCGTCGCCTATCTCGGGAGCCTCGAAATGCTCGAGGGCGCCCGCTCGCTCCTTCCGTGGAGGATCCTGTCCGGGGCCCGCGCGGGGCTGGCCCGGCTCGACGAGGCCGTGGAGTCGGCGCCACTCGATCCGGAGATCCGGTTCCTTCGCGGAATGGCCTGCTTCAACCTGCCGGGGTTCTTCGCGAGAGAGGAGACGGCGCGGGAGGATCTGGCGCGGGTCGCGCGCGAGGCCGAGGCGGCCGCGGCCAGCGGAGCTCTCGAGCCCGATCTGGGGGCAGCGGCGCTCTTCCATCACGCCCGGCTCCTCGAGCGCGAGGGAGAGGATCACCAGGCGCGCCTTGCCTTCGAGCGTGCGGCGCGCCTGGCCCCCGACTCTCCCGCGGGAAAGGACGCGCGGAGAGAGCTGGGGGGGCGGCGGTAGCAGGGCACGGTCGTGGCCCCTACTCTGCCTTGCGCCGGATCATCTTCTCCACTTCCTCGAGCAGTCTCTTCGCCTTCTCGTCCCGCGGCGCGAGCTCCACCGCTCGCTGGGCGTGGGGGAGCGCCTCGTACCAGTCCCGGTCCTGGAATGCCATGGCACCGAGGGCGTAGTGCGCTCCCCAGTGTTCCTCCTCGCCCTCGAGGATCTTCCGGTATTCCTCCCGCGCCTCCTTTCGCTTCTGGCGTCCCTCGAGGAGCTGGGCGAGCTGGAACCGGAGACCCGGGTCGTGGGGATTCTCGTCCACCACCTCGCGCAGGATCGTCTCGCCGCGGGAGGCCTCGCTGGACGCCGCCAGCAGCATCGCGTAGCGAACCCTCGCCTCGATGTTGCCCGGAAGGATTTCGAGGACGCGGACGAGGTGCCCCTCGGCCTCGGCGAGATAGGGAGGACGCTTGATCATGAGGATCTTGGCCAGAAGGAGATGCGCCTCCACCCACCTTTCACGGATGGCCAGGGCCTTCTTCGCCTCTTCCTCGGCCCGGTCGAGATTGTTGATCCCGAAGTAAAGTGCGGAGAGGGCGAGATGAGCCTCGGGTACGGGATAGGGACGCTCGAGAGCGTGCTCGAACTCGACGGAGGCGTCCTTCCGGCGGCTCATCGCGGCCAGAGCCTGGCCGAGCGCGAGGCGGTCGAGAGGATAGGTCTCGGCATGTCGGTCGTCGCGCACGGCCTCCCCGCGAACCTCCTCGTGGCTGCCTCTCTTGAAGATCGCTGCCACCTGGTCGAGATAGGCGAGGGACCAGCCCGGTCGCCGGGAAATGTAGGGCAGCAGGGCCGTGGCCCCGGGGGAGGCATGGCGCAGGAACACGGTACCGATGTCGTACCGCGTCTCCATCTCGGGGAAGTGGCGATCGGGATCGTCGAGCACCCGGTCGTACTCCTCGATGAACTCTCCGTACATCACGTTGCGCCCGTCGATCAGGACCTTGTGCCGTGGCCACAGCCGGTAGGCGAGGTAGCCGCCCACCGAGTAGTTGTTGAAGAGGTTGCCCTCGACTCCCGTCTCCTCCAGCCAGTCCACGGCGGCCACGGGCTGGATGAGAGGACAGGCCTGGGCCGCGAAGATCGTGGGAATGCGGTCACGCCGGAAACAGCGGCCGCTCACACGATCGAAGGCGACGACGATGAGGGCCGCGACCAGGACGGTGACCGGAACCGCTCGCAGGAGACGAGGAGGCCGGGCTTGCCGCAGCCAGGAGACGAAGGGAGCGAAGGCCACGCTGGCTCCCAGGACGAGCGCGAGGGCGAACACGTCGGCGTGTCGCCTTGCCGTCCACGACAGGCCACCCATCGTGACGAGGAGAAGGAGCGGCAACGGACGCGGCTTCACCAGCACGAGCAGCACCGCCACTCCGAGGATGACGAGGGCAATCTTGTAGTAGAGGACGACGCCGGGAGGAAACGGTGTGTAGTCGAGGGGAGGCGCCCATTCGTTGATGCCTCCGCCGAGCCGTTCGGTCCCGAGCTCGCGGAAGGGCTTGAGGGCGAGCTCGAAGCCGTAGGGATTGACGAGGAGGGCAAGGGACTGGAGGCCGAGCACGAGCAGCAGCCGCCCCATGCTCCCGGGCAGAAGCTCACCCTTCTCGGCGTGTCGGGCGAGCGGCTTGACGCTGCGGACGGCCACCGTTCCGACCAGGTACAGCACCGTGAGCACGATTCCCAGCGCGAAGCCGGCGTGGCTGTTCGTCCACACGACCTGGAGGAGGGGGAGGACGAGGATCCACCGGGTTCCGGTCCGTCGATGGATCTCCAGCAGGAAGAGGAAGATCGCGAAGAACAGCGTCGTCAACATGTGGGGGCGCGACATGAAGCGGCCCGAGGCGCACAGGGCACCGGCCAGGGTGAGCAGGCAGGGGAGCACGGTCCCTGCTCGTGGGGGGGAGGCCAGGAGCACGAGAAGGAACGAGACCGCGGCCACGAGCGCGGTGAAGACGACCAACCCGGGGATGCCGGCCAGGCGACGGGTGACCTCGAGAACCACCGCGGCGAGCCACTCGTGGTAGACCCAGCGATTCTCGGGCACCGTGTGGGAGAAGACGTCGGTATCGGGAATCGCGCCCGTGTCGAGGATCACCTGGCCGGCCTTGACGTTCGTCCAGGTGTCGTAATCGTCGATCTCGTGGAAGCCGATGATGGCCACCACGAGAACGGTGAGCGAGATGAGGAGAAGGCGGGCCCGGGTGGAAGGGGGCTCGGAAGCGATATCTGACATCGTGACCTCGGGTTCGGTGCCGCAGGACGCCGGGCATTGGTGCCCCGGACCCGCCTTGTTTTAGGAAAGAACGGCGGCGGCGTCGCCTCCCCGGGGCCTGCGGTTGCTAGGATGTTGCCCCGAATCGACGGAATCGGAGGTCGTCGGGCCATGGATCTCCTCCTCTTCTTGATCATGAGCTACGCCCTGGGGAGCGTGTCGTTCGCTCTTCTCGCGGGAAAGCTCCTTCGCGGCATCGACATCCGGGAGTTCGGGTCGGGAAACGTCGGTGCGACCAATGCCGGCCGCGTTCTCGGGAGGAAGGTGGGGGTCGGGGTCTTTTTGCTCGACGTGCTCAAGGGGTTCGTCCCCGCCTTCGTGTTTGCGCGGGCCTGCGGGTCGGGGGAGGATCTCCTGGTGCGGCCGGGCCTCCTCTTCGGGGTGGCGGCCATCCTCGGCCACTCGTTCCCGTTCTACCTCCGCTTCCGGGGTGGCAAGGGTGTGGCCACGAGCGCCGGTGTCCTGATTGCGGTGGCTCCCCTGGCCACGGGTCTCGCTCTCGCCACCTGGGTGGTCGTGATCGCCGTCACCCGCATCGTGTCGGTGGCTTCGATCGTGGCCGCGATCGTGTTGCCCTGCGCGCTGGCCCTCATGGAATGGAATGATGTCCGTGCCGGAGGGAGCCGGGATCTCGTGGTGGTCACCGCGCTCCTGGCACTCCTTGTGATCTTTCGCCACCGTGCAAACGTGAGGCGTCTCCTCCAGGGTGTGGAGCCTCGCATCGGGTCGCGGGGGAAAACCTCGACGCAGGAGCGGGAAGGAGGGAATCGTGTCGGGTGAGCGCGTTGCGGTCCTGGGAGCGGGGGCCTTCGGCACCGCGGTGTCCATGGTCCTCCACGCAAACGGGGCCTCGGTCCGGGTGTGGGGGCGGAGTCCGGAGAGAGTTCGGCGCCTCCAGGAGGTGCGGGAGAACGAGCGCTATCTTCCCGGAGTCCCTCTGCCTGCCGACCTCTTTCTCACCCCTTCCGCCGACGAGGCCCTGGACGGTGCTCGCATCGTGGTGGTGGCGGTGCCCACCCAGTTCATTCGCGTCACCCTGGAGTCGCTGGCCTCCGCTCTCGGGAAGGCGAGCGAAGGCGCGGTGTTCCTGTCCCTCGCCAAGGGCATCGAGAAGAAGACGCGACTCCGGGCCAGCGAGGTTCTGAGCCAGGTTCTGGGAGCTCCTTCCCGGCGCATCGCCGTCCTCTCGGGACCGAGCCACGCCGAGGAGCTGGCTCGCGACCTGCCCACCACCGTGGTGGTTGCCTGTACGGCGGAAGAAACGGCCCGCACCATGCAGGCGCTCCTCGGAAACGAGATCCTGCGCGTTTACACGAGCCAGGATGTGCTGGGAGTCGAGCTCGGCGGTGCTCTCAAGAACGTGATCGCCGTCGCCGCCGGAATCTGCGACGGTCTGGGCCTCGGCGACAACTCCAAGGCGGCGCTCCTGACCCGGGGGCTCAGCGAGATCACGCGCCTCGGCACCGCTCTCGGAGCCGATCCCGCCACGTTCTTCGGGCTTTCCGGCGTGGGCGATCTCATCGCGACCTGCTATAGCCCCTTCGGTCGGAACCGCGAGGTGGGGGAGCGGATCGGAAAGGGCGAGATACTGGAGCAGGTCCTGGCCAGCATGGAGAAGGTGGCAGAGGGAGTCTTCACCGTCCAGGCCGCGTGCGAGCTCGCGGGCGATCACGACCTCGAGATGCCGATCGCCCGGGAGATGCACTGCATTCTCTTCGAGGGCAAGGATCCCCGGCTGGCAGTCCGCGACCTCATGCTGCGCGATCCCAAGCCCGAGACCGCGTAGGTCCGCGCGAAGCAGGCGTCAGCCTGCGGAGCCAGAACCCGGGAACCCTCGTCGCCCTGCTCCCAAGGGCGGAGGCCGTCAGGCCTCCGCAAGTCCCTGGACCGGCGCGGAGCAGGCGTCAGCCTGCGGAGCCAGAACCCGGGAACCCTCGTCGCCCTGCTCCCAAGGGCGGAGGCCGTCAGGCCTCCGCAAGTCCCTGGACCGGCGCGAAGCAGGCGTCAGCCTGCGGAGCCAGAAGAGCTACAGCCTCAGGTCCGTCCAGGACGTTCCTTGCAGCAGGCGCTCTCTCCAGCCCAGCACGCGTTGCAAGCACTCGACCAGTGCCTCTGCCCCTCCGCTCTTCTCGATGCAAGCCACGGCGGTGCAGCACAGGCTGCTCGCTCTTCCTCCTGGCTTGGACGTGAAGATGACGACGGGAAGCTCGGGATGTCGGCCCAGCAACTTGGCAATGACGTCGAAGCCATCGAGGGCACCGGGAAGGTCGAGCTCGAGCACGACCACGTCCGGAGGCTCCTTGGCGGCAAGTGCGAGAGCAACTTCTCCCGTGGTGGCTTCAAGAACATCGAAGCCTTCCCCGTCGAGAACGCCGCGAAGCCTCGCAACGCTTGCCGGGGCGTCGATGATGAGAACCCGGCTCATGGGCAACTCCTCTCCTGAGGCCGATTGTAGGCCCACGGGCCTCGCGGCGTCAAGCATGGCACTTCCCCGATTCCTTCCGGAAAACCAGGGTTGTTACACTTCGGGGCATGCATGAAGCGTCGTCCGCGCTCCCCGCCCCTTCCCCTGCTTCGAGTTACGAGAGCTGGGACATCGCCGCCAGAGGCGTGGGGGCTGCCTATCAGATCCTCAACGCGATCATCGTGCCCCGTCCCATCGCGTTCGTGACCACGGTGGCCGAAACCGGCGTCGTCAATGCCGCTCCCTTCTCCTATTTCAACGGGGTGACGGCGTCGCCCCCGATGATCTCGATCTCGATCGGTCGTCGCGGGACGGAGAGAAAGGACACCTCGCGCAATCTCGCGAGGACGGGCGAGTTCGTGGTGAACGTGAGCACGGTGGCGCTGGCTCGCGCGCTGTCCGTCGCCGCCGGCGACTTTCCGGCGGACGTCAGCGAGGCGCAGAAGACCGGTCTTGCCCTCCTCCCCGGACAGGCCGTGAGAGTGCCCCGGATCGCCAATTCTCCCGTCCATCTGGAATGCATTCTGGATCGGATCATCGAGGTGGGGGACGGTCCGGTCGACCTGGTCCTGGGTCGAGTCGTCCTCGTCCACGTGCGGAAGGACCTCCTCGACGAGGAGGGACGGATCGTGACCGAGCGCCTCGATCCCCTGGCCCGACTGGCCGGTCTCCAGTTCGCGCCCCTCGGGCCTCCCTTCGAGGTCCCCCGCGGGGAATCTTGACCCCCGAAACCCCCGGTGATAGGGTCTCCGGGCCTCAAAACCCATTCCCTACCAAACATCGGGGCGTGGCGCAGCCTGGCTAGCGCGCTTGAATGGGGTTCAAGAGGTCGGGAGTTCGAATCTCCCCGCCCCGATCTTATTGCTCCGCAGGCTTACGCCTGCTTCGCGGCGTTGGCAGCGACTTGCAGAGCCCGGGAGGGCTCTGCCCTTGCAGTCCGGGCGGTGGGTGAGGCCGGGTGGCTGACGCCTGCGTTTTTCTTGGCTCCGCACCTGACGGTGCTTCGCGGCGTTGGCAGCGACTTGCAGAGCCCGGGAGGGCTCTGCCCTTGCAGTCCGGGCGGTGGGTGAGGCCGGGTGGCTGACGCCTGCGTTTTTCTTGGCTCCGCAGGCTGACGCCTGCTTCGCTGCGTTAGCAGCGACTTGCAGAGCCCGGGAGGGCTCTGCCCTTGCAGTGCGGGCGGTGGGTGGGGCCGGGTGGCTGACGCCTGCGTTGTTCCTGGCTCCGCAGGCTGACGCCTGCTTCGCGCCGTTCCAGGGATTTGCGGAGGCTTGGGGCCTCCGCCCTTGTTGGCCGGGGTTGATGGTGGAGCCGGGTTGGCTGACGCCGGGGCGACCGGTCATCCGCCGCGGGACCGTAGCCGTATCCGTGCTGTCACCGACCCCGACCCCGGCTCCGTTTCCGTCGCCGCATCCGTCCGCGTCTCCGTAACCGCATCCGTCCCCGCATCCGTCCCCGTCATCGGAACCGGACCCGGATCCCCCCGTGATATCCTCCCTCCCTGCCCGGCCGACCCGTCGAGGGCCCGTTCCGGGGAGCGTCTCCATCGTCCGGCTCGAAACCCCGAGGATCCCTTGCCGCGAGACAAAGGTCGGGTCGCGTTGATCGGTGCGGGAGCCATCGCCCGCGTCCATGCCGAGGCTCTCGCCACCCTTCCCGGCGTCGAGGTGGTGGCCCTGTGCGACCCGATCACCGGGCGGGCAGAGTCCCTGGCCCGCGACTTCTCGATCCCGAGGGTCGAGAGCTCCCTCGATGCGCTCCTCTCGAAGGACCCACCAACCCGCGCCCACGTCCTCGTGCCCCCTCCTCTTCACGTCGAGGTGGCCGCGCGCCTCCTCGAGATGGGGGTGGCCGTTCTCGTCGAGAAGCCGCTGGCCACCAGCGAAGACGACTGCCGGCGGCTCGTCGATCTCGCCTCCAGGTCGGGAGCTCCCCTCGGGGTCAACCACAACGCCCTCCACGATCCCACGGCCCGACGGCTCCTCGACCTCCTGGCCTCTGGCGACCTCGGACCCGTCCGTCACGTGTCCTGCGTGGCCAGCATTCCCCTCCGGCAGCTCGACAGCGGGCAGATCGGCCACTGGATGTTCCGTGAGCCGGGAAACCTCGTGCTCGAGCTGATGCCGCACACGTTCTCTCTCGTGCACCGTATCCTCGGGATCACCCGCGACATCTCCTGTGTGACGGCCGGCCGGCGCGAGCTCGCCTCGGGAGCGGTGCTTCCCGTGGAATGGCTCGTGACCCAGCTCTGCGAGAGGGGATCGGCCCAGATCGTGTTCCGGCCGGGTGGCGACATCGAGGAGTGGTGGCTCTCGGCTCTCTGCACCGATGGCTCGGCGCGGGCCGATCTCGTGAGTGGCCGCCTCGAGGTGACCCGGAGTGGTCCGGGTCTTCCCGCCGTCGAGGATCTGCGCTCGCATCTCCGGGCTGGGCTCGGCGCCCTCTCCACCGGCGTGGGGCGATTCCGCGGCTACGCGTTCTCGAAGGTCGGCCTCTCCTCCCGTCGCGACGCGTTCTTTCTCGGCATGCGTGCGTCGATCGCCGCCTTCCACGAGGCTCTCGACGACGGAGCTCCTCCCCCCTCCCCGGGAGAAGAGGGGCTCCAGGTCGTCGAAACGTGCCACCGTGTGATCCGGGCCGCGACCGGAATCGGAGCGGAGAAGAAGAGCACCACCGTCCCCGTGGCGGGCACGTCGATCTCTTCGGTTTCGTCGCCGGGTGTCCTCGTCACCGGCGCCGCCGGTTTTCTGGGTGGGCACCTCGTCGAGCGGCTCACGAGTCGTGGAGTGAAGGTGAGGGCGTTGACCCGGGCCCGATCCGGTCTCCCCCTCTGGCTCCGGCAAGAAGGGGTCGAGCTCGTGCACGGGGATGCCCGTGACGGCGATTGCTTGCTCGCCGCCGCGAGGGGAATCGACACCGTCGTGCACCTCGCCACCAGCCACGGTGACGGAGCCCTTCCCGTCGAGGAGGCCATGGTCGAGGGAGCCCGACAGGTGGCGCGCGCCTGCGTGGAGAGCGGAGCGCGCCTCCTCTTCGCCAGCACCATCGCCGCCCTCTATCTCGGAAGGCGGGGCGAGATCATCACCGAGGAGACGGGCCCCGACCCGCGTCCTCGTGGCCGTGGCGAGTACGCCCGGGCCAAGATCGCCTGCGAGCAGACACTCGCCGATCTTGCCGGCAAGGGGCTCCGTCTCACCCTGATCCGGCCCGGCGTCGTGGTGGGCGCCCGGGGCACTCCCTGCCATTCGGGAGTCGGCCTGTGGGCCAACGCGACCCACTGTGTGGGGTGGAGTCGCGGCGACGTGGAGATTCCGCTCGTCCTCGTCGACGATGCCGCCGAGGCTCTCGCTCTTGCCCTCGGGCGGAACGATCTCGACGGGCAGACCCTCCATCTCGTGGGTGACGTGCGGTGGACGGCCCTGCGCTACGTGAGCGAGCTGGCCCGCGCCACCCGTCGGCCCGTCCGCTTCCATCCGCACGGTCCCCTGTCCCTCTTCCTCGTCGACTCCATGAAGTGGACGGTCAAGCGGGTCGGGGGAAACCGGGCGTCCTTTCCGTCTCTCCGCGACTTCCGCTCCCGCGCCTTCTTCGCCACCTTCGACACGACGAAGACCCGGAAACTCCTCGGCTGGAGCCCCGTCTCCGACGAGACCCTGTTCCGGGAGCGCGCTCTTCTCTGTCACGCAGAAGCCGAGGCGAGGCAGGAACCATGACCGCCGGTCTCCATTTCGTCCACGTGTTTGCCACCTTCGCGGTGGGGGGGCCCCAGGTCCGGACCCTCTCGGTGCTGGCCGCCTTGCCGGGAGAGGTGCGCCACACCGTCATCGCCATGGACGGAAGAACGACCGCCCTCGAGCGCGTGCCCGAGCGCGTGCAGGTCGCTCTGGCTCGTCTCGAGGGAGCACGCGGCTTCCTCGTGGTGCCGCGGCTCCAGGGCCTTCTGCGCACGCTCGCTCCGGATCTGCTCCTGACCTACAACTGGGGCGCCATCGAGGCCGTGCTCGCGGCCAGGCTCTCGAGGCTCTGCCCCGTGGTTCACCACGAGGAGGGGTTCCGTCCCGACGAGTCTCCCGAGAGGCAGAAGAAACGGCGTGTTCTCTTCCGGAGGTACGTGCTGGGCGGCCGGGTCAAGCAGGTGGTCGTTCCGTCGCGCCTCCTCGAGCGCGTGGCCCGGAGCACGTGGCGCATTTCGGGCGACCGGGTGCGCTACATCCCCAATGCCGTCGATGCCGAAAAGTTCCGGCCCGGACCCGACGACGCCGGGTTGCGCGAGGAGTGGGGGGCGGGAACGGACACCCTCGTTCTCGGGGCGGTGGCTCACCTCACTCCGGTCAAGGATCTCGGGACGCTGCTCTCCGCCTTTGCCACCTCGGGGCTCCGTGAGCGGGCTCTCCTCGTCATCGCGGGGGAGGGGGAGGAAAAGGAGATGCTGCACGCTCGGTCGCGCCAGCTCGGGATCGACGCTGCCGTTCGCTGGCTGGGTGGGGTCAAGGATACGACGCCGCTCTATCGCGCCTTCGATCTCTTCTGCGTCTCGTCGAAGACCGAGCAGATGCCGGTGGCCGTGCTCGAGGCCATGAGCTCGGGCCTGCCCGTTCTCGCCACCTCCGTGGGCGACCTTCCGGTCATGGTGGGAGAGGCGAACCGCCCCTACGTGGTGGCGCGGGAGAACCCCGAGGGCTACGTGGATGCGATGGTGGAGCTGGCGGGGGACGCCGCGTTGCGCAGGAAGCTGGGCGCCGAGAACCGGGCCTTTTGCCTGGCCGAGTACACTCCCTCGCGCATGACGGCGGCCTACCAGGCCGTGTTCGAGAGCGCCCTGGGAAGAGATCTCGAGGAGATCCCATGAGAAAGAGAACGCGCTGGCTCCTGATCATCCTCGGCACCCTCTCCGTTCTTCTGGTGGGAGGGGTGCTGTGGATTCGCGCGTCGGTGCGGGCCTCCCTTCCCCTTCTCGCAGGCACGGTCTCCTCGCGCGGACTCGAGAAGAGGACGGTGGTCCGGCGGGACGCGGCGGGCATTCCGGTTCTCGAGGGAGAATCGCTGGGGGATTGTCTGCACGCCCTGGGATTTCTCCACGCTCAGGACCGCTTCTTCCAGATGGACCTGGCGCGACGCCGCTCGGCGGGAGAGCTGTCGTTCCTGGTGGGCAGCGGGGCTCTGGAGGCGGACGTCGACATGCGGCGCAACGGTTTCCGCGTCCTCGCGCGCAAGGTGATCGACCGCATGGACCCGTGGCACCGGGAGGCCCTTGCCGGCTACGTCAAGGGGGTCAATGCCGGTCTCGCCGCCCTCGGGGGACCGCCACCGGAGTACCTGGTGCTCCGCGCCGACGCCATGCCCTGGCGCGAGGAGGACACGCTCCTCGTCGCCTACACCATGTTCGAGCTTCTCGCCCAGGACGGACTCTTCGAGAGGATCGCCACCGTGCTCGAGGCCTCGATCCCGAGCGAGCTCGCCCGCTTCCTCACTCCGGAGACGGGACGGTACGACGTGCCCCTCATCCCCGATCCCGACGGTCCTCCGTCCCCGCAGGAGATCCCCGGCAAGGAGGTGATCGATCTGCGGGCGCAGGCCGGTCAGACCCCCAAGGGGATGACGGGCGGAGACCCTTCCCATCCCGGATCCAACAACTTCGCGGTGGCGGGAGTGCGCACCACGCACGGAGGAGCCCTGCTCGCCAACGACATGCATCTGGGTCTGTCCGTGCCGACGACCTGGTATCGCGCTCAGCTCGAGTGGGAGGGACATCGCGCCGCCGGGCTGACGCTCCCCGGTGTGCCGGGCATCATCGCGGGAACCAACGGGGAGATCGCCTGGGGATTCACCAACGCCAGCGGCGACTTCCAGGACTGGATCGTGGTCGAGGTGGATCCTGCGGACGAGGGTCGCTATCTCGTTCCCGGAGGATCGGAGCCGTTCTCCCAAAAAAACGAAGTCTTCGAGATCCAGGGCGAGGAGTCCGTGACGCGGACCTACCGCACCACGCGGTGGGGCGCGGTGGCCGGCGATGACCACCTGGGGCGCCCGCTCGTCCTCATGTGGACGGCCCTTCTCGAGGACGGTGTCGACATGGGTCTGCTCGGGTTTCTCGCCGCCACCGACCTCGAGCAGGGTCTCCAGGTGGCGCGCGGTTGGCGCGGTCCGCCCCAGAACGTTCTCGTCGCCGACAGGACGGGGCGCATCGGTTACGTGCTTTCCGGCTACCTTCCGAAGCGGAGAGGCTATTCGGGAAGGATGTCGGAATCCTGGGCCGACGGGAGCCATTTCTGGGACGGCGAGCTCGACGAGAAGGATCGCCCCACGGTTGTCGATCCTCCCTCGGGAATCCTCTACACCGCCAACAACCGCACCGTTCCCCTGGAGCAGGCCCGTCTCTACGGGCGGGTGTGGGACGTCGGGCTGCGGGCCCATCGCATCAAGGAGCTCCTCCAGGAAAAGGAGAAGATGGACGAGCAGGATCTTCTCCGCATCCAGCTCGACACCCGGAGCGAGATCCACGACTTCTATCGGGATCTGCTGCTGGAGGTGGCCCCCGTCGGCGTCGATCCCGGGGTGGCGCACCTCGTGGAGATCGTGCGGGGCTGGAATGGCCGTGCCGACGTCGATCAGGCCGGATTCCGCATCGTGCGTGAGCTGCGGAGGCGTCTCCACGACGAGGTGCTCTCTCCGCTGGTGGCGCCCTGCGATCAGTGCGATCCCCAGTTCCGCTATCTCTGGTTTCTCCAGGAGGAGCCGGTGCGACGCATTCTCGAGGAGCGGCCCCTGCATCTCCTCTCCCGCGAGTACGAAGACTATCCCGATCTGGTCCTGAAGGTGGCGACCCGGCTCGCCGCCGACCTGGCCGCGCTTCCGCCCGAGAACGGAGCCGACGCGCCCTGGGGCCGCGCCAACGTCTCCCACATCCAGCACCCCTTTTCCGGACTCGCCCCCGCCTTCTCGCGCCTCCTCGACATGCCGCCGGTTCCGCTCCCCGGCGACTCCCACACCGTTCGCGCCCAGGGGCCGACCTTCGGGGCCAGCGAGCGGCTCGTGGTCTGTCCGTCCCGGCTCGAGTCGGGGCTCCTCCACGTCCCCTGCGGGCAGTCGGGTCACTTCCTGTCACCGCACTTCGCGGATGGTCACGCGGCCTGGGTCGAGGGGCGCCCCACCCCGCTGCTCGCGGGGCCTCCCGTGCACGAGCTGGTGCTGGAGCCGTAGGGCAGATCGCTTGACCCGGGGGGACGTCGCGCGCCGGGGGGAGGGGGCAGGGGCCCGCCTGTGCCCTACCGGTACTCCCCGATCCTCGACCCCATGCCGACCCAGGTTCCCTCGACGAGGCCGCCCAGGGAGAGGTCCGGGCTCTCGACCAGCAGCACCACCGTCGAGCCGAGCTCAAACGTGGCCAGGTGCTGGCCGCGCTCGAGACGGGGCACCGGGTCATGGATCCGCGTGAATCCGTGCTGTCCCCGGTTGGTGACGAAGTCGTCGTAGGCGAGGCGGATGCTGCCGACGTTGGTGGCCCCCACCATCACCACGGCCACCCTTCCCTGCGGGGTGTCGAGGACGGTCGTTGCCCTCTCGTTGATGGCGAAGAGGCGGGGAATGCGGCGCACCGCGGGGGGATTGACCGGCCACAGAGTTCCCGGGCAGTAGATCGTGGAGAGGACCCGGCCTCCATCGGGTGCGTGGATCCGGTGGTAGTCCCTGGGGGAGAGGTACACCGTCACGAACGATCCGTTCAGGAAGGGACGCGCCGCTTCCTCCGATCCGAGCAGCGACACGAGGTCGTAATCCATCCCCTTGATCTGCCAGAGTCTTCCCGCGTCGATGCGGCCCAGGGCGCCGATGTTCCCGTCCACCGGGCTCACCAGTGCCTTGTCGTCTCCGTCGATCGGCCGAGCGCCCTCTCGGAGCCCGCGGGTGAAGAAGGCAAGGAGGCTCGGATAGTCCTCGAGCGGCCCATCCGCCTCGTCGACGTTCACCTCGAAGTGCCGCGCCCACCAGCGAATGACCGCCCTCACCAGGAAGCGGGGGCGCCTCCGCGCGGCGAGAAAACCGAAGGCCCGCGAGAGGAGGTTCCGGGGAAGAAAGCGCAGGACGAGGAGGGGAAGGATCTCCTTCATCGCGGTTTCCGCGGCCGGTCCTCCGACTTCTCCAGGTATCCGAGCTCCTCGAGCATGTCGATCATCTCGGGAGAGGTCGAGATCCGTCCGTCTCTGGCCTTCTCGAGATAGAGATGGAATCCGGGGGCGACGGTCTCGGGGAGGGTGCCGGGGAGTACCTCGGGAAGGACGGCGTCGGGCGTGGCGGCGAAGGTGACGGGATAGGAGCGGGGATCGTTCCGGTCATCGAGGCGGAAACGGGTCGCGGGCAGGAACTCTCGATCGAGCTTCCCGTCGAGCAGGAGCAGGGCATCGTCGGGAACGGTGCGCACGAGGAAGGCGGCTTCCTCCTCCGGGCTCGCGCTCTCGGCCCGGAAGGTGTCGAAGGCGCCGAGGTCGCGGCGCACGAGCCGCCCCCGTGTGCGGCGCACCTCGGCGAAGCGTCCGGTGGTGGAGACCCGGACCGAGAGCCTCCCGTCGGTGGGAAGGAGGCGCACGAGCCTCTGCATTCCCCGCGATCCGTCCGCGGGAAGGCGTTCGACGACCACGAGCGGATCCAGGGTGGCGGGGGCACGAGCCGGGTCCGTGTCGGGGTCGGGGGGACCGATGGTGAGGGGGAATACCGTCTGGCGGTCGTTGCCCACCTCGGTGTAGAGGAGCTCGGCGGGGTGGCGGTCGGAGGCGACCCGGAAGAGAAGGGGACCGTACGCCGAGGTGATGCGAAGCCCCTTGCTCTGGCCCGGGGAGAGCACGAGCCGGAAGCTGACCCGCTTCCCCGATCCGTCGAGGCTGTCCCCGTCGCCGAGTCCCACGGGTTCGACCTCGACCGGGCTCATGGGGCTCTCGACGTGGCCGGTCAACGTCTCCACGCCGTCGGCATCTTCCGGTGCCTTCACGAGGGCGAGCCACGTCTTCTGTCCCATGAACGACAGGAGGTGCCCCAGGAGCTCGTCCCGCTTCCCGGGCAGGGTGGAGGAGAGGTCGTTTCTCTCCGCGGGGTCGGTCTCGAGGTCGAACAGGAAGCAGCGCAGATGGGCATCGACGATGAGCTTGTACCGGCCATCGCGGACCATCTTCTCGCTCACCTGGACCGCTTCCGAGAAGGCGTAGGTGCGGCTCGCCGTGTCTTTTTCCCCGCGCAGGAGAGGGAAGAGGCTCTCCCCCTCCATGTGCGGCCACCGGTCTCTCGGAATCCTTGCCGCTTCGAGGAGCGTGGGCATGAGATCGACGTGGTGCACGAGAGCGGGCGAGGTGCGCCGGGTCGTGATCCCGGGAACCCGTACGAGGAGGGGGGTGCGGATCACCGGCTGGTAGAGGCCCGAGTGGTCGTAGTAGAGCCCGTGCTCGCCGAGGTTTTCGCCGTGGTCCGCGGTGACCACGATCACCGCCTTCTCCAGGATGCCCAGCTCGCCCAGGGATTCGAAGACGCGAGCCAGGGAGTCGTCGGAGCGCAGGATCTCACCGTCGTAGAGGGCTCGCTGCCGGGGCAGCGTCCGGGGAAGGTTCCGCTTCTGGGGCAAGAGCTCGAAGCCGGTGGTCTCGAGGTCCGGCCAGGGCTCGACCTCGACCTCGCGGAACTTGTTGAACCTGTCGGGAGGGTCGTAGTACATGTGGGCATCGAAGTAGTGCAGGAACAGGAAGAGAGGCCGATCCCCGCTGCGTGCCACGAAGCCACGGAGGGCGGGGAGGAGCTCCGCGTTGGTCTCCTCGGAGGGGCGTTTACTCTTCTCGTCGGTCCGGGGGCAGATCACGAACTCGTCGAATCCCTGGCCGAAGCCCGAGTACTCGGGGTTGATGTGCGAGGAGCTCACCGCCCCGAGAGTGGCATAGCCACCCTCGTGCAGGATCTCGGCCAGGGTGTCGAGCTCGGCCGAGAGGGGGGTGAAGCCAGGATGGACCCGCGACACCCCGTGCGACTTCACGTGGAGGCCGGTGAACAGCGAGGCGTGGGAGCAGTAGGTGTTGTTGGAGGCCGACACCATGTCGGTGAAGCGCACCGATTCGCCCTCGAGGATCCGGCGGAGGTTGGGTGTCGTGTCGTTCGGGGAGCCGTAAATCGAGAGGTGATCGGCGCGGGTGGTGTCGAGGACGACCAGGATGATCGGCGGTGGCTGCGAGCTCTCTTCACTCCGACAGGAGGCGAGCAGGGTGAAGGCCAGCATGCCCACGGCGAGGCCACACCGCATCAATGATCTCCGCGGCCGTCGTCCCCTCCGATGTACCCCAGCTCCTCGAGGGCCTTCCGGGTCTCGGGGTCGAGGGCGTCGGGGTCGATGAACATCGCCTTCTGCTCGCTCCAGAGGTGGAAGCCCGGCTTCTCGAGGTAGGAGACGAGGGAATCGGCATCGATCCTCGGCATCATCACGGTGGGCGCGAGGAGAAAGCTCGACGGGTAAGCACGGGGATCGTCGAGATCGCCGATCCGGAAGGCGGTGTTGGGCAGCATGCGATCCGCGGACTTGCTCTCCAGGAAGAGGTAGCGATTCCCCGGGATGATGCTGAAGGTGAAGCTCTCGTCGGCGGCGATGCGCCGGGCGCCCACCTTGCACCGGTTGCCGCCGCCCAGCCCCTTGTAGCCGAGGTTGCCCGGCTTCTCGGCCCGGAAGTCGCGGAGCTGGCCGTCGGTGTCCATCCGGATGAGGACTCCCCGCGTGACTTTTCCGGGCGGGGTCCGAAACGTCAACCGGTAGTCGGTCTTCTCGGCGGTGTTCTGCAGGATCTGGACGTGCACCGCGACGGCGTCCCGCGTCTCCGCCTTCATCTCGCGGAAGGGCAGGGGATCGGACGGCGACACCACGATGGGGAGCTTCCAGGCCAGGCGGGGTCTGTCGCCCAGCCATACCGGCTCGTTGGGCACCGGAGTCAGATCCGAGACGATGTCGAGGATCACCGGTCCGTAGGGGGCCTCGATGCTCAGCCCCTTGCTGCGTCCCGGCTGCACCGTGAAGGCGAACTCCCGTCCCTCGCCTGCCGCCCGGGGCTCGTCCAGCCGATCGCCCTCCTCGAGGTTGACGGGGGACAGCTCGAGCGGGCGATGCGAGCGCAGGCGGCCATGGACCGACTCGGGCCTCCTGGAGTCGGTGGGGGTCGTCTGCTGGAGCGCGTAGGTCCGGGTGCCCGCGAAGTCGGTGAGCTTCTGGAGGAGCTCCTCGCGGACCTCGGGGAGCTCGAAGGCGAGGTTCCTGGTCTCGGACGGATCCTCCTCGAGATCGAAGAGCAGCGTCTTCTGATTGGCGTCCTCGAACACGAGCTTGTAGCGGTCGGTGAGAATGGCCTTCTCGCGGAACATCGCCGACTCGGAATAGACCTCGTCGTGGAGCTTTTCGGTGCCGCCCCGGAGAAGGGGGAAGAGGCTCTTTCCCTCGAGGGGAGGCCAGTTCTCCCGGGGGACTCCCGCCGCTTCGAGCACCGTCGGCATGAGGTCGGTCTGGTGGACCATGGCTGCCGAGGTGGAGCGCCGGGTGACCCCGGGCACCCGGATCATGAGCGGGGTGTGGATCACCTCGCGATAGAGGCCCGAGTGGCTGGCGAAGAGGTCGTGCTCGCCGAGGTTCTCGCCGTGGTCGGCGGTGAAAACGACCACCGCGTTCTCCATGACGCCGAGATCCTGGAGCTTCTGGAAGAGAGCCCCCAGAGCCTCGTCCGCCCGCCGAACCTCGGCGTCGTACATGGCCGTCTGGCGGGCGACCTCGACCTCGACGTCCTGCTGCTCGTCGTGGAAGAGAAAGCCCTCGGGCTGGTAGGGAACGGGTAGATCGTGGTACTGCTCGGCCGGGAAGAGCGCGAGGTGTCGCGGCAGGGGCTTGTAGGAATGGTGAGGGTCGAAGTAGTGGACGAAGAGAAAGAGGGGCTCCTGGATCTTGCCTCTCCGTGCCTTGTCGTCGAGCGCCGCGAAGAGGGCGGCGTTGGTCTCTTCTCCCGGGCGCTTGAGCCGGGTGGGGTCGAAGGGGGCCTCGACGAAGGTGTCGAAGCCGCGGCCGAGCCCGGAAGTGTCGGGGTTGAGATGGAAGACACTCACCGCGGCCATGGTGAGGTAGCCCTGGGCGTGGAGGACCTCCGCGAGGGTGGGGACATCGGTGCGGAGGCCGTTGCCCTTGGTGGCGAGCATGGCCAGGCCGTGGCTCTTGACGTGGAGCCCGGTGAACATGGTGGCGTGGGCGCAGGAGGTGTTGTTGGTGGCGGCGACCATTCTGTCGAAACGGACGGAGTCCCTGGCCAGCCACTTCTCCAGCTCGGGCGTCGTCTCCCTCTCGTAGCCGAACGAGGAGAGGTGATCGACCCTCGTGGTATCGAAGACGACGAATACGACGTGAGGCCGGACGGGTTGGGCAGACCGGCTGCAGCCCACGAGGAGTACGGTGAGGAGGGCCGCGAGCGGCAGGAGTGTCCGGGATGTCATCTCGGGGAAGCGCATGCGAGAGGTCTCGTGGCCGTGAGGAACGGGTCGCCTCGAGCCCGTCGATTTCGAGGGCCAGCGGCGGAAGACGGGGATTCTATCAGCCGTCTTGCTTCCTGTCAGGTGCGGGGACGCGGGGCTTTCGGGGAGGGAGGAGCAGGGGGCGCTTCCGCCCCTTGCTCCGGATCCAGTTGATCGCCGTGTAGATGCCCGGGAGGCGGAGGAGCGCGACTTCCAGCGTCCTCTTGCCGGGAAAGTCCGACACCGAGATGCCGATGAGGATGGTCAGGATCCCCTGGCCGGGGAGCACCAGCATGGCGAGGCCGGTGGCAATGAAGACCAGGGCGACCAGGTTCTTGGTGATCCGGAGGAGGAGGGCGATCGCGGGGTGGCGGCCACGAAACGTGAAGTCTTCCGTGCGGTCCCGCACGAAGTAGTCGTGGCGCATTTTCACCACGGCCACGGGAATGAGGATCAGGCTCGCGAGGAAGGTGGCGACCGAGAGAGAGACGAGCCAGGCAACGAGCCCCGGGTGGGCGCGGATCCAGTCCGTCAGCGCTCGACCTCCGTGGAGTGGATGAGTCGCACGCCCTGCTCCTGCATCTCGGCGAAGGCGTCCTTCTCGCCGTCGGAATCGGGAGCGACGGCGGCGGTGCCGTCGGCGACGACCGTGGTGGAGAACCCGAGGCGCGCGGCGTCGAGGGCGGTGGCCTTGACGCAGTACTCCGTGGTGAGGCCGCAGACGTGAAGCTCCTCGACCCCGGCTCGGCGGAGCAGGTGGGCGAGGTCGAGGTTGGTGGCCTCGAAGGCGCTGTAGCCGTCGTCGGTGGTCCCGGTGCCCTTGAGGGCCACGATCTCGATGCGGCGCGGATCGAGGGCCGGGGGAAACTCCGCTCCCGCGCTCCCCCTCACACAGTGCACGGGCCATCGGTCGAAGTGATCGGTGGCTCGGGGATGCCAGTCCTTGCTCGCGACGACGAGGCCGTAGCGGTCGAGGAGCGAGTCGATGATCGGGATGATGGCGTTGCCGCGGGGAGCGGCGAGCGCTCCTCCGGGCAGGAAGTCGTTCTGGAGGTCCACGATGAGAAGGGCATGCATGGCGATTGCTCCTGGCCCGTCATCCTATCACGTCGGCCCCGGGGAGGGGCCTTGCTCTCGCCTCCTCGACTCCTCGACGAGCCGCCGCCGGAGCTGGAAGAGCTCGGGGCTGATACCCACCCGGTAGACGTGAGGATTCTCGAATCGCTGGTGCTCCCGGGGGAGGAGAGACAGACTCTCCCGCGCGATGCGAGCCGAGTCCACCGCTCCCGGAAGTTTGCCCACCACGCGCCCCCTCGCCATGACCTCCCGGAAGAGAGGCTCGGCGCTGAGCCCCCCGATTTCTGCGCTCCTCTCCGTCTCGAACGGGTCGACCATGCGCGAGGGAGGCTTCTCTCCCTCGAGCACCACCACGTCCCCGCGCAGGGTGCCGTCCTCGTCGCTCAGCCGGTAGACGCGCTTGTCCCCGGGGAGGTTCATCTTGCGGTAGACGTCGGAGAGCTTCATACGCGGCGTTCCCCGGGCGCTGCACAGCTTGTACACGCCATCGAGGGCGGGACAGTCAAAGGATGTGACGAGCTTGGTGCCCACGCCGAAGATGTCGATGGGCGCCTCCTGATCGAGAAGGCTCTTGATCACGGTTTCGTCGAGCTGGTTCGAGGCGGCGATCTTGACGTGCGGGAGGCCAGCCGCGTCGAGCATCCCCCGGGCGGCCCGTGAGAGGTAGGCGAGGTCGCCGCTGTCGAGACGGATGGCGAGGAGCCGCTCCCCGCGTTCGCTCATCTCCTGTGCCACCTGGATGGCGTGGGGGACCCCACTCCTCAGCGTGTCGTACGTGTCGACGAGGAGGACGGTGGCGTGGCCGAAGCTCCGGGCCTGGGCCCGGAAGGCCTCGAGCTCGGAGTCGAAGGACTGGACCCACGAGTGGGCCACGGTACCCGAGGTCTCGAGGCCGTCGAGGCAGGCCGCGAGGACGTTGGAGGTGGCGTCGACGCCGCCGATGATCGCGGCCCGGCTCGCCTGGAGGCAGCCGAGTCCCTGTGCGCGTCGCATCCCGAAGTCGACGATCCTGCGGTCGCGGGCGGCGAGGCGGATCCGTGAGGCCTTGGTCGCGATGAGCGACTCGAAGTTGAGGAGATTGAGAAGGAGCGTCTCCGCGAGCTGCACCTGGAGGATGGGGCCGGACACCCGCACCACGGGCTCGTGGGGGAAGACCACTTCACCTTCTTGCATGGAGAGAATCGTTCCCTCGAAGCGGAAGGTGGCCAGGGAGTCGACGAACGGTTTCGAGAGTCCGACCGAGAGGAGCCGATCGCGGGCCTCGGCGCCGAACCGGAGGGACTCCAGGGCGGGGAGCAGATCCGCCAGCCCGGCGAAGATCACGTATCCCCCGTCCTGGGGGTTACTGCGGAAGAAGTAGTCGAAGGTGGCGGAGGCCTCGGCCGTTCCCGACTCGAAGTACCCCTGCATCATGGAGAGCTGGTAGAGGTCGGTGTAGAGGGCGGCAGCGTCGCCCTCGAGCGGGAAGGCCATGGGTGAGGATCACTCGAGGCGGAATACCGGAGGGGCCCGCACGCCATTGTCGAGGCGAGCAGGCCCGCTCCGGGTGGGTTTCAGGGTCTCAGTGGCTCGCCAGGAGCTAGGGGACGATCTGGCCGCGGATTTCTCCGGCGGGGAAGTTGGCCGAGTGAATGTTGACGTACATCAACCCGTCGGTGAGCTGCCTTTCTCTCGACTCGGGATAGTTCCACACCCCGATCTTGGGATTCCCGGCAGGAAGGGGAAACAGGATGGGAGCGTTGGTGCCGGGCGCGGCGGGTCCGTGAATGTGGGCAGCCTGCTCGGCCGAGCTGAGGTTCATGAAGGTGATGTTGAAGGACAGCGTGTTCGCCACGAGGTCGAGGGTGAAGGTGCCGGTTCCCGTGCCGCTGGTGCCCGACGGCGGCACCTCCTGGCCGGCGTCGATGGTGATGTCGAACGTCACCGGCTTCATGGTGAAGCACCACGGGCGCGTGTTGTGGCTCTCGCCCTCCTGCATGCCGGGAAGCAGCCCGGGACAGCTCGGGAAGAACGGGTTATTGGCCGAGGTGGGCGGGAAGAAGCTCCGGGTTCTCGGCTCGTCCACCACGATCTTCTGGAGACCGTGGGCGCCCCGGTTCAGGAGGAAGTCGAGGAGCTCGGCCCCCTTCTCGTCGAGCCCCTTGTGAGGGACCAGATTCCCGGGAACTCCGAGCTCGATGCACACGTCGGGACAGCCGTTCATGCTGGTATCGGCGATCGGCGGCTGGCCATAGAAGGTTCCCAGCACATCCATGTCGGCGCAGGCGAACCAGTCGAGGTCCAGCTCGGGTCCCGGAAGGTGATTGTCGAAGAAGGTGGAGATGACCTGGGCGGGTACGAAGACCGCGCAGAGAAACTCCCTCGGCCCTTGCTCCGGTGTGAGGGTCACGGGGGGGAAGGTCACGTCATCGAGGATGAGCATGGGGGGCCGCTGGTTGGGCGCGAAGTCTTCCCCCATGGGATTCTGGGCGCACTGGGGGTTGCAAGGGATGATGAAGATGTCTTCGGCGACCTGGATCACGGTGGGGCCGTCGAGTCGCGGGGACAGCTTGATCTTGTCCACGAAGACGACGTCGGTGCCGGCCACGGCGAAGCAGTAGCTCTCGCGCTCGAAGTGGGCATCGACCAGGATGTCGGGGTCATTGGGGTCGAGGCGAAGACAGCGGGCATCGACCGTCCACCCATCCTCGAGAAGAGGAAGGGCCCAGCACTCGGGGGTCACCGGTCGGGTGGCCATCCCCGGTGGGGAGAGAGGAATGCACACGGTCCGGAAGCCGCACGCATCCTCGATGCGGATCTGGGCGCCGGAGCCAGGGGCGAGTGCCGCGAGAGCGACCGCCGAGGCGAGGGAAAAACGGAGAATCCTCGAGATACGGAACATGGTCTACCTCCTTCTTGGGAACAAGCGTCAGGCCGGTGCGGGCAATCCCTGCGATCTCGAAGAAGGCGCCCGGCCAGAGGCGCCACGGGCCGCACCGGGACGACACGAGGGTAACGCGATCGGTGGACGAACCGCAAGCATGATCGAGCCGCGACCGACGTGATCCTCGAGCAGTCCGGCGCCAGGCACGGATGCACACACTCCCAAGCTCTTGTCAGGACTGTGGCTGTGGAGCGTAGGTGACGTGTGGACGGGTGCCTGGCACAGTACTTGCCGTCGGCAACGTGACTTCTTCAGTCGACGGTGGCCAGAGGAGTGGCTGGCACGCTTTTTTCCAGCCGGATGGCGTTGGAGAGGATCCAGGGGCGCTCCTCCCGCCACGCCTCGAGGCGATAGACACCCGGGCCGGGCAGAGGATCCTGCGTCCACGGAGCGATGCCGATCTGCTCGCCCGAGCAAAACACCCGGCCGTTCCGGAGGAGCCTCCACGTCGCATTGCCCGGGATCTGGAAGGAGGCCCTCATCCCGTCCTGCCAGGGAATGCTCTCCCCGGACAACCAGTGCTCGCCGTCCTTCTCCACCGCGAAGAGAAAGTACGGCACCTCCCCCAGGACCTCGAACGTGACGTGGCTACGTCCCCGGAGAAGTGCATCGAGGATCGCCTCTTCGGTCTTCTCCCGCACGAGCACGTGGGTCTGCACGACCGAGAACGCGCGACGATGGGAGAGCCCCCAGGTGCCGTGCGAGTCGACGGCGCCGATGCCAGGGAGGGGGCGTCGCGCGAGCTCGCGGTCCCAGAGGGCGAGCTCCGTCCGGGGCGGATCGAGGATCGACAGGAGCGTGCACCGCGGCGAGAAGGGAAGACCGAGCACCGACTTCAAGACCAGCGAGACGCGACTCTCCTCGAGCGTGTCGGTGGAGAAGCTGTAGATCTCGAGGGCATCGCAGAGCGAGAGGAGCTCGTCCCGATCGTCTTCTTCGCCGAGACCGGGATGCGCGAGGACCGCACGCCCGCCCCGGGCATGGATCGCGTTCCGGAGCTCCCGGCCGCGGAGATCGTGCTGCACGTGTTCGCTGGCCCCGAGGGAAAGGACATGGCTTCCCGAGCCGACCTCCTCTCCGCATAGGACGACGATTCCGTCGTGGGTCCCCGAGCGCCCGTCGGATCCGAGATGATCATGCTCCGTGAGCACCAGGGCCTGGATGCCTGCGTCTCTTGCTGCAGACAGGACGTCTCCGAGCGTCCCCTTTCCATCAGGGGACTCTCCGGTGTGGACGTGGAAAGCGACCCGGAGATCGGTCCATCCCGCGAGCACCTCGGCCGCGAGTCCCCCGTCCGGGAGAGCCGGAGGAGGGAGGGTCTCGAGGCCCGCGCAGGAGGCGAGAAGGAGGGCGGCCGGGCCGAGGAGGAGACCGGACATCTTCATGGCGAGCTGTCTTCGCATGCAAGCGGGGGATTCTCCAGCCCCGGGGTGGTCGCCGTAGACTTCTAGACGGCCACCAAACCGACTAGGATGTCCGGATTCTCCCTGGTCCCGATCCGGAGGTCCTTCCCGTGATCATCGTTCTCGAGCCCAACCTGGAGGCGCCCGCCGAGGTCCTCGCCGCGGTGGAAGCTGCCGCCGCGCGCTACGAAGGTGTCGAGGCTCGCCGCTACGAGTTCAAGGGGATGCGCCACGCCTTCACCGAGATTCACCTCATCGGCAGCACGGCCGCGGTGCCCACCGAGGCCTTCGCGTCCGTCCCGGGGGTTCTACGCGTGGTTCGCGTGTCGACGCGCTACCGCCTCATCGGACGCCACGACCAGCGCGACGAGGCGGTGGGATTCACTTACAACGGCGTCACTTTCGGGGACGGCAGTGTCTGCGTGCTCGCGGGTCTCTGCGCCGTCGACACCCCGGAGCACGTCGATCGCATGATGGCGGCGGTGAAGGAGGCCGGCCTCGTCACCACGCGCATGGGGGCCTACAAGCCCAGAACCAGCCCCTACGATTTCCAGGGGCTGGGCAAGCAGTGCCTTCCCTGGGTCTTCGAGCTGGCGGGCAAGCACGGCATCAAGGTCGTGGCCATGGAGGTCACCGACTCCCGGAACATCGGCGAGATCCGCTCGGCTCTCGAGAGCGCGGGAAACCCCACGGGGGTCCTCCTCCAGATCGGCACCCGGAACGCCCAGAACTTCGAGCTCCTGAAGGCCGCGGGTCAGCAGAAGACGTTCCCGGTCCTCTACAAGCGGGGCATGGGGATCACCCTGGAGGAGTCGCTCAACGCCTGCGAATACATCGCGAGCGAAGGCAATCCCAACATCGTGTTCTGCCTGCGTGGCGTGAAGAGCCACCTCGGCGAGCCGCACCGGAATCTCGTCGACTTCGCTCACGTGCCGGTGGTCCGCCGGCAGACGCGGCTGCCCGTGTGCATCGACCCTTCTCACAGCGTGGGGAGGAGGTTCCTGTCGCCGGACGGGATTCCCGACATCCTCCACGTCACGGGGCAGGGGATCATCGCGGGAGCGACGGTGGTGCTCGTCGACTTCCATCCCGATCCCCGGGCCGCGCTCTGCGACGGTCCCCAGGCGCTGACCCCGGCCGAGCTGCCCAAGTTCCTCCGCTACGTCTCGCGGGTTCGGGAGGCTTACGAGGGGATCCTGGGGGTCTGGTAAGAGTCCTGAGGTCCCGGGTCGTGGGCATTGGGCTCTTCTTGACACAGAGGACACAAAGGGAAGAAGGAGGACACAGAGAAGAGAGAAGCCGGCCAACCTCTTCCGTTCTCTCCCGACCCACACTGACGCAGCAGCGCACCCGCGACCCTCTTCGCCCGGCCCTCTCCGGAAGGTAGAATGGGTTTTCGCCCCGATTCACCGCTCGAGGGAGGATGAGCCATGAATGCGAATCGGATCTTTCTTTCCCTTGCCGCTCCGGCGGTCCTCTTCAATGCCTCGCCTCTTCCGGCGGCGGCGCCACCCGGTGAGCTCGCACCCCCGGTGCAGATCCTGGCCGGGGACGCGCCCATCTCGGTGGACATCGGCCACGCCCACCCCTTCGTCCACGATATGGACGGCGACGGCAAGCGCGATCTCCTGGTCGGGCAGTTCGGTGCTGGCAAGCTCCGCATCTACCGCAACGTCGGCACCGACAAGGAGCCTCGCTACACCGATTTCACCTGGTTCCAGGCGGGAGGCAAGGACGCCACCGTCCCCGCGGGGTGATGCATCGGCTTCGGTCCACAGTTGGTGGACCTCGACGGCGACGGGAAGCTCGACGTGATCTCGGGTAGCTACTGGCCCGGCGATCTCTTCGTGTTCCGGGGTCAGGGAGGCGGTAAGTACGCGGAAGGCCAGCCCATCAAGGCCAAGGATGGCAAGAACGTCAGCTCCGGCCAGACCTGGAAGTCGGACGACGAGCCCGACACGAACAGCCTGGCGGCATCGCCCTTTGCCCATGACTGGGACGGTGACGGCGACCTCGACCTCCTGGTGGGCAACATCGCGGGACGCGTGATCCTCATCACCAACGAGGGATCGCGCGAAAAGCCGGCCTTCGGCAAGAAGGAGGCGCTCACCGCCGTTGGTGCCGACATCTGCGTCAACGGGGGAGATGCCGGACCCTTCGTGGCCGACTGGGATGGCGACGGGCTCGCGGATCTCCTCGTCGGGTGCGGCGACGGCTCGGTCATGTTCTATCGCAACACGGGCTCCAGGACAGCGCCGAAGCTCGATTCCGGGGTGGCGTTGATCCAGGGCCGAGGGTTCGGCGACGGCACCGAGCAGGGCGCGGACGCTCCCGGTGTCCGCGCCAAGATCTGCGTCACCGACTACGATGGGGACGGCCGCCTCGATCTCCTCGTCGGCGACTTCAAGAGCGCCCGTGGCGAGGATCCGACGAAGAACCGCTACGACGGCTTCGTCTGGCTCTACCTGAGGCGCAAGGACGCCTAGGGGGCCCAAGCTATCCGTGGCGCAGGAGCCTGCGCCACGGATTTTCCTGCAACCCCGGCTCCCCTCCGTCCGGTAGAACCTCCCGGAAGCCCATGACCGCAACCGAGACGGAGACCCGAGAGCTGCTGGACCGCATCGTCGCGGCGACGCCCCGCGTGCGCGCCTTCCTGAAGAGGCTCGATCCCCAGGAGGTTGACGACCTTCTCCAGGAGACCCTCACCCGGGCGTTGCGCTACCGCTGCTCCCATGACGGGAAGCGAAAGGTGGAGGCCTGGCTGAACGGGATCGCCTTCCGGGTCTTTCTCGATCAGAGGAAGGCCCGGACACGGCGTCCGGAATGTCTCGGCGATGCGGTGGACGAGCTGGCTTCCGCGAGAGCGCTTCCCGATCCGGAGGAAAGGGAGCGTCTCGAGAATGCCCTCGGCCGGCTCGGAGAGATCGAGAAGCGGATCTTGCTCCTCTTCCACGGGGAGGGCAGGTCGGTGGCCGAGATCTCGGGCGAGCTGGGTTTGCCCGAAGGCACCGTGAAGTCGCATCTGCACCGGGCGCGTCGAAGGATCGCCGCCCTGGAGACGGAGGCAGAAGAAAGTTGAAGCCCGAGCACGAAAGGCTGTGGGAGAGGATCCAGGACCGCCTCGACCGGAGGGAGGATCCCCTCGACGACCCCCTCATCGTGTCCGGTCTCGAGGAGAATCCCGAGATCCTGGACGAGGTGGCCCGGCTCCGCGCCCGCCTCCGGGAGATGGCACCCTCGGGGCGGCCCGAGCAGATCCGACCCCGGGCGGGCCGTCGCCGATTCGCCCTCTTCGCTCTCGCCGCCGCCGCGCTCCTGCTCATCGCCTTCCTGCTCGTTTCCCCGCGGGAGCCGATGCCGGACTTCGATCCCGGCTCCCGGACCCCGCCCTTCGACACCGTGGCCACGGTCCCGATGTCCGGAGCCGAGCCTTTCCAGGTCCACGCTTTCTCGGTCGTTCTCGAGACACGGAGCGGGGATCGCGTCCTGACCCGGCGGGAGACCCGGGGACCGGCAGGATCCACGAGGGTCGCGCGGTCCATCGAGCTCCCCGGTCTCGGCGAGGGCGCAACACCCGTCCTCCTCGTTCGTTTCGAGAGACGTAGCCACTCATCCAAGGAGACCTCCCTGCCATGACTTCACGAGTCCTACGGGCCACGATCCTCGCGCTCTTCCTCGCTTTCCTTCCCTCGATGGCATCGGCCCAGGAAGCGGGTGCGCTGCTCGAGTGCTACGACGTTCCCGATCTCGTTCAGCCTCTCCAGCCCGGGCTCGAAGGCGGGAAGCTCCTCACCGCCATGGCCGATCGGACCGCGGATCTGGCCGGGATCATCGGGCTCTTCGTCCAGCCACCCCTTCGCCAGAATCTCGAGTCGGTCCAGCCCCTCAAGGCCGGGATCCTGGCCGCGCTTCTGCGAGGGGAGCAGCACGACTGGGTCCGGCGCTTCCTCGAGCTCCAGAGACGCGAAAAGGGCGTCCTCTTCCTGTTCGAGGCGCGCATCCTGAGTCTCCCGCCGGGGGTCGCCGAAGAGCTTGGCGTCCAGGCCTCTCACTCTCGCCTCGAGGAGCCGCCGGACCTCTTCGTGGAGCGGGCGGTGGATGCGGGCGGAAACGTCCTCACCTCGCCCCGCCTCCTCGTCCATTCGGGGCAGCGGGCCACCCTCTCGGTCTCGAACCCCGTCGCCTACATCAAGGAGCGCAACGTCGTCACCGTCGAGCCGGGAGGCGTGACCCTCGTCGATCCGGTGATCGATGTCATCCAGGAGGGTGTGCTGTTCGAGGGCATGGGGGTCCTGGTGCGACCCGACGTCGTGGGTCTCGACTTCAGCCTCACGGTGACCGACATCGAGCGGCCGATTCCCACCATCGAGGGGCCCCACGGAGCGATCAGCACGCCCATCGTGCACACGCGCGAGGTCGCCTCACGGCTCGCCATGGCCCTCGACGCGACCATGGTGGTCCCCATCGGAGAGGAGGGGGGCAAGGATCTCGTGCTCCTCCTCACCGTCGGCCGTGTCCACGCCAGCGACCTCGAGGACGAGTGAGAGGGGAGCCATGGCCGGCCCCGCGAGCCCCCTTTCTCGGTCACCCCCGTTGGGGTAGGATCGTTCTCCGCCTGAACAGCCATCGGAGGAATCCATGACCGACTCACGCTCCCTCCTCGCTCTAATTCTCGCTCTTCTTCTCGGTGGGTCCCTTCTCTGCGTTCCGTCCCGCGCCGACGAGTCGCCCGATGACCACCGGGAGAAGGCTCTCCAGGGCGATGGGGAGGCCCAGTACCGACTCGGCCTCTGCCATTTCCTCGGCACAGGGACCGAGGAGAATGACGAAGAGGCGTTTGCGTGGTTCACGCGGGCCGCCGAACAGGACCACCCGCTGGCCCACTGGCGCCTTGGCCAATGCTTCCTCCACGGCCTGGGCGTTCCCCAGAACACGAGCAAGGGGCGAAGCCATTTCCTGAAGGCCATCGACTTCGGCAGCACCGAGGCCATGTTCGACCTCGGTGTGGTCTACGAGAGGGGCACCGGCGTCGAGGTGGACCTCGCCGAGGCCGCGAGCTGGTACCGGAAGGCCGCCGAGGGTGGACACGTGGCGGCCATGTTCTCCATCGGATTCTGCCTCGAATACGGCGAGGGGGTGGAGTCCGATCGCGCCAAGGCCATGGAGTGGTACGAGAAGGCGATCGAGAAGGGGCACCGCGAGGCCATGAACAACCTCGCGCTCTGCCTGCTCGACGACGGAGACGCTCCCTCGCGCGCCCGCGCCTTCGACCTGATGCGGACGTCCGCCGAGCTCGGCAACGGGTTGGCGGCCAGCAACCTGGGGCGCTACACGTTCACCGGAGCGCACGGGATCTCCGTTGACCGCGAGGCGGCCCGCGGTCTCCTCGTCCAGGCGGCCGAGCTGGGTTCCGAGTCGGGCAAGGAGGCGCTTCGCGATTGGTTTCCGGGCGAACACCTCGACCTCGTGGACGGGGCCTTCGACCTCCACATCCCGGTGATGACCGAGCCCTTGCTCCTCGAGCTGGAGCTGGAGTCGCGCGCCGAGCTCGACGTCAAGCTCCTGGGGGTCCCCGCCAGCCAGAAGGATGTCCGGCAGAAGGCGAGCTTCGTCTTCCGGGACGAGAGGGTCGAGGGCGACGACCATCCCTGGTACCGCACCATCCTCTCCGCGGCGGTGGACGAGAACGGTCAGATCGCCGATCCCGAGACCACGGGAGCGGTCTGTCGCTTCCAGCCCGGCGAGGGAGGCCGTTTCACCATGCTCCTCGGCGAGGATCGGCAGGTCTCGACCGAGACCCTCGCCGAGCTGCTGGCCCATTACGAGTCGGTGGGGCTTCCGCTCGCGCTGTCGCGAACCGCGCGGCCGGGCGAGCCGTTCGAGGCCGGGCTCGAGCCCCTCATGCCGTTTCTCACCAGCGATCCCGACTCGGTGACCGAGGCCCGCGGCCGGCTCGTCCTCGAGTCCTTCGATGCGGGAAAGAAGACGGCACGGGTGACCGGGACCGCCGACCTCCTCTTCGTGTTCGACGGAAAGACCGGCGATGCCGAGGGTGAGGGCGCCTCGAAGCTGGACCTCGTGCTCGACCTCGACCTCGGCGCCCGGCGGCTCACCCGGATGGAGGCCAAGGGCACCATGGAGGTCCGGTTCCGTTCCGAGAAGGGAGGCGTCCTCTCGCCCACCGCGGCGGTGAACGGCACCGTCACCTCGACCCTGGTGACCTCGACGGGGAACGCGGTCGAGAGGGCGACCAAGGCCCGGGCTCGTGTCCGCGATGTTGCACGGCCCGTGCCGGCGTGCCAGGTCGTGCTCGATCTGCCGAGCCTGTGGTTCGATGCCACGGGGGGAGAGGAGACGGTCTTCGTCCGTTCCTCCGAGCGGGAAGCGAACCGCGCCACCCTCGCCCTCCAGACCTTTTCTTCCGGGAGCGGGTCGTTCGAGGAGTTCGTCAAGGGCGTCGATGACTCGCTGGCGAGCAGCATCAGCGGCAAGAAGAAGCTCTCGTGGGCGACCGGGGGCCTGGGCAAGGCGCGGCAGGTCACCTTCGAGCAGGACGGCATGAGCTTCCTGATCGAGCTGCATCCCCTCTCCGGAAACCGCGCGCTCCGCGTCCGTCTCTACGGTCCCCCCGCGGGGTTCCGCACCGCCTCGAGGGAGTACAACGCCATTCGCCGGTCGCTGAGAGAACTGAGGCGGCCGTGACCCGGATCCTCACCCGAGTCGTATTCCTGTGAGGATCCTATGATGGCCCTTCGGCCGCTTGCCTCCGAGGTGAGGGCCCAGGCGGCCGAACCCGAGAGCGACTGATGGGGGTGGGGTGACCCTCTCCGAGGCCCGGATGAGCCCCCGATTCGCCCGGTTCGCCGACTCCCCCCACCGGCCCTTTCCGGATTTCCCACTACGACTTACGTGCGGATCCCGTAGAAAACTCCGTCGCGGCGGGGCCGGCCCCGGTGTATGATCCCTGGTTCCGGTGGCGCAGGTGCCGGCCGGACCTGGGGTTGCGACGAGACGAGGGAGCCGACGGGCGCCGCCCGGTACGATGAGCGAAGCTATCCGCTACCGCCGGGCGAAGTTCGCGACGCGCCTCCTGGGGGACCGCCTCTACACCGCCGGGCACGCCTGGCTTGCCGAGGAGTCCCCGGGGCTCTGGCGCATCGGGCTCACGAAGTTCGCGATCCGCATGCTGGGTGAGGCCGTCGAGCTGGACTTCGAGATCCGGCCCGGGGCCGCCATCGAAAAGGGTGACGTCCTCGGCTGGATCGAGGGCTTCAAGGCCGTGACCGATCTCTACAGCCCTCTCGGTGGAGTCTTCCACGGTCAGAACGACGAGCTCCTGGCCGACCCGGAGCTCCTGAAGAAGGACCCGTTTGGCCGGGGCTACCTCTACCGCGTGGAGGGCCGGCCCGACGAGGATTGTGTCGACGTGCAGGGGTACGTGGCCATCCTCGACGCGACCATCGACAAGATGCTGGGAGAGAGCGGCGGCGCCGACAACGAATGACCCGAGAGCCGACCATCGTCGACCCGAAGGAGCTCGCCCGCTACGTGATGGTGGGGGGGTTCCTCGGCGCGGGCAAGACCACGGCGCTGCTCCGCATGGCGCGCGACTTCACCGGCCGCGGCCTCCGGGTCGGTCTCATCGCCAATGACCAGAGCGTGGGCCTCGTCGACACGGCGCTCTTTCGCCGGACCGGCCTTCCCACCGAGGAGATCGCCGGCGGCTGCTTCTGCTGCCGCTTCGACTCGCTCCTGGCGGCGGCGGACAACCTCACCCGGGCCTCCCGCCCCGACGTTTTTCTGGCCGAGCCCGTGGGGAGCTGCACGGATCTCGTGGCCACGGTGTCCTATCCCCTGCGGCGCATCTACGGCGACCGCTTCTCCATCGCTCCCCTGAGCGTGCTCGTCGATCCTCATCGGGCGGCGCGCATCCTCGGCCTCGCCGAGGGGCGGCCCTTCTCGGCCAAGGTCGCCTACGTCTACCGGAAGCAGCTCGAGGAGGCCGATCTCCTCGTGGTCAACAAGTGCGACGCGATCACCGAGGAGGCGCGGGACGGTCTCGTGGCCGAGCTTGCCCGGGTGAACCCCGACGCCGAGATCTTCTGCGGTTCGGCCAGGTCCGGACAGGGATTCGATGCCTGGTTCCAGAGGGTTCTCGACGCCGAGCCCGGCGCCGGCCGTCCCCTCGACATCGACTATGACGCCTATGCCGAGGGCGAAGCGGCCCTGGGGTGGCTCAACGCCACCCTTCGCATGACGGCCGGGAGCGAGCTCGACGGGAACGACCTCCTGCTCGACCTGGCGCGGGCTCTCCGGTCGGGGATCGCGGGCGAGATCGCTCATCTGAAGATGACCCTCGATCCCGGCGACGTCGCGGGAGCGCTGGGAGTGGTGAGCCTCACCCGGAGCGACGACGAGCCCGAGCCTCGCGAGACGCTCGTCGACGAGATCAGGGGTGGTAGCCTGGTCGTGAACCTGAGGGCCGAGGAGGCCCCGGAGGCGCTCGAAGCGCACCTGCGGTCCACTCTTTCGGAGATGGCAAGAAAAGGAAGAGACGGTCTCTCTCTCTCCATCGAACACATCGAGAGCTTCCGTCCCGCTCGTCCCGAGCCGATTCACCGGCTGGCGAGCGCGATGGCGAGCGAAGGCGCCGAGCCCCGGACGGAGCGCCCATGAACGACAACGGATCCGACAAGGAGGGGGGGCAGGAGAACGCCTCCCCCCGCATTCTTTACTGCCACTGCGCCTACGCCAAGGTCGTCCCGCAGGAGACCAAGGACGCGGTCTTGCGTGAGCTCGCGGCGTCGGGCCGTGCCTTCGACGCCGTGCCCGATCTGTGCGACCTCTCGGCGCGGAAGGATCCGGCCCTTGCCCGGCTCGCCGGCGAGGGCAACGTCAAGATCGTGGCCTGCTTCCCGCGAGCGGTGAAGTGGCTCTTCCACGCCGGCGGCGCGCCTCTGCCCGAGAGCGGAGTCTCGGTTCTCAACATGCGTGAGGAGGAGCCCGCGGCCATCGTGGCCAGCGCCCTCGGAAGGGAAACAGCGTGAGGGAAACCGTCTCCAGGACCAAGGGCAGCAACCTCCGCGTCGTCCTCTACGAGGGAAGTGGGAGCGCCTCCTCCACCGCCCAGGATCGACACGCTCTCCTCACGGGGCTACTCGAGGGCGGCTTCGAGGTGACCCGTACCGTCGAGGGCGGAAAGGTGGCTTCCGCCGACGCGTCGCCCCTCCTCGTCTTCGGCCGTTTCGAAGGCGGGGCACCCGAGGTGGCGACCCCCGCCGCCGACGCGAAGGTCGAGTTCCGCGACCTTTCCGGGCTCTCCCCCGAGGCGGTGGTTTCCGAGGCGCAGAAGGTGCGCGGCGACACCGGGGCCCGCAAGCTCGAGGACTGGAAGCCCTGGTTCCCGGTCATCGACTATGACCGCTGCACGAATTGCAAGCAGTGCCTCACCTTCTGTCTCTTCGACGTCTACAGTGTCGACGACAAGGACGAGATCGTCGTCCAGAACGAGAGCAACTGCAAGACCGATTGCCCGGCCTGCTCGCGGGTCTGTCCCGACGTGGCCATCCTCTTCCCCAAGTACAAGAAGGGGCCCATCAACGGCGACGTGGTGCGCGAGGAGGACATCCAGCGCGAGGCCATGAAGGTCGACGTGTCGGCGCTCCTCGGCGGCGACATCTACTCCGCCCTGCGCTCGCGACAGAGCGACGCGCGCAAGCGTTTTTCCACCGAGAGAGACGAATCGCGGGCGTTGCTGGAGCGCAAGAAGTGTCTGAAGAAGCTCCAGGAGCAGCTCGACATCCCGGACGAGGTGCTCATGACCCTGCCGTCGGCAGGCGACATCGAGGAGCGCGTCCGCCGCGCCCGTGAGAAGAAGGAGAGGCGCATGCAGGTCTCGCAGTCGGCCAAGGATGTCCAGCAACCCGGCAAGACCGCCGAAGAGTGGGGAATCTGATGCTCGCACTCGGTTACAGGATGGTGAAGTCGGTCGATCTCCGGCTCCTCTGGAAGTTCGGCTACAACTTCGGCTGGAAGGGGATGCTCTCCGTCCAGCGCTTCAAGAAACGGTTGAAGCAAGGCCAGGTCTTTCCGCCGTTTCTCTACATCTCGATCATCAACAGCTGCAACCTCCGGTGCCAGGGCTGCTGGGTCGACGTCGACAAGCCCCGGGCCATGATCTCCTACGACGAGATGTGCCGCCTCATCGAGAACGCGGTGAAGCACGGCAACAGCTTCTTCGGGATCCTGGGCGGCGAGCCGTTCCTGCATCCCGATCTCATCCGTATCCTCGAGACCTTCCCCGGCTGCTACTTCCAGATCTTCACCAATGGCCACTTCATCGACGATGCCATGGCGGAAGAGCTGCGGCGGGTGGGCAACGCCTCGCCGCTGATCAGCATCGAGGGGACCGAGGTCGTCAGCGACGAGCGTCGCGGCAGGAAGGAGGTCCTCTCGAAGACCCTCGAGGGGGTCGAGACCTGCATCCGCCACCGCATCATCACCGGGGTGGCGACGAGCGTCTGCCAGACCAACTACGGTGACCTCGTGCGCGAGGAGTGGGTGGACGAGCTCGTGCGGCGGGGGGTCCACTACGCCTGGTTCCACACGTACAGACCGGTTGGACCGGACGCAAAGCCCGACCTCGCCCTCACCCCGGACCAGCTCGTGGCGGTGCGGCGCTTCGGGGTGGAGATGCGGCGAAAGAAGCCTCTGGCCTTCGTCGACGCCTACTGGGACGACAAGGGTCAGGCTCTCTGCCCCGCGGCCACCGGCATCAGCCACCACATCTCGCCCTGGGGCGACGTCGAGCCCTGTCCCATCGTCCAGTTCGCCAACGAGACGATCCGGGACAACGACGGCGATCTCTTCAAGACCATGACCGAATCACGCCTCCTGGAAGACTTCCGGAAGACGGCGGCCAAGGCCACCCGTGGCTGCATCGTCCTCGAGCGCCCCGATCTGCTCGAGGAGATCGTCACCCGGAACGGGTCGCGTGACACCACGGCGAGGCACGCCGCCATGGCCGAGCTCCAGGCCATGCAGTCCCGCGGCAGCCAGCACCAGCCGGGCCGCGAGATTCCCGAGGAGCACTGGCTCTACCGGTTCGCCAAGAAGAACTGGTTCTTCGGCTTCGGCGCCTATACCTGAGATGAGCGACATGAGTGAACCCACCACGCAGGGCGAAAACGGACATTGCTGCAACGGCAACGGCCAGGAATGCAGCAACGGCAATGGAAACGGGAACGGCAAGGTCACGGCCCCGGATGCGGGGCTACGCACCTCGTCGGCCCCGCTGCTCACACTGCCAAAGCAGGTGCCGCGGCAGGTCTACCGGAAGGCCCAGTCGAACATCCCCGACGACCGCAAGCAGCGCGACCTCATCAAGAAGCTCGCCCGGGAGCAGGTGACTTCGCGGCGCCTCGTGCCGCCGCTCACCCTCGATGAGCTCAAGGAGACCTCGGCCGCGGTCCTTCTCGGGGCAGGGCTGGGTGCGACCTTTGCCGACTATGCCTCGGTGATCGTGAGCAATGCGGCCTGGCACGATACTCTCGCCACGGTGCCGTTCGAGAAGAGGCTCCTGCTTCTTCCCAAGTGCCTCCGGGTCGAGGATAAGTGCCCGGCGCCCTTCGACGAGTTCGGTCTCCTGTGCAAGGAGTGCGGCCTCTGCTCCATCCAGGACCTCACCGTCGAGGCCGAGAAGCTCGGCTATGCCGTGCTCGTGGCCGAGGGGTCGGCCATCGTGCGGTCGATGATCGAGACCGGTCGCATCGAGGCCATCGTGGGGGTGAGCTGCCTCAACGTGCTGGAGAAGTGCTTCCCCCACATGGAGGCGGCGGCCATTCCCGGAGTCGCCATCCCGCTCCTCCAGGACGACTGCATCAACACCACCGTCGATCTCGACCAGGTGTGGGACCTCATTCACCTCACCAGCGACGACAAGACCTACCGGCTCGACCTCGACGCGCTCAAGGCGACGGTGCAGAGCTGGTTCACTCCCGAGGCTCTTCTGCAGACGCTCGGTGAGCCGGAGTCCGAGACCGATGCCCTCGCCATCGAGTGGCTGGCCCGCGACGGCAAGAGGTGGCGACCCTACCTCGCCACGTGCGCGGCCATGGCGTTGCTCTCCGAGCACCACGACGAGCCTCCAGCCATTCCCGAGGCCATGCGCAGGCTCGCCATCGCGGTGGAGTGCTTCCACAAGGCCTCGCTCGTTCACGATGACATCGAGGATGGCGACGCCGAGCGCTACGGCGAAAAGACTCTCCACGCCGAACACGGAGTGCCGGTGGCCCTCAATGTCGGTGACTACCTCCTCGGCCTCGGCTACAAGCTGATCGGCGAGCTCGACGTGGACGGGGCGAAGAAGGGCGAGATGCTCCGGATCGCGGCCGAAGGGCACCTGACCCTGAGCCGCGGTCAGGGGACCGAGCTCCTGTGGGCGGGCAAGCCCGATGTGCTCTCCTCGATGCAGGTCCTCGACATCTTCCGGCAGAAGACGGCGCCCGCCTTCGAGGTGGCGCTGCGGCTCGGGGCCCAGCTCGCGGGCGGAAGCGACGAGATTCACGAGGTGCTCCGCAAGTACAGCGAATCCCTCGGCATCGCCTACCAGATCCGCGACGACATCGAGGATCACGACGGGTCGAGCGACTCTCACGATCTCGAGGCCCTGCGGCCGTCCCTCCTTCTCGCCATCGCCCACAAGCGGGGCAACGAGGAGGAGAGCGAGCTCCTCACCGAGCTCTGGCGCGGAAGCAAGACCTACGCCGACGTCGAGGCGGAGGTGCGACGCATCCTCGAGGAGCGGGGGATTCTCGAAAAGGCGCGCGACCTCCTCGAGGCCTACAAGGAAGACGCGATTCGCGCGCTGCGGTTCGTGCCCAACGCCACCTTGAAGGGTCTCCTCCGGCGTGTGGTGGGCAAGATCTTCGGCGAGCAGCTCATCGAGGGGTATTGCAGTGAGTTCGAGGCTCGAAATGCTGCAGGTGGCGCGGTTGGCGCCCAACCTGCTGCAGGAAGCCGGTGAGCACGTCACCGACTTCCTCCGGTCGAGGCTGGGGGAAGAGGGTGGTGGCGTCGATCGCGCGGGGAAGAGTGATCTCTACTACACGGTGTTCTGCCTCGAGGGGCTGCTGGCGCTGAGGGCGGAGCCGCCGTGGGAGAAGGTCGAGGCGTACCTCGCGGACTTCGGTGACGGCGAGGGTCTCGACCTCGTCCATCTCTGCTGCCTCGCCCGCTGCCGGGCCGCGCTCAAAGGCCGCATGCTCGATGCGACGAGCCGCGGGATCGCCCGGAGGATCGGCGAGCACCGGAGCGCGGATGGCGGCTTCGCGGCGAAGCCGGGGCAGGAGAAGGGAAGCGTGTACCACGGGTTTCTCGCCCATGGCGCCCACCAGGACCTCGGGATCGATCTCGAGCGCGGCGATGATCTCGCCGCGTCCGTCGAGGGGGCGGCGGCTCCGGGGGGCGGCTATGGCACGGGGCCCGGGGCCATGGCGGCCACCACTCCCACCACCGCGGCGGCGGTGACGCTGCTGCGCCAGCTCGGTCGCCCGGCCGGCGACGAGGTGGCCCGCTATCTCTTCTCGCGCGTCCATCCCGGGGGGGGATTCACTGCGGGGCCGGGGGCTCCCCTGCCCGATCTCCTCTCCACCGCCACGGCTCTTCACGCCCTCGCGGGAATGCAGGCCTCCCTCGATCCGATCAAGGAATCATGCCTCGACTTCATCGATACTCTCTGGACCGGCAAGGCCTTCTGTGGGAGCTGGGCCGATGACGTCGAGGACGCCGAGTACACGTACTACGCGCTGCTGGCCCTGGGACATCTGAGCCTGTGACCACGACCCCCGTCGAAATCGAACCCGTCCTCGCGCGAGCGCGCGCCGCGCTCCTCGCCCTTCGAAACGAGGCCGGACACTGGCGAGGCCAGCTCTCCGCGAGCGCCCTCTCCACCGCGACGGCGGTGTGCGCCCTCGAGACCGCGGTGCGGGAAGCGGCGCGGCGTGGGGCGACGGACTTCCTTCCCCGGGCGCCGGGAACCCTGCTCGAGATGGCCGGCAAGGGGCGCGCGTGGCTCCGCGCCACCCAGAGCAAGGACGGCGGCTTTGGCGACACGGTGACGAGCCCGTCCAACGTGAGCACCACGACGCTGTGCTGGGCGTCTCTCTCGGCGAGCTCCGAGTGGCGGAGCGACAACCGGGAAACCATCGCACGGATCGAATCCTGGCTCGAGAAGGAGGCGGGAGGGCTCGACAGGGAATCGCTGGCGCGCACGATCTCGGAGCGCTACGGGATCGATCGCACGTTTTCGGTGCCGATCCTCACCCTGTGTGCGGTGGCGGGACGGTTCGGCGAGGGGCCCGAGGCCTGGCACGGATTTCCTGCCCTGCCCTTCGAGCTGGCGGCCCTGCCGCGCAGTTTGTTTGCGGTGATCGGGCTCCCGGTGGTGAGCTATGCCCTGCCCGCGCTCATCGCCATCGGTCTGGCCCAGCACCGGGGCCGTCCCACGCGATTCGGTCCCCGGCGCTGGCTGCGTGACCGGCTGGCCACAAGAACGCTGGATCTCCTGGAAGAGATCCAGCCCTCGTCGGGGGGCTTTCTCGAGGCGACGCCGCTCACCAGCTTCGTCACGCTGAGCCTGGCTTCGGCGGGACGGGTGGATCATCCCGTGACGCGGAAGGCGATCGAGTTCCTCGCGCGCTCGATGACGGACGACGGGAGCTGGCCCATCGACACCGATCTCGCCACCTGGGTGACCACCCTGTCCGTGAATGCCCTCTCCACGGGACGCGGGCTCGAGAGCGGGCTCGACGAGGGGGCGGTGCGCCGGATCCTCGACTTCGTGCTCGCGTCCCAGTGGCGCGAGGTCCATCCCTACACCCTGGCGCGTCCCGGCGGATGGGCGTGGACGGATCTGCCGGGTGGGGTTCCCGACGGTGACGATACACCGGGGGCGCTCCTCGCTCTCCACAAGCTCGCCCTGTGCGCAGGGGTTGCTCCCGACCGCATCGTCGAGAGCGCGCGGGCGGGAATCGGGTGGCTTCTCCGGATCCAGAATCGCGACGGCGGGATGCCCACCTTCTGCCGGGGGTGGGGCAAGTTGCCCTTCGATCGCAGCAGCCCGGATCTCACGGCCCATGCCCTGCGCGCCTTCTCGGTCTGGAAGGAGACCCTCGAGCCGGCGTCGGGAAGGAGGGTCGCCAGAGCGATGCGGCGGGCCCTCGCGTACCTCGAGGGAGCCCAGCGCGACGACGGCTCCTGGGTTCCGCTCTGGTTCGGAAACCAGGACGCGCCCCGGCAGGAGAACCCTCTCTACGGGACATCCCGGGTGTTGATGGCCCTGGCCGAGTCGAGAGTCGGCGCCACGAAGCCTCTCTCGAGGAAGGCGGTGGAGAAAGGAGTCGCCTGGATTCTCGGGGCGCAGGGCGCGACGGGAGGATTCGGCGGAGCCCCGGGAGTGGAGCCGAGCCTCGAGGAGACGGCTCTCGCGGTGGAGGCACTTTCCACGGTGGCTCTTTCCCGTCCCCGAGGTGCGGGGCGCGACCTGCTCGTGCGCTCGGTGACGCGCGGGGTCGTGTGGCTCGTGGAGAGGACCGATTCCGGGAGGAGCTTCCCCGCCTCGCCCATCGGGCTCTACTTCGCCAGGCTCTGGTACGATGAGAAGCTCTATCCGTTGATCTTCACCGTGTCTGCACTGGGAAGAGCGCACGCGCTGCTGGGGGGCGGGCAGAGCTGAGGACTCTCCCGGGCCTGCTGTCGACTCGTGCGGGTGCCCCATCGATTCCGGTTCACTCGACCACCGGCACCGCCACGATTCCGTTGGTCACGCTGGCGGGAACCTCGGCCGCCGACCCTGGATCGTAGATGATCCCCTGAATGACGACCCGCGCGGGATGCCGGACCCCGCGGGGGCGCCGGACGAGCACGGTCGGTGCCGGACATGAGTCCCGGTCAGGGGCGCCGAGGCGGGAGAAGCGTCCGGCATTGCTCCAGGTGATCACCGGTCGTGGTTGTGCCGGTCCGATCGACAGCGGCATGGGCATGGCCGAGCAGCCGATTCGGTAAGGAAGTCCCCGAACGGTCGAGGGCGTGGGGGATCCGGTCCAGACGTAGAGGGCGAAGGGGGCGAACTCGTTGGGCGGGACGGCGGGAGGAAGGATGACCCGGAACTCGAACGGATTGAGGACCCCGTATTCGACCTCGCGGCCGGAGCCGCTCCCCGAGGTCCCGTTGAGGAAGAGGACGTCGGCCACGGACCCTTGACCCGCGTTCACGGTCCCGACCAGACAATCGACCGGAAGCACGTGAAGATCGTCCATCGCGACGTACTCTCCCAGGATGGTGATGTTCCCGATGGCCTCGGTCGAGGTGAAGCCCATCCACGACATCTGGTCGCTCAGGGGCCAGTCGTAGTGGATCGTCCCGATCTCACGGTTGTCGAGGCCATAGACCCTGAAGCTCACCCGGCTGTTCAGGGCGGTGAAGAAGCCGCCGAATCCTCTCGCCGCGCGAAACGCGAGATGGAACTCTCCTCTCTCGGTTCGGGTGAGGGACCCGATGGCCAGCTCGGGCGACCGGGGACAGATGAAGTGACACCAGATGACCCAGTAACCCTTGGGCCAGCAGGACACGCGATGGGAAGCGGCAGTGAGCGTGACGACGTCCCCCGAGAACGTGTGCGGAAGGGGTAGGTTCTGGTAGGGGCGGAAACCTTCGTCTTCGAAGGTGACGACGTGACTTCCGGCAAACTCCTCGAGCGGAGCCCGTCGCAGCTGACCCGGGGCCTCGGCACCCAGAATGACGATCGCGATGGCCCCGAGGAGGGTGCGGGTTACGGGGGAATGTGCTTGTGCCATGGGTGACTCCTCTCCCCATGCGACCGCATTTTACCGCCCGAGGTGGCCCGGTCCAGAGAATTCGTGGGCACGGTGAGAACACGACTCCGGGCGCCTCCATTCCCTCGGTCGGGAAGGGGGCGGGACGCTGACCCTCCGGCAGGGATTACGGGGCGGGCGTCAAGGGGATATTTCTCGATGGATCGAGGGGCTTGAGGTACGCTCGGCCGGGCGGAAGTGTGGTGTTTCTTGGTCTCTTCGTCGAGAGCGATGGAGGCGGAGCATGGCCGTCACCCGGATGCGAGTCAGAGGCACAGGGAGTGTCTTCTTCGCCATGGCGGTGCTCTCGATGTTCGCCTCGAAGGCGTTGTCTCAGTGCGACTACTCCGAGACTTTGCGCATCGCTGCTCCCGGGATTTCCCAGGGCATCCAGTCTCGATTCGGAGAGGCCGCTCATGTGCATGGCGACCTGGCGATCGTCGGGGCTCCCGGGACCCACGATGGTGAGCTCTTTCGTCGTGGAAGAGCATTCATCTTCCGCAGGGTCGGGACGCAGTGGGTTCTGGAGCAGGAGCTGCAGCCGACCCACACCCCGAATGCAAATACCTTCTTCGGTGAGGCTGTGTTGATCCGCGATGGCGTCGCGTTCGTCGCCGCCCCGGGGAGGTTCAGTTCCTCGGTCGTCTATGTCTATCGCTTTGACGGAGTGTCGTGGGAGGAGGACCAGATCCTCGTGCCATCGGTCGGCGGCAGTCAGTTCGGTAGCCGCATGGATCTGTCCGGTGATCGTCTTCTGGTCGGTACGGAGGCCGGCAATCGATGCTTCGTCTTCAGGGACTCGGGTGCAGGGTGGATCGAGGAGCAGAGGCTGATGGCGGCGGGTCTGAGCAGCTGGGATCGATTCGGCTCCGCGGTGGCCATCGACGGGAACGTGGCGATCATCGGCAACCGCGACGACGATGATCGGTGCCCGCAACACCGTTTCTGCGATTCCGGATCGGCCTACATCTTCCGGTTCGACGGCAAGGACTGGATCGAGGAGCAGAAGCTGCTGGCGAGTGACGCCGAGCACGAGGATCTCTTCGGATGGTCGGTGGCATTGGATGGGAATCTCGCGGCGGTAGGTGCCATCGCCGCCGGAGACGTCAGCCGGGGGAAGGTCTTTGTCTTCCGGTGCGTGGACGGTGTCTGGATGGAGGATGCGATCCTGCTGCCACCCACGCAGTCGACGAGCTCCTTTGGATTCTCGATCGCCCTGCGCGAGAACCGGAGCCTCCTCGTGGTCGGTGCTCCTGTCATATCGAACCTGCAGGGGGCGATTCGAACCGTCCGGCTCTATCGAGACGGAGGCGACGGCTGGAGCCTCACGGAGACCCTGACGGCCTCCGACGGGGCAGGCTTACGGACTGGATTTGGCTCCTCCGTGTCGCTGTCGGGGAATCGCCTCGTGATCGGGGCCTTCACGGCCGGAGATCCCTGCCCGCAAGACCCGTGCGAATCCGGCGCGGCCTTCTTCTTCGAGGCCGATGCATCGTGCGAGGAGGGGAGCGTGGGGGCAGGAAGCGCAGCTCCGGAGAACGTCCTCCTCGTCAATGGCTCGCCGGGCGATGAGGAACGAACGGTCAGGGCGGCCCTTGACACGCCGCTCGAGTTCTCGCTTCTTTCTTCCTCTCACGGACCGGTCGACACGAGCTACGTGCTCTATGCGTGGCGAGGCTATCCCTCCCGTTGCACGGCTCCCGGAGAAGATGGACTGTCGGTCGGCTGCTTTGCCAACCCGACCCCCTTCGATCGGTTCCTCTCTCCCCAGCCGCACCGTTGCTTCCGTAGCCCGGGCATCCCGGACCTTGCCTGCCGGGGCGTGAGGGAGAAGCCCGGTCCCCCGACGGTGCCCTGGACCCTGACGCTCCAGCGGGGGCTGCCCGCCCCTGCGGTCTTCACCCTGCAGGGGATCATCCGCGACGATGGCTCGGGGAATGCTTCGGGCTACAGCGCGACGAACATGGTCGTGCTGGAGGTAGACTGAGGGGCGGACCACCGACCCATGAGCTCTCCCGTCTATCTCGATCATGCCGCGACGACTCCCGTGGACCCCCGGGTTCTCGAGGCGATGTTGCCTTACTTCACGGAGAGGTTCGGGAACGCCGCGAGCCGCCAGCACGCACGGGGAGCCGAGGCTGCCGACGCTGTGGAGAAGGCGCGCGAGCAGGTGGCCCGGGCCCTTTCCGCCGATCCCCGTGAGATCGTCTTCACGAGTGGCGCCACCGAGTCCGACAACCTGGCTCTTGCCGGGGTGATCGCCTCCGACGTCCACGGCAGAAAGGGAAACCACCTGATCACGGTGGCCACCGAGCACCGCGCCGTCCTCGATGTCTGCGAGGCTCTCGAGAAGTCCGGCCGCGCCCGGGTCACCGTGCTCCCCGTCGACGGCAAGGGGCGGCTCGACGTCGATCGTCTGGTCAGCGCCCTCACCGACGAGTCTGTCCTCGTGTCGGTGATGCACGCCAACAACGAGATCGGCGTCCTCCAGCCCATCGCCGAGATCGCGCGCCTGTGCAAGGAGAAGGGCGTCCTCTTTCACACCGACGCCACCCAGTCGTTTGGCAAGGAGATCATCGACGTCGAAGCCACCGGCATCGATCTCCTGTCGCTGTCGGCCCACAAGCTCCATGGGCCCAAAGGGGTGGGGGCGCTCTTCGTCCGACGCAAGGGGCCGCGGGTGAGGCTCGCGCCGCTCCTCCACGGCGGGGGTCATGAGAAGGGAGCGCGCTCGGGCACCCTCAACGTGCCCGGCATCGTGGGGCTGGGGATGGCCGCCGAGATCGCCCTGCGACATCGCGACGCCGACGGCAAGAGGATCGGCGCTCTTCGGGACCGTCTCGAGGAGACGATCCTTGCCCGGATCGACGGCGTCCAGCGCAACGGCTCCTCCACCGACCGGCTCGCCGGAACCACGAGCCTCTCCTTTTCCTCCGTCGACGCCGAGGATCTCCTCGCCGCCCTGCCTCTTCTCTGCGCCTCGTCGGCCGCCGCCTGCACCAGCGCGAAGAGGCAGCCGAGCTACGTCCTTGCCGCCCTCGGGCTCGATGCCGAGCGGGTGCAGGGGAGCGTGCGCTTCTCGCTCGGCCGGTTCACCACCGAGGAGGAGATCGACTTCGCGGCGGGGGAGGTCGAGAGAGCGGTGGGGGAGCTGAGAAGGGCGGGGAAGAAGGGCGGCGGGGTGTGCCGGTAGGGGGTGGGCAAGCCTGCAGGGGGCGGGCAAGTCTGCGGGGCGTCACGGGGTGAGCGGCGGGTCCTTTTCACCACGAAGGACACGATGAGCGCCGGGATAAACCGGCATGGAGTCGCAGATGAGAGAGCTGTACGAGGAAGGGCTAGCGACCCACCTCGGCCCCGAGTCATGCGGGGGCCCTCGCAAGGGTG
>Ga0326597_10000853_pt1 | contig 51801 bp, 40 predicted proteins | sample RVTome_12_FD_203789 | JGI IMG/M metagenome (GOLD analysis project Ga0326597, IMG submission 203789) | Soil microbial communities from uranium-contaminated site in the Upper Colorado River Basin, Wyoming, United States - RVT100D185 | ecosystem: Environmental > Terrestrial > Soil > Contaminated >... | reverse complement strand
GTGTAGATCGAGAAAACGAGACCGCGGTTCTCGTCGGTGGCCTTTTCGTTGAGCCAGCTCTCGATCACCGTATAGAGGACGGCGAAGCACAGGCCGGTGCCGGCACGCAGCAGCCACCATGGAACGGGCTCGGTGATGAGCGAATGGGCGAGCGCGATCGAGGAAACGATGCTGACCATGGCGGCGAAGGCGCGGATGTGGCCGGCCCGCCGCACGAGGCGCGGCCCGAACAGGCATCCGACCATGAAGCCCACGTAGTAGGCGGACCCGAGGATGCCGATATCGACGTCCGAGAAGCCGCCGAGGCTGGCGCTGACCGGCAGCAGCACCCCCTGCAGGCCATTGCCCATCAGCAGCAGCGCGACGCTGAGCAGCAGCGAGGCGATCGGCGTGATGATACCGGCCATTCGGGGTCAGCGCCTCAATCGGGAGAAACGGGCAGGCAATCCGACCGAACTGGCAGACCACGCCGGAAACCCGGGGCGCCAGGGTCGCTCGGCTCCCACGGTAGCACTCCGTCAACTAATATTGTTGAAAACTGGTGCGTCCGATCGCCGAGCCCGTTTGTGATTTGAATTTTGATCATAGGCTGGGTCGAAGTGAGTCGTTCGGCGCATGCCGCCCTGGGGTGCATGCACCACGGAAGGCGAGCCTTGAGCCAGATCAGGCAGGAGCCCAACCAGGCGCTTTCGACGACCGCCGCGACTCGCGGCGACGTTCAGGTCGTGCGCGTGACCGTTGCGGTCTCGACCGTCATCTTCCTCGCCGCGGCGCCATTTGCCCAGGTGCAGCTTCCCGCCGTCGAGCCTTTCCTTCCGGCCTATCAGTCCGCGCTCGTGGTCACCGATCTCATAACCGCGGTCCTGCTTTACGGTCAGTTTGCCATTGTGCGATCGAATTCGCTGCTGGTTCTCGCCAGCGGCTATGTCTTTTGCGCGTTCATGGCCATCGCTCACGCGCTGAGCTTCCCCGGCCTGTTCGCCGACGCCGGCGTGATCGGCGGTGGCCCGCAGACGACGGCGTGGCTTTATTTCGTTTGGCACGGGGTTTTCCCTCTTGGCATTGTCGCCTACGCGCTCATGGACAGCGACCGGCCGGCAAGGCTTCAGCCGCTCCGCGGCTCCGCGGCGGCGATCATCCTCGCCCTCGCGGCGGCGGTCGCGCTTGGGCTTGCATCGACGCTTCTGACCACCGCCGGCCACGACCTGCTGCCCCAGATCATGCGCGGCAATCTCGACAATTCCACCAAGATCTACGTCGCATCGGCGACCTGGGTCCTGAGCCTGGTCGCGCTCGGAGTGCTCTGGTGGCGCCGGCGACGCACGGTGCTCAACATCTGGCTCATGGTGGTGATGTGCGTTTGGATATTCGATGTCGCCCTGGCCGCGGTGCTGAACCACGGACGTTTCGACATTGGATGGTACGCCGGCCGGCTGTACGGATTGTTCGCGACGAGTTTCGTCCTGGTCATGCTGCTCGTGGAGTACAGCCTTCTGCAGGCCCGCCTGCTCGCGGCGCGCGAAGCCGAGCGGCGTGAGCGCGAGCGCGCCGAGCAGAAGACCGCCGAGCTCATCGCCATGAACCAGGACCTGGAAGCGTTCTCCTATTCGGTATCGCACGACCTGCGTGCGCCGCTGCGGAGCATCGATGGATTCAGCAGGGTTCTGCAGGAGGACCATGCCCAGCGCCTCGACGACGAAGGCCGCGGTTACACCGAACGCATTCGCCGCGCCGCTGAGCGCATGGCGGCGCTGATCGACGATTTGCTCAACCTCGCCCAGGTGAGCCGGGCCGACCTCAGTTGCGCAAGGATCGATCTCAGCAGCCTGACGCGAGAGATCGTCGACACGATCGCGGAGCGCGATCCGGGCCGCAAGACCTCGATCATCATTGCCGAGACGATGCAGGCAACCGGCGATTCCGGGCTGGTGCGCATCGCCCTCGAGAACCTGATTGGAAATGCCTGGAAGTTTACCGGCGGCAAGTCTCCGGCCGAGATCGAGATCGGTCAGTGCGAGGTGGACGGCCAGACGGCGTGCTTCGTTCGCGACAACGGCGTCGGCTTCAACATGGCGCAGGTCGGACGGCTGTTCCGCGGATTTCAGCGCCTCCACAGCGCGCAGGAGTTTCCGGGCACCGGCATCGGCCTCACCATTGTCCAGAGCATCGTCGCCAAACACGGCGGCCGCGTCTGGGCGGAGTCCGAGCCGGGGAGGGGAGCAACCTTCTATTTTACCCTGTCCAGACCTGGGCAGGTCGCCTTCGAGCAGATGCCGGTCGAGCCGTTCCGTTCGGCGGCGTGAAAGGGCGACACGGCTGGCCGAACCGGCCGCGGTTCCCGGCGCCGTTCCCGGACCCGGTCATCGCCGGGCGATGACCTCGGCGACCCGGCGCGCGACCGCGTCGCCGATCAGCGCGGCACCACCGGCCGTTCCGGGCATCAGGCGGTGGCAGGCTTCGCTCGCGAAGAACACGCGACCGCCGAGCGGTGTCAGCAGGGCCTCACGGGCTCCGAAGTGGCCGGGCCTGACTTCGGTCCATGCGCCCCTCGCGAACGGGTCCTGGGTCCAGACCGTGCTCGTCCCTTCCTCGAACGCACGGTCGATCTTCGAGCCGAACATCCGGCGCAGAATGGAAACCGCGAGGTCAACCGCCTCGTCCGCGCCCGCAAGCTCGAGATCGACGGCGAACCGGCCGCCGGCCACCGCATGGGTCACGCCATGCCCGCCGGGGTTGATCCAGAACGAGAACCCTTCGGCGCTCCCGACCCGGTGCGCGACCCACGAGCCGTGCGGGCGGCCGAATACGTCGTCGCGGAACTTCAACAGCACCCTGATGTAGTGGGCAATCTCCAGGCCGTCGAGCGACCTCGTCTTCCAGTCCGGCAGCTCCGGCGTGAATTTGACCGCGCCGTCCTTCAGCACCCCGACCGGCAGTGTCACGATGGCGGCCTTTGCCCGAATCCGGCCGCGATCGGTCTCGACGCTCACCGACCGGCCCGACCAGGCAATCTCGCGCACCCGCGTGTCGAGACGGACGGGCAGGTCGCGCCCGAAATGGGCGATGATCGCTCCGAACCCGGCCCGCGCGTGCCAGTTGTCGCCGCCCCTGGCTTCGCACCAGTCGAGCAGCGACCAATCCTCGAGGTCGACCCCGGCCGAGACCGGACCCAGCCAGAGGCGAATGGAGGGGTCCCATCGGCCGCTCCGGTCCGCCGGCATGGCCGCGGCGACGCTCACGTCCTGGCGTGCGAGGCAAAGGCGCCGCATGGCTTTGTGTCGCTGCTCGACCTCGAGCGAGACGGCGCTCGCCTCTGCCGGACCGAGTTCGACCGAGCCGTCGAAGATCGCGCCGCCGGACGGCAGCCGAACCACCTCGAAACCGCTGGCGCGCGCATAGCCGAGCCACGGATTGACATTCCCCTGGTGGAGCTCGGCGCAGCCGAAGTCCACCGGCACGCCGAAATAGCTCGTGTCGGTGCGGGCCCTGCCACCGATCCGCGTGCGGATCTCGACCAGCTCGAAGCCGATGCCTCGCGCCTGCAGCAATCGGGCGGCCGCCAGTCCCGCGGCACCGGCTCCGACGATGACGACATCGGTGTCGCCGGGACCCGCCGCCCGCGAGACGCGCGGAAAACCGACCGCCGCGGCCGCCGCGCCGACCAGCGACCTGCGATCGATTCCGGTGCCCGGCATCGGCATGTGGGCTCAGAGCCGGCCTTCGCCCGGCCTGAGCAGCAGCGGTCCATAGGCAAGGACGAACAGGCCGAACGCGGCGCTCCAGACGAGACCGCCGAAACCGATCGCGGCGTGATCGTCAACGTCGAGGAAGGGCGCGCCCACCCGCACCAGCGCCCCGGCTGTGACCAGCGCGTAGATCGCCAGCGTCGCCGGGCCGGCGACGATCGCGCGCCCGGTATGGCCGAGGCTCGCGCGGGTCATGACCGCCAGCGTCATGGTGCCGATGGCCCCGGCGGTCAGCGCATGGAGCGCGGCGGTATCGGGCACCGCGTCCGGCCGCAGGATCGCGAGGCCCATCAAGCCCAGTGACAGCGCGAGCCACAGAAAGCCGAGATGCAGGATCGCGACGATCGGCTCGCGCCAGGTGGACGGCCCGTGCCAGCGCCACAGGCGGGCAAGCGACAGGCCCGCGGCAACGAGGAGCGCCACGCCGGAGGCGCGGTGTTCGGGCATCACGATCCAGCCGGCCATCGCGGCCACAGTGGCGACCAGCGCCACCTTGTCGAAGGCGCCGAAGGCCGCGGGGAGCGGCGCGAGGCTCATCCGCGCCATCCAGTTGCGGGTGAAGCTCGGCACGATCCGCCCGCCGATCAGCGCCATCAGGCTCGCGGCGACGCCGAGGGCGAGGCGCTGACCATGGCCCCCGCCCCCGGGGATCGGCCAGGCTTCGTCGGCGTGGAAGGCGAGGTTTGCGATCGCCATCAGGGTGAACATGAGAGCGATCGGCAGGTTGCGGCGGTTCGCGCCGATGATGACCTCGCGCCAGATGGCGGCGGCGAGCACGACGAGGAACGCGCCGTCGAGCCCCAGCGCCCACACGGGCGAGGCCACGAACGCGGTCGCGATCCGGCCCATGACCCACAGCCCGGCAAGGCCCGCCAGCGGCAGGCCGGAGAGCGGCAGCCGGCCGGTCCAGTTCGGCACCGCGGTCAACGCGAAGCCGGCCATGATGGCGGCGAGGTAACCGAAGATCATCTCGTGGGCGTGCCAGCGCACGGCGGAGAACGGACCCGCGGGCTCGAATCCGTATTCGAGCATCGCGATCCAGACCGGCACCGCCAGCGCCGCCGTCAGCGCTCCAAGCAGGAAGAACGGCCGGAAGCCGTAGATCAGCACCGCCAGTCCCGGACGCGACCAGCGTCCGGTATCGCTCACCCGCGGCTGCGCCACCTCACCCCCTTCCACTGGTCCTCTCCGAGCCGGCGGCGGATCGGCCCGATGGCGCGCGCCGGATCAGACAGCCCTTGCATGGCGGGCCTTCCCGGGCGCCAGATATTCATCGAACGCGGCGGCGACGAGGCGCACGAATTCGCGCCCCTCGGGCGAAACCGTGATGACCGGGCCGTCGATCTCCACCAGACCATCGGCGCGCAGCGGCTCCAGGGTTTCGCTCCAGGCGCCGAGCGCTGCCCGGGGCCAGCCATGGCGCCGGCAAATCGGCTCGAGGTCGACCGCGAAATCGCACATCAGCCGCTCGATGATCGCACCGCGCACGCGATCCTCGCCGCCGAGCGCAAGTCCGCGGACAACCGGCAAGGCCGCTGCCGCGATCGCGCGGCGCCAGCCGCCGATATCCGGCGCGTTCTGGACGTAGCCCTGTGCAAGCTTTCCGATCGCCGAGGCACCGAACCCGAGCAGGCAGTCCGCCGGATCGGTCGTGTAGCCCTGGAAGTTGCGCCGGAGCGCCCCGCCCGCCGCCGCGCGGGCCAGCGGGTCTTCCGGGCGGGCATAGTGGTCGAGACCGACCCGCCGGTATCCGGCGGCGCAGAGCTGACGGTCGATGGCCCTGGCCTGGGCGAGGCGGGTGGCGGGACCCGGCAGCGATGCGGCGTCGATGCGGCGCTGGTTCTTCTTCATCCATGGCACATGGGCATAGCCGAACGCGGCGATTCGCCGCGGCGCCAGCGCGACGGCGCGCTCCACGGTCCGCTCCACATCTTCCACCGTCTGCATCGCCAGGCCATACATCAGGTCGAAGCTGATCTGCTCATGGCCCGCCTCGCGGAGCAGCGCGCAGGCACGCGCAACGTCCTCGAACGGCTGCCAGCGGCCGATGGCGATCTGGACCGCCGGGTTGAAATCCTGGACCCCGAGGCTGACGCGGGTGATGCCGGCCCGGCCGAGCGTCGCGGCCAGCGCCGCGGTCACGGTCCGCGGATCGATCTCGATCGCGTGCTCGGCCCCTTCCGCGACCGCGAACCAGCGGGCGATGTCGTCGACGAGGCGGAGGAAGTCGGTTTCGGCGAGGATGCTGGGCGTGCCGCCGCCCCAATGCAGATGGCGCACCTCGCGGCCGGCGCCGGCATGGCCGGCGACGAGGGCGATCTCCTGGCTCAGCGTTGCAGCATAGGCGGCGATCGGCTCGTCCCGCCGGCTCGCGCGGGTGGTGCAGCCGCAATAGTGGCAGATCGTCCGGCAGAACGGAACGTGGAGATAAAGCGACACCGTGGCGGCCGGATCGAGGCCGCCGAGCCAGTCGGCGTAAACCGCGCCGTCGACCGCGGGAGTGAATTGCGGCGCCGTCGGATAGGAGGTGTAGCGCGGCACGTTCCGCATCGCATGCCGCAGGAGCTCCGGCTTCATGGATCAACACTACGCGGCTCGACCGGTCGGTGCATTGACAAAGCTCAAACGTCTCCCGCAAGCCGCCATCGCTTCATCGCCCGGCGCGGCCGCAACGCCCGCCGGCCGTGCTGGCGCGCGCGAGCGCAAGGGACCGGCCCGGTCCGGCTGGCTTCATGGACCATGCCAGCATCCGCGGCGGCGGTTAACCTGCGGCCAAATGTGCCTTGCCGCGCGAAATCCCTCGCTTTTCGATTCTCGATCACTGCGGAGCGCTTTTCATCCGGACCAACCCGTGGCAGGCTGGCTTCCTGCCGCCGGAACAGGAGCCACCTCATGTTGCAGATCAACGCAAGTCACCGGATCACCGACGTTGGCGAGCTCGAGCGCCTGTACGGCGCGCCCTCCCAGCCGGCGCTGGCCAAGGAGGTCAGCTTCATCCATCCGGTCTACCGGCAGTTCATCTCGCGCTCGCCCTTCATCGTTCTGGCGACGGGTGGCGAGGGCGGGCTCGACACCTCGCCGCGCGGCGACGCACCCGGATTTGTCGTCGTTGAAGATGACCGCACCCTGCTCATCCCCGATCGCCCCGGCAACAATCGCATCGACAGCCTGCGGAATATCGTTGAGAGCCCGCAGGTCGCGGTGTTCTTCCTCGTTCCCGGTGTCGGCGAATCGCTTCGGGTCAACGGCCGCGCCTCGATCCTGGTCGATCCCGACCTGCTTGCCCGGTTTGTCGTCAACGCCAAGCCGCCGCGCTCGGTGATCGTGATCGATGTCGAGACCGCCTTTTTCCAGTGCTCGAAGGCAATCGTCCGCTCGGATCTATGGAACCCCGAAAAGCAGATCGACCGGGCCGAGCTTCCGAGCACCGGCGCCATGCTCGCCGAACTGAGCAAGGGCCGCATCGACGGCTCCGAGTTCGACCGGGAGATGCCCGAGCGGATCAGGCAAACGCTCTATTAGGGCATTTCATGTTTTGACGGCACCGGTCCACTCCCCCACCCGGCCGGCCATGGAAGTATCCTCGGCTTGTGACCGGGCAAGTGGCGGGGAGCGGCCCCCCGGGTCCGGCCGACCGGTTGGTCGAAGTCCTCAACCGTGGCAACGGCTGCGCTTTTCGGACTTGTCCTGCCGGACCGGCGCCGCGCAGGATCGGGATCGGGGCCGCAACCGCAATGAAAACCGCAATGAATCTGACACAGGACCACCGGAGGGGCCCATGACCAACACTTTCAAGACCCGGCCCGAGCAGCGGATCTCCTACGTTGATCCGAAGTCTCTCGATGCCGGGATGCGGGAAGAGCTCGCCCGCTGCGCCCGCGAAGGCACGCCGCGCCCCGAGAGCCAGGCGATCCGCGCCCATGTTCCGGCCGCGTTCTGGTCGTTCCGCGATACCTGGCGCGATGTGTTCCACAACGGCGTCTGTGAACACGCGATCAAGGAGCTGTGCCGGGTTTACGTGTCGCGCTCGGTACTGTGCGAGTTCTGCGGCAACCAGCGCTCGATCAAATCGGCCAGGGCCGGCCTCGTCGAGGCCGACTACATGGATCTGCTGAACTTCGAGACATCGCAGCGCTACGATACGCGCCAGAAGGCGGCGCTGCGCTACACCGAGGCCATCGTCTGGGACCTCGACGCCGGCGACCGCGTCTGGCAGCCCCTTCACGAGCATTTCTCGGAAGCCGAGATCGTCGAGCTCGGCTATTTCGTCGCCATCACCATGGGTCAGCAGCGCTGGCTGAGGACACTCAACATCGACCACCACCAGGTGCTGGCGGGTGAAGACGGATCGATGGCGCCAGGCTTCGAGACCTGGGATCGGCTCGAGGCGTCGAAGGCCGACCCGGACTACTGGGCGAGGGCCGGCGGGTCCAAATCCCGCGCGCCCGGCTAGCCGCGAAGCGGCAGCGGCTGGTCGCCCAGCAGCGCCATCTCGATCACCGGCCGCGCCGCGTCCGCATCGATGCCGTTGTGATCCAGCATGTCCGCGCAATCGGCGAGGATCGCGTCGACATCCTGTTTGATCTTGAGGCGCTTGAAGTGGTCGGTTCGCGCGAGCCCCATGCTCGCCCCGATCACTTCGAGAACATTGATGATGGCGAACGGCCAGTCGCGCTCGTGCGCGCACAGGTCGCGGTGGTCGGCATGGTAGACCGCCGCCAGCGCGTCGACACCGGCAGCTTCGGCCGCCGTCAGCTCCGCAAGCTGCAGACGCGCCTGCAGCTCCGGCAACGGCCTCAGATAGTTGCTCATCAGGCCGATCTCGGGCTGCGCGAGATCGACGATCTCCACCCCGGGCACGGCGCCGACAAGGCGCCTGGCCGCCTCGGTGACGCCCGCGATGCCGCGATGCAGATGGAGCGCGATGCGCTGATTGACCGGACGGACGAGATGCGGCCTCAACTGATCGAGATGTCGATCGAGAAAGATCAGGAACGGCGTCATCTCGAACGGCCTGGTTCCGCTCGCCCGCTCATAGGTCGGAAGCGCCACCTCGGAATACTGGACATGGCAGCTTGGACACCAGGACAGCACCTCGGTTGCGCCCGTGCGCACGAATTTCTCGATCGTGCCCGTCGCCATCCGGCCAGAGCCCGCGAGATCACCCTCGCGGTAGTGCATGATGCCGCAGCAATGCGACGGTCCGCCGAGCACGCGGTAGCTGATGGCCAGCCGGTCCATGATGTCGAGACTGAGCAGCGCCATATGCGGCGTCTTCAGCACATTGCAGCCGGAATAGAAGACATAGTCGGGCGCCTCGGCGTCCTCCGGCCCGGACGAGCGCTGGCCCTGCCCGAGCCGGCGCAGATCGTCCGCGCTCAGTTGCAGCCGCGACAGCACCTTCACGCCCTGGCTCATGACGGCGAACGAGCGCACGCCGGCCGCCTGGCGCGCGCGGTCATCGGCGCGGTGCCGCGCGAGCGAAATGCGCGCCATCGACAGCATCAGCCTGGGATTGACGCCATAGTCACACGCGCTGATGCATTCCCCGGAAAGGATGCACGACCGCGCCCACTTCTCCGCCGCCTCCGGCCCCGCGCCGGTTCTGAGGATATCGAGTACGCCGTCGGTCACGGCGGTCGGCTCGCGCTCGCCGATCCCGGCCGCACCGGTGATCGGGCAGACCTCGAAACATTTGCCGCAGCTGACGCACGCCTCGGTGACATCGCCAATGCGGTCGCCGAATGCGTCTTCGAACGGAATATGGTCATCGCCGGTCATGGTTCGTTCCGATGTGCTCCGATTTGCGGCCTGTTGGCCCAGCGTATCCCGGCGCCCCGGCCGCCGCAAACCGATCGTTCTCGAGGATGGGGTCGCGGGCGGGACGTCCGGGGCCGCACCATCGCCCGCCCGGTCGGCGCCATCCTGCCCGGACGGAACGACGAACGGGCCCGTGCGCCGCGCCCGGGCGAAAGCGAACAATATCGACCCCTCCATTCACTCGCGCGCCGCGCCGAAAGTTGCGACCATTTCGCAATTGTCCCGCGACACGAGCCGATTGGTGCGATAGTGTGAACCAACAATAACCTGCCCGCGCCAAGCAGGGCATGAAATGGGGAGACAACATCATGATGCTGAAGACCGGGTTTCTCGGGGCGCTGTGCGCCCTGGCGGTGATGCTCGCGACGAGCGGCGATGTGGCCGCGCAATCGCTCACATTGCGCATTTCCGGCGAAAATCCGCCGACCGGCAACGACCTCAAAATGGCGCAGAAGTTCGCCGATCTGCTCAAGGAAGAGCTCGGCGACGACTTTTCGTATGAACTGTTCCACACCCAGGCGCTGGGCGACGAGAACGTGCATCTGCAGATGATCCGCACCGGGCAGATCGACATCTACCCGATGGGATCGGACGCAGTGAAGCTCGACGCCGGCTGGGCGATCTTCGACATGCCGTTCCTGTTTCCAGACCGGGACGCGGTCTCGCGCCTGCTCGACGGCGACATCGGCGAGGAGTTGCGCCAGTCGATGCGCAAGAATGCCGGCCTCGAGGTGCTCGCCTTCGGCGAGCTCGGTTTCCGCCAGATCACTAACAATGTGCGCCCGATCGTGAAGCCGGAGGATCTCGCCGGCATCAAGCTGCGCGTTCCGGGCAGCGAGACCCGGGTGCTGTCGTTCGAGATGCTGGGAGCGGCCCCGGTCACCATGAATCTGGGCGAGGTCTATCTCGCGCTCCAGCAGGGCACCATCGACGGCCAGGAGAACCCGCTGATCACGATCAAGGGCCGCTCCTTCTTCGAGGTCAACAAGTACCTGTCGCTGTCGGGCCACGTTTACACGCCGGTGACGTTCGTCATGAATGCCGCCAAATTTGACAGTCTGAGCCCCGAGCATCAAACGCTGGTCAGGGAAAAGGCGCTGGAGGCGGCGAAATTCACCCGCGAACTCGGCGCCGAGGCCGACGCGAACCTGGTCGACGAGATGAAGCAGCATCTCGAGGTCAACGAGATCGACCACGCCGCCTTCGCCGCCGCGGTGCCGCCGATCTGGGAAGCGATCGGCAAGATCGCCGGCAAGGAGCTTGCCGACAAGGTCATCGCGGCCGCGTCGCAGTGATGACCGGCGGGCCGGACCAGCGCTCCGGCCCGCTCCCATCCCCGTCTGAGTGATCCATCGCGCCTCGAGATGACGGACACCTCGCGCCCCGGGCCGGCCGGCCGTCCGGCCGGCGATGATCTTGCCGAGAAGGTCGGCGAGGCGGCGAGGGCGCTCGAGTTTTCCGATCCCGACGTCGGCGCGTCGCCGATCGACCGCTGGATCAACCGGATCTTCGAGGTCATCGGGGTCGCGGTCCTGGCCGCGATCGTCCTGCTCGTCTTCGCCAATGCGGTCGGCCGCTACGCCGCGGCGGCGCCGATCATCTGGGCCGAGGAGCTGGTGATCGTGATGATTCCCTGGCTCGCCATGTCGGGCGTGTTTCTCTCGGTCAGACGGCGCAACGTGATCCGGCTCGAATATTTCACCGACCGCCTGCCGCCCGCGACCCGCACCGTCGTCAACGCCCTGGCGGCCGTCGCCTCCGCCGCCGCCTTCGTTCATCTCGCGTTTTACTCGTTCCAGTATGTCTCGCTGTTCGGCGACGACGTCACCACCTATCTCAAGCTGCCGACCGGCTGGTTCACGGCCGCCATGCTGATCGGCTCGGTGGCGGTCGCGCTCGCCTTCCTCGCGGGTCTCGCGCAAAACCTCCGCGCCCGGCGCAGGGGGCAGCGCCCGTGACCGGAGCGCTGATCTCGATCGCCGTCCTGCTCGGGCTTCTGGTTTTCGGCGCGCCGATGATCGTGGCCCTGATCCTGTCGGTCTCGCTCAACTTCCTGCTGGCCGGCCAGTGGCTGCTGGTGATCCCCCAGACCATGGTCTCGGGGATGAGCACCTTCACGCTGATCGCGCTGCCGCTGTTCGTTCTCGCCGGGGTGATCATGAACGCGGGCGGCATCTCGGCCCGGCTGTTCGAGTTCGCCCGCGCGCTGGTCGGCTGGATGAAAGGCGGTCTTGCCCACGTCAACGTGCTGACCAGCATGTTCTTCGGCGGCATGATCGGCTCCTCGACCGCCGATCTCGCCGGCTCCGGCTCGATCCTGATTCCGGCGATGGAAAAGGAGGGCTATCCGCCCGAGGTCGCCGCCGCCGTCAGCGCGTCGTCGTCCGGCATCGGCCCGCTGATTCCGCCGTCCTCGCCGATGATCCTCTATTCCGCGATCACCGGCACCTCGCTCGGCGCGCTGTTTCTCGCCGGCCTCATTCCCGGAATCCTGCTCGGGGGAATCTTCATGGCCCTCGTCGCGTGGCTGGCCGGCCGCCACGGCTGGCCGAGCCACGGCCGGCTGTCGCTCTGCGACATCTGGGTCTCGGGCAAGCGCGCGATCCTCGCCTTCGGCATGCCCGCGATCATCGTCGGCGGGCTGGTACTCGGCGTGTTCACGCCATCCGAGGCCGGCGCCTTCGGCGTCGTCTACGCGGTGTTCATTTCCCTCGTCGCCTACCGGGCGCTGAAGGTGCGCGACCTCTACCGGGTGTTCGTCAACGCGGTCCAGCTTACCGGCGAGCTTCTGCTGATCGTGTCCTTGAGCTTCGCGCTCGGCTCGAGCCTGTCCAATGCTCACGTGCCCCAGGCGCTGGCCGACGTGATCGACACCATCACGGTGGTCGATGTTCTTTACGTGAAGCTGCTGGCGCTGGTCGTTCTCGCCATCATCGCCGGCATGTTTCTCGACCCGCTGATCCCGGTGCTGGTGCCGGTGATCCTGCCGACGCTCATCATCTACGAGATCGATCTCGTCCATTTCGGGGTGCTGATGGTGATCGCGGTGGTGATCGGCCAGCTCACGCCGCCGCTGGCGATCGCGCTGATCATCACCAGCCGGATCGCCCGGGTCGACCAGATGACGATTCTCAACGCCAACTGGGCCTTCTTCTTCGTCATCGTCGCCTTTCTGCTGTTCATGATCGCGGTGCCGGAGCTGGCGACCTGGCTGCCGTCGATGGCGCGCAACTGAGCCGCGGGCGATGGCACTCAGGGACCGCATCGGTGTCGATCTTGGCCGCGCGGTCCCGGCCGAGGAGGCGATCGCCTGGGCCCACGCGAACTCCGTCGCCTATGTCGAATCCCAGATCGATCTCGCCCCCAATGCGCTCGCGACCATGGCCGAGCGGTCACCCGCGATCCGCGCCGCCCATGAGCGGCTTGGCATCCATTTCGGGCTTCACACGCTCTCCGGCGTCAATATCGCCGAGGTCTCGCCGTTCCTGTCCGAGGCCGCCGACGAGTATCTGAAGGCCTATATCGACATCGCCGACCTCACCGGCGCCGAATGGGTTGTGGTCCATGCCGGCTATCACTTCACCGCCGATTACGAGATGCGCCGCAAGGCCGGCCTCGAGCGGCTGAAGCGCGCCTGCGGCCATGCCGAGGACAGGGGCGTCAGGCTGCTGCTGGAAAACCCGAACCGCGAGCCTGACGACGCCGAGGTTCACTATCTGGGCGCCACCATCGAGGAATGCCTTTACTATTTCGGCAATCTCCCCTCGCCCGGTCTCGGTTGGTCCTTCACCGTCAACCACGCCCATCTCTATCGGCAGGGGATCGACGGATTTCTCGATGCGCTCGGCACCGGGCGTCTCGTCGAAGTGCGGCTCGCCGACTGCCGCGGCACGGTCGAGGAGCATCTGCAGCCGGGAGACGGCACGATCGACTTCGCCGCGCTGTTCGCGCGGCTCGAAGGCGGGGGCTTCACCGGCTTTTACATGAACAATTTCGGCAGCCCCGACGACATGCTGCTCGGCCGCGACCATCTGCTGGACACGGCGGCCAAGGTGGGAATCGAATAGGCCGCACCTGCCTCTGCCACCGGCAGGTTACGCCTGATCGATCTGCTCGACCGGCCCGCCTGCCGCGGTCCAGGCCCGGAAGCCGCCGGGGATATGGGCGACGTTTGCAAGGCCGAGTTCGTTTGCGATCTCGACTGCCAGGGTCGAGCGCTCGCCGACCGCGCAGTAGAGCAGGATCCGCGACTGCCTGGCCACGCCCGCAAGAGAGCCGGACCGACCGCAAAACTGGTCGAACTGGCCATAGGGCGCGTGCAGTGAGCCGGGTATGGTGCCCGAACGCTGCCGTTCGCCCTGCTCGCGGATGTCGACCAGCTGGCAGTCGAGATCCGGCCATCGGCCCAACAGATCGGCAACGTCGACGACCGGTACCCGGCGCTGAGCATCGAGCCTGATCCCGGCCTTCAGGTTTTCCGGGATCGCGACGTCCATCATGGTCGGGTTCGGCAGATTGAGCGCGTTCATGATGGCCGCATATTCCTCGGCGCTCCCGACCTGGAGCCGGGGATTGAAGCGCCTCTCCTCATCGATCGTGCTGACGGTATCGCCCTTGTAGTCGTGGGCCGGGTAGACGAGCGTCGCGTCGGGCAGCCTCAGCAACCGATCGAACAGCGAGTGATACTCCTCGTACGGGTCGCCGTTTTGAAAGTCGGTGCGGCCGGTGCCGCGGATCAGGAGCGTATCACCGGTGAAAACCCGGTCGTCCATCAGGAAGCTGTAGCTTTCCGCGGTGTGTCCGGGCGTGTGCAGGGCGGTCAGCTCGAGGCCCTCTATGGTCACCTTCTCGCCGTCCGAGACTCGCATGGAGATGATTTCGATCGGCGTCTGCTCGCCCATCACCGTCACGCACCTGGTGGTGTCGCGCAGTGCGCCCATGGCGCTCACATGATCGGCGTGAACATGGGTATCAATGACTTTCATCAGCCTGACATCGAGCTCCTCGAGCAGCTTCAGATAGCGGTCCGTGTGCTCGAACACCGGATCGATCAACAGCGCCTCGGCGCCCCTCCTGCTGGCGATGAGATACGTGTAGGTACACGAGGTTCTGTCGAACAGCTGGCGAAACAGCACGGACCGCCTCCACCCCTGGCCGGCCTCTCGTTCGCGAGGCTGCGCCGCGCGCAAGATGACCGGTCTTGACCCGGCAAGCCTCACGAGGGCTCCCCGGTGATATCATTATAGCGGCGCGGCACCATATCGGAACTGGCGGCATTGGGGACGCTCGGGTCGTGACCGCTTTCCGCCCGGTAGCGGACACCGCATCGGCGCCGCGGCGCGCCCGCATTCGGGCCCGGGAGCGAATGGCGGTGTCGGTTACTCCGCCGGCGCGGCAATGCCCGCCTGCCATCCGCCCGGCGCAAGGTGGCGTTCGGCAAAGTCGATCGCGGCGGGCTCCAGCTTGGTGCCGAGCGTCTGGTTCCAGCGGTTGAGCCAGCCCAGAAGCGCGATCACCGCCACAATCTCGACAACTCCGTCCTCGGAAAAGTGGGTCTTGAGTTCGCTGAAATGCTCATCGTCGACGCTCGGCGGGTGACCGCCCGCCGCCTGCGCCAGCGCGAGCGCCGCCTTCTCGGCCGGCGCGAACAGCGGGCTGTCGCGAAAGTTGCACAGGGCCTCGACCTTTTCGGGTGCGACGCCGGCAATCCTGACGGCGTTTTCGGCGTTGTGCGCCGTGCAGTAGGTGCAGCCGGCAGCACTGCTGACCACCTCGGCAACCATGAACTTGAGCGCCCTCGGTACTTCGCCCTGGTCCATCATCACGGCGCTGTGCAGGTCGCGATAGGCCAGAAACACCTTCGGCAGGCGCAGCATCGTCTGCCAGGCATTCGGGGGATAACCCTTGGTCCTCGACCAACGGGCCATATGGTCGGCGACCTCGGGCAGTCGGGGCGTCTCGGCGGCGGACACGCGGGCCATCGGCTGGCTCCCTGATGATTGGCTTGCGGCAGCGCCGGGCCGTCGCGAACGCGCTCGCATCTCGCCAAGCGGCGCGGCCGTGGCCCGGACCGACGCTTCGGCTGCCAGCATAGCATTGCTTTCGGCCGGCGAGCGGGAGAACGGCGGCACGAGCTGGTCATCCGCGCGGCGGCGCCGGCAAGCGACCAGGCCGTCGGTGCGGCCCGCAAATTCCCCTCGTGGGTCCATTGTCCCGCGGCGCCGCGCCGGAGTTCCGGGCCGCGAGCCACTCCCGGTTCGTGACGCGCGCCAACAACCTTGTACAGTGACCCATTCCATCCTCGCAGTGGAGCCGAGCGTGTCAACCAAGCCCAATTCGCCCGAGGCGCGTGATGTTGCCTCGCTCATCCATCCCCTGACCAACCTCAAGACCCATCTTCAGCAGGGGCCGGTCGTCATCGACGAGGGTCATGGCGTCTGGGTCAGGGACATCCACGGTAGGGAGTATATCGAGGGCATGTCCGGGCTGTGGTGCCTGTCGCTGGGCTATGGTCAGGAGCGTCTGGTCGAGGCGGCCACCCGGCAGATGCGTCGCCTGCCCTACTATCACCTCACCAACCACAAGAGCCATTCCCCCGTCATCGACCTGGCAGAAAAGCTGCTCGAGATCGCGCCGGTGCCGATGTCGAAGGTGTGGTTCTCCAACTCGGGCTCGGAAGGCAATGACAGCGCCGCCCGGATTGCCTGGTACTACTGGCACGCGGTCGGCGAGCCGGCCAGGCGCAAGATCATCGCCCACCGGCGCGCCTATCACGGCAATACCATCGCCGCGGCGAGCCTTTCCGGCATGAACTACAACCACGCCTCGTTCGGTCTGCCGCTCGACGGCTTCCTGCATGTCACCGCGCCGCACCACTACCGCCACGCCAACCCCGCAGAGAGTGAGGATGAGTTCGCGACCCGCCTCGCAGAAGAGCTCGACGCGCTCATCGCCGCGGAGGGGCCGGAGACGGTCGCTGCCTTCTTCGCCGAACCGATCATGGGCTCGGGCGGCGTCATCGTCCCGCCTCCCACTTATTTCGCGAAGGTCCAGCGGGTGCTGAACAAGTACGACATCCTGCTGGTCTGCGACGAGGTAATCACCGGTTTCGGGCGCACCGGCAACATGTTCGGCACGACGACGATGGGGCTGCGGCCGGACATGATCGTCTGCGCCAAGGGGCTGTCTGGCGCCTACATTCCGATCTCTGCCCTGATGGTGAACGAGCGCGTGTTCGATGCCATCGCGGCCGAGAGCGACCGGATCGGTGTGTTCGGACTGAGCTTCACCTATTCCGGTCATCCGGTATCTGCCGCGGTCGCGCGCGAGGCGCTCGCCATCTACGAGGAGGAGGATATTGTCGGCCACGTTCGCGCGGTGGAACCCTGCCTGCAGGACGGCCTGCGCGAGCTGCGCGAGCACCCGCTGGTCGGCGAGGTCCGCGGGCTCGGTCTGATCGCGGGTGTCGAGCTGGTTCGTGACAAGGCGACGCGGGAGCCATTCGATCCGGCCCTCGCCATAGGCCCGTTCCTGAATGGCCGGGCTGAACAACACGGCCTGCTCGTTCGCGCCATCGGCGACACGATTTCGTTCTGTCCGCCCCTGATCATCACTCACACCGAGATCGGGGAGATGATCGCGCGCTTCCGCCGCGCGCTCGACGACACGCTGGCTCACGTCATCGAAAACGGGCTGGATCGGGCGCGATGACGGACCCCGGAGCCTGCCTCGTGTGGCCACGCCGGTCACGGCCGGGGCTGGACGCCCGGGTCGACGGAGCTCGACCCGGATCGCCGCAGAACCCGCCGATCGAGCAGCGCCAGGACCAACAGCGCCAGGACTGCCGTACCGAGTAGCGGAAGGTTCGGTTCGGCAAGCAACGTCAGCCCGCCGGCGGCATGCAGCGCCTCGACGACGCCGGTCATGCCGAGGAAGCTGTGAAATACAACCGTCGCATACAGGTCGCGGGAAATCAGGAAGAATCCGCTGGTCACAAAGCCGATCAGCGTCAGGAATGCCACCATGGCGAGCGTATTGAAGGGCGGGGAATGTGCGAAATGATAAAGCCCGAACATGGTGCTCGAGACCACCGCAGCCGCCGCCCAGGCAAACCGCGTATGCGGGCGCAGCCGGGACTCGACGGTGGCGCCGACCAAGCCCCAGCAGACGATCACCTCGGCAAGCGAGACCGGGAGCACCTGGGCATAGGCGTTCACCACAACCACCGGGTCGAGCGTTGGCGGGTCCTGGAGAAGGTAGGGCCCGGCGCCGGCCACGACGGCGACGGCGACCAGCGCGATTGACGGCGCGGAACCGGCGAACCCCGCCAGTCGCAGGTTATCCCGGCGCCGGCCGGCCAGCACGCCGAGAACGACGACGGCCGCGGCCGTACCGACGAGAATGTTGGCGCCAAGCGAATAGACCAGCCGGTCGGCCGCCGCCTCAGGCCGGAGCAGGGTCCCGATGCGCCCCTCCAGCAGCCAGGTCACAGCCGTCCACAGCGCGAACAGGCCGAGCGCGCCGGTGATCGCCGCCACACCCCAACCGTGTTCGGCGGGATCGCTCCGGGCATCGTTGCCCGCCATTGCCTGGTTCGACCGTCCGGCCCGCAGCAGCGAGGCGAGTGCCGGCGCGAGCGCCATGATGATCAGCCCCAGGGTCAGAAGACCACCCCTGGTCAGGTCATAGTCCAAGCCGATCCGCTCCCGGGAGTAGCCGAGCAGCCAGCCAAGCGCGACCTCGAACGCGATGGTGAGAGCGACCCACACCAGCCCAACCGCAACCTGTGATCTCGCCGTTCGCGCCCCGAGCCATCTACAGGTGACGATCGCGATCACCAGGACGATCACCGACCCGCTCAGGACGCCAAGCTGCCGCGCCGCAAGATCGCCGGTGACCGGAGCAACGAGGGCGATGCGGACAATTCCGTTGACGGTCTCGCCGGCGATCAAAACCACCCAGACGGCAACGGCCCGAACGGCAAGCAGCGAGGGTTTCGGCGCGTCTTCCGTCATCGGCACTGTCAGGTTCGCCCGCGCAGGCCGCGGCTGTCGGTCGCGCGCGGGCCCGCCGCCCAAGGTGCAGGATGCGGACCGGCACAGTCAAATACCCGGGCATCCCGCCCGGATCGCGAGCCCAAGCGCGCTCGGGTCCGGATCGCGGCGGCTGGCCGCCGGGCACGGTTCGCAATCACATCCTGCTTGGAGCCCCCGGGTCGCCGGCATTACCCTTGCGGCCCGATGATGGCGAAGCGGCGGGAAGCCGAAGGGGGCAGGCATGTTCATGACCACGGAAGACGGCGCGCGCATTCACGTCGAGGCCGAGCCCGACAATGACCGGCCCGCCCTTCTCTTTTCCAACTCGCTCGGCACCAACCTGCACATGTGGGATGCGCAGATGGCGGCGTTCGGACAAGCTTTCCGTGTTATCCGCTACGACAGCCGCGGCCACGGACGCTCCGACGCGCCCGCGGGCCTTTACACGATGGACCGCCTCGGCCGGGATGCGCTCGCGATCCTCGACGGGCTCGGGATCGGGCGGGCCTGCTACTGCGGCCTCTCCAAGGGCGGCATGGTCGGCCAGTGGCTCGGCGCCCATGCCGCAGACCGCATCGAGCGCATGGCGCTGTGCAACACGTCCGCCTACATCCCGGCGCCGGACTTGTGGAACATGCGGATCGATGTTTCGACCGGCGGGGGAATGGCGGCGCTCTGTCAGGGGATCATCGAGCGGTGGTTCTGCGAGGAATTCCGCGCGGGCAATCCCGATGAGATCGCGCGCGTCGCCGGGATGGTGCTGGCGACGCCCGGGCACGGTTACGCCGGCTGCTGCGCCGCCATCCGCGACATGGACCTGCGCGAGTCGACCCGGGGCATCAAGACCCCCACGCTCGTCGTTGCCGGAGCCAAGGACCCGGCAACGCCCCCCGACCACGGCCGCGAAATCCACGAGATGATCGACGGCTCCGAGTTCGTCCTGCTTGACGCGGCCCATCTGTCGAACATCGAGCAGACGGGCGAGTTCAATCGCCGGGTGCTCGCGTTTCTCAACCGGTAGCGCATTTTCCGCCGACGCGGAATCGGCGCCGGCCCGTTACACGCCCCGTTCGTCGAAAACGTCCCGGGCCTGCTCCAGCGCATCCTCGACACAGGGCCAGCCTCGATACCAGCCCGCCTGGGCGAAGACCTCGCAGATCTCTTTGCGGTCGAGCCCGGTATCGAGCGCGTAGCCGATGTGGCGCCTGAGCTGCTTCATGTGCCCCCGGCTCATCAGCGCGGCCAGAATGCAGACCATGCGCTCCCTGGGGCTCAGGTCGGCCCGCGCCCACACCTCGCCATAGTGGTAGGCATCGACGAGATCAGCCGCCTCGGGCACCATTCGCCGCGCCAGCGAGTCCTCGACTTCCTGGTTGGCCTGTTCTCCCCAGTGCCGCCGGCGAGTCTCGCGGCCGCGCTCGCGCATCGCCTCGATGGTGTCCAGCCAGTCCGATTCCAGCGGGACATCGAGCGCCTTCCACTCCTCGCGCCCGTCGATCACCCGCTGGGCCTGCTGCAGAGCGAAGACGGTGGCCGGGACGCCGGCATAGAACATCAGCTCGATGAAGATGCCTTTGATCTGCTGGGGCGTGATCCCCATGGTGAGCCCCACCTTGATCTGGTGTTGCAGGCCGAAGTCGAAGCCGTTCACGCACTGGGCCGAGATCGTCGCAAAGCTGCGCAGCTTCCCGTCGAGGCCGGCAACCTGCCAGATTCCGCCCCACATCAATGGCACCTGAATGCGGGAGTAGTCCGGCGAAATGGCCGGAACCGGACTGTGCGTCGGCAAATAGTCGCTGAAATCCTCGGCCTTCCTGGCCAGCTCATCGGTGGTGGTCATGACCTGACTTTCCGCAATGTTCACGTTGATCGGGTTGTGATGCCCGGCGGCCGGGGCACCGCCGGCGCGTGTCTTGACTTGACGGCGACGATTCCGCGTCTGCGGCACATTTACTGGCGCAACGTCACCTCGCGGCCGGAGCGCGATGCCTCGCTGATGGCATCGATCAGCCGGTGCATTTCGACCGCGGTCTCGAAGGTCGGGTGGCAGGCCGGGCCATGTTCGATCGCCCGGGCGAACGCGACATACATCTGGCCGACATTGAAGGCCTCGTCGGGCGGGGTCCCGGGCGCGACGACCGTGAGGTCCTCCGGCGCCGGCATCGGCTCCAGGGTATTGCTGGTTCTGGCGCCGCGGATGGTGACATCGCTCATCTGCGGCGAGTCGGCGGCGGTGGCGACAAGGGTGCCCTCGCGGCCATAGACCTCCATGCGATACCCGCTGCCGGCGAACGGGATGGAGCCGATGTGCACCGACGCAACGGCGCCGCCGGCAAGCGCGCCGCTGATCAGGATATTGTCCGGCGATGTGACGTCGACCGGCTGCCCGGTGTCGCTGTCGAGCCACTGCCGTGCCCGGGTCGCGACGAGCGCTGACAGCCTGGCGAAGTCGCCGGCAACAAAGCGCATCGCGTCCACGGTGTGGCCGTTCGCGATCGTGAGCGTGTTGGCACCGAGCTCGGCGTCACGCTGCCATGTGCGGTGCGACGGCCGGGAAAGAATGCCTTCGCGCAGGAGGCTGACGTGAACGGCCATCACCTCGCCGACGAAGCCGTCCTCGACCAGTTGCTTCATGTGGATCATGGCCGGACTGACCCGGGCCTGCAGGCCCACGACCGTGACCAGCCCCCTGTCGCTTGCGAGTGTCGAGAGCTCCGCGGCCTCGGCGGTGGTGCGGCCGAGCGGCCATTCGCAATAGACGTGCTTGCCGGCCTCGAGCGCCGCCCTGGCCGGGGCGTAGTGCGACGGCACCCGCACGACGACGGCGACCGCGTCGATATCCGGCGAGGCGACCATCTTCCGGTAGTCGTCGAAAGCGAGCCGCGCGCCGTATTCCTGACGCGCCGCCTCGGCGCTCCCGGCTTTCGTCGTGCACACCGCGGTCAGCTCCACGTCCGAGCTGGCCCGCAATGCCGGCAGGTGCGACCGGGCCGACCAGGTTCCCCCGACACTGGCGCCGATCAGGCCCAGCCTGAGTTTGTTCGCCATTTTGCTTCCTCCCGAACGTGGAATTGCGGCCAAGCGGCCAAGCCGCCACCGGCCGGCCCCGGGCGAGCCGGCGCCGGCGGTGAGCGCGAGCTTCCGGACGGCCGGTTCGACCTGGTTCGTATCCCCTATGCGGCACTTCGCCCCGATCTGCCGCCCGCATCCAGTTGCGCCCGGCGCACCTTCCCCACGAGCCCGGCCCGCTCGAGATCGGCGCCCAGCTCTTCGCGCTCATCTCGCGAGATCGGCAGGACCGGGGGCCTGACCCGGCCGCCCTCCATCCCGAGCATCTCCATCCAGGCCTTCATGGCGGCGATCGGCATGCGTCCCAGCCGCCACGGCTCCAGGATCCATCTGGCGTTGACCATTCTGAGCGGCGTGAGGCCCGCGGAGATGTTTGCCGCCGCCGCGATGTCGCCCGCCATAACCAGTTCGGTGTAGTCGCGGATCGGCAGCCAACCGGCCACCTGGTACATGTGCGGCGTATAGGTCAGCAGCCAGCGGTGGCCGAGCTGGGTCATGTTGTGAAACCAGACCGTCTCGTCGGCCACGCTGATCGTGATCAGCTCGCCCACCGCCGCTTCGAGCCTTAGCGTGGTTTCCGGATTGGTGTCGGCCTGCTTCATCGCGCACACATTCGCGATCTTCGCGAGCTCGACCGCCAGCGCCGGGCTGATCGGATGGGCGGCGCCGGGCGAATTGAACAGGACGAGGCCGATCTCCACCCGTTCGGCGATGTAGCGGAAAAATTCGAGCACCGCCCGGTCATTGCGGGCGGCGATGTAGGGCGTGAGCAATATCGCGAAGTCGCAGCCGATGTCCTGCGCATGGCGCGTCAGGGCCAACGCTTCGGCGGCCGACTGGTGGTGCGTTCCGGCCATCAGCGGGACACGGCCGGCCGTGGCCTCGACCATCACCTCCTGGGCCCGCTGGCGTTCCGCCAATGGCATCGACCAGAACTCGGCGACATTGCCGTCGCTGTAATGGCCGTCCACCTTGAGGTCCGAGATGACGATCTCGACATTGCGGCGGATCGCCGCCTCGTCGAGGGTGTCCTCGTCGGTGAAATGATAGGGCAGCGAGGTCCAGATTCCGCGCAGCGTCTCGCGCGCATACTCCTTCGCCTCGCCCTTGGTGTATTTCATGGTGCGCCCTTCCTCGAAGATTCTGCCGCTGCCCGCACCGACGCCGGCAGGGGCCGGGCTCCGCCGCGCGGACTGGCGCGCGATCCGGTTTGCTTGAATCGGATCGCCGCTCCAGATCGTTGATTTCGCATGATCTTTCCCGAATGGTCGTTCCCGTTTTTCGGGATCATGCCCTAGTCTGCGATCGCTTGAACATACCGCTTCACCGACCGCTTCAGCGCCGCCTTTGCGCCAGCCTGGACCACGCGGTCGAAATAATGGCCGTAGATGGCCTCGAACGGAAACGGCTCGAGCGCGCGCTCGATGCCGCGGACCGTATCGGCCGAGAGCGGGATGAAGTTGGGGTAGCTGCGCATGAAGGTCAGCAGCTTTCGGTCCGTCGCGACCGTGATTGTGTCGCCCGAGCAGATGATGCCGCGCCCGTCCGCGCCGCCGGCCCAGTGCAGGACGCTCGCGCCCGGAAAATGTCCTCCGCAGCGGATCAGGGTCACGCCGGGCAGAATCTCCAGCGCTTCGCCCTGCCATGAATTGACGGCGTCGCAGGGCTGGCGGATCCAGTCACGGTCGTCTTCATGCAGATAGACCGGTGCGCCGCCGAACGCGCGGCTCCACCGACCCATCGTCGTATAGAAGTGAGGATGCGAAATCGCGATCGCCTGAAGCCCGCCGAGCGCAGCGATCAGCGTCACCGTCGCCTCGTCTATCAGCGAGATGCAGTCCCAGAGAACATTCCCGCCCGGGGTGAGGATCACGAGCGCGCGCTGGCCGATCGCAAACCGCGGCTCGGTACCGATTCCGATCAGCCCCGGCTCGTACTGACGAAAGGCATTGTTGCGGCCGCGCTTCAGGTCATCGAGCGTCGTCCAGCCCTGGCCCGTGACCGGGACATACTGTCTTTCCTCCTCGCACACCGGGCACTCGGGTGGTGGTTGCTCGCTTTGCGGGTACTCGGTTCCGCAGGCGGTACAGATCGGACAGGGCATCGAACCGGCACTCGCTGCTGGCGCTCAAGATCCAACATTACCCCCATCCGGCGTGATGGGAACGCGTCAAGTTACCCCCCCGAACGAGCCCGTCACGCCAACATGGAACGGGCGAGTCGGTCCCGGCGCCCGGCCCCTCGCTTCGCGGATCGACCGGGATCGACCCACATCCGTCCCCCGGCCCCGGACTGTCCATGAGCCGGCGGTGTCAGGCCCTTCGGGCATCCCGGCGCAAGACCATGATCTCGCGCGTCAGTGAACCGGAGACGAACAGCAAGGCCGTGATCAGCAGTCCGAGCGAAACCGGATCATCGAGGAAAACGCTGTGGTCGCCGCCGGTCAGGAGCAGGGAACGGCGATAGTTGGATTCGATCAGGTAGCCCAGGACCAGCGCCAGAACCAGCGGCAGGAACGGGAAGCCGAACACCCGCATCACATAGCCCGCGGCACCGGCGGCCAGCACGATGGCGAGATCGAACAGGCTGTGGTCGACCGAATAGATTCCGGAGAAGACCATCGCGTAGATCGCTGCCAGGAGATAGGGCTTGGGCCGGTTCACCAGCCAGATCGCCGGCGACAGGATGACGAGACCGATCAGGAGCATCGACAGATTGGCGGCGAACAGGCCGCCGAACAGTCCATAGACCACGTCCGGGTGGCGCGAGAACAGGAGCGGGCCGGGCTGCAGGCCGTGGATGAGGAAGCCGCCGAGAAGAATCGCGGTCGAATTGGAGCCCGGAATACCGAAGGTCAGCGTCGGCACCAGCGCGGTCGCGGTCACCGTGTTGTTGGCGGCCTCCGGCGCGGCGATCGCCTCCGGTGATCCGTTGCCGAATTCCTCCGGCGTCTTCGACCAGCGCTTGGCTTCGTTATAGGCCATGAAGGCCGCGATCGAGCCACCGGCGCCGGGCATGCAGCCCTCGAAGATGCCGAAGATGTTTCCGATCACCTGGGCGGGAGCGGTCCGCTTCATCATCGCCCAGTTCGGCAGCTTCATCCGGGTGTCGCGCGCCGAGGTCTTTTCCCAGTCCGGCAGCCCGGCCTGAACCAGCAGCTCGCTGACGGCGAACACGCCGACCATCACCAGAATGAACGGAACGCCGTCGAGCAGTTCCGGATAGCCGAAGGCAAACCGGGTGACACCGGACACCGGGTCGGTTCCGACCGTGGCGATCATCAGTCCGATGACCGCCGCGATCAGCCCCTTGATCAGCGAGCCGCCGGAGAGCGAGGCGATCACGGACAGGCCGAGCACCCCGAGCGAGAAATAGGCCGGCGGCGTGAACAGCAGCGCCACCTTGGCCAGCGTCTCGGTGAAGACGACGAGGAACACGAGGCCGACGAGCCCGCCGATGGTGCCGGTGACGAGTGAAATGCCGAGCGCTTCGCCGCCGCGCCCCTGGCGGTGCATCTCGTAGCCGTCGATGGCGGTGGCGGCCGCGGCGTTGGTTCCCGGCGTGCGGATCAGGATTGCCGGAATCGAGCCGCCATATTCGGCCCCGACATAGGTCGAAGCCAGAAGCACGATCGCCGGAATCGGCTCCATGCCGAAGGTGAACGGGAGCAGGAGCGCCATGGCGATCGACGGCGAAATGCCCGGCAGCGCCCCGCCGAAGATTCCCCACACCACCCCGCCAACGGCGGCAAGCAGGGCCGGTGTTGTCGTCAGGGCCTCGATCGCGAAGGCCAGTCCGCTCATCTGTCGCGCGCTCCGGGACGGTCCGTCACAGCGGCAGGACGTCCGGCCACAAACCGGGCGGCAGCGGAATTCCGAGCACCTTCACGAACAGGACGTAAAAACCGGCGGCGCCGAGCACCGCGAACAGCCAGAGCTCCGGCGTCGGCCGGCGGTGGTTGTAGAGTGCCACGCCGGCAAGCAGCAGCCCGACCGTGATCACGTAGCCGAGATGCGGCACGATGACCAGAAAGCCGATGCCCAGGGCCAGCATTCCCAGGGCCCGCAGATGAGCGTTCGGCCGCTCGCCGGTCTCCCCGGCGCGATCGCGCGGTGCGGGCTGCAGCCAGGTCACGATGCCGCGGACAATGAGGAGGACCGCAAGCCCGGCCAGCATCGCGGCCAGCACGTTGGGGACTCCCGCCGCACCGACCGCGTCCTCAAGCGAACTGCGGCGGATCGTGCCCGCCGCCAGCCAGTAAAGGCCGGCGAAGGCGAGGATGACGCCGCCGATCGCCGCGTCACGCGGCATCCTTGCGGTTCCCCCTTCGCCGGCCGTCTCCGCCGCGATCACTCCTCAGTGATCCCGTACTCGACGAAAAACGCTTCCTGCTGGTTGGCGAACTCCTCGATGAACGCGCCGTATTCGTCGTGCGGCATGAAGGCCGGCACCAGGCTCGCATTCGTGTACCACTCCTTGAACGCCGGCACCTCGAGGACCTCGGGAATCGCCTTTTCCCACGCCGCGATGACGTCCGCGGGCAGTCCCTTGGGCCCGGCAATGCCGCGGAATTTGTCGACCACGAGGTCGATGCCCTGCTCGCGAGCGGTCTGCACGTCTGGGAACTGCTCCAGCCGCTCTTCGGTGTAGGTCGCGATCAGGCGCACTTCGTTGGCCTCGAGCTGGCCGATCAGTTCCTGAACCTCGCCGATGCCGAGATCGACCGTCTCGTTGAGCACCGAAATCAGGAGCTCGCCGCCGCCGTCATGGGTGATGACGGGCCCGTCCGCGCCGGTCACCGCCTTGAATTTCTCCATCACCTGGCGGTCGAGCGAGCCCGGCGTCGTCACGCCGAACTTGATCGAGCCGGGTTCCGCCTTCGCCTTTTCCACGACCTCGGCGAGCGTATTGAACGGGCTTTCGGCCCGCACATAGACGATCTGCGGATCGAGGAACACGTTCACGAGCGGCTGGAGGTCGCGGAACGTCACATCCGGCTTCGACAACAGCGAGGTGTTGATGAAGGTCGGCGTCGTTCCGTAGAACACCGATCCGTCGGCCGGCGATGACGCAAGATGCGCCATCGCCTTGGCGCCCGAGCCGCCGCGCACGTTCTCGACCACGAAGTTCACGCCCATCACCGGGCCAAGATGGCCGACCATCTCGCGCAGGAAAACGTCCGTGCCGCCGCCGGCGCTGGAATGGGTGGTGAGGGTGACGGTGTCGTGCGGGTAGTCCTGCGCCGACGTCGGCGCGGACGAAATCATCAACGCCACGGCAAATGCCGCGGCGGCAAGTCGTGTCTGCCTGAGATACAGCATCTTGTTCCTCCCTTGGAGTCGGCAGGGACGCCCGGTATTTCGCTGATCCTCTGCCTGTCTGGCATTGGCCTCAGCGGGTGCGGCGTATGCTGGCCCCAAAATCATGCCCGCAAAGGCCAATCAGTTGCAATGACCGACAGCAAACTAAAAAGTGGGGGACTGTCACGGCAGATGAAGCCCGCCGCTCGCATGCACCGTCCGGCCGGAGGCGCGGCGGGCGCCGGACATGCACATCGCGCAGGTCAACCCGGCCGTCCCCCCGACCTCGCCGTCAGGCCCCGCTTGAGACCTGACGTCGGCGAGCGGCTCCCCGTTCACACCGGCCATCATTGGCTGCAAGATCGCGATGGCCGCGGACCGGCGGGCATCGGCGGATGTGCCGGCGACGGTCGGGCCGACGGGCGAAGTGCGGTTGACGCCGGTGGGCGGGGGGCGTCATCTCGTCGCCGCAGCCCGGACAGGAGAGGGCCGAACGTGACACGGAACCCGGCGCGCGATCTCACGATTTCACAGAAATTCTGTGCATTCCTGGCCGGTCTCGACATCGGATCGATCCCGGCGGCGGCGCGCGAGGTCGCGATCCGCGACCTCGTCGACATGGCCGGACTTTGCGTCTCTGCGCGCCGCGAGGACTATGTTCGCCAGATCGTCGCGGCCTGGGACAGCGACGGTCCCTGCACCGCCATCGGCCAGGAACGGGCCCTCGATGCCGCCGGCGCGGCCACGGTCAACGGTGTCGCCACCCATGGCGAGGATTTCGACGACACTCTCGAAGGAGCGCCGATCCGCGTGGGCGCCATGGTGATCCCCTCGGTGCTCGCCGCCTCGGAGCGCTTCGGCCTTCCCGGCAGCCGGGCGCTGACCGGGATTGTCGCCGGACTGGAGGCGGTGTGCCGTCTGAACCGGGTGGCGCCGGGGCACATGCACCGGGCTGGGTTCCACCCCGTCGGCATCATCGGGGCGCTCGGCTCGGCGGCGGGCGTCGGCACCGCGCTCGGGCTCGATCGCGATCGCCTGGCCATGGCGCTCGGCATCGCGTCCTCGATGGCATCCGGCATTCTCGAATATCTGACCGACGGCGCCTGGACCAAACGGCTGCATCCGGGATGGGCCGCGCAGTCGGGCCTGAAGGCGGCGTTGATCGCCCGCGCCGGCTTTTTCGGTCCGCTCACCGCGCTCGAGGGCCATCACGGGCTCTATCGGTCGTTCGCGCCGACCGGGGCGCCGGACTTCAGCTATCTGACCGACGGGCTGGGCGAGGAGTGGCACATGGAAAAGATCGCGTTCAAGCCCTATGCCTGCGGCACCATGATCCACCCGTATATCGACTGCATGATCGAACTCGGGCGCGAGGGCGTCGACGCCGAGGCGATCGGCTCCATCGTCTGCGAAACCGGTGAAGGTCTGGTCCACCGTCTGTGGGAGCCGCTCGCCGACAAGCACGCGCCGCCCTCGGGTTACGCGGCCAAGTTCTCGATGCCGTTCTGCATGGCGGTTGGATTTTTCGACGGCGACGCCGGGCTCGCCCAGTTCACCGACGCGAGGACACGCGACGAGACCGTCCTGCGGCTGGCCCGCAAAATCTCCTATGTGATCGATCCGGAAAACGAGTATCCGATGAACTATACCGGCCATGTCAGGCTGGAAATGGCGGACGGATCGGTGATCGAACGGCGCAGGCCGCACCTGCGCGGGGGCGCGCGCGAGCCCCTGACCCGCGAGCATATCGCCGCCAAGTTCCGCGCCAACGTGGCCCATGGCGGCTGGGAGCCCGAGCGCGGAGAGGCGTTGCTCGCATTCTGCCAGACGCTCGGCGACGCCGACGACGTTTCGGGCCTTGCGACATGCCGCGGCTGACCGCCCGCCACGCCGCACGGCGGGGAGCGCCTCATGAGTGAGCCCCGATCGGTATCCGACACTCTCGCCGAATGGATCGCATCGCTGGATCCAGCCGATCTCACCGATGGCGCCCGCGCGGCGGCGGCGGGCACGATCCTCGATACCATCGGCCTGATCGTGGCCGCGCTCGACACCGACTACGGACAGGCGGTGCGGCGCGCCTTTGCCGATCCGGGCGATGCGACGGTGTTCGGGCTCGGCGAAGCGCGGGCGACCGGTGCGGCGGCGGTGATCAACGGCACCTGCGGCCACGGCGAGGATTTCGACAACACCTTCGAGGGCTGCCCGGTCCATTCCGGCGTCGTCGTGGTGCCGGCGCTGGCGGCGGCCGGCGAGGAATTCGGCCTCGCCAACGCGCAGGTCGCCAAGGGGATCGCGGTCGGCATGGAGGTGATGTGCCGTCTCGGCCTGGTGGCCGGCAAGTCGGTGCATTCGGCCGGATTTCACCCGACCGCGATTCTCGGCACCATGGGGGCCGCCGCCGGCGTCGCGGCGGCCATGGGCCAGAGCCCGGCGCAGATCCGCGACACCCTGGGCGTTGCCGGCTCGATGGCCTCCGGCATCATCGAGTATCTCGCGGACGGCTCGTGGACCAAGCGCATGCATGCCGGCTGGTCGGCGCACAGCGCGATCCGCGCCGCGAAGATGGGTGCCGCCGGCTTTTCCGGTCCCCGGACCGTGTTCGAGGGCACGCACGGCCTGTTTTCCGCATTCGGCCCATCGATCGAACCGGAGTTCGGGCTCCTGACGCGGGATCTCGGCAAGCGCTGGGAAATGGCGGCGATCGCCTACAAGCCCTATGCCTGCGGGACCATGACCCAGCCCTATATCGATTGCGCGGTCAGGCTCGCGCGCTCGGGCATCGACATTGCGGCGATCGAGGAGATCACCTGCGAGGTCGGCGAGGGGACCGTGCACCGACTGTGGGAGCCTTTGTCGGAAAAGCGCAGGCCGACAACGCCGTACTCCGCGAAATTCTCCACCCCCTACTGCATCGCGGTCGCGCTCCTGTTCGAAGATGCGGGGCTGGCCGAGTTCATCGAAGCGCGGGTGCGTGACCCGAGGGTGCTGGAGCTCGCCGGCAAGGTCGGCTACGTGGTCGATCCGGACAACGAGTACCCGGCCAACTACACCGGACATGTCGGCCTGCGCATGAGCGACGGCTCCGTCATCGAGGAGCGCCAGCCATGCATGCGCGGCGGCGCCCGCGAGCCGCTCTCGCGCGACGACCTGAAATCGAAATGTGCCGCCAACCTCGCCTTCGCCGGCCGGTCGCGGAGCGGCGTCGCGGCCATCGACGCGTTCGCCGACCGGGTGATGGCGGGCGAAGGCCCGTTCGACGCCAAATCCCTGAATCGGCAACTGGCGGCCTGACCACCGCCCTCCGCCTGGCCAAAAACCTGTTGCATCAACGGGGGCTTCGCCACACGGGGGAGCGCCAGCTCCGGTCTGCCGCAATTCTTCAGGCGGCCCCGCCCGCGCCCATGTGGCATGATCGGGCATGCGACCTTGCGGTGAGGGGGATCCGACATGAACCGCTTTCGGCCCGAGGCTGACCCTGTCACAGGCGAGCGCTACCTTCCGGTCAGCGCCAGGGGCAGAGACCTCCTGACCGATCCGATCCTCAACAAGGGCACTGCCTTTACGCCCGAGGAGCGCGCGGCATTCGGCGTGCGGGCCCTGCTTCCGCCGGCCACCCTGTCGATGGAGCAGCAGCTCGAGCGGGTGTGGGAGAATTACTCAAAGCAGCCCGACGATCTCAGCCGCTACCTCAATCTCGTCGCGCTTCAGGACCGCAACGAAACGCTGTTCTACCGCCTGCTGAGCGAGCACACCGAAGAGCTGACGCCGATCATCTATACCCCGACGGTCGGTCTGGCGTGCCAGCGCTTCTCGCACATCTACCGCAAGCCGCGCGGTCTCTACATCACCGCTGACCATGTCGGCCAAATCGACGAGGTGCTGTCGGAGGCGCCCCATACCGACTCTCCGGTGATTGTCGCGACCGATGGTGAAGGCATTCTCGGCCTCGGCGATCTGGGCGCCGGCGGGATGGGGATCCCGATCGGCAAGCTGTCGCTCTACACGCTCGGCGCCGGCATTCACCCCGCCCGCTGCCTGCCGATCTGCCTCGATGTCGGCACCTCCAACGTCGAGCTGCGGCGCGATTCGCTCTATCTCGGTGTCAATCAGCCGCGACTTCAGGGCGAGGCCTATTACGATTTCCTCGACGCGTTCGTCGCCGGCGTCTCGCGCGTGTTCCCGCGCGCGCTGCTGCAATGGGAGGACTTCTCGAGGCAGAAGGCCTGGAGCGTGCTCGAACGGTACCAGGACCGCGTGTGCTCGTTCAACGATGATATCCAGGGAACCGGCGCGATCACGCTGGCCGGCGTGCACGGCGTGTGCGCGATCACGCGGCGCGACCTCACCGAGCAGCGCTTCGTCATTCACGGCGTGGGCGCCGGCGGCGGCGGCATCATGCATGTCCTGCACGCGGCGATGATCGACGCCGGGATGAGCGCGCGCGAGGTGCGCGCACGCGTATTGGGTCTCGACAGCCGCGGCCTCATTGTCTCCGACCGCCCGGGGCTCGAGTCGTTCAAGCAGGCCTTTGCCGCCGATCGCGCTCTGGTCGCGGATTGGCGGTTCGAGGACCCGGGACGGATCAGCCTTTACGATGTGGTGGCCAACTTCCGGCCCACGGTGCTGATCGGAACCTCGGGCCAGGCGGGCAGTTTCGATGAGAGACTGGTGCGCGAAATGGCGGCGCATGTCGAGCGCCCGGCGATCTTCGCCATCTCCAACCCGACCTCGAAGACCGAGGTCGATCCGTCCGATGCCTGGGACTGGAGCGATGGCCGGGCGCTGATTGCCACCGGCAGCCCGTTCGATCCGATCGAGCGGGACGGTCGGCGCCGCCGCATCGGTCAGGGCAACAACGCTTTCTGCTTCCCGGGCATCGGTTTGGGCGTGATCGTCGTCGGCGCGCGCGGCGTGAGCGATGCCATGCTGCTCGCCGCCGCGCGTGCCGTGGCCGGTTGCGTGGCTCGGGGCGACCTCGACGACGGTGTGTTCTATCCGCAGATAGACGATCTGCGCACGATCTCGAGGGCGGTGGCCCGCGCGGTTGCGGTCGCGGCGATCAGCGAGGGCTTCGCCGCAAGCGACGCCGAGGGGTTGGGGGAAGATGCGCTGATGCAGAGAATCGCCGACGAGATGTGGTGTCCGGAATATCTGCCCTACCGCGCCGTGCCGGAGGAATGTCGGCGCGGCCGCTCGCCATCGGCCGATTCCCGCGGGCAGTCGGCGACGTGACCGCCAATGCGCGATCGCAACACGCCTCACCGCGGTGAGCCAGGTTGTGCTCGCATTCAATTGCGCCGAGTTTGACCTGCATCAAGGTCACGGGCGCGATTCATGGCATCATATCAAGAATGAGCGCCGCATCGCCGGCCGATCCGTGAACGATTTGTCTTGAGCCCGCGACGAACCGGCCGCGGCGTTCGCGGACCGGCATCCGGAAATTCAACCCGATGCGGGCAGATCACGCGTTCTGATGTGCAATCATGAGACAGCTTCAGCATTGGCCGGACACAGACGATCGTGCCCGCGGCCGAAAGCTCGGCTCGCTCCGGGAACTGAATGAGCCATGGCCGGAACACGCGGTTCGAGCCTCGGGGCCTTGCCAATGACTCCGGCCGGGGGCGGGGGCGGCGAGGCCGTTGTCGGCCGGATCGTCGCCCGGGAAGACTTTTCCGACACGACGTTTCTGCTGGAATTCGAGCACCCGGCGATGGCACGGGCAGCCCGGGCGGGCCAGTTCGTGATCGTCATGGCGCATGAGCACGGCGAGCGCATTCCGCTCACGATTGCCGATTTCAACCGCGGCAGGGGAACCGTGACCCTGGTGATCCAGGCGGTCGGCAAGACGACGCGGCAGATGCAGCACGACTGCCGGGCCGGCGGCAGTCTGTTCGCGGTCGTCGGGCCGATGGGCACGCCCGGCCATATTGGCGAGGCGGCGAAGGTCGTTTGCGTCGGTGGCGGGCTCGGCGTCGCGCCGGTGTTTCCGCAGGCGCGCGCTTTCAAGGAGCACGGTGCCTACGTGATCGGCATCATCGGCTTCCGCAACCGGGATCTGGTGTTCTGGGACGACAGGTTCAAAGCGGTCTGCGACGACCTCATCATCTGTTCCGATGACGGCTCGGTCGGCATCAAGGGTTTTGTCACCGACGGCCTCGGGCTGGCCATGGACCGGCACGATGATATCGACGAGGTGGTGGCGATCGGCCCGCCGGTGATGATGAAGGCCTGTGCCGAAGCCACGCGGCGTGCCGGAATCAAGACCACGGTCAGTCTCAATCCGGTGATGGTCGACGGCACCGGCATGTGCGGGGGCTGCCGGGTCAGGATCGGCGACCGTATCAAGTTCGCCTGCGTCGACGGACCTGATTTCGACGGCCACCTGGTCGACTTCGACGATCTGATGAGCCGGCTCAGGCGGTTCGCCACGGACGAGAAACAGGCGATGGAGCGCTGGTCGCAAAGCTGCCGCCTCGCCGGCGGTCAGGAAAGCCCGGGCGGAGCGCGGTGATCATGGCCAAGCGCAAGACCATCCGCACCATCCCCCAGGAGCGCACGCCGATCGCGCACCAGGAGGCGGGGTCGCGGGTGAAGAACTTCGGCGAGGTGACGCTTGGCTACCGGCTCGAGGACTCGCTGCGCGAAAGCGAGCGCTGTCTCATGTGCCCCGACCCCGCCTGCGTCAGGGGCTGCCCGGTCAACATCGATATCCCGGGATTCATCGCCAGGATCATCGACCAGGATTACCGCGGCGCCTACGACATCGTGACCGAGTCTAACCTGCTGCCGGCCATCTGCGGGCGGGTCTGCCCGCAGGAGCACCAGTGCGAGGGCGTGTGCCCGGTCGGCGACACCCTGGAACCGGTGGCGATCGGCCGGCTCGAGCGCTGGGTCGGCGACCTGGCGATCAAGGAAGGGTGGAGCAGCGTTCCTTATATCGAGCCGAACCGCTTTCGCGTCGGCATCGTCGGCTCGGGCCCGGCCGGCATCGCCTGTGCCGCCGACATGGCCAAGGCCGGATGCGAGGTCGTCGTCTATGAAGCCTTCCACCGGCCGGGCGGCGTGCTCAGATACGGCATCCCCCAATTCCGCCTGCCCGACGACGTCATCGACGCCGAGATCGCCGCCCTCACCCGGCTCGGCGTCAGGATCGAATGCAATACCCTGGTCGGGCGGCTGTTCACGCTGGAGCAGATGCTGAACGAGATGGGCTTCGACGCCGTGTTCATCGCCACCGGCGCCGGCTATCCGAGTTTCATGGGAATTGCCGGAGAATCGCTGAACGGGGTGCTGTCCGCGAACGAGCTCCTGACCCGCTGCAATCTGATGCGCGCTGGCGAATTCCCCGACTACGACACGCCGCTTCATCTCGGCCGCGAGATCGCCGTGATCGGAGCCGGCAACACGGCCATGGACGCGATGCGGGTGTGCCTCAGACTGGGCGCCGAGAACGTGCACTGCATCTACCGGCGCAGCCGGGCCGAGAGCCCGGCGCGGGTCGAGGAGACCGACCACGCCGAGGAGGAGGGCGTCGAGTTCCACTGGCTGACGACGCCGGTCGAGATCCTGGGCGACGACGCCGGCGGCGTGCGCGGCCTGCGCTGCATTCGCATGGAGCTCGGCGAGCCCGACGGCTCGGGCCGGCGCCGCCCGGTCCCGGTCGAAGGCAGCGAATTCGAGTTCGCGGCCGACATGGTGGTCTATGCGATCGGCACCAATGCCAACCCGATCATCGGCCAGACGTCGCCGTTGACGCTCAACCCGCGCGGCTACATCGAAACCGACGAGTCGCTCGCGACGTCGATGGCCGGCGTTTACGCCGGCGGCGACATCGTCACCGGCGGCGCCACGGTGATCCTGGCGATGGGCGCGGGACGCAGGGCCGCCCGGAGCATGAAGGACTATTTCGGCATCCGCGATACCGACGCCATTTATCCGGCCGAGGGGCAAGCCCACCCGGCAACCCTGTTCGGCATCGACACAAGCGAGCGCATTTTCGCCCGCGTTCACCTCGCCTGACCCGCAAGGACCCGCCCATGAGTGAACAGGCCCTGAACGACATCACCCGCGAGGTGCGACCGCGGCGAGCCCGCGCCAAGGCACCTGCCGGCCCGCCCGCGCCGGGCGGCAGTCCCCGCCCGGCGGGCGATGCACGGGTCATCGAACTCCCCGAGCATATCATCGAGATCATCAGCGATTCGGGCGAAGGCGCGCAGCGCTGCGGCCAATCGCTGGCCTCGATCGCAGCGCGCATGGGCAACGGCATCTGGACGGTCGAGATCATCCCGGCGGAGATCCAGCCGCCGGCCCGCAGCATCGCCGGCGCCAGCGGCAACCGGGTGAGGATCGCCAGCGGCCGGGTCACCAACGGCGGCGATGAATCCGATCTCGTGGTCGCGTTCAACGAACAGGTGCTGCTCGGCCGGGTGCGCGAGGGCGAGCTCAGGCCGGGCGCCATCATCTTGCTCGAAAGCAAGTGGCGCGAGGACAGCGATCCGGCGATCGCGGCCGCCTATGCCGAGGCGTGCGAGGAACTGGTCGGACGGGGCTTCGCGCTGCGCGAGGTGGCGTTGGAAAGCGAGTGCCTGAAGCTGGTCCGCGATCCCTGGCGCGGCAAGAACATGTTCGCGCTGGGCCTGCTGTGCAGCGTCTACAGCCTCGATCTCGAGATCGCCCGCGACCAGGTCGCGTTCACCTTCGCCAAGAAGGGAGCAGAGGTGATCGACAGCAACATCGCGCTGCTGAAGGCCGGCCATGCCTGGGCCGAAGCCAATCTCGATCTCAGGTACCGGATTGCGCCCTCTCGGGTCACCGAGCCGCAGATCGTGGTCAACGGCAATGTCGCGCTCGGCCTCGGCGTCATCGCCTCGGGCATGGAAGTCTGCGCCATGTATCCGATCACGCCGGCAACGTCGGCCTCGCACTATCTGAGCGAGGTCTTCAACCAGGTCGGCGGCGTCGTGCACCAGGCCGAGGACGAGATCGCGGCCTGCGCCTTCGCCGTCGGCGCTTCCTATGCCGGCAAATGCGCGGTCACCATCACCTCGGGCCCCGGCCTGTCGCTGAAGCAGGAGGTGATCGGGCTTGCGGTGATGGCGGAAATCCCGCTGGTCGTGGTCGACGTCCAGCGCGGCGGCCCGAGCACCGGGCTGCCGACCAAGTCGGAACAGGCCGATCTCCTGTTCGCCTGTTTCGGCGGCCATGGCGACAATCCCAAGGTGGTGATGGCGGTCTCCGACATCGAGGACTGCTTTTATTCGATGATCACCGCGCGCAAGATCGCCGAGACCTTCAACACCGTGGTCGTGGTGCTGACCGATGCGAGCCTCGCCTCCGCCCAGCAGCCCTTCCCCCGGCCCCGGGTGAGCGAGGAGTGGATGGCGGCGCCGTTCGACCAGAGCGCGGTCCCCGAGGGCGCGCTGCCCTATGACTGGGATGCGCGCACCGGTCTCGCGCGCCGGTTCATTCCCGGCCAGCCTGGCGGCATGCATTGCCTGACCGGGCTCGCCCACGACCGCAAAAGCTGTGTCGCCTACGAGCCCGCGACCAATGAGGAAGCCATCATGCACCGCAGCCTCAAGCTCGCGGCGCTGCAAAGGACGCTGAAAACACCGCCGGTGTTCGGCGATGAGACCGGAGAGCTGCTGATCGTGGGCTGGGGCAGCACCAGGGGCGCGATCGAGGAAGCAGTGACCCGCCTGCGCGAGGACGGTCACGCCGTCTCCTCGCTGCATCTGCGCTTCATCCAGCCGATGCCGTCGGGAATCGGCGAAGTCCTGAACCGCTTCGACCGGGTGATGACGGTCGAGGGCAACTGGTCGGACCGGACCGACCACGAAATGATCGACGCGGACAACCGGCGCTATTCCCAGCTCGCCTGGCTTCTGCGCGCCCGCTATCTGGTCGATGTCGACTGCTGGAGCGAGGTGCGCGGATGCCCGATCAAGCCGGGAACCATCGTGCGCGCTGTCGCCCGACGGCTGCAGCGGAAGGGATGACGGTCATGTCGATTCCGATGATCCAGTGCGCCCTGCGTCTGCTCGACGAGGAACACTCGCTCGACGACTACAAGGGCCGGGTGCCGCGCTGGTGCGCGGGCTGCGGCGACAACGCCATTCTCGCCGCCGTGCAGCGGCTGTGCCGCGACGAGCAGCTGGCGCCGGAAAAGACCGTGTTCGTGTCGGGGATCGGCTGTTCGAGCCGGTTTCCCCATTACATGAACACGTACGGTTTTCACGGCCTGCACGGACGGGCGATGCCGGTGGCCGAAGGCATCAAGATGCGCCGGCCCGACCTCAACGTGTTCGTCATCACCGGCGACGGCGACTGCTGCTCGATCGGCACCGCGCACTGGATTCACGGGTTGCGCTACAACATGAACATGACGGTGCTGTTGCACGACAACGGCATCTACGGGCTGACCAAGAACCAGGCCTCGCCGACCTCGCCGAAGGGCCTGAAGAGCCGCACCACGCCGCGCGGGTCCCGTCTCGAGCCGATCAACCCGGTCAGCGTCAGCCTCGGCATCGGCAACGCCTCGTTCGTCGCCCAGGCGGTCGACTGGATTCCGGATCTGCTGCACGACATCATCGCGGCCGCATTCCACCACAAGGGGTTCTCCTTCGTGCGGGTGCTGCAGCGGTGCCCGGAATTCATGCCGGGCCGGTTCGATGAATGGGTGCGCGACCCCGGTCGCATGCTGCTCCTGCACCATCCGGACGGGGTCGGGATCGGCGCCAGTGTGGCGAAGGTTTACAAGAACACCGAGTTGCACGATCCCGCCAACCGCAACCGGGCGCGCGAGGTCGCCTCGACCTGCGATCCGATGCCGGTCGGCGTGCTGTACCGCAACCGGGACCTGCCATGCTACGAGGATCTGGCGGCGCCGGACGGGCCGTCGACGCCCGATGTCGTGAAGTCGGTGCTCGAGTCTGAATTCGACAAGTTCACCGTTCAGCCCGCCGCATGAGATTGGAACGCGGCCGACCGCACTGACCGGACACCAACGCGATAAAGCCATGAACGAACGCTCCCCGGCGCTGTCCGCCTTTCACCTCACCGGCCAGATCGCGGGCGAGGAGACTTTCGAGATAACGGGGCGCGGGCTGCGCCCGGCTCTGTTCAGCTCCTATGGCGACCTCGCCAGGTTGCGGCACGATTTCCCGATGGTGCTGATCGGGCGTGTCAATGGCGGTGCCAGCCTTGCCTCGCTGTCGGACATCATGACCGAGTTGGTGTTCCGGATCGCCCCGCGCGGCAGTGCGGGCGAGCAGCGGCGCCAGCATGTGCTGCGGCTCGAGACCGAAATCCGCCAGCTTGCCGCCGCCGGGAGCCGGGTCGAGCTTGGCGAGCTGTGGCAGGAGGCGGTGTCCAATCTGCGGGCGCGGGCCGGCGATGACAATGAGCGCCGCGCGCTCGACGGCAGCCTGGAGGCGGCGCGTGCGGCGCTCGAGGTCGACGGCGACGTCGTCGGCTACAGCGGCGAAGCAGCACAGGCGATGGTCAGCCATGCGTGGGCCGCGGTCGAAGCCGACCGCGCGCGGCGCAGCGCGGCGGTGATCGACGGGCTGACGCTCGAGCTTTCCAACATCCTGAAGGCCGACGCGATGAGATCGCCCGGCGCCTTCGGCGCCGACGCGCTGAAGCAGGCGGTCGGCTCATCGTGGCAGACGGCGTTCGACTTCGAGGCCATGTCCGACATTCTCGGCACCTCGTTTGCCGACGGCGCGCTGCCGGAGCGGCGGCGCCAGCGCATCCGCGCGGTGCTGACCACGCTCAACCGGCGCGCCACGATGCCGGGACCGGCCGGTGACGGTGACGACTGGGGCAAGGTCGCCGGGCGCGGCTTGGTGTTCGAAAGCTGCGGCGCGGCGCTGGAGGCACACCGTCGCAGGTTGCCGCGGATCGTCGACCTGGCAAAGGCGATGACGATCGCCCGTCTGGAGATCGTTGGTTCCTACCGTGAGGCCGTTCACGACGAATTCTTCCGCCGCTATGACGCGCGGTTTCTGGGAGAGGGCGATCTGGACCTCTTTCCGTCCTATCTGGTGTGCCAGCGCGGCGGCCGCGATGTCAGGCCCGACATGGCGGCGCTGATGCAGACCCTGTCGTCCGGGCTGCCGATCAAGGTGCTGATCCTCAACGACGACATCCTGGAGGGGCTGGCGCCTGTCGCGGGACGGTTTGGCCCGGGCGACGCGGCCTTCCGCCTCGCGTCGATGGCGCTCGGTCTCGATGGCGTGTTCGTTGTCCAGGCGAGCGGCGCCGATCTCTACCGGCTGAACGGGTCGCTGGTCGACGGTTTGAAGCATCCCGGCCCGGCCCTGTTCAGCATCTATTCCGGGGGACCTGCCGCGCCGGCAACGGGCGCGGCCAGAAACGTCAGCGAGCCGCCGCACTATCTCGGGGCGGCCGCGGCCACCGAGGCGCGCGCCTTCCCGGCCTTCGTCCTCGATCCCGGCGCCGGTGAAGACTGGCGGGCCCGGTTCTCGCTTGGCGCCAATCCGCAGCCGGAGCGCGACTGGCCCGAGCACCGCATCGTTTACGAGGACGAGGCGCTGCGGCGGATATCGGAGGACGTCGCCTTCACGCTGGTCGATTTCGCCGCGATCGACGAGCGCTACAGCGCCCATTTCGCCGGCGTGCCCCGCGCCCACTGGCACGCCGCCATGGTGCCGCTCGACCGGTTCATGCTGCTCGACGGGGACGAAACCGTGGGCAAGGTGCCCTACATCCTGATGGTCGACGAGGACAACGCCCTGCATCGCGTGATCGTCGAAACCGGCCTGATCGAGGCGGCGCGGCGCTGCCGCCGGTCATGGCGCGGCCTGCGCGAGCTCGGCGGCATCGACAACTCGCACGTCAACGCGGCGCTCGCCGCCGAACCCAGCCGGCGCGAGCAGGACCAGGAACGGGAGCCTGCGGCGGAGAGCGCGGGCCCCGCGGCCGGGCCGGCCATCGCCAGCGCACCCGAACCGGCTGCTGCCGCCGAGGCCGCAACCGAACCGGCCGATGCCGGCGAGGCGGCGCCGGCATCCGGCGAGCCCCACGTCGAGACCGCCCGCTGCACCACCTGCGAGGAGTGCGTCCGCATCAACGACCGCATGTTCGCCTATGACGCCAACAAGCAGGCCTATATCGCGGACCCGCGAGCGGGAACCTACCGCCAGCTCGTGGAGGCGGCGGAAAGCTGCCAGGTCGCGATCATCCATCCCGGCAAGCCGCTGAATCCGGGTGAGCCCGGCCTTGATGAGTTGATCGAGCGGGCAGATGCCTTCAATTAGCCCGGACTTCCCGCACCGTCACGAGCCGTCATCGCGTCCGGGCGGCGCCGGTCCGGCGGGAGAAGTCCGAAAAGCGTGGCCGTTCCTGCGGTTGAGGACTTCGAGGAACCGGACGGCCGGCCCGGGGCGACCCGGAGGGCGGGGCGCCCCGTGACGGTGCGACAAGTCCGGGTTATGATGGCCAACTTCTGAGGCGGCAGGGCGATCGGCGCGGGCCTCGTTGGCTCGGCGGGATCGCCAGCGTCGAGACGTTGGAGCGATCCCGCGCGATGGCGGCACCCAGAGGCGAGAGGTTCATCTTCAGCCTGCGCGAGGCGAGCGGCGCGGCGGGTGACCTCGGCACACTGCTTCCCCTGATGCTGGGGACCATCGCGGTGGTCGGGCTCGCACCGCTGCCGGTCATTGCCGGGTTCGCTGCCTTCTACATCGCCACCGCCCTTTACTACCGCCTGCCGGTCCCGGTGCAGCCGATGAAGGCCGTGGCCGCCGTCCTGCTCACCACGCAGCTCACGCCCGCGACCCTCGCCGCCAGCGGCATCATGATCGGAGCGATATTGGTGGCCCTCGGCCTGACCGGCTGGATCACGCGGCTCGCCCGCATGGTGCCGCAGTCCGTGCTCGCCGGGCTCCAGTTCGGGCTGGGCCTCGCGCTGTCGGTCGTGGCGCTCGAGCTGATGGCAACCGCCCCGCTCATCGGGATCGCGACACTGGGCATCCTGGTTGGCCTGCTCCTTGTGCCACGGGCCCCCTCGGCGCTGATTGCGGTGGCGGTGGCGATCGGCCTTGCACACGCTCCAGGGCTCGCCGGGCCTGGCCTCGAGATCAGTACGCCAGGCTCGCTGGCTCTGGCCTCGTGGCCGACGCTGGCGGAGATCGAACGCGCCGTCTCGCTCTTCGTCCTGCCACAGCTCTCGTTGACCTTGACCAATGCCGTTCTGATCACCGCGCTGGTCGCCGGCGACTATTTCGGCGAGCGGGCCGCCCATGTCACACCCAAGAGCCTGTCCATCACCAGCGGGCTCGCCAATCTCCTTCTCGCCCCCCTCGGAGCGCTGCCGATGTGCCACGGTGCGGGCGGACTTGCGGCGCACCATCGTTTCGGCGCCCGCAGCGGGACCGCGCCCCTGGTGCTGGGCCTCGCACTGCTCGCGATCGCGCTGCTGCCCGCCGACATCGGACTTGGCATACTCGCGGCGATACCGGCGGCCGGGCTCGGCGCGCTTCTCCTGATGGCAGCGGGCGAGCTGGCTCTGACCAGGCGGCTCTTCGACTGCCAGCCGTCGTGCTGGCCGGTGATCGCGGTGACGGCGGGCGTCACCGTCTGGGCCGACCCGTTCTGGGGCCTTGTCGCCGGCTCCGGCGCGGAAGTCGCCCGTCGGGCCGCCATCAGGCTGCTGCGGCGCCGGGCATCGTGAACCACGGGCCTCGGTCTTCGGCCGGGACAGGGGCGGATGGCCTTCGGCCATCTCACTTTGCCTCGATGAGCTCGCCGAGGAGCTCCCTCACCCTTTCCTTCGCCTCGGCCAGCGCCCGCCGCCCCATCGGCGTGATGGCGTAGAAGCGCCGGGACCTCTTGCCGGCGCCCTCGGCGCGCGAGGCGAGATATCCCCTGCGCTCCAGGCCATGCAGCATCGGGTAGAGGGTTCCCGCGCTCAGCGCGTAGCCATGCCGGCGCAGCTCCTCGATGATCCAGCCGCCATAGACCGGCTGTTCCGCGGCATGGTGCAGCACATGCAGCCGGATCAGCCCGCAATAGAGGTCCCTGTCGGCGCCGGTCATGGATGACCGGCCGCTTGCAGGCCCCATCCGCCCGCGGCCGTCAGGATCACAACCAGCCAGGGCGGAACCTTCCACCAGACGAGCAGCGTGAACGCCGCTAGCGCCAACGCGAAATCCCGCGCCTGGAGAATGCCGCTGGTCCAGACCGGGTCATAGAGGGCCGCGAGCAGCAGCCCGACGACGGCGGCGTTGACGCCGAGGAGGGCCCTTCGCACCGGGCGGTGCCGTCGCAGCGCGTCCCAGAAGGGCAGCGCGCCGACGATCAGCAGGAAGGACGGGGCGAAGATGGCGACCAGGCAGATCGTCGCGCCGAGCCATCCGTTGGGGGCCAGCCCGGCGACGGCTCCAAGATAGGCGGCGAAGGTGAACAGTGGTCCGGGAACCGCCTGTGCCGCGCCGTAGCCGGCAAGGAACGCATCGTTCGACACCCAGCCGGACGGCACCACCTCGGACTGGAGCAGCGGCAGCACGACATGACCGCCGCCGAACACGAGCGAGCCCGACCGGTAGAAGCTGTCGACCAGTGAAAGGGCCTGCGAGGGATAGGCCGCCGCGACGAGCGGCAGCGCAACCAGCAGCGCCAGGAACAGGCCGAGCGCGCCGATCGCCAGCCACCGGCTGACCGCGATGGCGAGAGCGACGTGACCGGGCTCCTCGCTCCCGGCGCGCAGGAAGGCGAGGCCGGCCAGCGCGCCGGCGGCAATGACACCGACCTGAACGAGCGGGCCGGGCACCGCGAGCACCGCCGCGGCGGCAATGACGGCCAGCGTCACCCGGGGCGCATCGGGCGTGAGCGTCCGCGCCATGCCCCAGACCGCCTGCGCGACAACGGCGACCGCGACGACCTTGAGTCCGTGCAGGACGCCGCCCGGGATCACCTCCCGATAGGCGACGACGCCGTAGCCGAACGTGACCAGCGCGATCGCGGACGGCATGGTGAAGGCGAACCAGGCGGCAAGCGCGCCCGGCAATCCGGCCTTGGCGAGGCCGATTCCGATGCCGACCTGGCTCGAGGCGGGGCCCGGCAGGAACTGGCAAAGCGCAACGAGATCGGCATAGGAGCGTTCGTCAATCCAGCGGCGGCGGACGACGAAAGCGTCGCGAAAGTAGCCGAGATGCGCGACCGGCCCGCCGAACGAGGTCAGGCCGAGTTGCAGGAACGCCAGGAACACCGCCGCCAGCGGCTGTCTTTGCGCCGACCGCTCGGGCGAGACGTCCCGTTCGGTTCCACCGGTCATGGCGCCTCGCATGAGTATCGAAATTCGATATCGACCTTCGGATTGAATGGGCTCCGTGGTCAAGCCTGGTGTCCGGACAGCCCTTTCGCAGAGCCCGGGCTCGACCGCACGCTGATCCCGCCGCTGGCGGGACCCGCCAGCGGCTATCCGATCAACCGGGACGGCGAGACGCGACAGGCACGCCAGCCAGAGGTGCTGTCGTCGCGCGTCCGAGCCCGGGCCCTGCGAAGTGCCGCTCGTCCGACGCGACGGCTCGGCGGCTCAACGCACCTTGCTCGCCGGGATCACTCGAGCACCTTGCGGCGCTCCTCGAACTCGTCCTTGTCGATCTCGCCCCTGGCGAAGCGCTCGCGCAATATGTCGATCGGCGACCTGGTCGGCGGTTGGCTGGGTCCGGTCGCGTGTCCGCTTGCGCCGAGCCAGCGCACCAGCAGCACGACGACGGCGACGATCGCCGCGACGAACACGATCATCCATAAGGGTCCCAGTAACATCCACCAGCCCCCGTCCCACATGTGCGGGCCGTAGTATCTGGCGCCCTCGCTCTGGGCGAGAACCGGCGGAGCGGTGAGCATCAGGGCTCCCGCAGCCAGGAATGCCTGCCTTGTCAACACGGTCATTGGATCCTCCTCGAGCTTTGCATGCGGTCGACACTATCCCGGCCTGGCAATACCTTCATTGAGCCAGGTCAAGCCCATACCTGCCGACGCCGCCTGGCCTCGCGGACGCCGCTCACCCATTCCGCCCCCCACCGATCGCCGCCATTCGCAGGCGTAGCGCGTTGGCGATCACGCTGACCGATGACAGCGACATGGCCGCGGCGGCGATGATCGGCGACAGCAGCAGGCCGAATGCAGGGTAGAGAACTCCCGCAGCGACCGGGACGCCGGCGGCGTTGTAGATGAAGGCGAAGAACAGGTTCTGGCGGATGTTGCGCATGGTGGCCTCGCTGAGCCGGCGGGCGCGAACGATGCCCATGAGGTCGCTCCTGAGCAGGGTGACGCCGGCGCTCTCGATCGCGACATCGGTTCCCGAGCCCATCGCGATGCCGACATCGGCCGCGGCCAGCGCGGGCGCATCGTTGACCCCGTCGCCGGCCATGGCGACCACCTTGCCGGCCTCGCGCAGGCGGCGGACGACATCGCTCTTCTGATCGGGCAGGACCTCGGCCTCGACCTCGTCGATGCCGAGCCTGCGCGCGACCGCCTCGGCGGTGGTGCGATTGTCGCCGGTCAGCATGACGATGACGATGCCATCGGCGTGAAGCGCGGCTACTGCCTCCGGCGTCGTTGCCCGCACCGGATCGGAGATGGCGAGGATCCCGGCCGCGCGGCCATCGATGCCGGCGAAGATCGCGGTCGCGCCGTCGCGCCGCAGCTCATCGGCCGCCGAGGCAAGCCCGGCAACTGAGATCGATTTGCTCTCGAGGAAGGCGGCGTTGCCGAGAACGATCCCGTGCCCGTCGACAGAGCCGAGAGCGCCGCGGCCGGTCGGGCTGTCGAAATCCGAGACTTCGGCGAGGTCGATCCCGCGCTCGCCCGCCGCGGCGACGATGGCCGCGGCCAGCGGGTGCTCGCTCGCGCGCTCGACACTGGCCGCAAGGCGCAGCAGTTCGTCCTCGGCAAATCCGTTCGCCGTCACGATCCGGGTGACTTTCGGGCGGCCTTCGGTGAGCGTCCCGGTCTTGTCGACCACGATCGTGTCGACCTTCTCCATCCGCTCGAGCGCCTCGGCGTTCCTGATCAGGACGCCGGACTGGGCGCCGCGGCCGACGCCGACCATGATCGACATCGGCGTCGCGAGGCCGAGCGCGCACGGGCAGGCGATGATGAGGACGCTGACCGCGGCGACGAGGGCGAATGTGAAGCGCGGCTCCGGCCCCCAGATCGACCAGGAGGCGAAGGCGAGAACGGCAACCGCGATCACCGCCGGCACGAACCAGCCGGAGACCTGGTCGGCGAGGCGCTGGATCGGCGCCCGGCTCCGCTGCGCCTCGGACACCATCTGGACGATGCGCGCGAGCATGGTGTCGCGGCCGACCTGCCGGGCCCCCATCACCAGCGCGCCGGACTGGTTGATGGTGCCGCCGATCAGCCGGTCGCCCACCTCCTTGGTGACCGGCATGGATTCGCCTGTGACCATCGATTCATCGAGCGACGAGCGGCCTTCGAGAACGGCGCCGTCGACCGGCACCTTTTCCCCCGGCCGCACCCGCAGGCGGTCGCCGACCATCACCTGGTCGAGCCCGACTTCCTCGTCCGATCCGTCTTCGCGGATGCGGCGCGCGGTGCGCGGCGCAAGGTCGAGCAGCGCACGGATGGCGCCCGAGGTCCGCGCGCGCGCCCTGAGTTCCAGCACCTGACCCAGAAGGACGAGGACGGTGATCACGGCCGCCGCCTCGAAATAGACCGCGACCGCACCATCGGCCGCTCGGAACGTATCGGGAAATGCCCAGGGGATTCCGGTTGCCACGACGCTATAGATCCATGCGGTCCCGACACCCATGGCGATCAGCGTGAACATGTTGAGGTTGCGCGAGACGATCGACTGCCAGCTCCGGACGAAGAACGGCCAGCCCGCCCACAGCACGACCGGCGTCGCAACAATGAACTGCAGAAAGTTCGCCATCTGCTGGCCGAGCAGCATGTGCAGGCCGGTCAGATGGCCGCCCATCTCGAGCGCGACCACCGGCACCGTGAGACCTGCGCCGATCCACAAGCGCCGGGTCATGTCGGCGAGCTCCGGGTTCGGAGCGGCCCCGGCCGTCACCTCGAGGGGCTCGAGCGCCATGCCGCAGATCGGGCACGAGCCAGGGCCGAGCTGGCGGATCTCCGGATGCATCGGGCAGGTGTAGAGCGCCCCTTCCGGCACCGGCTCCGCCGGACGAGCCTTGCCCAGATAGCGGTCCGGGTCAGCCATGAACTTCTCGCGGCATCCGGCAGAGCAGAAGTAATAGGGCCGGCCGTCATGCTCGGCGCGGTGCCTGGCGTTGTGCGGATCGACAGTCATCCCGCAGACCGGATCCCTCGCCGTGCCCGCGGCTGTCACCCCGCCGTCGTGGCCGTGACCGCAGCCCCCGTGCGCGCGGTCGTGGTGGTGGTGATCATGCTGGTGCGGGGCGGACCGGCCCATCTTCGAGCTCCCTGCGCTCTTACCCTACAGGGGTATCAATCGCGCTTGACTCATATACCCCTCATGGGTATTTGACAAGCATGCAGCCGGACACCAAGTCAGCCGTGGCGAAGCGTCTCAGCCGGATCGAGGGCCAGGTGCGCGGAATTGCCCGCATGGTCGAGGAAGATCGCTACTGCATCGACGTGATGACCCAGATCTCGGCCGTCAGGGCGGCGCTTCGCCGGGCCGAGGAGGAAATTCTGCGCGATCACGTCTCGCACTGCGTCGAGCATGCCATCGACTCGGGCGACCGTGCCGACCAGCGCCGGAAGATCGCCGAGCTGATCGAGGTGCTTGGCCGCAGCGGCAAGTGAGTACCGTTCCTCTTTGGCAAGGACATTCCGCGAAATGACACTGACACGCAGAGGGTTGCTCACGACCTTTGGGGCCGCGCTGTGCGCGCCCGCCGTGCTGCGCCGCGCCTACGCGCTCGAAGGCGGTCACAATCCGCTGATGCGCCTCGCAAGCCTCGATGCCCGCGACAGCGGCGCCTTCACCCTGACCGCCATGCCGGGCAAGACGGCATTCCTCGGCCGGGCGGCATCACCGACCCTGGGCTTCAACCAGCCCTATCTGGGGCCCCTGGTCCGTGTCCGCCCGGGCACGGCGACGCGGGCGACGGTCGAGAACGGGGCCGGTCGGGAGATTTCGGTCCACTGGCACGGGCTTCTGATCGAGGGCGAGGTCGATGGCGGGCCGCACAACGTCATTCCCGCCGGGCAGACATGGCGGCCGGCGCTCTCGATCGACCAGCCGCCGGCGACGCTGTGGTATCACACCCACCTGCACCGCGAGACCGGCGAGGCGGTCTACGCCGGCCTGGCGGGCGTCCTGATCGTCGACGACGGCGGGGATGCGGACCGGGGACTGCCTCTGACCGAGGGCGTCGATGATCTCGCTCTGGTCCTCCAGGACAAGCGCTTCGACGAGGCCGGAAGGATGGTCTATGAGCCGGGGCCGGCCGACATCCTCCACGGGTTCCTCGGCGACACGGTTCTGGTCAATGCGACGCCGCGCCCGCGCGCATCGGTGCCGGCCGGCATCGTGCGCCTGCGGCTGCTCAACGCTTGCAATGGCCGGAACTTCGTTCTGTCGTTCACCGGCGGGCGGCGGTTCTCGCTCATCGGAACCGACCAGGGCCTGCTGCCCCGCCCGATCGAGATGGGACGGCTGCGCCTCACGCCCGGCGAGCGCGCCGAGATTCTGGTCGACTTCGCCGCCGGCGACACGACGCTGGTGAGCGAGCCGCACACCGAGACCCACGGTGCGGGCGGCATGGACCATGGCATGATGGTTCCCTTGGTTGATCCGTTCGCCGCAACGTTCGACGTGATCTCGTTCGCGGTGGACCAAAATCTCCCGGTCGCCGTCCGGTCCGTGCCCGAAATCGTCGGCACCGAAACCGAGCCGCCGGCCGAGCCGGTCATCACCCGCCGCTTTGTCCTCAACGACATGGGCACGATGATGGGTGGCGGCATGATGGGTGGCGGCATGATGGGCGGCGGCATGATGATGGGTCCGGGTCGTGGTCCGTCGGGCGCCGCCGGCCACATGATGGGCGGCCACGTGATGGGCCCCGGAGCCGGCGATCCCGCCGCGCAGGACATGTTCGCCATCAACGGGCGTTCCTTCGACGCCGGCCGCCTCGATTTCGCCGCTGCCGCCGCAACCACGGAACGCTGGATCGTCTCCGGCCAGATGATGGGTCACCCGTTCCACATTCACGGCGCGCGCATTCACGTCGTGAGCGAAAACGGTCAACCGCCGCGGCCGGAGAACCGCGGCTGGAAGGACACCGTCTTCGTCGAGGGCGAGACGGAAATGGTGGTCGAGATTCCGCATCCCGCGACCGCCGACCGGCCGTTCATGTTCCACTGCCACATCCTCGAGCACGAGGACCGCGGCATGATGGGCCAGTTCGCGGTGGCCTCGAGCGCCTGACGGCCATCGGGCGCGCTCCGCGTCGCCGGATCGGTCAGATCACGCTCGTGCCGGGCGACAGCCTCGTTCGCGGTCCCGCGTCGGTCGGTCCGGGCGGTTCGGGCCGACCAGACCTGCGCCCTTCACATCATCGAATGCTGCGGCTTGCGGGCCGTCGCGCCAAACCGCGGCGGCTCGCCGGGCACCAGAACGTGATCGCGGCTCAGCGACGCAATGTCGCGAATGCCAAGATTGCCCATTGTCCGTCGGATCTCGGCATCGAGGATGGCAATGGCGCGGCGCGCGCCCGCCTCTCCGGCGGCAGCAACGCCATAAAGGGTCGGCCGGCCGATCGCCACCGCATCGGCGCCGAGCGCCAGACCCTTCAGGACGTCGCTGCCGCGGCGAAAGCCTGAATCGACGATGATCGTCAGCCGGTCACCGGCAGCCTCGACGATATGGGGCAGCATCTCGATCGGCTGCGCCGCCATGTCGAGCACGTTGCCACCGTGGTTGGACACGAATATGCCGTCGGCGCCGCAGTCTGCCGCCTTGAGCGCGTCGCCAGGATGCAGGATTCCCTTGACGATCAGCGTTCGCGGCCACAGGTCGCGCACCCGGCGCAGAAAGTCCCAGTCAAGCGTGTCGTTGCGGCTGAAGAAGCCCTTGGCCGGCCCCGCGGTATAATCCTCGGTGTTCCCGTAGGTCTCCGGAATGTGAACATTCGGCTGCCCCGGCAGGCCCCGCTCCGCAATCACATAGCGGGCAAGCGTTCCCAGCAGCCAGCGCGGATGAAGCGCGCTGTCGATCACGGCCTTGGGCGTGATCCGTGGCGGGATGGCGGCGCCATTGCGGACGTCGAACTCGCGATTGTTGTAGGTGGGCGAATCGACCGTCACCACCAGCGCCTCGAAACCGGCGTCACGCGCGCGCGCCGCGGACACCAGCGCCGGCTCCACCTCTCTCCAGACATAGAGCTGGAACCATTGGGTTCCGCCGCCTTCGGCGAGCACCCGCTCCATCGCGGTGTTCGAGGTGCTGGGCAGGGTGTAGGGGATGGCGAACTCGGCGGCCGCGCGCGCGAGCGCAATCTCCGCGCGGTACCAGGTCCAGCCGGCGACGCCGGTGGGGCCGATCAGGATCGGCAGCGACTGGCGCTTGCCGAACAGGGTGATCGCGGGGTCACGGGTCGAGACGTTTTCGAGCACGCGCGGCAGGAGCTTGATCCGCTCGATCGCGGCGCGGTTGTCACGCATCGCGACCTCGTCCTCGCTGCCGCGATCGCAGAATTCGAACAGCGCCTTGGTCAGCCGCCGGCGCGCCATGCGGCGCAGGTCCTCGATGTTGAGTGCGCTTCGTGTCGGATCGCCCATGCATCCCCCTCCCCTGCATCCTCTTGGGAACGGGCACCGGGGCCGGTGCCCTGGTTTGCGCATAGGCTTGAATGGCAAACGCCGCAAGTATCCGCGCGCCTCGAAAATCACCGCCATCCATCCCGCCGGCGCCGGCGGACCGGTCTCAGGCCGATTTGCCCGATGTATGGGGAATGGACGGCGAATTTCGCCCGATACCGGCCGGCACCGGCCGCGCGTCCGGGCGCAGACTGTTGATCCTTCCTGGTCATCTGGACCCGTTGCGTGCGGCCGAAGGCAGGGAACATCGTGCACCGGGCAGCGATATCGTTCCCTGAAAGAGGCCAACCCGTGCGGGGGCCAACAGCAGCGTCAGGGCGGGTTGCCGCGCGATCCACCCACCGCCCGCCCGAGCATGCGCGCGGCCGTCGCCGCCGTTTTGCCCACGCGCCCTCGCGGCAGGCGGCGGCGCCGAAACGAACCGAGCCCGGACCCTACCAACCTGGCCGATGATCGCATATATACCGGCACATTCAGCCAGGCACGATCATTGGCCTGCGTTCGAAGGCGTTCGCGCCGTGGTCCCGCATCGCTCGCGGCGCGGTTGCCCGGCGCGCCTCACGGCCCCAGGCCCCGCCCTTCGCCCGCCTGTCAGTCTGTTTCCTGCTGCCGGCGTACCGATCGCAGAGGAGAGCCATGGCCAGGGCCGCACATGATTTCCTCCAGCGCCGCGGCCTCGCAAAGACCCGCGCGCGGGAGACGGCACAAGAACTCGGCAGGCCCGCCAACCGCCACGTGCGGGCCGGCCATGTCAGCAGCGGGATCGTTCCCTGCGTCGATGACCCGCGCGTTGTCGACCCCGTGACGGGCCGGCTCGGCAAGGTCGTTGACGGAGAGGCCGACATTTCCCGATGAAGCAGGACACCGCTGCCCGCGACGCCGGGGCAATCGACGGCGCGGTGTCAGGGGGGCGTTCGCAGTCGCGGGGCCATCGGGGTCCGGGCGATCACACCTCCCGGCGCACCTTCGCGATCATCTCCCATCCGGACGCCGGCAAGACCACGCTGACCGAGAAGCTCCTGCACGCTGGCGGCGCGATCCGGCTCGCGGGCCATGTCAGGGCTCGCGGCGAGCGCCGCCGCACGCGCTCGGACTGGATGGAGATCGAGCGCAAGCGCGGCATTTCGGTGACGAGCTCGGTGATGACCTTCGAGCACGACGGCATCACCTTCAACCTGCTCGACACGCCGGGCCACTCCGACTTTTCGGAGGACACCTACCGGACACTGACCGCCGTCGATTCCGCGATCATGGTGATCGACGCGGCCAGAGGCATCGAGAGCCAGACCCGCAAGCTGTTCGAGGTCTGCCGGCTGCGCGACATCCCGATCATCACCTTCGTCAACAAGGTCGACCGCGAGGGCCGCGATCCGCTGGAAATCCTCGACCAGATCGCCGGCACGCTCGCGCTCGACGTGGCTCCGATCGTGTGGCCGATCGGATTGGGGACCGATTTCGCGGGCTGCCTCGACATCGAGCATTGGAAGCTCACGTTGCCGGATGGGACGACCCGAGCCTTTGCCCTGACCGATGACGGCGGTCCGGCCGGTAACACCGGCTTCGGGCGAGCGCACGCGGACGCGCTCGAAAGCCTTGGCATTGCCCGCTCGGCGCTGCCCGGGTTTGACCTCGCGAGTTACCGGGCCGGGCACCTGACGCCGGTCCTGTTCGGCTCGGCGCTGAAGGGCATCGGTGTCGGCACTCTTCTCGACCGGATCGCGCGGTGGTCACCATCTCCCCGCCCGCAGCCGGCAAGACCCGACCCTGTCGCGCCCGATGACGAGGCCGTAACCGGCTTCGTCTTCAAGGTGCAGGCCAACATGGACCCCGGCCACCGGGACAGAATCGCCTTCGTGCGCCTGTGCTCCGGCACGTTCCGCAGGGGCATGAAGCTCCGCAACGTCGCCACCGGCCGCGAGATCACCGTCTCGAGCCCGATGTTCTTTTTCGCCCAGGAGCGTGACATCGCCGAGCAGGCCATTGCCGGCGACGTGATCGGCATTCCCAATCACGGCACCCTGA